>BNJT01002785.1_pt1 | contig 336818 bp, 439 predicted proteins | sample 8540491 | NCBI WGS metagenome assembly BNJT01 (sample SAMD00202455, study PRJDB9452) | human saliva metagenome | host: Homo sapiens | reverse complement strand
AATGTTAAGAAATTATAAAAAAATTCTTGACACAATATAAAAAGAAATGATAAACTTATAAAAGTCTTAAAAAAAGACAATATTAGTCGTTTCAAAAGAAGCAAACGTTTAAAAAGATTTTTTTAAAAAAATATAAAAAAACTTCTTGACAAACACTTATTGAAATGATAGAATAATAAAAAGTCTTCTGATGAAGATAAAAAAACATTTTTTAAAAAGTTTTGAAAAATACTTGACAAACTATTTAGAAAATGTTAAACTATGAAAGTTGCTAATCACAACGATTTGAACATTGAAAACTAAACGAATTAAGTCAACGTTAATTCCAAAAAAAGGACAGTTTTAAAAAGAAACTATAAAACTTTTTAATGAGCTAATCAAGCTAACAAATTTATTTGGAGAGTTTGATCCTGGCTCAGGACGAACGCTGGCGGCGTGCCTAATACATGCAAGTCGAGCGAAGTTTTTTACGGTGCTTGCACTAGAAAAAAACTTAGCGGCGAACGGGTGAGTAACACGTAAAGAACCTGCCTTATAGACTGGGACAACTATTGGAAACGATAGCTAATACCGGATAACAGCATTAACTGCATGGTTGATGTTTAAAAGTTGGTTATGCTAACACTATGAGATGGCTTTGCGGTGCATTAGCTAGTTGGTGGGGTAAAAGTACTACCAAGGCGACGATGCATAGCCGACCTGAGAGGGTGATCAGTACACTGGGACTGAGACACAGTACGAGACTCCTACAGGGAGGCAGCAGTAGGGAATCTTCCGCAATGGGCGAAAGCCTGACGGAGCAACGCCGCGTGAGTGAAGAAGGATTTCGGTTCGTAAAGCTCTGTTGTTAGGGGAAGAATGACTGTGTAGTAACTATACACAGTAGAGACGGTACCTAACCGAAAGCCACGGCTAACTACGTGCCAGCAGCCGCGGTAATACGTAGGTGGCAAGCGTTGTCCGGAATTATTGGGCGTAAAGCGCGCGCAGGTGGTTTAATAAGTCTGATGTGAAAGCCCACGGCTCAACCGTGGAGGGTCATTGGAAACTGTTAAACTTGAGTGCAGGAGAGAAAAGTGGAATTCCTAGTGTAGCGGTGAAATGCGTAGAGATTAGGGAGGAACACCAGTGGCGAAGGCGGCTTTTTGGTACTGTAACTGACACTGAGGCGCGAAAGCGTGGGGAGCAAACAGGATTAGATACCCTGGTAGTCCACGCCGTAAACGATGAGTGCTAAGTGTTGGTCTCATAAGAGATCAGTGCTGCAGCTAACGCATTAAGCACTCCGCCTGGGGAGTACGACCGCAAGGTTGAAACTCAAAGGAATTGACGGGGACCCGCACAAGCGGTGGAGCATGTGGTTTAATTCGAAGCAACGCGAAGAACCTTACCAAGTCTTGACATACTGTGAGGACACAAGAGATTGTGTTGTTCTGACCTTTGGTTGAGACACAGATACAGGTGGTGCATGGTTGTCGTCAGCTCGTGTCGTGAGATGTTGGGTTAAGTCCCGCAACGAGCGCAACCCTTATATCTAGTTGCCAGCAGTAAGATGGGGACTCTAGATAGACTGCCAGTGATAAACTGGAGGAAGGTGGGGATGACGTCAAATCATCATGCCCCTTATGACTTGGGCTACACACGTGCTACAATGGATAGGAACAAAGAGAAGCGAGCTCGCGAGAGTAAGCAAACCTCACAAAAACTATTCTCAGTTCGGATTGTAGTCTGCAACTCGACTACATGAAGCTGGAATCGCTAGTAATCGCGAATCAGAATGTCGCGGTGAATACGTTCCCGGGTCTTGTACACACCGCCCGTCACACCACGAGAGTTTGTAACACCCGAAGACGGTGGCCCTCAACCTTTAAGGAGGGAGCCGGTCACGGTGGGACAGATGATTGGGGTGAAGTCGTAACAAGGTAGCCGTATCGGAAGGTGCGGCTGGATCACCTCCTTTCTAAGGATAAGGAAAAACGTTGATAATTCGTTTAGTTTTGAGTGTTCAAGTAATACTCAAGCACAATGAAAAACTGAATATATATATTAGATCAAAAATAATTTTCTATAAAGTAAAAGAAACAGATTTACAAAACCGAGAAAAAAGTAAGTAAGTTGTAAAACTTATTCACAAAGAGTTCAAGGAAAAGAACGAAGCGTAAAAGCTACACACGATTAAGTAGTAAAGGGCGCACGGAGGATGCCTTGGCACTAGGAGCCGACGAAGGACGTGACAAACGACGAAATGCTACGGGGAGCTGTAAGTAAGCAAAAGAGCCGTAGATATCCGAATGGGGGAACCCACCGCTTTTAAAAGGGCGGTACGCGAAAGCGAGGTAACGCAGGGAACTGAAACATCTAAGTACCTGTAGGAAGAGAAAGAAAAATCGATTTCCTAAGTAGCGGCGAGCGAAAGGGAAAGAGCCCAAACCAATATGCTTGCATATTGGGGTTGTAGGACTCTCAACAAAGTGTATGACAAAGTATAGTAGAACTAGCTGGAAAGTTAGACCGTAGAAGGTAAAAAGTCCTGTATACGAAATGCTAAGTTGGCGCGAGAGAGCACCTGAGTACGGCGGAACACGAGGAATTCCGTCGGAATCTACCAGGACCATCCGGTAAGGCTAAATACTACCTAGTGACCGATAGTGAACCAGTACCGTGAGGGAAAGGTGAAAAAGAACCCCGGGAGGGGAGTGAAAGAGAACCTGAAACCGTGTGCTTACAAGTAGTCAGAGCCCTTTAGGGGGTGATGGCGTGCCTTTTGTAGAATGAACCGGCGAGTTACTTTTATCATGCGAGGTTAAGTGGAAGACATGGAGCCGAAGCGAAAGCGAGTCTTAATAGGGCGAAATAGTATGATGGAGTAGACCCGAAACCAAGTGATCTACCCATGGTAAGGTTGAAGTTTAGGTAACACTGAATGGAGGACCGAACCAGGACACGTTGAAAAGTGTTTGGATGAGCTGTGGGTAGCGGAGAAATTCCAATCGAACTTGGAAATAGCTGGTTCTCTCCGAAATAGCTTTAGGGCTAGCCTCGTTGTGAGTTTACTGGAGGTAGAGCACTGTTTGGACTAGAGTACATCCCGGGTTACCGAATTCAGACAAACTCCGAATGCCGGATAAATATCAACAGGGAGTCAGACTGCGGGTGATAAGGTTCGTAGTCGAAAGGGAAACAGCCCGGACCGCCAGCTAAGGTCCCAAATTGTATGTTAAGTGGAAAAGGATGTGATGATGCACAGACAACCAGGATGTTGGCTTAGAAGCAGCCACCATTTAAAGAGTGCGTAATAGCTCACTGGTCGAGTGACATCGCGCCGAAAAATGTACCGGGGCTAAACATACAACCGAAGCTGCGGATATAACTAATGTTATATGGTAGGAGAGCGTTCTAACATCATAGAAGCTGAGCTGGAAGGCGAGGTGGAGAGGTTAGAAGTGAGAATGCCGGTGTGAGTAGCGAAAGATAGGGTGAGAATCCTATCCACCGAAAGACTAAGGTTTCCGGAGGAAGGCTCGTCCGCTCTGGGTAAGTCGGGACCTAAGGTGAAGCCGAATGGTGAAGCCGATGGACAACAGGTAGAAATTCCTGTACCACCAAATATCGATTGAGAGAAGTGGGGACAGAGGAGGCTAATTGATCGTCCTGATGGAATAGGACGTCTAAGCACAAAGGTTGAGTAGTAGGCAAATCCGCTGCTTGGTAAGACTGAAGTGTGATGGGGAGCGAAAATAAAGTAGCGAAGTCAATGAAGCCAAACTCTCAAGAAAAAGCCGCTATCGAGATAAGAGGTGCCCGTACCGCAAACCGACACAGGTAGTTGGGAAGAGAATTCTAAGGTGAGCGAGAGAACCATCGTTAAGGAACTCGGCAAAATGACCCCGTAACTTCGGGAGAAGGGGTGCCCTACGAGAGTAAGTACTGCAGTGAATAAGTACAAGCGACTGTTTAACAAAAAACACAGGTCTCTGCAAAACCGTAAGGTGAAGTATAGGGGCTGACGCCTGCCCGGTGCTGGAAGGTTAAGAGGAGTGCTTAGCGCAAGCGAAGGTATGAATTGAAGCCCCAGTAAACGGCGGTACGTAACTATAACGGTCCTAAGGTAGCAGAAATTCCTTGTCGGGTAAGTTCCGACCCGCACGAAAGGCGTAACGATTTGGGCACTGTCTCAACGATGGACTCGGTGAAATCATAGTACCTGTGAAGATGCAGGTTACCCGCGACAGGACGGAAAGACCCCATGGAGCTTTACTGTAGCTTGATATTGAATTTTGATGCAGTATGTACAGGATAGGGTAGGGAGCCTAAGAATCATGCACGCCAGTGTATGAGGAGGCGCTGTTGGGATACTACCCTTGCTGTATTGAAATTCTAACCCTCGGCGTAGAAGACCGGGAGACAGTGTCAGGTGGGCAGTTTGACTGGGGCGGTCGCCTCCCAAAAGAGTAACGGAGGCGTTCAAAGGTTCCCTCAGAATGGTTGGAAATCATTTGCAGAGTGTAAAGGCACAAGGGAGCTTGACTGTGAGACCTACAAGTCGAGCAGGTGCGAAAGCAGGACTTAGTGATCCGGTGGTTCCGCATGGAAGGGCCATCGCTCAACGGATAAAAGCTACCCTGGGGATAACAGGCTTATCTCCCCCAAGAGTCCACATCGACGGGGAGGTTTGGCACCTCGATGTCGGCTCATCGCATCCTGGGGCTGTAGTCGGTCCCAAGGGTTGGGCTGTTCGCCCATTAAAGCGGTACGCGAGCTGGGTTCAGAACGTCGTGAGACAGTTCGGTCCCTATCCGTCGTGGGCGTAGGAAATTTGAGAGGAGCTGTCCTTAGTACGAGAGGACCGGGATGGACGTATCAATGGTGTACCAGTTGTCACGCCAGTGGCATAGCTGGGTAGCTAAATACGGAAGGGATAAGAGCTGAAAGCATCTAAGCATGAAGCCCCCCTCGAGATGAGATTTCCCACGGAAATTAAGACCCCTTGAAGACGACAAGGAGAATAGGTTAGGAGTGTAAGCACGGTAACGTGTTCAGCTGACTAATACTAATAGGTCGAGGACTTAATCAAGTGAAGTTCTTTAGAAAAGTAACTGTTGACAATAGAAAAAAAAGATGATATAATATGTATATGAAGTTTTCGTCTGGTGGCGATAGCGAAGAGGACACACCTGTACCCATACCGAACACAGAAGTTAAGCTCTTTAGCGTCGAATGTAGTTGGGCTTACGCCCTGTGAGACTAGAACGTTGCCAGGCTTTTGAGGTCTTTAGCATTAGCTTTAGACTTATTATTCCACAGTAGCTCAGTTGGTAGTAGCATCTGACTGTTAATCAGAGGGTCGCAGGTTCGAGTCCTGCCTGTGGAGCCATTTTTTTGGCCCGTTGGTCAAGTGGTTAAGACACCGCCCTTTCACGGCGGTAACACGGGTTCGAATCCCGTACGGGTCACCATTTGAACGGAGGTTTAGCTCAGCTGGGAGAGCACTTGCCTTACAAGCAAGGGGTCAGCGGTTCGATCCCGTTAACCTCCACCATTTTAAATAAGCCGGGAAGATAGCGAAGAGGCTAAACGCGGCGGACTGTAAATCCGCTCCTTAGGGTTCAGTGGTTCGAATCCACTTCTTCCCACCATTCTTAATATTGGGATATAGCCAAGCGGTAAGGCAACGGACTTTGACTCCGTCATTCCCCTGGTTCGAATCCAGGTATCCCAGCCATGAGCCATTAGCTCAGTTGGTAGAGCATTTGACTTTTAATCAAAGGGTCGAAGGTTCGAGTCCTTCATGGCTCATTAATTAAATATAAGGCTATTAATTTAGCCTTTATATTTTTTGGCCCGTTGGTCAAGTGGTTAAGACACCGCCCTTTCACGGCGGTAACACGGGTTCGAATCCCGTACGGGTCATCTTAACCTAGTCGTAACATAAGTTACGGCTTTTTTTATTTTCATAGAATATAAACGAAAGTCGTTACGAAAAAACCTCGTAACGACTTTAACATTATTTCTTTAATTCTTTTTGCAGTAAAAACTAAGAGGTAGTACTTCTTCAAAGAAATTATATACTGCATAAGTGTGAGAAGATGTTCCTAAGATTAATTCAAAATCTTCATCCGCAAACTCTGATATTACTTGTCGGCAAACTCCACAAGGAGGACAATAATTTTCTAGATTGCCACCAGGACCTCCAACTACAGCTATTTTTTTGAATTTTTGTTACGCCTTCACTTACTGCTTTGAAAATTGCTGTTCTTTCAGCACAGTTAGTTGGAGAATAACTGGCATTCTCAATATTACAACCTGTATAGATTTTCCCATTATCAGCTAATATAGCAGCACCAACCTTAAAGTTTGAATATGGTACATAAGCATATTTAGTAGCTTCAATGGCTGCTTCAACTAAAGTTTGGTTTATATCTTCGTAAAATTCATTATGTTCTGTAAGGAGTTTCATAACGCTATCAGCGACTCCACCTTCAGTGTTTGTTTTATCTGTAATGTATTTAGCATGATCTTTAAGCAATTTGTTACCATTTTTCATTGCAATACTATATTTTACAATTTCCAACATTGCTTGGTCATTAAGATTATCCCCAATAGCGATTGTATTTTCTAGACTAATATTATGAATGTCGGCTACAATTTTTAGCGCTTCTCCTTTTGTAGCTTTTTTATCCATTATTTCAATGTTATTAGCACCTGATGAAGTCACGCTAATATTTGTATTTGAGGCTAACAATTCTGTAGCTTTTTGTAATTTAGAAATATCGTTAGATAACCCTATTACTTTTTATAGAAGGATTATCTTTTTGGTTTATATATAGATCTATATTCTCAACTTCAGTGATATGCCCAAGTTTAAGTTTATTTTTTGCTTCTTCTCTTAAATGTTTTTCGTTAGGTTCTTCTCCGTTAGCTCTAATAAGGTCTATATATGCACTTATATCTGTCTCTATACTATTAGTATAGATAGTATTTTTTTAGTATATAGCTGATAACTTATATCTAATGATTTTTAAGATTTCTATAGTATAATATAAATCTTTTTAATTCCATCGGAGTAATATTAATGATCTTACCATTTTTTTATCATATATTACACCTCCGTTAAAAGCTTATTACATCACAACTAATATTTTCTGCTTTTTAATGCAGGAAGTGCTTCATAGTAGGCTCTTCCTGTTGCAACTACAAATTCAATACCATGTTTTTTTCGCAAATTTTATAAGTTCTACATTTTCTTTTGGAATTTTTATGATTATTATTTAATAATGTTCCATCCATATCACTGGCAATTAATTTAATCATTTTAATATTAGAAATACGATTTATAATCGAATTTCGTACTCCTTTCATAAGTGTAATTTGATTATATCATAACTGTTAGAATATTGTAAGAGTTTGTTATAATATATCTATATTTGAGTTCAATTTCTATTATTAATTATGCTTTTTGTGATAAGATAGAAAGTGACAAAAATTGTATGTAGAGAGTGATAAAAATATGATAATGAGAGATATAATTAAGAACAATAATTTAGAGGAATTATTTTCAAATGTGGTAATAGGCTTGGAGAAAGAGGGGCAGCGTGTATTACCAGATGGTCAAATTTCTAAAACTGATCATCCTAAAGTATTTGGTATTAGACATGAACAACCATATATTCAGACGGATTTTGCAGAATCACAGGTGGAATTAATAACGACTCCAGAAAAAAGTGAAAAAGATGTATTAAGAGTTTTAAATGCTATTCATGAAGTATTCTTAAAGAATATTCCAGAAGATGAGTACATATGGCCTCTTAGTATTCCGGCTATACTACCTAATGAGGAAGAAATTAGGGTAGCACAATTCGAGAAAAAATCGGATGTTGAGTATAGGGAGTATCTAGTTAAAAAATACGGTAAATATAAACAAATGGTATCGGGAATTCATTATAATTTCCAACTTGATGATAATTTCATGAAAGAAATTTCCATGATTACGAAAAAAGATCTGGTTAGTACAAAAAATGAAGTATATTTAAAACTGGCTGAGGCAATTTATTAGATATCAATGGCTATTGATTTATCTTTACGGAGCTTCGCCACTAGCAGAAGACAAGTACTTTATAAATGGTGTGAAACCATCTGATTTTGTGCGAAGTTTAAGAACTAGTAGATTCGGTTATGTAAACGAAGAAGATATAAAAGTATCATATAGTTCGTTAGAAAAATACATTGAAGATATTACTGGATATGTACAAAATGGGAAGTTAATAGCAGAAAAAGAATTTTATTCAAGTGTACGTTTTAGAGGAGCGGACACAATAGTAAAGTTTCCTAAACAAGGTATTAAATATATTGAATTTAGGCTGTTTGATTTAAATCCGTTTGCACCATTCGGCATTTTAGAAAAAGATATTAGATTTATTCATTTATTTATAAAAACTTTAGTCTGGCTAGAAGAGGTAGATAAAAATACTTCGGAGTCTCTAGGTTATGAATATAGTGAAAAAATATCGTTATCACACCCATTTGAAAAAGTAGCTTATGAAGAAGAAGGTTTATGGTTACTAAACAAAATGAAAGAGCTAGTTGCTGAATTAGGATTGTATGAAAGTGATATTGATTTGATTAATGAGAAGATAGATGAACTTCTAAATCCTGAATTAACTATTGGGGCTAGGTTATTAAGAGAATACGAAAAAGAAAATAGTATTTTAAATGTTGGATTGAACCTTGCCAAACAATATAAAGAAGATGCTTTAAGAGAATATTATTCACTTAGTGCATATTCAAATATGGAACTTTCGACACAAGCTGTAATAGAAGATGCAATAAAGAGTGGTCTAAAAAGTTAGTATTATAGATGAAAATGATCAATTTATTCGCTTAGAAAGTAAAGAACATGTAGAATATGTAAAAAAATGGTAATATGACAAGTAAAGATAGTTATATTTCTCCGTTAATCATGGAGAATAAAGTAGTAACTAAAAAAAGTCCTAGCAGAAAAAAAGGTTTCAGAGTTCCTAAAGGATATGAGGTTTCTAGTATAGAAGAAGCACTACAAAAATTTAATTACATAAAAAAATAAACCAATTGTAATTAAACCAAAAAAAGCACAAACTTTGGATTAGGAATTACAATTTTTTTAAAAAAATGGAACAAGTTCATTAGATAATTATACAAAAGCTATAAAAATTTGCATTAAAAGAAGACAAAGACATATTAATAGAAGAATTTATTGAGGGAACAGAGTACAGATTTTTTTGTTATAGAAGGAAAAAAACAGAGGCGGTATTATTGAGAGTACCAGCAAATGTAATAGGGGATGGTAAACATACTATTAGAGAATTAGTTGAAATGAAAAATGCTAATCCATTAAGAGGTGATGCAAAGAAAACACCACTAAAGACAATTGAGCTTGGTGAAATTGAACAATTGCAATTATCGGAGCAAGGATTAAATTTTGAATCGATATTAGCTGAGAATGAAGTGGCATATTTAAGAGAAAATTCAAATATAAGTACTGGTGGAGATTCTATAGATATGACTAATGAAGTTCATGATAGTTATAAAAAGTTAGCAGTAGAAATATCAGAAGCAATGATGGCGAAAGTTTGTGGAGTTGATTTGATAATACCTGATATAAAAGATGAGTGTAGTAAGGATAATTATGGAGTAATTGAAGCTAATTTTAATCCTATGATGATGATGCACATATACCCTCATGCAGGAGAGTCTAGGCGATTATCTTTAAATGTATTAAGAATGCTATTTTTCTGAAAAAAAGAAATTATAATGACTCAAAAAAATCGTAATTTCGAAGAAACAAGATTTTATTGAATCTCCCTTTTTCAAAGTTTATAAGATACCTGAAAAGTTTTTTTATAAGGAGAATTTGGATATCAATAAAAATACTGCGTTTATGAGTTCGTATATAATATTTAGGATTTTTTTAGTTAGCATCCTCATAAACGTATATACTAGATGGGAGTGACTCAAAAAGTGTGATTTCGTAGAAATCGATTTTTGACGAGTCAGCCCCATTTTTATTATAAATTCTAGTAGTATATAAAATGAAAGTTTGAAAATAATATTTTCATGGTAATTTTTTTAAAAAGAAAATTTTTAATAAAAATAAATATAAAAAAATTATCCCTTTAAAAAGATAAAATATCAATTTTCTTTTTAAAAAAATATATAAAAAAATATAATGATAAGAAAAAAAGTAAACAATAGAGATTGATTTTAATACTTGTGAAGTGGAAAAATTAAAAACATTTACAAAAAAATAATAAGTGATATAATTTAGATGTATGCAAAGGTATACACGTCATAATATATTAAGTAATAAATAAAAGGAGGTACTAAGATGGTAGGAATTATCATCGCGAGTCATGGTGAATTCGCAGCTGGAATTAAACAATCAGGTTCTATGATTTTTGGTGAACAAGAAAAAGTAGAAGCAGTTGTATTTATGCCAAGTGAAGGACCAGAAGACTTGCAAAGAAAACTTCAAGAAGCTATTGTTAAAGTAGATTCTGAAGAAATTCTATTCCTTGTCGATCTTTGGGGTGGAAGTCCATTCAACCAAGCGAATAAGTTATTTGAAGAAGCTCCAGAGAAAAGAGCTATTGTAGCAGGATTAAACTTACCTATGTTAATTGAAGCATATGCAAGTAGATTCACTATGACAACGGCTCATGAGATTGCAAAAGCAATCACACCAACAGCTATTGATGGGGTTAAAGTTCGTCCTGAAGAACTTCAACCCAAAGCACAAGAAGCTGTAAGCACACAAGCTGCACCGCAAGGAGCAATTCCTGAAGGAACAGTATTAGGAAACGGGAAAATAGAGTTTGTATTAGCTCGTATTGATACTCGTTTATTACATGGACAAGTTGCTACAAACTGGACAAAAGCAACTAATCCAAACAGAATTATTGTAGTTTCAGATTCAGTTTCAAAAGATGAATTACGTAAGAAACTTATTGAGCAAGCAGCTCCTCCAGGGGTGCGAGCACACGTAATTCCGTTAGATAAACTTGTACAAGTTTATAATGATCCAAGATTTGGTGATACAAAAGCATTATTGTTATTTGAAACACCACAAGATGCTCTTGCAGTAATCGAAAAAGGAGTAGAGATTCCAGAATTAAACATAGGTTCTATGGCTCACTCAGTTGGTAAAGTTCAAATTAACAATGTATTATCATTAGATCAAGAAGATGTAGAAGTATACAAAAAAACTTCGTGATTTAGGTGTTAAATTTGATGTTCGTAAAGTATCAAATGATTCTCCATCAGATTTATTCAAACTTATTGAAACTAAATCAAGTGAAGGTTTAAAAATTATAATTTAATAGAAATTAGGAGGACACTATGGAATTTAGTATTCTAACAGTTATTTTGGTCCTAATTGTTGCGTTATTAGCTGGTATGGAAAGTATCTTAGACCAATTCCAATTCCATCAACCAATTATTGCTTGTTCATTAATCGGTTTAGCAACAGGACACTTATCAGAAGGTATTATTTTAGGTGGAGCTCTTCAATTATTGGCACTTGGATGGGCTAATATTGGGGCAGCGGTTGCTCCAGATGCAGCGTTAGCATCAGTAGCATCTGCTATTATTTTCATTAAAGCTGGAGATTTCTCAGCTGAAGGACGTATTATCGCTATCGCAACAGCTGTTACATTAGCAACAGTTGGTCTTGTACTTACAATGGTTGTTCGTACATTATCAGTAGTTATCGTTCACCAAGCTGACCGTGCAGCAGAACATGGTAACTTCCGTGGAGTTGAATTTTGGCATTACGTAGCACTTGCAGCTCAAGGATTACGTGTTGCTATTCCAGCGGGATTATTAATGTTCATTCCATCATCAGTAGTTCAAAAAGCTCTTGAAGCCTTACCAAAATGGTTCACTGAAGGTATGGCAATTGGTGGAGGTATGGTAGTTGCAGTTGGTTTTGCAATGGTTATCAACCTAATGGCAACTAAAGAAGTATGGCCATTCTTCTTCTTAGGATTTGCATTAGCACCAATTAGCCAATTAACACTTATCGCAACTGGTATTATCGGATTATGTTTAGCTATTATTTACTTAAACCTTTCTAAAAACAAAGGTGGTGGTAGTGGAAATACTTCATCTGGAGATCCACTAGGCGATATCTTAAATGATTATTAAAAAGGAGGAACTACAAAATGTCAGAGAAAAAAATTACATTAAGTAAAAAAGATCGTCGTAGCGTTATGTTACGTTCTCAGTTCCTTCAAGGTTCATGGAACTATGAACGTATGCAAAATGGTGGTTGGGCATTTGCTTTAATCCCTGCGCTTAAAAAATTATATCCAAACAAGGAAGATGCTACATTAGCATTAAAACGTCACTTAGAGTTCTTTAATACTCACCCATATATTGCAGCGCCTATCTTAGGAGTTACACTTGCTTTAGAAGAAGATAAAGCAAATGGAGCTGATATTGATGATGCAGCAATCCAAGGGGTTAAAGTTGGTATGATGGGACCTTTAGCAGGTATTGGGGATCCAGTATTCGGTTTACAGTTCGTCCTATTCTTGGAGCTATTGCAGCTTCATTAGCAACTGGTGGTTCAATTATTGCACCATTATTCTTCTTTATCGCATGGAACTTAATCCGTATGGGATTCTTATGGTATACACAAGAATTTGGTTATAAAAAAGGTTCAGAAATTACAAGTGACCTTTCAGGTGGTATTTTACAAACAATTACAAAAGGAGCTTCAATCCTTGGTATGTTTGTAATGGGTATTTTAGTTCAACGTTGGACTAACATTAGCTTCCCATTAGTTGTTTCTAAAGTACAATTAGATGAAAAAGCATTTATTCACTTCCCAGAAAAAGGTACACACATAACTGGTGAAGTGCTACAAGATATCGTTACAAAAGCAACAAGCGGTAAATTCTCATTAACACCAGAAAAAGTTACAACGTTACAAGATAACTTAAATCAACTTATTCCTGGATTTGCAGCGTTGTTATTAACATTCGTATGTATGTGGTTGTTAAAACGTAAAGTAAGCCCAGTATTAATAATCTTTGGATTATTTGCTTTAGGAGTTATTGCTCACGTAGCAGGTGTAATGTAATAAAGTTTAGGAGGTTGAGTCGAAACGTCTCAACTTCCTTTTTTAAAGATAAATTGTCAAATATAGTTCAAAAATATTATAATTAAATATAAGAGGAGAACAGCTTATGGTAATGTCGATGAATTCAAAAGTAGTCTATACATCTAAAGCTAATTGTTTAACTGGATCTATAGGGAATAAACATGGTGATGTTATGATAGGTGACAAGGCATTTGAGTTTTTATAATCATAGAAATCCGTAAGATTATATTCAAATACCATGGACAGAAATAGATAAAGTACGAGCACAAATATTTTTTTCAGAGATAAATATATCCGTGGATTCTTTATAGATACAAAAAAATCAGGGAGTTTCAACTTTATAGTTAAAAAAACTACGGTAAATGTTTAAAAGAGATGAGAGAGTTTTTAGGAAATGAAAAGATAGTAAGAAATAAACCAATGTTGTCATTAAAAAAACTTATTAAAAAAAGAAAGATTAATACTTTGATATTAGTCTTTCTTTTATTTTTAAGAAAAGTTTAGTGAAAAACGCATTGCAAATGATAATTATTTCTTGCATTTTCATGATTTTTTTATATTACACTATTATTGTATGAAAATAAACAGTATTATAACAGGAAGAAACTGTAATATTTTTATAAAAAAAGAAAGAGGTATAATAATGGAATTATCATCAAATTCGCCTACTCGAAGGCAAGGGATTATTATGTTTGCAATTCTTATTACTGCATATGTAGTATTTGCTACGAACTGGGTAGCCGGGTCAAATTTATCAAAGCAAATAACAGATCACTATTTTAACGGTCAGAAAGTTTCACCTATAATTTCGGAAGTTGTAAACTATACAATTACAATTGCTAGAATTATAGCAAATTTATTAGCTGCATTTATTTTAATAAAGTTACATCCTAGAAAAGCTGCAATATTAGCATTATTTTGTTTATGTTTTTCATTCTTTGCGATTTTCACTCATAATTATTGGCTATATACAATATCAAGAATGATAATGGCATTTGGGGGATCGATGATTATCGTATTTATAAATTCATTTGTAGCAAAGTTTATTCCAAATGACAAAAAGATAATGACAAGTGCGATTATAACAGCTTCATATAATGTAGGAGCAGCACTAGTGGCGATATTGTTTCTTTTATTTAAAGATCAATTTGTAGATGATTGGCGTTACACAATGATTGGATTTAGTATTTTTTTAGTATTATTTTATTTATATGTTGGTTATTGTTTTCTCATGATTTTGAGCCAACAATTACTTGGAAACATCCAAACTATTTTGTTTATAAATTGTTAATAGAATCAAAAAGAAATAGTACATGAAGAAGAAGTTAAAAAAATATACTTATGCGGATGGATTTAAAGATAAATTCATATATGTATTTTTCATTAGGGTTTGGTGGATTTTTTTATTTTTTTATATGTTATGCCATTAGTGTCATTACCTAGGGTGGTTGCAGAACATGCTCATAATGCTAGTTTTAAAGCTGAATTTATGATATTAACTGTAACCGTTGGTGGTATTTTTGGAACTATATTCAGCTTATTGGTTACAAGGAAATTAAACTTTAGAAGAAAACCATTTTTTTAATAGTTCATGGAATCTTAATGATAGGTTTTATGGCGTTAGGATTAAACTTTGTATCAACTAATGTTACTTTAGCGTATATTATGTTTGGTCTGTCTGGTTTCTTTATGTATTCACAATATCCAGTATATTTAAACTTACCTTATGAGTTGCCAAATATGAACTCGCAAAGGCTAACAATAATGTTTGGTATTTTCTGGGCATTTGGATACGCCATTTATACATTGTTTAATTTCTCATGGAGTTTAGTATTGAATCATATGGGATATACATCATCAATTATGTTCTATTTGTTAGGAAGTCTAATGTATATTATTTTTTTGTATTTACATTCCCTGAAACAAGACCTAAAAAAATAATTTTTTTAAATCTTTAGAGATGAATTTCACCTCTAAAGATTTTTTTGCTAAAAAAATTTATAATTTGATATTGGAATTTACAGAAAGTCAATAATATAGTGTTTTTTTAAGTGTTAATATTGAAGAAGCGGTTGCGATTTTTTTAATTTGTCCTTTTCTAGAATATTGAAACTATGGTATTAAGTACATTAAGATGATATAATTGACATTGAAAAGAAGTAATAATAGCAAATAAGAAAGTAGTATAAAAATTGAAAAAAATAGCGATAATTCTAATAAGAAAAAAACTCAAAAAGGATTAGTAGATAAAAAAATATTAAGTTGTTTTGTGGAAAAACCTTTATGTTTTTTTATACAATAGACATAGCCATTAATAGTAGACTATTTGATGAGATATGGATTTCTTCTGATTCTCAAGTATATTTAGACTTATGTAGAAAAGAATATGGGGGGAATGTAAATATATAATTCGAAATAAAGAAGTAGTGGCAGATTCTTCAACAACATATGAAACACTGGAGTGTTTATTTAATAATATAAAAAGAAGATTTTATATTTATGAATTTACGAGTAACATCACCACTTAGAAAGGTTGAACATTTAGAAGAAGCTATTAAGATGTTCAAGGATTGTGATCATATAGTGTCTTTTAGCGAACTAAAATATAGTAAGAGTTTGTTAAATGATGGTTATTTACTACCTTCACGGCATGGAGAAGATTATAGAAGGCAAGATGGGTCTAGTTATATTTACCCTAATGGTTCAATGTGGATGTCTACAAAAAAATAATTATTTGAGAGATAAGACTTTTTATACCCAAAAAAACTAAGGTTTATGAAATGGAAAAAGATTTTTTTAGTTTTGATATAGATGATGAAATTGATTTTTTTATATTTGTGAAAAGTTATATAAGAATTATATTCTAGAAAATTAAAGAGAATCGCGATTGTGACGCGATTCTCTTTTTATCTTCTTGTATTTTTGATTAATAGTACTAGTCGTTCGATTATTATTACCGGTACCTGTACGAGAGTTTGTTTGGTTTTGAGTACGATTAGATTGTGTAGAATTTGTAAGTGAATTAAATACTGTAGTTAAAGGTGAACGATTTTCTCTTTGTTTTTGAGCGATAGCAGCTTGATATACAGCATCTTTATCACTACCAGCATACATGTGATCTGTTTCGGTATTTCTTTCTTTTGAATATTCCACACCATTTTTTGTTTCAATGCCTGCAGGTTTTTCAAATGCAGCAGGTATTTTTTTATCGGATACTTTTTTCATTATATCAGCCATTATTACTTGCGTAGTTTGTGCTTGTTCAGCCAACAGTGCTTTAGCAGCTGAGTCTACTATATCAGCTCCTTGCCATACAGAGACTGTATAATCAGTTGTGTATCCAATCATCCAACTATCTTTAGTAGAGTTTACAACATCTATTCCATGATTGTAAAACGCAGAATCATCGAATGTACTTGATCCAGATTTACCTGCCATGTCAAAGTTTGCAACTTTACCATTTGGAGATGTACCATTGCTAGTTAAGACACCTTTTAGAACATTAGTCATAAGATAAGCTGTTTCTTCTGACATTGCTTTTACAGGTTCTTCTTTCATGTTAGGTAATTCTTTACCATTAGCGTTAAACACTTTAACTATAGTAGATGGTTTATTGTAATAACCTTTATTACCAAATGATGCAAAGGCACCGGCCATCTGTAAAGTAGAAACACCATCGACGTTACCACCGATTGCTGTAGTAGGTTCATCTTTAGAAACAGGAATTCCGATTTTTTCAGCGAAATGTTTAGCTCTTTCATAACCAACTGTTTCAAATGCTCGAACAGCGGGGATATTATATGACCATGCTAAAGCTCTACTCATAGAAACTGTTCCGTGGTAAAGTCTATCCCAGTTTTGGATGAAAAAGTTAGTTCCAGCAATTTGATAAGGTGTATCAGAAAATGTTGTTTGAGAGTCCCAACCATAGTATTCAATACCGGGAGCATAGTCAATAAGCGGTTTAATAGATGAACCTGGTTGAACACGAGCATCAACGGCATAGTTATAACCACCAGCTTTATAATTTTTCCCACCACCGATAGCTTCAATAAGACCTGTTTTAGTATCTAAAACAGAAATTGCTGCTTGAGAAGCGTGTGGTCGCATTGGAGCAGACTGATTGTCTAACATATCTTGAACGTATATCTGTAATTCGGAATTTAGGTTAGTATATATTTTTAATCCCATAGATAGTGGGTCTTTAATATTTTCAAAATTCTGATTTTCTTTTAATTCTTTTGTTATTTGATCTATATACGCAGCAAATTTAGGGTTATAACTGTGTTGATTTGCTCTTTCTTCTTTTGTCTTTTTAACGATTCCATCAGTGATAGGAGTATTTACAGCGTTGTTGTATTCATCTTCAGTAATTTTATCATTACTTAAAAGTGCATATAATACAGTGTCACGACGTTCTTTTGCTTGCTCAGGATAATCATAAGGATTATACAAGATAGGTTGTTGTGGCATACCAGTTAAAAGTGCAACTTGAGGTAGAGTTAATTGATCTAATTCCTTGTTATAAAAGTATTTAGCTGCTGTTTTAACACCATATTGCCCATCTGAATAGTATATTTTATTCATATACATTTCCATTATATCATCTTTAGTATATCTATTTTCTAATTTTAAAGATAGATATGCCTCCTGGATTTTACGTTGAAGAGATTTATCTGATGTTAATAATGAATTTTTTACTACTTGTTGAGTAATAGTACTTGCACCTTGTTGAGCAGAATTTGAACGAATATTTACTAAGACAGCTTTTATAAGTCGAATAGGATCTATTCCAATATGTGATTGGAATCTTGAGTCTTCGGTTGTAAGAACTGCTTCTATAATATTTTTTTTGGAATGTCATTAATAGATACGTATTCACGTTTTTTTCTGCCCCAACTGTTGCTATTAAATTAAGATTTTTTTATCATAAATCTCCGACGATAGCGGATCTTGTAAATTAGCCTGGGTAATATCAGGAACATCTTTTTAATTCACGAGCAAATAGCATTAATACAATAAAGAATAACACTAAGCAGATTGAAAAAAAGATTGAACTAATATATTTAAATAAAGTTTTCATCTGATGTTAAAAACTCACTTTCATTATTTTTTTTATAATAGTTAAGTAATCTAATCTGATCTTATAGTTGAATGATAACTCGAATGCAGATTCTTCAAATTCACAAAGTTTTATCGATTTTTCTACCACCATTTTTTTGCACGTTCATGGAAAAAAATACAAATTGTTTAAAATGGAAGAACATACGTTTTATCGATTTTTTTAAATCTAACGATGATAAAAAGTTATGCCTCCATGATTTAAAAACTTTTTTTCATGTGTTCAATTTGGTGTTCATGAATATTATTAAGTGAAAATGATGTAGTAGAGTTAGTCTCTTTAGCTTCAAAATCAATATATTTACCATTCCACAATCCGTTATAATCTGTAGTAGAAGGTGTTTTATAAAATGCCTTAGTAATCATAGCACTTGATCTGTTAGGATAATTTACTTCTACTATTTGAATGGGAATAGGCTTTTTATGAATTACTGCAATATCATTATTTAAGTAATATTTATTCGCAAAGTTAATGTCATCCTCGAGTTCCATTCCACGATTAGAATATTTTGTTTTTTTGAATAAAAATTACTTTTTTTTATTAGGATAATTGAACATATATCCCTCCATAAATAATTATCTTTTATATTATACTATATTATAAAGGAAATTTAAATTACTAATAGCTGAAATTTAATATAAATTTAAAACTTATATATTTCAGATTAACTAACTGATAAGAAGAACACTAGAACTTTATATATAACAAAAACACAATATTAAACGGTGAAAAAAAGGATGTTTAATCATATTTTAAATAAAAGGGAGCGACCCAAAAAAATCGCGATTTTGTAAAGTCAGCTCCCTTTCATTTTAGATTTTTTTATTTATTTAAAGAAAATTAGAATATTAAATATAAAAAAACTAGTAATAATAAAAAAATCACTATTAGTATAGTTAAAGAAGTTATATAACAGTATAAAATTTATTTAACAAGGAACTACAAAAAGAAAGTGATAGAAATAATATTTATAGTTTGGAATATACAATTTAAAAAAATTAATAACAATAAACAATGGATAAGTAATACAGTAATATATTTATAAAAAAATAAAATTTTTCCGAAAAAAAGTATCAGATTTGTGGTATAATATAATTAATTTTTAAAAAAATGAGAGGTGGTATTGTTATGAGACAATCAAGAACGTTTATTCCAACAACAAGAGAAGTACCATCCTCTGCAGAAGCAATTAGTCACAAGTTGCTTATTAAAGCGGGGATGGTGAAGCAGGTATCTGCAGGAGTTTATACTCATCTTCCCTTGGCAACAAGAGTAATTCAAAAAAATCGAAAAAAAGTTATAAGAGAAGAACATGAAAAAAATTGGTGCTGTAGAATTATTGATGCCGATTTTACAATCTGATGAATATTGGAAAAAATCTGGACGTTGGAACAAAATGGGAGACGAATTAATTCGTGTTACAGATAGAAAAAATGCAGGATATGCATTAAGCCCAACGGCAGAAGAAATTATCTGTCAAACAGTAAGTAATATGGTAACTTCATATAAACAATTACCAGTGAACTTATATCAAATTCAAACTAAATTCCGTGATGAAATTCGTCCACGTTTAGGTTTATTACGTTGTAAAGAGTTCATTATGAAAGATGGTTACTCATTCCATGATTCACCAGAATCACTAAGAGAAACATATAATGACTATTATCAAGCATATAGTAACATCTTTGATAGATTTGAGCTTAAGTATCGTGCGGTAAAAGCTGATTCTGGTAATATCGGAGGAAGTTATACTCACGAATTCCAAGCATTAGCAGAAGTAGGGGAAGATACTATTGCCTATACTGAAGAGAGTGATTACGCAGCGAATATTGAAACTGCCGCAGTAGTTGAACAAAACTACACTATGCCTACTGGCTTTGAGAAAAAAGAACGTAGTTTATTAGAAACGCCAAATCAACAAACTATTGATGATATCGCTGCATACTGTGGGGTTGAAGTTAACCGTGCGATGAAAGCTCTAGCATTAAAAGCAGATGGAGAGTTTTATTTAGTTCTTATGCGTGGTAACGATCAACTTAACGATATTAAGTTCATGAAAGCAACAGGAACTTCTGAAGTAGAAATGGCAACTGAACAAGAAATTGAAGAAGTTATGGGTGGAGTAGTAGGTTACATGGGACCATTTGGAATCAAAAACTGTAAAGTAATCGGGGATAATGCGATTAAATACATGTACAACCATAGCTGTGGAGCTAATAAAAAAGGATTCCACTACATTAATGTAAATCCAGGGGATTATGAAGTAGAAGCTCACTACGATCTTCGTATGATTGAAGAAGGAGATTTAGCTGAAGACTTATCAGGACCAATTAAATTTGCTAAAGGAATCGAGGTAGGGCAAGTATTTGAACTTGGTAAAGGATATTCAGAATCTATGAATATTACTTACCTAGATGCTAATGGTCGCGCAAATCATTTTTATATGGGATGTTATGGTATTGGGGTAACTCGTGTTATTTCAGCTATTATCGAACAAAATAGCGATGACAAAGGTATTATCTGCCTAAAGAAGTAGCACCATACCAAGTTCATTTAGTATGTGTAGATGTTAAGAAAGAAGAACAAGTAAAACTTAGTGAAGAATTATACGCTAGGTTAACTGCTGCTGGTTACGAAGTGCTTTATGATGACAGGGCAGAGCGTGCTGGTGTTAAGTTCAACGATGCAGACTTAATTGGTATTCCATTACAAGTTGTTGTAGGTAAAAAAAGCTACAGAAGGAATCGTTGAAGTTAAAGAAAGAAAAAAACTTTAGAAAAAGTTGATACAGAAGTTGCTGATGTATTAGCTAAAGTAGAAGCATTTTATAAATAATTTTAAGATATTAAAATGAATAAATACCAATTAAAAAAATAAATAGTTGTTAAAAAAATAACCATTTGTTTTTTTAGTTGGTATTTTTTTAGTATAATTTAGTAGAGTGCAATTGTATTTCTATAAAGAAAAAAATATGCGGGATATCCTAGAATATTAGTACAATAGGTTGACCTAGAAGTATAAAAATTTCGTAGAAGTATTAATACGCTGAAAAAAAGTATAATTTGACAAATACAAAGATGAAAAATAGGAGGAAGCATGAGTAATAAACATTTTTTTCTTTATTAGTTAAAACATTAGAATTAGAAGAACAATTAGCCAATTCGGAATTTATAAACTTTTCATTAGATAATATAGAAAAAGATAATAAAAAAACAAGATATGGACGTTTAACTTTAGTGGGGAAAAATTTACCATCAGTTGATGAGATTACATTACTTATTCAAAAAAATAAGAGAGAATTTTTTTAGGAGACTATATTGTTAATTATCGTTTTAAAGTAAGCAATGAAGTAACTGATGAACAAATTAAAGAATTTTGGAAATATATAATACTAGAGAATTTCTCAGAAATATCTCAGGTGTTACTAGAAAGTATTTTGTTTAGTGAAATTGCTGTTAATAATAGTGTATTAACAATGAAGATAATGGCTCCATCTATTTGGAATAATTTTATTAACGATAGAAAGCAACAAATTATAAGTAGTTATTTGAATCTTGGTATTACAATTAAAGATATAATTCCTAATTTCTCTAAAACAGATGTTGAAGCGGTACTAGAAAGTCAGGAGGAAAAAGATTTCTAAGGAAATAGTTAAGTTAGAAGAAATTGAGAAAAAAGAGGCAGAACGAAAACCAAAAGAACTCGAGAAAAAATTCGTTGCCTTCGGTGGAGGCGGAGGAAGTCGCTATAGCCAAGAAATTCGTGATGAAGACATAGTAGAGATAAAGGATGTTGTAGGTTATGCTGGTGATGTAACTATAATGGCTCAAGTTTTTGGTACGGAAGAAATTGTACACAGAAATGGTTCGAGTCAATACCGATTAAAACTTACAGATTATAGTGACTCTATCATTTTAAGGTTATTTGGTAATAATCCAAATTCTAAATTTCAAAATAAACGAAAAAATGAGCTTATAGATTTAGTAAAAGGAATTAAAAAAGGGCAATGGCTTAAAATCCATGGAACTGTGAGTAATGATCCATATTTAAGAGATACGATAATTGAACCTAAATCTATTGAAGTAGCACAAAAAGAAGAGAAAAAAGATAATTATAGTGGTAGAAAACGAATAGAGTTAAATACTCATACTAAGATGAGCCAACTTGAGGGGATTTCCTCAGCTAAAGATTATTTAGCTAGAGCTATTGATTGGGGACATGAGGCAATTGCGTTTACCGATACTTATGGAGTTCAGGCGTATCCAGAGATTTGCTTAAGTTCAAAAAGGTAAGGATATCAAACCAATATACGGATTAAATGCCTTTATTATGGATGATAGTATTACAGCGACAACAAATCCAAAAGATCTTAAATTAAAAGATGCAACTTATGTCGTTTTTGACGTAGAGACTACTGGTCTTTCTGCTGAACGAGATAGATTAATCGAAATTGCGGCTGTTAAGGTGAAAAAAATGGAGCTGAGATAGATAGTTTTGAAAGTTATATTAATCCGCAAAGACCTATTTCAGAATTAATTACCAAAAATTACTAGTATTACCAATGAAGATGTAAGAAATGCCCCTTTAGAAGAAGAGGTTATGACTAATTTTTATAATTGGTTAGATAAAGATGATATATTGGTAGCCCATAATGCAAAGTTTGACCTTGGTTTTTTAGATACATGTTTTGAACGATTAGGATTAGAAAATAAAAACAATGCTAGTATAGATACATTATTCGTCTCTCGTGCTGAAAATAAAGAAGCGAAAAGACATGGTCTTAGCAATTTAGCCAAACTTTACAAAGTTCGTTTAGTGCAACACCACAGAGCTATTTACGATACAAAAGCTACTGCAGAAATTTTTGTGAAAATGTTAGATCAGCTTTATGAACTTGGTATTGAATACCATAATGAAATAGATCAAAAGATTGATTTGGAGCTCGCACACAAGCGTTCAAGATCTTTTCCATGCTCTATTCTAGTGAAGAATGCAAAAGGTCTTAAAGATCTATTTAGATTAGTTTCGTATAGTTGTACTAAGTACTTAAATTCTGCTAAACCTACGATACCACGTAGTTTATTAGAACAATATCGTGAAGATTTATTAATAGGTAGTGGTAATGGTGACAACGAAGTATTTGAAGAATTGCTAAATTCAAAAGAGGCTAAGGTAGAGGATATAATTGATTTTTACGATTATATTGAGATTCAACCAAAGCATCATTATGCTAATTTTATAAGAAATGAAAGAATAGCCGATAATGCTGAATTAGAAGAAATTCTGAAAAAATTAATTCAATTAGCTAAGAAAAAAGAGAAAATTGTTGTTGCTACAGGAGACTGTTACTATTTAGATGAATATCAACATGTTTATAGACAAATACTAAGATTGACTGTGAAAAGTAACCCTGGTGCGCGTGATTTAAAACCAATGGCAACATTTTTGACAACTGAAGAGATGCTAAAAGAATTCTCTTATCTTGATGAACAATTAAGAGAAGAATTAGTTATTGATAATACTCATAAAAATTAATGATATGATTGAGTTAGTTGTGCCGTTAAAAGATAAGCTATATACGCCAAATATTGAAGGTGCAGCAGATGAAGTTCGTAATTTAAGTTATGATATGGCTCATAAGATTTATGGTGAAGAGTTGCCGGAAATAGTAGAAAAAAGATTAGAGAAGGAACTTGCCTCTATTATCGGTAATGGATTTAGTGTGGTTTATTTAATTTCACACAAACTTGTAAAAAAATCACTAGATGATGGATATCTTGTAGGATCAAGGGGATCTGTTGGTTCATCATTGGTAGCTACAATGATGGAAATAACAGAGGTGAATCCGCTGGCTCCTCATTATGTTTGTCCAAAATGTAAACATAGTGAATTCTTCATGAATGCTGAATACGCATCAGGATTTGACCTTCCAAATAAAAACTGTCCGCACTGTGATATTAAAATGACAAAAGATGGTCAAGATATTCCTTTTGAAACATTCTTAGGGTTTAATGGAGATAAAGTACCCGATATAGATTTGAACTTCTCTGGAGAATATCAAGCTACTGCACATAACTTCACGAAAGAGATTTTTGGTGAGGATTATGTATATCGTGCTGGAACTATTTCGACAGTAGCAGAAAAAACAGCTTATTCATTTACTAGAGATTATTATGAGAAAAATGAAATAGAGAAAAAGAAGTATAGATATTGAACGTATTGCAGCGGGATGTGAAGGTTCTAAAAAGAACAACAGGACAACACCCGGGAGGAATACTAGTAGTTCCTAATGATATGGATATTTTCGACTTTACACCGTATCAATTCCCCGCAGATGATGAAACAAGTCCATGGAGAACAACTCACTTTGATTTCCATTCTATTCATGATAATATTTTTGAAATTTGATATACTGGGACACGATGATCCGACTATGATTAGAAAGTTACAAGATTTATCAGGTATTGATCCTAAAATAATAGATGTATCAGATCCTGAAGTAATGGGAATTTTTCTCAACAGTTGAAGCTCTAGGTGTTACTAGAGACCAAGTAGATTCAGCTAGTGGAACTTTTGGAATACCTGAATTTGGAACAAACTTTGTTATTCAGATGTTAGATGACACGAAGCCGACTACATATTCAGAATTAGTTCAAATATCAGGGTTATCTCATGGTACAGATGTTTGGTTAGGTAATGCACAAGAATTAATAAAAAATGGTACTTGTGAACTTAAAGACGTAATTGGATGTCGTGATGATATTATGGTATATCTAATTCATGCAGGACTTGAAGAAGGATTATCTTTCAAAATAATGGAAAGTGTAAGGAAAGGTAAAGGATTATCAGAAGATTTTGAAAAAGCTATGGTTGATAATAATGTTCCAGCTTGGTACATTGATTCATGTAAAAAAATTAAATATATGTTCCCGAAAGCCCACGCATGTGCCTATGTACTTATGGCACTAAGAATAGCGTGGTTTAAGGTACATCAACCACTTACATATTATTGTGCGTATTATTCAGTAAGAGCCAGTGATTTTGACATTATTACGGTTGTTAAGGGAGCAGAAACATTAAAAGCAAAAATTAAAGAAATAAAAACTACAGATAAGAATGAATTATCGAATAAAGATAAAGATGCTCTTGTAAGTTATGAAATTGCTAATGAGATGATGGAGCGAGGTTTCACATTCTCGAAAGTAGATATAGAAAAATCAGCAAGTCACGACTATATTATTGAGGGGAATACTTTAATTCCACCGTTTTCTATTGTTCCTGGTCTTGGTGATAACGTAGCGAACAAAATAGTTCAGGCGAGAGAAGAAAAACCTTTCTTATCTATTGAGGATTTTTCAAAACGAGGAAGTGTATCATCAACTGTGGTAGAGTATTTGAGAGAGATGGGGACATTAAAAAGGTTTGCCTGAAAAAGCTCAATTATCATTTTTTTCGATGAATTGTAAATGATAGGATTATTCATTTAAAGTATAATTAATTATAAAAAAAGAGTGTTATTCTATAAAAATGATAAAAATAATTAAGGGAGCGACTCGACAAAAATCGTGATTTTGTAGAAATCGATTTTGTCGAGTTGCCCTCATACAGTTTATTAGATTTCAAAAAAAGATTTTATAAAACTATTTTTTTGAAATCAATAAACCACTGCATCTATGTGTTCTCATATAAACTTTGTTAAAAAGTTAGGATTTTTCGAGTCAACCTTATTTTTATTTTTGTAGAATAACATTTTTAATGTAGAGCTAAAAAAACAAAAAAATATCAATGAAACAAAAGATTATTCAATATTAATCAAATTATGTAAACAGAATTAGTTTTATATTATTTAGTGACAAAAATACATATTTTTTTTCATAAATTAAATATTAAAATAATTATTCAAACTTTATTTATTTTTTTAATTTGTGGTAGTATTATATGTGATATAAAATGTAAATATAGAGATGGAGGAAACAACTTGGAAAAAAATAGTTGTTAAAGGTGGGACGCCTTTAATAGGAGAAGTACAAGTTTCGAGCGAAAAAATGCTGCTTTTACCGATATTAGCAGCTGGATTATTGGCGACAGAGGGTACAAGTAAATTTTATAATGTTCCTAAGTTATCAGATATTAAAACAATCGGATTATTATTTGAGAGTCTAGGAGTGAAAAATAGATTATAGACCTGATGAAAATATATTAGAAATGGATGCGAGGAATCCATTATTAACAGAGGCATCATTTGAATTTGTTAGTAAAATGAGAGCATCATTTTTAGTTTTAGGTCCGATGCTAGCTCGTGAAGGGAGCGCAAAAGTTGCAATGCCAGGTGGATGCTCTATTGGAAGTAGACCGATTGATCAACATTTAAAAGGATTTGAAGCCTTAGGGGCTACAATTATTCAGGATGCAGGATTCGTAGAAGCCCGAGCTGAAAAGGAATTAGAAGGATCAACAATCTTCTTTGACTTCCCGAGTGTAGGTGGAACACAAAATGTAATTATGGCTAGTTGTTTAGCAAAAGGAAAAACGACAATTGTTAATGCTGCACAAGAGCCTGAGATTGAAGACATGATTAACTTCTTAATTAAAATGGGAGCTAAGATTGAAGGTAAAGGAACTTCTGTTTTAGTTATAGAAGGTGTTGAAAAGTTAGTAGGTACAGAATATACTGTAATGCCTGACCGTGTAGAAGCGGCTACATATATGATTGCAGCAGCTGCAACTAAAGGAGATGTATTAGTTAAAGGAGCACCGTACAAAGATAATGTCGCTTTAGTAAGTAAGATGCGAGAAATGGGAGTTGAAATCGAGGTTGTGGATGAAACATCGATGCGAGTAAGTAATAAACTTGAGAGTTTAAGACCTGTAGATGTTAAGACTTTACCACACCCAGGATTTTTAACAGATATGCAGTCTATTATGTGTGTATTGACACTATTAGCTGATGGGACAAGCACGATTACTGAAACTGTTTTTGAAAATAGATTTATGCATGTTGAAGAACTACGTAGAATGAATGCGAAAATCAGAATAGAAGGAAGAAGTTCACTAATAGAAGGGTTACCTCACTTAGAAGGTACTACTGTAAGAGCTACAGATTTACGTTCAGGAGCAGCGTTAGTTATCGCAGGATTAATGGCTACAGGAACTACAAAGGTTATTGATATTTATCATATTGATAGAGGATATGTAGACATTGAAGAAAAAATGAGAAAACTAGGTGCAGATATTCAAAGAATTGATGAGTAGGAATTTATTATGAAATTAAGTGATAAATTATTAAGATATTTGCGAAATATAGCCTTGATAATTATTATATTTTATATAGGATTATTAATAGGCTACACTATTCTTGGTAAGGGAAGTTTATTCGATGCTTTAAGTTTAAAGCCGATAAGACATATTAAAGATATTATATACAATTAGGAGGAAATGAAGATGGCAAATGATTTATTTGTAGAACTTCAACAAAAATTAGAAGGGAAAAATGTACGTATTGTACTTCCAGAAGCATATGACGAGCGTGTATTAGAAGCGGCTGTTAAATTAGGCGCTACTAGTTATGTTCAACCAGTGTTAGTTGGAAAAAAAGAAAAAAAGTAGAAGAGATTGCTAAAGGATTATCTTTAGATGTTTCTAACTTGGAAGTTATTGATCACGAAAACTACGAAAAATTAGAAGAATTAGTTGCTAAGTTTGTAGAGCGTCGTGCAGGAAAAGTAACTGAAGAAAAAGCTCGTGAATTATTAAAAGATGTTAACTACTTCGGAACTATGTTAGTATATACAGGTGAGGTTGAAGGATTAGTATCTGGAGCAATTCACTCTACTGGAGATACTGTTCGTCCAGCGTTACAAATAATAAAAACTAAACCAGGTACAAAACGTACAAGTGGTGCATTCATTATGAGTAAAGAAGACAAACGTTATGTATTTGCTGACTGTGCGATTAACCCAACATTAGATGCAGAAGGTTTAGCTGAAATCGCAATTGAAAGTGCAAGAACAGCTAAAAGCTTTAACGTTGATCCAAAAGTAGCAATGTTAAGTTTCTCTACTTTAGGTTCAGCTGTTACTGAAGACACTACGAAAGTGGCAGAAGCTACTAAATTAGTTAAACAAAATGCACCTGAATTAGCGGTAGAAGGTGAATTACAATTCGATGCTGCAGTTGTACCTTCAGTTGCTAAATTAAAAGCTCCTAATTCAAAAGTACAAGGAGATGCTAATGTATTTGTGTTCCCAAGCCTAGAAGCTGGTAATATTGGATACAAAATTGCACAACGTCTAGGTGGATTTGAAGCTGTAGGACCAATCTTACAAGGATTAAACGCTCCTGTGAATGACCTATCTCGTGGATGTAATGCAGAAGATGTATATAAACTTTCATTAATTACAGCTGTTCAAGCTTTAGAAAAATAAGATTTTAATAAAGAGGTTGACTTTAGTCAATCTCTTTTATTCTTTATAATTGCATTTATACCAATTTATATGGTAATATATAATGATGTATATATGGAGGTAAACATGGTTGCGATAGAATCAAAAGATGATTTATATGTTATAGATTTGTTAGAAGATTTTTGATGAATTTTTATTTAGAATTAGAAAAAAATTTGCTGAAGAAAAATAGAGTTCCAATTATCGATAAGATCGGAATAAGATTTTTTTAATTCAAATGCTGAAAAATAAAGAAAGCTAAGAATTTGTTAGAAATTGGAACGGCTATTGGGTATACTTCTATCAAATTGGCGGAAAAAAATAGGATGTAATGTTACTACTATTGAGCGAGATGATAAGATGTATAACGAAGCAAAAAAACAATATTGAAAAAGAGAAATCTTACTGATAAAATAACATTGCTTCACGCCGATGCATTAGAACTTCAAGATGAAGTAGTGATAAATGCCCCATACGATGTAGTATTCATTGATGGAGCTAAAAGTCAAAGTAGAAAGTTTTTTGAATTATATGAACCATATTTTACTGAAGATGTTGTAGTTATTACGGATAATGTGCTATTTAAAGGAATGGTTGCAGATCCAAGTATTATAAAAACACAGTAGAGATTTAAAAACAACTTTCTAGAAAAAAATTAATAATTATAATGAATGGTTATTAAAAACATGAAAATTATGAGAGTGTCATTTTATCATTTGGAGATGGAATAGCAATAACAACTAGAAAAATAAAGGAGTATATGTTAATGAAAAAAATTTAATATTTTTTTATAATTGGATACTTTTATCTTCTTATTTTTTTATTATTTATTATAAATGCTATATTAGAAGCTAGTACGGATTATGCTTTAATAATTGTATATTATCCATACTTAGACTATATAGCCGTATTATTAATTATTATAAAAGGCTGGGAAATGCTCATTAGGAGAATGAACACTTTTGGTAGTAATTCTTTAGCTTCATTATTTGGTAAATTTATTATTATAGGTATAGGTTTATTTGCTACTCTTTGGATTTTTGTATTTGTTTTATTTTTCGGAGGTTATGCTTCATCTAAAAAATATGAGGATTTAAACTTGCTAGCATATGCTTCACCTAATAAGTTAAATAAGACTGAGTATATAGTAATAGAAAGAGGCGCTTTTGCAGCAACAATAAATTATTATCATGAAAGACATAATTTATTTTTAATGAAGAAAAAAGAGAGTTATTCTCATAAAATTTAATTAACGAGAGGATTTAAAATGACTGTAGAGTTAGTAGTAACACCGAAAAGTATAGATCATATTTATGAACTTATAAATGTAGGAGCTGATAGTTTCGTAATTGGTGAAGAAAAATATGGATTACGCCTTGCTGGTGAATTTAAAAGAGATGAATTAAAAAAAGCTATTGAGATTATTCACCAAGCAGGGAAAAAAGCATATGTTAGTGTAAATGCAATTTTCCATAATGAACATATCGATGACTTAGTTGATTATTTGCATTATTTATCAACATTAAGTGTAGATGCTTTTAATATACGGAGAACCAACAATCATAACAATTTTTGAGAGAAGAAAACCTTGATTTTAAACTTCAATGGGATCCACATACATTAGCAACGAATTCATTCTCTTGTAATTACTGGGGGAAACGTGGAGCATATAGAACATGTCTTTCAAAAGAATTAACAATTGATGAGATTCTTGAAATCACTGGAAAAAGTGAGTATGAGATTGAAGTTCAAGTACAAGGGATGCTTTGCATGTTCCAATCAGTAAGAAAATTAGTTGATAATTACTTCATGTATAGCGATAAAGAGAAATATATCGAAGAATATAGTAATTCTAAGAAACTATTCCTATATAGTCAAGATAGAAATGAACGTTACCCGATTTTCGAAGATTCTAATGGGACGCATATTATGAGTGCGAATGATATCTGTGCTATTGAAGAGTTAGATCGTTTAATTGAAGCAGGAGTATCTGCATTTAAAATTGAGGGTGTTTTAAAAGATGAAGATTACATTACAGAAGTAGTAACGATTTATCGTGATGCTATAGATCTTTATTATGAAGATAAAGACGCATATGAAGATGAAAAACAAGATTTCTATAATGATATAGAGAGAATTAAACCGAAATATAGAGAAGTTGACCTAGGATTCTTCTACAAGAAAACTATGTACTAATTATATTTTTGGATTTTGAAAAGAGGACAGGGTTTCCTATATAAAACCTAATAAAAAAGACAAGGAGGATGGGTCATACTTGAATGTGACCTAAACTTATGGCAATACCAAATATTTCAGAAATTAGAGACGGTAAGAGAGTAATAATAAAGAAACCAGAATTACTGCTCCCAGCAGGTAATTTAGAAAAAAATTAAAAAAATAGCTATTCATTACGGAGCAGATGCTGTGTTCTTAGGTGGGCAGGAGTTTGGACTTCGTAGTAACGCAGATAACTTTACAATCGAAGAAATCAAAGAAGGTTGTGAGTTTGCAGAAAAATATGGAGCTGATATTTATGTTACGGCGAATATTATTGCGCATGATGAGAACTTTGAAGGGTTAGACGAATTTTTAATGGCACTGCAAGAGGCAGGAGTAAGAGGAATCATCGTTGCAGATCCATATATCATTGAAAGATGTAAAGCTGTTGCTCCAAATGTAGAAGTACATATTAGTACTCAGCAATCTATCTCAAACTATAAAGAAGTTAGATATTGGGAAAGTGAAGGAGTACACCGTGTTGTATTAGCACGTGAAACAGGATATGAAGAAATAAAAGAAATTCGTGAAAAAACAGATGTCGAAATAGAAATGTTTGTACACGGAGCAATGTGTATAGCATATTCAGGACGTTGTACTTTAAGCAACTATATGACGGCGCGTGATAGTAATCGTGGAGGTTGTTGTCAATCATGTCGTTGGAATTATGACCTTTATGAAGAAGGAACTGATGAAGATACTAAATTATTTGATGAAGGAGCAAATCCTTATGCAATGAGTCCTAAAGATTTAACTTTAATCGAAGCTGTACCAGAAATTATTGAATTAGGTATTGATTCATTGAAAGTTGAAGGACGTATGAAATCAATTCACTATGTTGCTACTGTTGCAAGTGTATATAGAAAACTAATTGATGATTACTGTGCAGATCCAGATAACTTTAAGATGACACCAGAATATAAATTAGAACTATATAAGTGTGCTAACCGAGATACTGCAATGTCATTTTTCTATGAAATACCTAAATATACTGAACAAATGTTTGGTAATGAAGGTGGTAAGAAAACAAATTATGATTTCGTTGGACAAGTTCTTCACTATGATGAAGAAACTCAAATTGCAACAATTCAACAACGTAACTTCTTTAAAACAGGTCAAGAAGTTGAATTTTTTGGACCAGAAATTGATACATTTAGACAAGTTATCGGTGAAATTTATGATGAAGATGGAGAATTATTAGATGCAGCAAGACATCCACTTCAAATTATTAGAACAAAATTAGACTCTAGAGTATTTAAAAGCAATATGATGCGAAAGGAAATGGGACGCTAATGGTTACAAACAGACCAAAAATTATCGGTATTGTTGGAGGAAGCGGTAGTGGTAAAACTACTGTTACTAAAAGAATTATAGACGAATTGACTCAAGATAAAGTTGCATTAATCGAGCAAGATTACTATTATAAAGATCAAAGTCATATGACAATGGATGAGAGAGTTAAGACAAATTATGATCACCCTAATGCATTTGATAATGAGTTACTTTACAATCATTTACTAGAATTAATTGAAGGAAGAGCTGTTGAACTTCCAGTATATGATTACGTAAATCATACTCGTAGCAAAGAACAAAAACACCAAGAACCTAAAGATGTAATTATTATCGAAGGTATGTTTGGTCTTTATTCAGAAAAAAACTACGTGAATTAATGGATATTAAAATTTATGTTGATACACCGAGTGATCTTCGTATTTTTAAGACGCTTATTACGTGATATTAATGAACGTGGAAGAACTGTAGAATCTGTTATTAATCAATATTTAGTGTCGGTTAGACCTATGCATGAGAAATATATCAAACCAACTAAACAATATGCCGATATTATTGTTCCTGATGGTGGATATAATGATATAGCGATTGATATTTTAATAACAAAAAAATCAAATCACTACTAGCAAAAATAGTAAAAACGATATAATATAGAGTAGACTAAAAAAAGGAGTATCACTATGGCTTTAGAAGAAAAATTAGAATATCAAATGACCCAAGAAGGTTATGACAAGCTTGTAGAAGAATTAGAACATTATAAAAAAGTAAAACGTCCAGAAGTAATTGAGAAAATTAAAAATTGCACGTAGTTTTGGGGATTTATCTGAGAACTCTGAATACGATGCAGCAAAAGATGAGCAAGGTCATATCGAACGTAAGATTCTAGAAATGGAACAAATGATTCGTTATGCGGTTATTATTGAATTAGATGAAAAATCAACTTCAATTCGTCTTGGTAATACTGTAACTTATCAAGAACTACCGGATGGTTTAACTGAAACTTACAAAATTGTAGGTAGTGCAGAAGCTAATCCATTTGAATATAAAAATTTCAAATGAATCTCCTGTAGCGCAAGCTTTATTAGGAAAAAGAAGTAGGGGATGTTGCGAAAGTATCATTACCTACAGGACCGGAAAGATTCAATGGATATCAAAAATTTTTAGCGGTAGAGTAATATTATGATAGCATTAATAGGTGCGATGCCAGAAGAAGTGGCTATAATAAAAGAAAAGATAGAGAATCTACAAGAAAAAAAAATAGCACATGTAAAATTTTATGAAGGTAAATATGAAGAACGCGATATTGTTCTAATGTTAAGTTTACCTGGTAAAGTTAATGCGGCTATTGCTACAACTTTACTTTTAGATCACTACAAACCGGAGTATGTCATTAATATAGGTACATGTGGTGCATTGCAAGGTGATATGGAAATTGGAGATATGATTGTTGCAACTGAAGTAAGACATTTTGATGTTGATGCGACAGAGTTTGGATATGAAATTGGTCAAGTGCCGCAAATGCCAGCAGCATACAAGAGCGATGAAAAATTACAAAAACTAGCATCTGAAATTAATTTACCGAACCACAATATTCATTTTGGTTTAGTAGGGACATCAGATTCATTTATCTCTAATAAAGAATTAAAAAAAGGAATATTGAAAAAATTTCCTAACATGCAAGTAGTTGAAATGGAAGCAGCAGCGATTGCTCAAACTTGTTATCAGTTTGGGACAAAATTCATAGTTTGCCGCAGTGTAAGTGATAAGGCAGAAGAAGGAACACGTGTTACCTTTGATGAATTTTTTTACAAATAGCAGCAGTAAACTCATCTATTTTAACTACAGAATTAATTAAAAAAACTTTAAAAATTAATTGTAAAAATCAGCAAAGAAGAGCATCTGCTTTTCTTTGCTGTAATATTTGGGAGTGACTCAAAAAAATCGCAATTTTATCGAGGTGACCTCGTAAAGTTTATAAGATATATGAAAAGCTTTTTATAAAAATAAATTTAAATATCAATAAGCCTCTGTGTTTATTAGTTTTATATATACTTTTTTTAAAAACTTAGGACTTCGGGTCATCCTCATATAGTTGAAAGTTTAAATAATTAATTGTGTTGAAAAAAATGTTATAAAGTGATAAGATAAAGTAGATAAATATTATTTAAGGAAAAGAAAAAAATGAAAAAAATATTACAGAAAAAAAGATCTTTTACTTATTTGAAAAAAATCTAATACAAATAGGTTTGGGATTATTGATATTTTTATTTAATTTTTTTCCTATTTTAAAAAAAGAGATTGTTAGTTTAGATTTTAAAAAAATACATCATCTTACTCTGACTATAGGAGAGATGAAATTTTTTTATTAATTTTAATATTTGGTTTATTGGGGATAAGTATTTTGTGTCTTTATGATTATTTTTGTCCTTAAAGCCATTAATTTAACAAAAAAATATGTCTTCATTCCGTATTTTTTTAAAAATTAGTTTTATGACTAACACATTAAATATGGTTCTAGGTTTCGGAGGTTTTATTGGAGCTGGACTTAGATATTATATGTATAAACCTTATACGAAAAACGGGAAAAACTTGGTTGCTGCGATAGGGATGATTTTAGTCTCTATGCTTTCAGGTATTAGTTTATTATCAATTTTTGTAGTGTTTAATGTGTTCCCAGGACAAGCGTTATATGCTGATAATAAAAATTTTTTTACTATGCTTTAATACTGATGTCACTATTTTTACCTTTATATTTATTCTTTAATTTAAGAAAGCCGAGAATTAGAACAGATAGATATTTAAGTGTTAAATTGACGATAATTTCTTTTTTAGAATGGGTATTTGCTGCTCTTATTATTCTCATGATTCTTTATTTTTTTACACAGGGGATTTAGTTGCTGATAAAGAATTGCAAATAATGGGAGTTATAATAGTAGCTTCAATAGTAGGATTACTGACTATGATCCCAGGAGGATTAGGTACTTTTGATACATTAGTACTTATAGGGCTTAAAAAACTTAGGAATAAATCCGGAAATTGTAGGTGCAACGATTATAATTTATAGATTATCATATTATGTCGTTCCATTTTCTATTGGATGTTTAATGTTTCTAAGTGAGGGGATTAGAATGATAAAAAGTTAAATTTCAGAGAGGAGAAAAAGTTATGATTACAATGATAATTTACGCGATAGTTGCCTATCTTTTAGGAAATATAATGGGTGGTAAATTACTAGAAAAAAATTTATAAAGAAGAATTTACAAATAAGGGCTCGGGAAATGTTGGAGCAAGAAATGCAGGTCGTGTTTTAGGTCCTAGATCGTTTTTATTTGTTTTAGCGGTAGATTTCTTTAAGGGATTCTTTGTAGTTATACTACTTAAGATATTGAATGTAGAACCTAAGATTATATATATTTGCATTGTGCTAGTCTTACTTGGACACATAAAACCTATTGTATTTAAGTTTAAAAGGTGGTAAGGGAGTTGCGACATTCTTTGGTTGTTTAGCTGCTTTATCGTTGAATTTATTCTTAATTATGATTCTTTGTACATTAGTTATTGCTATAATAGTAAAGAGTCTAACGATAGGATTTTATTCAAGTTTACCATTCGTAACATATATAAACTATATAGAAAAACCCATCGTTTTTTTAATACTAGGAATATTCATTTTAGCAGTTTTATTATTAAGTGTTGTTGCTGTAAGAGATATAGAAGAATCATTTAATAAATATTTTAGTGTTAAAAAAATTAAAAAAATCAGTTCGATAATGAGCTGATTTCTTTTTTTGTTATTTAGAATTGTTATTTCGTAGTTCTTTTCTTATAAGTAGAGTACGTTTGATATGAATTACTCCAGTTAATAGCAGTAAAGCTGCAAAAAATTCCACATCCAATATAGGTGTATTCTACGCTTTTTAATTTTACTGATAAAAACCAAAAGAAGATGTTGAGTATATTGTTAGTACTGCTACAGTGTATATAGTAAATTCATACTTTAATAGATTTAAAAACTTTATTTGTTTTTTTATTAATAATTTATTTTTTTCTTGATAATATCTCACAAAAACTCACGTAGACACATATCGGAATAGTTAAGTAGAAATAGATGATATTTTTTTGTATAAAAAAATGCTGTTAATAGTATAATGAAAAATAGGAAAAAGTGATGATTAAGTATTTGTTATATTTCATATAATTTCCTCCCTTTTTTTATATGAACAATAATGTATAAAAAAATTACAAAAGTAGAATTAACTAAGTTTTAATTTCTTTATTTCAATTTCATTATAACATGAAAAAAACACATAGAATGATAGTGAATCGGACCCAAAAGTCCTAAAAATTTAACAAAGTTCATATGAGAACTCATAGACGCAGTGGTTTATTGATAGCTAGATGTGCTTTATAAAAAAACTTTTTAGATATATAATAAACTACTGTGGGGAGTGATTTGACAAAAATCTTGTTTCTTAAGAAATCGCGATTTTTTTGAGTTACTTCCTTTTTATTAATTATTTTATTAAGGAATAAAGTAGAATCTGATTTTTACTAAGTGTTTTTGTGGAATACTTACTAATAACTTAAATATAATTAAAAAAATTATTTGTTACCTTAAATGAAATTAAATTTGAATTTTTAATTATAATTTAAAGTTGATTTAAGTGGTTTTAAAGTAGATGGTATATAATATATTTATCAAATAAATAATTTGAAATAAAAAAAAAGTAGGAGATGATTTATATGTCGATTAAGAAAATAGCAAAAATTACTAGCGGATAAGAAAGTTAGAAAAAAATAGCACGGGTGATAATAAGTCATCCCAAATTCAAGAAAAATATTGAAGAGTATATAGAAATAAATAATAAAGAATAAACATAGCAATCTTGGAGGTAATTAGAATGAAGAATAAAAACATTACTTATATCAACAGCTTTAATCACATTATTAACAACAGGAACTTTTGGGACATTATCGTCAACGCAGAATGTATTTGCTAGCGATAATAGTTCTGCTCAAATAGTTGGTAAAGATAAACCAGGGAAACAACCACCAGCGAAACCAGGTTCAGGAGGTTTTGGAGGAAGTGGTAAAAATTAATCAAGGAACTTCAGCGAAATACAATAGATTCAGATGAAAACAAAAAAGATGAAACTTATACATCGACAGGTGATGATGAAAATGCATTACGTGTTAAAGGTGCAAAAGTAAGTTTAGAGGATATTGAAATAAATAAGACAGGTGGCTCTACATCAAACACAGAAGATGGTGATTTCTATGGAATGAATGCAGGATTATTGGCTACAGATAAAGCAACTGTGAATATAAAAAATGCGAAAGTGAAGACAACGGCACAAAATGGTAACGGAGTATTCAGTTATGGTGAAGGAACGACTGTAAATATTAGTGACTCTGAAATTTACACAACAAATGATAATTCTGGAGGAATTCAAACTACAGGTGGGGCAACAATGAATGCTAATAACCTAAATGTGAAAACCGAAGGAAATTCATCGGCTGCCATACGTTCAGATAGAGGTGGCGGTACAGTAAATGTTGACGGTGGAGAATATGTTTCAAAAGGTTATAATTCTCCAGCGGTATACTCGACAGCAGATATAACTGTTAAAAATGCAAATCTTAAAGCAGAAAATTCAGAGGCATTGGTAATAGAAGGACAAAAACTCTATTACATTAGAAAATACGAAAGTAGAAGGTAATATGAGCGACGACAAAGGTAGCAGCTCTGATACTAATGTGCATAATGTAATGATTTATCAGTCTATGTCGGGGGATGCTGAAGTAGGTAAATCGGTGTTTAAAATGAAAGAAGGGACATTAACTAACAATAATGGTGATTTAATCTATGTTACTAATACAACAAGTGAAATAACATTAGAGAATGTTAAAATAGAAAATAATGATCAAGATAGTAGATTGTTAGCAGTATTAGGAAATGATGCTTCTCATGGATGGGGAACAGCAGGTTCTAATGGAGGAAATGTAACTCTTAAAGCTAAAGACCAAAAATTAGATGGGAAAATTGAAGTAGATAGTATTTCTACTTTAAATTTAACATTATCAGGCTCAACGGTATTTAATGGAACTGTTAATATAGTGGATAATTCAGAAAAAGGTGAAGCAGTAGAAAATAATGCTGAAGTTACAGTTGAAGAAGACGCAGTATGGAATTTAACAGGAGATGTGAAAAATTTCAAAATTAAATAACAAAGGGAAAAAAATCAATTTTCAATGGGCTATAAAAATTACATTAGCTGATGGAACAACTATTAGTGAATAATTTACAAAACAATATAGGTAGGAGTCTACATTAAAGTAGTATTTCTATCTATATTTAATTTCAACTCAAATTCAATCTCATTACGATTTAAGGAATTGTAAATCGTAATAGTTACTTAAGACGAGAATCTATTGACTTGTTATATAAAAACATAATAAAATTTAATTATAGAATAATTAATTAAATAGTACGGAGGCGATTAATATGAGCAAATGTGAATGTGAACACCACTGCCATTGTCATGATGCGGTAGAAGATTGCAAATGTGGAAATTGTGTTAAAGGAACATGCGAGTGTAAAGAAGGTTGCGCTTGTGGCTGCCATAATGCAAAAGAAGATTGCGAATGTGGAAACTGCAAAACTGGTGAATGTCATTGTGATAAGCACGTAGCATAAGAAAGAAGAGTTGACAATAAAGTCAACTCTTCTTTTTTTAATGTGTAAGTATTAAATTCAGTATACCTGCAAAAATAAGTAAGATAATACTCCATTTAATGGTTTCTTTGAAAATCTCACTATCCTTATTTACTAAACCTACAGCAGCAGCAGCAACAGCAATTGACTGAGGTGAAATCATTTTTGCGATAGCTCCTCCTGTGATATTTGCAGCTACTAATAATGTAGGATCTACGCCAATCTGAGAAGCGGTAATAGATTGTAAACCTGCAAATAGTGAACCACTATTAACAACAGATCCAGTAAGAAATACCCCAATCCAACCTAGAATAGGAGAAAGTAATGGGAATATTTTTTTCCGGTATTTGCTAATGCTAATCCTAAAGTAGAAGACATTCCTGAGTATGTAGAAATATAAGCAAATGCTAAAACTGAACATATAGTAAGAATAGGTGACCAAAGTTCAAGGAAAGTTTCTTTTAAAACTAGTTTAATTATGCGACCACGTACTCTAAAAATTATTATAGTAAGAATAGCAGCAAGAGCTATAGCTGTAGTAGTTGATGTAAAAGGTGAAAAACTAAATATAGCTTTTATAGGTGTAGGATCCTTAGTAATAGGAGCAACTTTAGCTACAGTACCATCTATATAATAAGGAAAAATTAAAGATTAAAGAATTTAAAAACTCCAGGTTTTTGACCAGTTTTGGGGTTACCGCTTTGAATTAATTGTTTAAAGAAACTAGTATTCAAAAATAGTAACAAATAAAGTTAATAAAAATAAATGGTAACCAAGCTGTAGTTACTTTTTTTAGAGAGAGTTCTTGCTTTTCTTCTAGTATATTTTGTTTTATTGATAAAAATATTTTTTTTGGACTCGGAATCTTAAGAATATAACTAATGAAAGTAAACTAATAATTGCAGAAACTACATCAACTAATTACGGACCAACAAAAATTTAAGAAAAATAAACTGTATGATAGCGAAAGATCCACCTGAAACTAAAATTGCAGGAAGAGTTTCTTTTATTCCTTTAAGTCCATCTACCATAAATACCAATAAGAAAGTTACGATAAGTGTTACTAGGCATAAAATAACCGAAGTAGCTTTCCCTAGAGATACTGCATCTAACTCAGTAAGACTTGCTGGAATTGTCACGGGAATACCCATTGCACCATAAGCACCACCAGCAATATTTGAAACTAAACATATAGCAGCAGCTTGTAAAGGTTTAAAACCTAGACCGACTAAAATAGCAGCAGTAATAGCAACAGGTGCTCCAAAACCGGCTGCACCTTCTAGAAACGCATTAAAAAGAAAATGCAATAAGAAGAACTTGAATTCTTTTTATCAGATGATATTGATGAAATACTTTTGCTTTTATAATGTCAAAACATCCGATTTTGACAGTTAGTTTATATAAAAATATTGCAGATAGAACAATGCTAGCAACAGGCCATAAACCCGAGACTACTCCTTGTTCAGATGCACCAGCAATTTTGTCGACTGGCATTTTATAAAAAGGTATAAGCTATAATGGCTGAGCTCAGAATACTTAAAGCCCCTGCTGTATAACCTTTTAATTTAAAGATAACTAATGAAATAAGAAAAAAATAATAATAGGAAGTACAGCGATGGCGGCAGATACCCAAATATTGCCGCTTGGATTGTATTGCTGACTCCAAATAGTATTTAAAAAAACATTTTAATACTCCTTCTAAGTTTTTTTAGTATATAAGATTGTACACTATATAAAAAAATTATACACCCTAAAAAAATATATTTATACAATAGCTTTGCTTGAATTTTTGCAATATAAAGTTTACATATTTTTTTGAGAAAATTACTAATTAAGTGCAATTTTTTTATAAAATACTAAGAAATATAAATTAAGGCTGGAAAAAGCTGTAAAATACAAAAAAATATTGTTCTTAATAATAAAAAAATTAAAAAAAGATATATATTATTAAAAAAATAATTTAAAGATTAATAGAATTTATATTTATTATTCTGTATTCATAAAAAAAGACGATAAATACTCATAAAAAAATTTATCATTTAAAAAAATGATATTATATAGTAAATAAGCAAAAATTTATAATACTGTATCACTACAGAGGTATTTTTATATTGATACAAATCACCAAATTTTATCTAGATAAATATTGTTATTTAATTGAAGCTGGGAATTTGACTTTTTATTTTAAAAACATTGTATATTATTAAAGTAATATATGATTAAAAACATAATTTATATACATTTAATAAATATATACATAAACTTTGGAGGTTATTATGGTAAAAAAACATCAAAAGATTTAACTAAACAAGAGCATTTAGAAATGTATGAATTAATGCACCTTATTAGAGATTTTGATATGGAGTTAAGTAAACTATACTCTCGTGGTTTAGTTCACGGTATGACTCACTATTCAGTAGGAGAGGAAGCTGCTAACGTTGGGGCTATTTACCCATTAAGAAAAGAAGACTTAATGTACTCTAATCACCGTGGTCACGGTCAAACAATTGCTAAAGGAATTGAAATTGATCGTATGATGGCTGAAATCCTAGGTAAAGAAACAGGTCAATGTAAAGGACGTGGTGGAAGTATGCACGTTTATGATCTTGAACAAGGAAATATGGGATGTAACGGTATCGTTGGTGGAGGACACGGTTTAAGTACTGGTGCTGCTTTAGCTCAAAAAATGAAAAAAACAGGCAATGTTGTTATTTGTTGTATGGGTGATGGGGCTACTAATGAAGGAAGTTTCCATGAATGTTTAAATATGGCATCTAACTGGGATTTACCACTTATTTTCTATGTAATTAACAATAAATATGGTATCTCAATGGCACAAGAAAGATGTATGCGTGTTGAAAAAATCACTGAGCGTGCTGCTTCGTACAGAATTAAGGGAATTCACGTTGAAGACGGGAACGACGTATTAGCTGTATATGATGCAATGCAAGAAGCTATTGATCACGCTAGAAGTGGGAAAGGCCCTGTTTTAGTAGAAGCACTATCTTATAGATGGTTTGGACACTCAGCTTCAGATGCAGGTAAATATCGTAGTCGTGAAGAAGTAGCTGAATGGAAATTAAAAGATCCTAACGTAAAATATAAAAATTACTTATTAGAAAATGGAATTGCTACAGAAGAAGAATTAAAAGAAATTGAAGATAGAGCAAAAAGCTACTATCGATGATGCTGTAGAATTTGCTAAAGAATCACCGTTTGCTGATGGTTCAGTTGCATTCCAAGATAATTATGCAGACTAATATTTTAGCTTAAAATAATTTAAATAATATTTTATATAATAGGAGATTAATAGTTATGACTAAAGAAACAAAAATTATGACAGTTCGTGAAGCCATAAAAGAAGCTATGACTCACGAAATGCGTGAAGATGAAAATGTATTTTTAATGGGTGAAGATGTTGGTATCTTCGGAGGTGACTTCGGTACTACTGTAGGTATGCTAGAAGAGTTTGGAGAAGAACGTGTTATCGATACACCTATCAGTGAAGCTGCAATTTGTGGTGCTGCTGCTGGGGCGGCATCAGTAGGTATGCGTCCAATTATAGACGTAACATTTATGGATTTCGTAACAATTGGTATGGACGCAATTGTTAACCAAGCTGCACCAATGCGTTATATGTTAGGTGGAGAAGTACAAGTACCAGTTACTTATCGTTGTGCATCAGGTGCAGGTACAGGAGCTGCTGCTCAACACTGTAAAGCTCTAGAAGCATGGTTCTGTCACATTCCTGGTCTTAAAGTAGTAGCGCCAGGTACTGCAGGGGATGTTTATTCAATCTTAAGAGCTGCAATTAGAGATAACAACCCAGTTATCTACATTGAACCAAAAGCGTTATTCGGACGTAAAGGAGAAGTAGAAGTAGGTAAAATTGGTGTAATCGGAAAAGGGGACATCAAAGCTGAAGGAACTGATGTAACATTAGTATCTTGGGGAAGAATGTTAGAGCGTAGCTTAAAAGCTGCTGAAGAATTGAAAGAAGAAGGAATCTCAGTAGAAGTAGTTGATCCAATTACATTAGTACCATTAGATACAGACTTAATAATCAAATCTGTACAAAAAACAGGAAAAATTAGTAGTATGTCACGACTCGTTCAAAACAGGTGGATTTGGTGGAGAAATCGTTGCACGTATCGCAGAAAGTGATGCATTTGATTTCTTAGATAGCCCAATTTACCGTGTTGCAGGAGCTGACACTAACATTCCATCAGCTAAAAACTTAGAAAAATTAGTTGTACCAGATGTGGAAGACATCAAAGCAACAATTAAAAAAGCTGTAAATAAAAAATAAAAATTTAGTTAGCGAAGGATGTGAATAAAACATGGCAGTAGAGGTTATTATGCCAAAAGCCGGTAGTGAAATGGAAGAGGGCGAAATCGTACAATGGTTCAAAAAAATGAAGGTGACCATGTCGAAGCAGGTGAAGTCCTATTAGAAATCGTAACAGATAAAGTAAATATGGAAGTTGAAGCTGATGCAAGCGGAACTTTATTAAAAATATTAGCACAAGCAGGGGATGTTGTACCAGTTGTTCAAACAATCGCATGGATTGGTGAACCAGGTGAAGCAATTCCTGGAGCAACTTCAACAGGAGAAGTAGCACCTGCTGAAACTGTTGTTGAGAAAAAAGTTGATCACACACCAGTTAAAGAAATAGAAGTAATTGATTACTCAGGAATTCGTGCAACACCAGCAGCAAGAGCGTATGCTCGTAAAAAAGGACTTGATTTGTCTAAAGTTAAAGGAACTGGAGCTAAAGGACGTATTCACAAAGAAGACGTAATAGATTACAAACTTAACTCTAAAGTTAAAATTTCTCCACTTGCAGCACGCATTGCGCAAATTGAAGGAATTAACACAGAAAGTATCGCTGGAACAGGACCTAATGGTAAGATTATGAAAGCTGACGTTCTTGCAGTTCTTAACGGTACTCCAAAACCAGAACCAGCTAAGAAACAAGAAATTGCACAACCAGGTAAAAAATCTGTTAAAGCACCAAATGAAAATCAATGGGGAATTGTTGAAACAGTACCGATGTCACCAATGCGTAAAGTTATTTCTAAACGTATGAGTGAATCTTACTTCAGTGCACCAACATTCGTAGTTAATGTTGAAGTTGATATGACTGAATTATTAGCGTTACGTAAAAAAGTTGTTGATGCGATCCTTGAAGAAACAGGTAAAAAAGCAACAGTTACAGACTTTATTTCATTAGCGGTAATTAAATCATTAATGAAACACCCATATGTAAATGCTTCATTATCAGGTGATGAAAAAGAAATGTACCTACATCACTATGTAAACTTATCAATCGCAGTTGGTATGGATAGTGGACTTGTGGTACCAGTAATTAAAGGTGCCGATAAGATGAGCCTTAAAGAGCTTGTAGTAGCTTCTAAAGAAATTACAACTAAAGCTCTTGCTGGTAAGTTAAAACCAGATGAAATGGCAGATTCAACATTTACAATCAGTAACTTAGGTATGTATGGAGTTAAGAGCTTTGTACCAATCATTAACCAACCAAATACAGCTATTTTAGGTGTAAGTGCTACTGTTCAAAAACCTGTAGTATTAAATGGTGAGGTTACTGTAAGACCTATTATGACATTAACATTAACAGCGGACCACCGTGTAGTTGACGGATTAGAAGGAGCTAAATTCATGAAGACACTGAAAGAAGCTATCGAAAATCCACTATCATTACTAATTTAATGATGATATAATATAATAGAAAAATAAGAGAAAAAGTGTATTAAGGAGTGATTATAACATGGCAGTAGAAGTTATTATGCCAAAAGCCGGAAGTGAAATGGAAGAAGGCGAAATCGTACAATGGTTTAAGCAAGAAGGTGACGAAGTAAAAGAAGGAGAAGTCCTACTTGAAATCGTAACTGATAAAGTTAATATGGAAGTTGAAGCTGAAGCAAGTGGAACATTATTAAAAAAATTCTTCACCCAGCTGGATCAACTGTACCAGTAGTTCAAACAATTGCTTGGATTGGACAACCTGGTGAAGCAGTACCAGGAGCTGACGGTGCAACTGCAGCAGCTCAAGAAGTTGTTAAAGAAGTAGCAGCTGATGTTAAAGTACCTGAAACTAAAGCAGAAGAAGTATTACCAAAACGTGAACGTCGTGGGGAATATGACGTAGCAGTAATTGGTGGTGGTCCTGCTGGATATGTAGCAGCTATTAAAGCAGCTCAATTAGGAGGAAAAGTAGCATTAGTAGAAAACCGTGAACTTGGTGGAACATGTCTAAACCGTGGATGTATTCCAACAAAAACATTCTTACACAATGCTGAAATCATTAACTACATCCGTTCTGCAAAAGATCGTGGTATTAAACTTGTAAATGATGCATTTACAGTTGATATGGAACAAACGGTAGCGGTTAAAAACAAAGTATCTAAAACTCTATCAGGAGGGGTTGCAGGATTACTTAAATCTTACGGTATTAAAGTATTTAACGGAGTAGGTAGTCTAACAGCTGATAAGAAAATCGTTGTTGATGAAAAAGAAACTATCGATGCTGATAACGTAATTTTAGCTGGTGGTTCTAAAGTAAGTAGAATCAACATTCCAGGAATGGATAGCGATAAAGTACTTACAAGTGATGAGTTCTTAGACATTACAGAAGTACCATCTCGTTTAGCAGTAATTGGTGGTGGAGTAATTGGTTCTGAGTTAGGGCAAGCATTCTCTACATTCGGTTCTAAAGTAACTATCGTTGAGATGGCTGATCGTTTAATCGCAAACATGGACAAAGATGCTTCTGTAGCATTAGAAAAACAATTCAGAAAACAAGGTATCAATGTTCTTACATCTACTAAACTATTAGAAATCGTTGATAAAGGTCACGAAGTAGTAGTTAAAGTAGAAGGAAAAGAAGACATCGTAGTTGATAAAGTATTATTATCTATTGGACGTGTTCCAGATAATACATGTCTTGGAGAATTAGCTGATAAATTTGAAATGGAACGTGGACGTGTTAAAGTTGACGAATACATGGAAACTTCTATTAAAGGAATTTATGCTCCTGGAGACATTAACGGAGTTAAAATGTTAGCACACGCAGCATTCAAGATGGGAGAAATCGCAGCTGAAAAATGCTATGGGTCATAATAAAAAAAGTTGATCTTAAAGCTACTCCAGCAGCAATCTATACTCATCCAGAAATCGCTATGGTTGGTTTAACTGAAGACCAAGCACGTGAACAATATGATGTTAAAGTAGGTAGATTCAATTTTGGAGCTAACGGACGTTCATTAGCATCTAACCACGGTGAAGGATTCGTTAAAGTAATTATGGATACTAAATACAGAGAAATCTTAGGTATCCACATCGTAGGACCAGTTGCAGCTGAAATTATCAATGAAGGTTCAACTTTATTACAAACAGAAATGACAATTGATGACGTTATGGATATTATTCACGGTCACCCAACATACTCAGAAGCTTTATATGAAGCTATGGCTGACTGTATCGATATGTGTATCCATGCACCTAAGAAAAAAACTAAATAAGTTTAATGGAGAAAGCAACTAGATTTCTAGTTGCTTTCTTTGTAATGTCCAACTATAAAAATATCCCCAAGCAAAATTTGCTTGGGGGAAAAGTTTAACGAGAACTTTCAGCATCATGGACTTCTTTATGTAATGTTTTTAAATTAATATTCACAGCTTTATATTCATCGCTTTGAGGTAATTCAAGTTTGAAGTTCAGTGGTTTAGATACCTCAATGGTAGCATTTTTAATATCAAAGTTAAATATATGTCCACCTTGAGTGCGATCATCACTAATATAGTGAAGATGGAAGCCACCAACTCCAACTCCTTGAGTATATTCAGGAGAAAAAGAAACCAACTATTGTACCTTTACTATCTTTATAATTAAATATACTTTTGTGTTTTTAAGTATTTCCAAAAAGAGTAGGATAAGGTTTTTCGTGTTTTTTAGGAGAACGAGTGTCTATTTTATTGAATACACCAGTTATTTTAATAGCATAAAAATAATTTGGATTTAAATATTCACTAAGATCATTATTTAAGTTTTTGAAACTCGTAGTAGCTAATTTTTTGAAGTTTGTTGAAAAATTTTTGTGATATTCGCAAAAGGCGAAGTTGCATTACTAGGTTGAAGAGTCGAAATTCCACTGCTATCAGTTTTGTAAACTTCACCATCAAGTATTATCATTTCACCATCAACACCTTCAAAAGTACCAATTCCGAAATCACCATGCTGTAATAAGTTTTCTACTGTAGTAGTTCCGCTAAATGCTCCACCCATAAGTGCAGCCATAGTGCTATATTGATATAACATAATAAATCTCCTTAATGTTTATAATTTTTAAAAGACAGATATTCTAAACATTTAATTTTATAGAAACTTAGTTTATTAGTAGTTCATTAGTAAAGGAACAAACTTTACATATTAAAAATACAGCGTATTAAAAAAATTATCATATAAATTTTTTTATTACTTAGAAATTTTTGGTTAATTCCATTTTTTTAGTAAGAAAAAAATTTCTATATCGCATTTAAATGCATAAAATATACTGTTCTCAATTAAATAGACTTTAATTTTTTTATTATAAGAACTATTAAAAAAATTCTTCTCTTAATATACCATATTTTTATCGAATCATAGTAAACTCCATTATAATATCTAACTTTTCTTATTCTAGCTTCACAAGTAAGTCCAAGTCTTTCTGCAAGTTTCATCATTCGCTGATTACCACTCCAAGTAGTAAGTCCAATATGTTGAATTTCTGGGAACTTATCAAAACATATCTTAATCCAATTGTTTAAAGAAGTATATCCTATACCTTTTGACCAGGCTCGCTGCTCATATATTACTATTCCGACTTCTAACCATCGAGTGGCAAAACTTTCCCAATAATGAGTAACGATACCGACTGGTTTATCATCTAAAAATATTCCCAAAACATGCTCACCTAAATAATATTCGTGATGATTTTTTAGTAAGAAAGTTTCTAAGTCTATAAATTTAAATTCGTTAAAGTAAGGTGCATTGTATTTACTCCATTCGGATTCTCTGACGAGTAAATCACATTATATAAATCAATTAAATGTTTTTCTTCAATTTTTTTTAGTGTAATCATAAAAATCTCCTTTTCTATATTATATCATAAGAAAAACTAGAGAATATGTAGATAGCTTCTATAAAAAAACTGTTATTATAATATTAATTTTTCAGTAAGAAAGGCTATTATATGAAAAATCAAAGAGTAGAAGAATAGAAAAAAATTTATAAAAGAGAGATAAAAAAAGGGCTGACCCATTTTTTTGAGTCACTCCCTAAATTTTTATTTCAATGTGTATTTACCAGTTTTGTAGTCTATAATAACACCTTTTTGGAAGTTTGGTAAGAATACATTGTACTTAACACTTTTTACCATTATCTTCAACTGACATAGCTTCCATAATTACACCTTGTGCAACTAGATCATCACCTTTAAAAACGGGAGTCACACGATACCGAACATGTTTTTTTGTTTTCTTAACATAATCTGCAACTTCATTTTCAAAAGGAATCATATTGTGATTTAAAAATTTTGTACCCGTCATAAGATTTTTGTTATTATCATTTTTCTCCGGCAAGTTGAAATGCTATTAAATGTGATCTATCATAGACATGAGCACCACGATTACTTTGCCATCCACTTGGACGCACATGTGCAATTTCTTCACGTTTATCAGTAGGCATTAAATCAGTGCCGATAATCCCATTAGCTTGTCCAACACGCCCAAGTTTATCTAACGGACTGTAGTTTTCAAATGATGTAGTAGATAAGTCTTCTTTAGCGAAGTATGGATTATTATTGTTTATCACTTTATATTTATTATTATCTGTAGCTTCACTTTCCTTTGGTGCTGTAAGTGAGTTAAGCACCTCATCGGGTATCTTTGAAACACTAACAAAAGTTGTAGTAGTTGCTACCTTATTTGTTGGTTTATTGGTATAGTATGTAATGGCAAATGCAGCTAAGATTACTATAACAATAGAAATTAATGAAAACAGTGATAATTGTTGTTTTTTTCTTTTTTTAGCCATAAGTTCTCCTTATTAGAATAGTAAGATAAATAACTAAGAGGAAGAGTGAAGCTCTTCCCCAAAAATTAATTTTTATTTTTTTGAAGTAGTTGATTCCCATTGCATCTTTTACTTCATCTAGAGTAGCAGCTGCGACTCTTTCAGCTTTTTCACTTCCAGCTTTAAGCATTCTATATACTTCAGCCTTATCTTTTGCAAATTCTTCACGGCGTTCTCTTATTGGACGTAAGTAATCTTGCATAACATCATTTAAACGACGTTTCAATTTCATATCACCAAGTCCACCGCGAGAGTAGTATTCTTTAAGTTCAGCAACCTCGTCAGTACGAGTATCAAAAATATCAAGGTATGTAAATACTACATTCCCTTCTACTTGACCTGGATCCTCAATTTTGATGTGATTTGGATCAGTATACATTTTCATGATTTTAGCTTTAATATTTTCTTCACTATCACCTAGATATATACCATTGTTTAAACTTTTACTCATTTTCCCTTGTCCATCAATTCCAACAAGACGAGCGTGATTTTTAGGTGGGAGTACAATTTCAGGAAGTACTAGAACGTCTTTATTGTATGTTCTGTTAAAGTCACGAACGATTTCACGTGTTTGCTCAAGCATAGGTTTTTGATCTTCACCAACAGGAACATGTGTTGCTTTGAATGCAGTTATATCAGCAGCTTGGCTTACAGGATATGTGAAAAATCCTGCAGGAATACTTTCGCCAAATTTCTTATCGTTAATTTCCTGTTTAACAGTTGGATTACGGTGTAATCTAGAAACTGATACTAGATTCATGTAGTACATATATAATTCAGCAAGTTGTGGAATTTGTGATTGAATAAAAAAATAGTAGTCTTGCTAGGATCAATTCCAACAGCAAGATAATCAAGTGCAACTTCTGTAATGTTTTCAATAACTTTTCCAGGATTGTCAGCATTATCAGTAAGAGCTTGTTGATCGGCAATCATAATAAATACTTCAGTATCATCTTCATTTTGTAAAAGCTATACGATTTTTTAAAGAACCAACATAGTGACCTAAGTGAAGTTTACCAGTTGGTCTATCTCCAGTTAAAAATAATTTTTTTGTCATAAAAAGGGTAACTCCTTTATAATAATTTTTAATAATTCTTTATAATTATATCATAATCTAGCAGAAGTTTGTTTGAATTAATATAAAAAAATATTAATTTGAATAAAAAAATTTAGTGTTTTACTTGGCAAAAAAATGGTATAATAATAGGTATAGAAATAGTTAATTATCAAGGAGATTAATATGATATACATAGAATCAAAAAGTAATGATCCACGCTACAATACTGCATTAGAGCTATATGCTTTTAATGAACTTGCTGAAAAAGATGATGTGTTTATGTTGTGGATAAATTCACCATGTATCGTTGTTGGTAAAAACCAAAACACAACAGAAGAAGTAAACCAAAAATTCTGCGATGATAAAGGTATTAAAATTGTTCGTCGTGTAAGTGGTGGTGGTGCGGTTTATCACGATTTAAATAACTTAAATTACACAATTATCTCAAATGGAAGAAGCGGAGAAGAATTTGACTTTAAATCATTCTCACAACCTGTACTTGATGCGTTAGATTCATTAGGAGTTAAAGCGGAATTTACAGGACGTAATGACTTAGAAATCGATGGTCAGAAATTCTGTGGTAATGCACAATATGTACGTAATGGTCGTATTATGCACCATGGTTGTTTAATGTTTGATGTTAACACTTCAGTTTTAGCGGATGCTTTAAAAGTATCTAAAGATAAGATTGAATCAAAAGGTATCAAGTCAGTACGTTCACGTGTAACAAATATTAAAGATCATCTTCCAAACCAAGACATGACAGTTCAAGATTTTGTTGCTGCACTTAAAAAATATATGAGTGAAAAATACGAAATGACTGATTTTGTTGCAACTGAAGAAGATGAAGCTGCAATCTTAGCTATTCAAGAAGAAAAAAATAACTCTTGGGATTGGGTATACGGTAAAAATCCTGACTTCAATATTAAACGTAATAGAAGACTTAAAACAGGTAAAATTGAAGCTAATATCATGGTAGAGCAAGGTACAATAACTAGCATCAAGTTCTTTGGTGACTTCTTTGGAGTAATGGATGTAGAAGATATTGCTAAAAAATTAGTAGGTGTAAAATATCAAAAAGAAGATGTTCAAAAAGTGTTAGAACAAATTGATATTAACTCTTACTTCTTAGGAGCAACATTAGAAGAAGTAGTAGATATCTTAGTAGACTAATAAATAATTTTGGAGGGATATATTATGATAATCACAACAACAAATACTGTTCCAGGGATGGAAATAGTAGAATATAAGGGATTAGCTACAGGTGAAGTAGTAGCTGGAATTAATTTCATTAAAGATTTAGGAGCAGGACTTAGAAATTTCTTTGGAGGAAGAAGTCAAGGCTATGAAGATGAAATTATTCAAGCAAGAGCAGAAGCCTTAAAAGAATTAGAAGCTCGTGCAGAAGCAATGGGAGCCAATGCAGTTATCGGAGTTAGAATAGACTTCGATGGACTTGGAAGTAACGGTAATAACATGCTTTTAGTTACTGTAACAGGTACAGCTGTAGTAGTAAGATAAAAAAATTATATAAATTGTAAAAATATATTTAAGAAGGAATATTTAAAAAGACATTGTATAATGATAAGGAACTACTAAATTTTCAATGGAGAGGAAGAGATAATGAAAAAAGTATTTAATTTTAAAAAGCTTTTCTCTATTTTACTTTTAGCAATTGCTTTGGTAACATCTGCGGTATTTGTAGCAGGATGTAGTGCTGATGACAGTTCAAGTACAAGTTCAACAAAAAGAAACTTATAAAGTAAGTAAAGAAGACAAAGATTATTTATCAAAACGTTTTTCAGAGTTATCTAAGACGAATAATGAAACTGTAGCATACATTTATGCGCCAGGTACTCAGTTAGATGAACCAGTAGTTCAAACTAATGACAATGAAACATACTTAGATAAAACATTTGAAGGTGGGCACCAACCATATCTAGGAACTGTATTCATGGATATGGACAACAAAAAAAGACTTCAGCGACAGATTAACTTGGTTATTCGGACACGCTCGTGGAAGTAAAGTTGGAGATCACCGTATGTTTAACGACGTTAACTACTACGATAAACAAGAATATATGGATAAACATAAATATGTAGTAATTGAAACTCCTGAGAGAAAAATACTATTATGAAGCAGCATTCTTAACAATCGTACCAGAAACAACATCATTCTATCGTTTAGACTTTGAAAATGATGAAGATTTCTTAAACCAATTAACAAACGTTAAAAAAGATGCAACAACTAAAAACGATAGCGTTCAACTTAAAGGAAATGATAAATACTTAGTATTATCTACTTGTCGTGAAGAAGATGAAACAATTCGTTCTAACCTATACCTTCGTTTAATTCCGGATAATGAAATGAACGATTTCTTAGCTAAACATAAAGATGAATTAAAATATGTAGCTACAAGATAATAAATAACGAAAAGCAATCTAATGATTAAGGTCACTAGATTGCTTTTTATTTTATCTAAATAATATTTTTGTTTAGGCATAGTTCTAAATTCTCTAATTAAGAAGAATAAAGAAACTGAGAATGCACAAAGGTCGGTCACTGGAGTGGCATAGATTATTCCTTCGATACCAAAGAAATGTGAAAGAATAAATAACATTGGTATTAGTACAATAAGTTGCTTAGTTAGGGCAATAGTAACTCCAATTTTTTTGGTTTTCCTATTGCAGAGAAGAAAAGTAGAACTTGAGATTTGAACACCATTTATAAATGTGAATAGTAAGAAGAATCTCATGTACTTAACCGCAAATTCAAAGTAAAGTTCATTACCATTACCAAATAGACTAACAATTTGTTTAGGAAAAATCTCAAAAATTAAAAAGAATGTAATTGAGATAATCATTGCATATTTCATAGTATATCTCATCGTAGTACGAACTCGTTCGTATTTTTTAGCTCCGTAATTATATCCGAAAATTGGTTGTGCTCCTTGAATTAATCCTATAATAATAGCTATGAATATAATATTAATTTTAGCTACAATTCCGGCTACAGCTATAGGGATATCATTTCCATAGATAGAATTAGTACCGTGAATATTTAACAAGTTATTTGTTACTATTTGAGCTATCATATTAGAACCTTGAAAAACAAATGAAGGCATTCCGAACCCTGCAGCAACTTTTAATAAAGGTATCTTAGGTATGAAGTCTTGTTTAGTAAATTTAACACTTTTGAATTTTGGAAAATATAAAACAAGAATCAATGCAGATAAGAATTGGCTTATAACTGTAGCCCAAGCCGAACCAGCGATTCCCCAACCAAATCCAAAAATAAAAATTGGATTAAGAATAGTGTTAAGTACAGCACCAAAAATAATAGCAAACATTGAATATTTAGGACTATTATCCGAACGTACAATAGGGTTAGTACTAATAGAAATTAGTAAGAATGGAATCCCTAAAGATGTAATACCAGCAAAGGTCATCGCATACTCTAAAATTTCATCTGTAGATCCAAATGCATACATAAGAGGTTTTAAGAATATGTGAACTAAAATCGTGATAATAATACCTATAATAAATAATGAAGATACTGCAGTACCAACTACAGATTTTGCTTTTTCAGGATTACCACGACCTAACTCAAGATTAAAGTTAGAAGCAGCACCGATTCCTATCATTAAACCTATCGCCAAGCAAATAGTAGTAAGAGGGAAGGCAACATTTGTTGCAGCGTTACCTAAGTAACCAACACCTTGACCTATAAAAATTTGATCAATTACACTATACATCGCATTAATAATATTCGCTGTAATAGCAGGCCAAGCAAATGATGTAAGTAATTTTTTTATAGGTTTTGTACCTAGCGGATTTTCTATATAATTTTGTGTTTTTTCCATATGGTTTCCTCCTTAAGTTATTTTACTCAATAGTGTGAAGAAAGTAGAAATTTCTTCTTCAGTTAAGTTTTTAAGAACTTCTTTTTCAGCTGTATTTAGTAGATTAGAGTAAGTTGATAAAATATCTTTACCTATTTCAGTTAAATGTAGTGTAAAAGAACGTCTATCTTTCACTCCACGTTTTCTAATAACAAAATTTTGTTTTTCTAGTGCATCGATGTTTCTTCCAACAATATTTCTATCTTTTCTATGAATTTCAGCAAGCTGAGCTTGTGTTACTCCTTCATTTTCCGAAATGTAAATAAGAGTAATGAAATGCCCATGTGTAATACCTATCTCAGAAAGAGGTTGTTTAGTATAACTTCTCATGTTCTCTAATAGCGTAATAAGCTTATAACCCAACGCATCTTTTAACATAATTTCACCACCTAAAAATAATATAGCTAATATATTATATACTTGGTATACCATTTTGTCAATACAAAAAGGAAAAACACTGAAAATAATATTTTTTTCATACTAACTCTTCAGTGTTTTTTTGATATTGTTGAAAATTAATTTCAGTATAAATTAATATGGAAGATAGTAATGATTAATGCTCTAAACCACCTGTTATTTTTTTGTATCGTCCTTGTCGTAATAAGTTACAGCAGTTTTTTTATTATTAATTCTAAAGCAACAATAATGTCTTCTTTTTTTCATAAAAAGGCATGTTAGGTTTATCTTTAATTTGTTCTTTAATGTAAGGAATATGAATAAATCCAGATTTAATATTTGGATATTTTTTTGAAGTTATGTATAAAGATTCATACATAATATGATTACAAACAAAAGTTCCGGCAGTATTAGAAATAGCAGAAGGAATATTATTTTTTTATTTAATTCCTCGATAATAGCTTTTATTGGTAGTGTAGAGAAATATGCATTCTCACCATCTTTTCTTATTGTTTCATCAATAGGGCTATTTCCAATATTATCAGGGATTCTAGCATCATCAATATTTATTGCGATACGTTACGGTGTAATCTTACTTCTTCCACCAGCTTGACCAACACAAATAACGATGTTAGGAGAAAATGATTTTATGTTTTCTTCTAGAATCTGTGAACTATCTTTAAAGACTGTAGGGTAGGGCTGATTTTCTTAATTTCTATATTATTAATATTGTCCGGTAAGCTATTAACACATAAACTAGATGGGTTAATACTCTCTCCACCAAATTTATCAAAACCAGTTATTAATACTCTCATAAGGCACCTCGTAATATTTATAAAAAAATATTGCAATAATTAACTTAATAATATTCTAAGGTAATTACAATATCTCAATTAATTAAATTTTTAAATTATACTAATTATAAAAACAGTTTAGAAAAATTTGAGAATAGCATTTTTTTATAATTTTAGGAGATAAATTGTAATTCGTTTTTAAAAAAATGATATTATATGAACATAAGGGGTGAGGATTTTTGTCTAGAGAAGAAAAAAATTAAGAACTATTATTAGCACGATAGATAATTCAGAATACAGTGCTACTAAGAAAACTACTAATAGTAAATGTATGATGAGAACATTTAAAGAAGCCAATGACACTTGGTTAGCGGAAGCTTATTCTAAGAAAAAATATGCTGATTATAAACCATTTCAATTCGTTGATGGAGAGGGAGTAAGATGTTCGATATACCTAAGTGGTTGTCTATTCGCTTGCAAAGAGTGTTTTAACGAAAGTATCCAAAATTTTAACGCGGGACAATTATATACGAAAGAAATAGAAGATCAAATAATACGAGATTTAAGTAATTCTTATGTACAAGGATTAACGATTTTAGGAGGAGAGCCTTTTCTTAATACTCAGGTGGCTAGAACGTTAGCTAAAAGAGTTAGAGATGAGTTCGGTTCAACAAAAGATATCTGGGTATATAGTGGCTACACATATGAGCAACTCCTAAATGGTAGTGAAGATAAAAAAAGAATTATTAAGTCTATGTGATATATTGGTAGATGGACCATTCATGATTTTTTTCTAAAAAGATTTAAGTCTTAGATTTAGAGGAAGTAGTAATCAAAGAATTATAGATTTAAAAAAATTCTAGTAAAGATAATGTAGTACTGTATATGGAGTAGGTTTTTGAGAAATAAAAATTACTTTAATTAGAGGATATTTCATGATATAATAATAAAAATCAATAATTAGGGATGTAATATATCTCTAATTATTTTTTTATTAAGAAACTATAGAGAGGAGATTAAAAAGTTGAAAAAAATATTATTGAAATTTTTTTCGAAATGATATAAAAAGAAGTATTTAGAAAAAAACTAATACGTGGATAATTATAGTAGGATTAATCTTTTTACCATCGATGTATGCATAGTAGAATATACTATCCTCATGGGATCCTTATGGTCATACAAATAATATTAAAGTTGCCGTTACCTCTGAAGATGATGGTGCTATAGTTGATGGAAAAGAGTTAAACTTAGGTAAAAGTTTAGTTGAAGGATTGAAAAACAATAAAAATCTTGATTGGCAGTTTGTCTCTAATAAACAAGAAGCTGAGGATGGAGTAAGAATAGGTGATTATTATGCGAGTATAGTAGTTCCGAAAAATTTCAGTCAAGATATGACATCGGTTAGTAGAACAGAACCCCAAAGGGCGACTATTGAGTACACAGTAAATGAAAAAAATAAATGCGATTAGTCCAAAAAAATCACTAATAGCGGGGCTTCGGCAATAGCTAATAATATTAGTAAGAACTTTGTAGAAACAGCTAATGGAATAATTTTTGAAAAACTGCATGAAGCAGGTATTAAATTTGAGGAAAACTTACCTTCAATAGAAAAGGGCTAAACAAGAAATCTTTAAATTAAATGATAATTTTTCTACATATGAACAAGCTGTAAGTGAGTTAATTGCTAAGGTAGAGCATGGTTCAAATGTTTTTGAATAATATTCAAAAATATTTTTGCAGAAATAGATAGAGTGGCGACTAATAGTATTATGATTGCTGATAAGGCGGGAATTACTATTAATAATATTCAGGGATTCAACGAAAGATTATTACCGATTATTAATAATCATCTTAATGTTGTGGAGGAAGTATCTAAAGAAGCTAATGTTATAGCAAAAAGAAATTCAACAAAAAAACCCGGATAAAAACGGAAGAGATAAAAATCTAGACAAAAAGGCTTTAGATAGCAGACTTCAAGCGAGTGTAGAAAGACTACAACTTGTGAAGAATATTTTTTTGAATATTTTAATAATCTATCAAATGAAAGATTATTTAATAGTCAACTTGAGAGAGTAACGACATTATCAAATGATATTACGATAATAAAAAGAAGTAAATAATAATATTTATAATAATATGGATCACTATGATGAAATAGCAGATACTGTAAAAGTGGAATTTGTGAATAAATCTGCTAGAATCAACGAAGTTTCAACAAATATAAATTCTAAATTGAATGATGAGATGGCTCCATTGATTTCGCAAGTGCTAAATAAGGCAGAAGTGAATATAGATAAGGTAAGCGGCATAATTGCTCATGCTCAAGGAGAGCTTCCTACGGTTGAGAGAAAGTTATCAGAAGCGGAAATAAAGATAAACAACGCTTATGGAAGATTATTATCATTGCAGGCACAAATGCCATCTGCAAAAAGTAAAATTCAAAAGCTAACAGATGAAATTAAAAAAGCTGACAGTGGGATAGATAAAAACCAACTGTTTAATTTATTAAAAGTTGATTATAAGAAGCAAGCAGAATTTTTTGCAAATCCTGTTAAACTTCAGGAAAATAAACTTTATCACATAGAAAACTACGGTTCAGCGATGACACCGTTCTATACGGTTCTTTCTATTTGGGTTGGGTCATTATTAATGTCTTCGTTATTAACTACTAAGGTGGAGGATGAGGAAAACAAATATAAACCATATCAAAAGTATTTCGGTAGAGGGCTATTGTTTGTAATTATATCCTTATTTCAAACATTAATAATTACACTAGGGGATATGTATGTTCTAGGAACACAGGCAACCTCACCATATAGGTTTGTATTATATGCATTATTGATTTCATTACTGTTTTCTTCAATTATTTATACGATAGTTTGTATTTTTAGGAAACGTAGGAAAAAGCTGTATGTATAATATTGTTAGTATTACAATTAGGAAGTTCAGGAGGAACATTCCCGATTCAAATGACCTCAGAATTCTTCCAAGCGCTATATCCTAAAGTACCATTCACATATTCTATAGGTCTACTACGTGAAGCTGTAGGTGGTGTATATATTCCAGCAGTCGAACGTGATATTAAGATATTATTTATCTATCTAATCGTAGTTTTTAGTTGGAGGAGCAATTCTAGTTAGTCTAAAAGCATGTTCAGAAAAATTAAGTAGAGAAAGAGAACGTTCTAAGTTATTCTTGTAGAATATAATTTTTCAATAGAGATTAAGTACTTTATTTTGATAAATTACTTAATCTCTACTTTTTATGTATTTAACTTCATAATTTAGTTTTTTTATAAGATGTAGCAAGGAGAATAAAAAAAGTGAAAAGAGTATTGAGTTTTTTTCTTATTAAGGATATGGAGGTCTTGGTGGTTACTTAGTGATAAATTGTAGATACTACCTTACTCCGTTTGCAGTTGGTGTGAATTATAAATTAGAACTATCTGAATTTTTGGAGAAACTAACAGCTATTAGGAAACCGCCTAAGAAATCGATTGAAGATAAAACTAAATGGATGTATAATAAAGGTGTGAAAGAGAATGGTGCAAGTCACGGAGCATGGGACGATAAAAAAATAATCCTTATCAAGAGAAACGAGATTGAATATGATAAAAAATTCTACGAAGCGATAAGAAAATGTGATGTTAAGAATGAAGTGCATACAATTTCTAAAAATACTAATTTTATAGAACTAGATGTAAGAAAAATATATAACCATATACTTGTGAATGAGAATAGTTTAGAAAAATAGATTACGAAGATTCGATCCAAGTTATGATACGGTGGAATCTTGGGGAAGATTGTAGTAAGGCAAAAAAATATTTTAAAACATGATATAGTGATGTTACATCACGAGTTAACAGAATTATCTCTGATGAAGCAAGGAATGAGTTATCATGAAGCACACAATCAAACTGATAAAAACATATAATTATCTTGAGGAATTAGAAAAAAATAGCAAAGAAAGAGAGGTGATTTAGATGTATTTGAAGTTGAGAAAAAAATAGAAAACACTGTTAATATTAGATATTATTATTATCCTAATGATACAAAAAAATCCCTGGTATAGTTGAATTAAAAAGAAAACGGAGATGTCTCTATAATCAAACTTTCTAAATATGATATTGAAAAATGATGGTTTATATTTAGCTAATAAAGCAAAAAGCAGCATTAAGAAAGATGTGGGAATCAAATAACTTTCCGGAAGAACATTTTTACGGCTTGGGGATAGATATAATAAATAGTAGGTTTATTACAAAATACTTAGTAGATTTTTTTACTTAGTGTAGTTGCAGAAGTAAAGTATTTTAATAATTATGCGATAAAAATTAAAAAAACAAAAAGCTGAAGAAGATCAAAATGTATTTACGACATATAAATTTTTAAGAAAAATAAAAACAATATTGTCGTGGAATAGTGATTCTATAATAACTATAACAGAGATAGTCTATGAAAAAAATAGTATGTACGTTCATTAAATATTGTATAGGGAGAACGATAATGAAAAATTAGTGAGATTATAATGAAAGACATTGAAAAAAACAAGAGGAATTAAATTTGAAAAAGAGATTGATATAGAAAAATCTTCCTGATAAGGAATTACGAGCAACACGATTTGTAGATGGCTGGACTGAAGATGAAATAGAAAGAATAGAGATAGAATGGAATAAAAGAGGATTATAATAATAACACTCGATATTTAGTAAGGTATTTTTTTATTGCTGAAGTATACGGAGAAACATCGAAAGAGATTGTTAATGAGTCTAGAAAAAGTATTAGAAGATAAATTAAGGAGTTTTTTTAAAAAAATGCTGATAAAAATCTAAAGGATATGAATACTGGATAAATAATGAAGATGATTTAAAAAAATAAAAGAAGATGCCCCGGAATGGGCAAAAAGAAGAATTTGAAGAATATTTAAAACTGATGGATCAATCTTCAGGAGAAACAGAAGAAGATGAGGTAATTATATATTAATAGATAAAAGGTACTTTAAACACTTAGTAAATTATACTAGGTATTTTTACTATGATATTTTCGTCTCGGACAAGACGTAAAACTGTCTTTTTTATGTCTTGCACGGAGTTATAGTGCTAATAAATTAAGTAGGGAAAGAGAACGTTCTAAGTTATTCTTATAATAATTATATTTTTTTAAGTAGAGATTAAGTACTTTATTTTGATAAATTACTTAATTTCTACTTTTTTTCATAGTAAATGAAAAAAATAATATTTTTTTGTGATATAATTAAAGGATAAAAACCTTAAAAATATAGAGGATAAATTATGGTTAAAAACATTAGATAGAACAAAAGATATTTTTTTAGATACAATGCTTTTTGGGAAATGAAATATTAACAAAAAAATAAAAAAACAACTAATAAAAACAAAAAAATTACAGTAGTCTTAGCTGCATATAGAAGTGTAAGTAGATTAGAAAGTATAATAGAAGACCTATTTAATCAAACTTTTCAAGAATTTGAAATAATTGTAGTTGACGACCTTTCAGATTCTGAAATAGAAGAAGCGGTTGCTGGTGTTGACAATAACAAAAATAAACTATATAAAAAAACAATTAGGATCTAATTCATCAGCCAAAAACTGTGCATTAGAATTTGCTAAAAGGTGAATATGTGGTTTTTGTTGAAGAAAACTCTAAATTAAAAATCAACGTATTTAGAATTATTATTCGACGAAATTTCTCAAAAAAATCTTGATATAGCAATGCTGACAAGAGTCGGTTATCCTAGTATTCTAGATGGGAGAATTTCATCAGGGCAGAAATATTTAGTAGAAGAAATTAAAAAGATTGAAAAGTGATTTAAACTACAATATAACTGCTTGTATATTTAAGAAGAAATTTTTTTAGATATTTATAATGTAAGATTCCAAGAGGATATGTTAGCGTTAGAGAACTTGTATTTTTAAACTACGTGTCTTTGATGTAGCAGGAAAAAGTTAGTCAAATAGCAAAAAAATAGGTTATAAAGATTTAGAAGAAAAATAAATCTGTAAGAAATAATGCGATGGTTGAAGCTTCAACAAGAAGAATAATGATTGCATTTAATAAAAATAGAAGAATTTAAACAGGATAAAAAAAGTATGAAGATAGTTTAAATTTACTATGTGGATATTTACTTTTTGATGTGCTAAGAATGCATGAAAAATATGTCCGAGGAAATAGAAATTTTAGAGTTAATAAAAATCTAGAAAAGATTATTTTGACAGTGATACCTTTATTAATAAAAACGATGATAGCAATGTCTCCAATAGTCTTTGCTAATCATCTTAACAGAAAGGATAGGAGATAGTCATGAGGCGAATATTACATAATGTGTTTTCATATGCATTTATAGCTTTATTCACAATAGCTTTGACCTGGGCATATGTAGCACCTTTTGTATATGAAAGAATATTAAATCCATTGGCGCTACTTTTAGGAGTACCTGTGGTTTTTATACTGTTTATTTACGCAGTAAAAAAAGTTTTAGCAACAGACGAAGTTGGATTAAAAAAATACAATAGAATTATTATATTAGTTTATTTAGTATTTCAGGCGATTATTTTATCTATGGATACACTAAACTTTTCGGATGGGGCAGAGATAGAAAATGAAGCTCACTATATGCTAAATTATGGAAAATTCTCTGGTGAACGATATTTCTTAGTTTATCCGAATAATATTACACCGACAATTATTCTATACTGGATATATCGTATAGCTGCATTTTTACATATATCAGAAGTGTGGACATTACATATATTCTGTTTTTTAGTAACAACGGCTACAATCTTTTTAACATTTAAAACTGCTGGAAAATTACTAACAAAAACAAAAAAACAAACAATAATTTTTTTGGATTAATGATATTATATATTCCATTCCAAATGTATAGTTTATTTTATTATTCAGATACTCTAATGGTAATTATGGTAGCTTTAATAATATATGTTCTTATTCCATCAGATGGTAGTTTCATCTTTAGAACGAAGCATATTGTAGCAGTGGCTATTCTAGTTGCATTTGCATGGAACTTAAGATCTAATATTATTATTATTTTACCAGCGTTGATAGTGTACTTACTATTTTTTTCAAATGGTATAAAAAAATTTAATTTTACTATTAGTAACCTTTGGAATTGCATTTGTCTTCTTTGGTAAAGGGTTTGATATGCTATGGGCACACTATGGATTTTGGAAAGATGATGGCTATAAGTTTCCTATGTTACATTGGGTAATGATGGGAATGAGTATACAGGGTGGAAGTTATAACTGGCAGGATTTTCAATTTACATATCTTAGCCAAAATAAAATGACTGATGACCTGGGCTTATTCTTTAATAGGGTGACTCATAGACCATTTTTCCTTAATTTACTTATGATAGTTCTTAAAAATAAGAGGTAATTGGAGTGATGGAACAATAAACTACACTAACGGGACACGTGCATTAAGAGATGGAGATGGATTCTTATGGCAATTGTTCTATGGAAGTGATAATAGTTTCTTCATATATATTTCTCAAATGATGTATGTCGTAATATTATTCGGAATGGTTTATTACATTTATAAACGTAGAAAAAGAGTATATAACATCTTGTTTCTTATTCCAAATTATAATTTTTTTGGAGTATTTATGTTCCATTTAATTTGGGAAGCAAAAACCAAGGTATGTTTATGCATGGATGCCAATAATCTTTATTTTAGGTGCGAAAGGGCTAATACTCTTTGCTGAAAGATATGAGACTATAATATTTGATAAATATAAGAGAAAAACTTTTATATCGCTTTTTGGAGTAGTTTTTGCTCTTCAAGTAGGAAGTGATAGTTTCTTAAGACCTTCTTATTCAATGAACTTAGACTATGACTCACGTGTAATTAATGGTATTAGTATATATGCAACGGATAATTATCTACGTGATGGAATAGTTAGAGTAAATAAAGATACAGAGGTAGAACAGACATTCAAGGCTAATCGTAGTTTCAATTATATTCGTGGATATATTTCATCTTATGATGAGAAAAAAACAATTCGAAGTATAAGGTAGAAATAATAGATAAAAAGGATAATAAAGTCGTAAGAGAACATGAATTCATCTATCGTGAGTTGTATTGGGAATTACCATTGCAGACGTACACGCTACGTTGGTATTTCGATGACTTACCAGCAGGTGATTATAGTGTACGATTTTCACAGGTAGAAAGCGATAATAACGGTAGTATAGTTATTTCTAGTGTGCCAAATGAAATGATTGATATGTATGAAGCAGGTAAATTATATATTAACGGTGCTGACCAAAATAAAAAAGATTTATCGCTACAAATAGGTCATAGATACCAAAAACTTTGGTGGTATTAGAGGGACAGAACGGCTCATCTTTGGATGAGCCTTTTTATATAATGATGAAAAAGCGAGTGACAAAAAAATTGTAATTTTGAAGAGAGTGATATCGTTGAGGTTCTTGTAAAGTCTATTAGATATTTAAAAGATCTTCATAAATTGAATTTAGATATTGATAGACCGCTATGTTCATGAGTTTTTATATTAAAATTTGAGACTTTTTGTTTAGCATCATAGTAGATAGTTTATTTTATTATTTATAATTTTATTTATTTATCAGAAGCGAATTTATGGTGTAAATATAATAATATTGTGACTTTGAACAGAGATAGTATTTGTCATAAATTCTTGACAAATAAATATTAAAAACTCTAAAATAGAGTTTAAGGGATATAATCCGTTTGAAAGAAAAAAATGGATTATGTTATAGATAAGGAAATTATGTTTGATAAAAAAATATGTAATTAATTATATATCTTTTATTTTTTTAATAATTTATTAATTTTATTTTGCAGAAGTTATTTTTATTTAATAGAGAAATGAGTATGAAATAATCGTAATGTATTTTTTTATGAAAAATTTCTAATAAGTATAGTTATATTTAGTGAAATTTGTTAGAGTAATCTAACATTAGATGGGAGTGATTGAAAAAAATTATGATTTCAGAGAAACAAGATTTTGTCGATTCCGTCTCGTTAAATTTATTAGACATCTAAAAAAAGTTTTTTTATAGAGCGAAGTTAGATATTGATAAACCATTGTGTTTATAAGTTTTTTTATATAAATTTTTTTATATTTAGGATTTTTAGTTCAACCTCATATATCAAATATATATATTTGATTTTTTTCGTATCTTGTAGGGCGTTGATATAAAAAAACTAGATTTATTGATTTGATTTTTTTATGTTTATCTGTCAATTTAGTATAAAAAAATTATAATAGTAAGGAGTACCCATGGTAAATAAAGATAAAAAAAGAGTATTAAAAATATTCTATTAAAAAAATTTAGTGTTGGAACATTTTTCAGTATTAGTAGGTGCGTTTATTTTTTTAGCATCACCAGCTTTAGCAAATGAAGCGAATACTAGTGAAAATATACATAAAGAAAAATAACACTATTATAGAAAAGGAAAAAAACCTAAAGAAATTTATAAAAAAATGAAGTGAATGTGACAAATGAAACTAGAGATGTGGAAAGAGCAGCTTCAAGAGATACAAAAGAAAAATGATTCACCGGAAAAAGCAAAAGTAATATAATAGAAGAAAAAAATCCTATAGATACAGCTGTTTTTAGAAAAATAGAGAAAAAAATTATTTAACAGAAAAAGAACGGTGAATCAATAGAAGAGAAAAGTTCTATAGAAAAAGCTGTTGCTGAAAAACCAAAATCTCGTAGGAAAAGATCTATAGATTCAGAAAGAGAACCTGTAAAACGATTTGCAACTGATGATGATTTCGTGAAAATCTCAAAAGGTTTGATAACGACAGAAGATGGTAGAATTGATAATTTATTTTTTTGGAAAAAAACGCCATTAAAAAGCAAATGAAGATAAGGATGGAGATAGTGCGAAAAAAATGGTAGTGAAATTTATATTTATGAAAAAGATGAAAAAAACTTATTATGGATATTATGGGCATCCATTTTTAAAAGACACCGATGGTGATGGAATTACAGATCATGATCAAAGTGATTTAAGTAAAGAGGGAGATGACGATAATTTCAAGTGGTATATAACGGATCGTGATATGGCTATGTTTATGAAATTGGCATATCGTGATGATGATTATATTAAAAAAGTTTTAAATAAAGATTATAAGTGGACTAATACTGATAATAGTGTAGCAGATGATCCAAAAGCCAGAAATGCCTATGAACTTATGCATAATGAGCTTTCTCCATATTGGGAAATCGATAAGACTTATCATAATGCAAGTGGACTTGATGCAATATTATTTAAGACTAAAAGTGCGTTGCCGATTTTACCAGATGGCTTAGTTCATGTTCTTGCGATAAGAGGAACCCAAGGAAGTAAAGATGTGTCTAATGATGTGGTTATTGCAGCTGGACAAGATCCTCAGCAAGGTAAAGAAATAGAAGAAATAATAAAAAGAGATAGGTATAAGAGAAGACATAAAGAATTTTTTTATATTACGGGACATTCTCTAGGAGGATATTTGACCCAACGTGCTGTAGTTAAGCTAAATAGGTTAGCTAATGAGGAAAATGGGAATTGGATTGATTCTGCGGCTAAGAAATATAGAAACTTTTACAATAATGTTTTTAAAAAAGCTACAACGTTTAATGCTCCAAAAAAATCAATGCTTCGAGAATAAATGGTGATTTATATAAGAAAAGTATTTTAAGTAAGCAATTAGCAAAACAAGGAAAAATTAAACATTATGGAATGAGGGGAGATAGTTTAGTAGGATTATTATATAATGATTCTGATGTTATGACCTACATAGAGGGAGGAGAACACAGTTCTAATGCTTATTTCTCAGCAATGTTGAATGATGATGATAATTTTTAATATAGGGCGAAAGAACTAGAGTTAGCGGTAAAGGGAAAGAAAAATCTAATACTGAAAAAAACTTAAAAAAATAGCAGAGCCAACGGATGAAGAAGTAAGAAAAAAATAGTAAATGAGAATATAAAAAAATTTCATTAAAAGATCAAAAATCCAGTAGAAATATTAGCGTTAAATAAAAATATCAAGAGAAGAAGTATTAAAAAAATTAAATTTAGATAATTTACCTAATATAGCAACATTGAATATAAATATCCCTAGTGAAGTTCAACCGACAGCAGCAAAGCATGTTTTACCAGTAACAATAAGTTATCTAGGGAAAAACAGTAGATCCTAATATAAATGTAGTAGTAAAAAGTATTACCAAATTTCGTGGAGTTGAAAGCTATTAAACAAAAAAAGCATCTGATGAGAAAGAGAAGAAAGTAGACACAGAGCATAAAACTGCGGAAACAAAAAATCGTTATGATGCAAAAAAAGTAGAATTAGACACTAAACTACAAAAAGTTGAAGAATTGTTAAAAAAATAGTAGTGCCAAACAATCAGATATAAAAAGTTTTAACTAAAGAATTAGAAACATTATTAGAAGAATATAAAAACGTCTGTTAGCGGCTTAAAAATTAGATAAAAACTTTATTAACAGATGAGATAGCAAAAAGCTACGAATAAATTGGAAATGTTTAAAAAAATACAGATACTTCATTAAAACCAGCAGAAGTAGTAAATGAGTTTAATAGTCAAAAAGATAAATTGTTTAATAACTATAATAATCTTTTTAAAAAGAAGTTAAGGATAATCTTGACAGAATAGAAACTTACGATAAATTAGTGGAAGAAAAAAATAAATTGGCTAATTTGGAAAAAAAGATATACAAGAAGTTTCATCTATTTTTAAATAAAAACTCAAAAAAAGATTATTATGAACCAATTAAGAAATCTTATGAACTTTATGAAGGAGATAAGCCTAACGCGGAATTATCTATTGAGAAAAAAATAATCTACCTATAAAAAAATATTATATGGGAAACTAAACCGAATACTTCAAGTTCGGAAATAAAGAGGGAAGAGTAAAAAGTAGTATATAATGATGATAGTTTTGATTTAGTAGATGTAAGCGTGAATGTTAAAACATTGTATGGAGAAATAGTTACAACAACTAAAGAAGAAAAAGATCCCATTAAAAGTAACTTACATTGGTGATGAAACAAAAAGATTATGGTTATATTAGTGAAATTATTGGAAAAAGATGGTAAAGTTGTTACAACTATAAAAATCAAGATTAAACAAAAAAAGACGAATAATGTAGAAGAAATAAGTAGAACTTCAGTAAGAACAGAAGCCACAAATACAGTTATTACAAAAGGGCTTAAGTCTAAAATAGAGGAGATCAAAATTCCAAGAAAAGTTGTTTATAAAGAAGATGCTTCGTTAGATAAAGGTAAAGAGTTTGTAAAAAACAGAAGGGGAAGATGGTAAAAATATTACGACAACGACGTATATTTTTAAATAGTACGACGGGAGAAGTTATAGAAAAAATAACTGTAGAGAACAAGGAAAAAATAGATAAAATTATAGTAAGAGGGACAAAAGAAGTAGTGAGTGAGCCTGAAATTATAGAGGTTCCAACAGATTCGAAGGACAATCTTAATGAGGATAGTGCTACAGTAGTGCCATCACAACCAGAAGCATCAGGAAAACAAGAGCAACCAGTAACGCCATCACAACCAGAAGCATTAGGAAAACAAGGAGATTCATCTCAGCCAACAACGCCTGTGAAACCAGAAGTCTCAGGGGAACAAGGAGATTCATCTCAGCCAACAACGCCTGTGAAACCAGAAACCTCAGGAAAACAAGGAGACTCAGTCCAGCCGACAACTCCTGTAAAACCAGAAGTCTCAGGAAAACAAGAGCAACCAGTAACGCCATCACAACCAGAAGCGTCAGGGGAACAAGGAGATTCATCTCAGCCAACAACGCCTGTGAAACCAGAAGTCTCAGGGGAACAAGGAGATTCATCTCAGCCAACAACGCCTGTGAAACCAGAAACCTCAGGAAAACAAGGAGACTCAGCTCAGCCGACAACGCCTGTGAAACCAGAAGTCTCAGGGGAACAAGGAGATTCATCTCAGCCGACAACGCCTGTAAAAACCCGAAGTCTCAGGGGAACAAGGAGATTCATCTCAGCCGACAACTCCTGTGAAACCGAAACATCAGGTGGACAAGGTGACGCAGCACAACCAACAACGCCTGTAAAACCAGAAGCGTCAGGGAAACAAGGTGATTCATCTCAGCCGACAACGCCTGTGAAACCAGAAAGCTCAAGAAACGAAGGAACTTCGCATGTGTCTGATAATAATCCTGTATTAACAAGAAAAAAACAAAAAAACATTATTCTTAGAATCTCTTGATAAAAAGGTGAGTTTAGAATTATACGATGTTTCTATAGATGATATAAAAATTTCGAGCAGTAGAGATTGAAGATGAAGAAGCGGTAAATACTGTGAAAGATAAATTACAGGGTAATAAGAATGTAAGAATATATGACTTAAGCTTACATAAAGGTGGAAAAAGAAATATTGTTAAATAACAATAGGCTGGTGAGAATAGCTTTAGCTGAATATGAAAAATAAAAAAATGTAGAAATATATCATGTCGAAAGCAATGGTTATTTAACGAACATCCCAGCAATCGTAAATAACGGAAATGTAGAATTCTACATATATCACTTCAGTCAATTTGCAATAGTATCAGATAAAAAAATAATCTTTCTGAAACAGACGCTCAAAATGCGATCCCTAAAGAAAAACTTATCAAAACAACAGATTCTTCCAAAAAAACAGGAATAAATAATACTAATGATTTTTTTCATTATTGGCAATAATAAGTTTACTTGTTTTAGTTTTGTCAAGAAAAACAAAAAAATAGTATGAATTAGTGCCCTACGAAAGAAGTTTAATTTTAGGTTCGATGAATTTATTTTAATAGTTTTTTTATATAGTTAGATTCCCTTATATATACTGATGACATATTGTAAAGAGAAAGATGATAAAAAAACGATTTATTGTCAAAGAAGGTAAAAACTATGTTATAATTAAACTACAACATAAAAGGAGCAAACAACTATGGTAAATATTTATGACAAAGCAAATGAATTTGAAAGAGCACTAAGAGAATCAGATGAATATAAAGCATCATTAGCAGCTGCAGAAGGACTATATTCAGATGAAGAAGCTAATGCTTTATACACAGAATTCGTGTCAAAAACAAAAAAAGAATTAATGAAAACTGCTCAAGCTGGTAATGAACCTACAGAAGAAGAATTATCAGTATTTGAAGAAATTCAACAAAAACTAATGGAAAAATACTAAATTCTTAGAATTTGTACAAAGTCAACAAAAATTACAATTTTTAATTGAAGACTTAAATAAAGTAATGTACAAACCTTTAGATGAGCTTTTCGAAAAATACGGAAACAAATAGAATAAGATATAACACGAAGGGGTTGCCCTAAGAGTCCTAAATTTTAACAAAGTGTATATGATAACTCATAGACGCAGTGGTTTATTGACATCTAAATTCGCTTTATAGAAGCTTTTTAGATATCTAATAAACTGTGCGGGGATGAATCTGAAAAAAATCGATTTCTCTGAAATCAAGATTTTTGAGTCACTCCCTTCGTGTTATTATTTAAAAAAATCACCTAGATAAACTAATTTTCTAGGTGATTTCTTTATATATATTTAATATTTATTTATTTTTTTATTTTCTTCAACATAATCTATTAACTCAATTGTAAGATCATATCTTAAAAATGGTGTAATTAAGTAAATTCCATTAAAGTGTTTTTAATGCAACATCTATCAGTTTTTTTACTTTCTTCTAAAAGCAATTTTTTTGACAAAGTTCTTTATCATCTTTTACTTCTTCAAGTTTAGCTAAGAATTCTTCAGATAGCTTTATACCAGGTACCTCATTGTGTAGGAAGACAGCGTTGTTGTAGCTAGTAATTGGCATTATACCAACGAAGAATGGTGTATCTGGATAGTCAGCAGCAAGTACTGCTAATTGTTCAATTTTTTCAGCTTCAAAGACAGGTTGAGTAATAAAGTAATCAGTACCTGCTTTAATTTTTTTCTCAACTAAACGTTTAGTTTTACTTAGGTCACGAACATTTGGATTATAAGCAGCAGCTACTGTAAAGTTTGTTGTCTTTTTTAGTGAAGCCCCGTTATATCCAAGTCCTTCGTTAAGTTGTTTAATAAAAGGAATTAATTTAAGGCTAGTCATATCATAGACACTAGTTGCTCCAGGGAAGTCACCAAGTTTACTTGGATCTCCAGTAAGAGCAAGGACATTATTAATTCCAAGAAGATCAAATCCCATTAATCGAGATTGTAATCCTATAAGATTGTGATCACGACATGTTAAATGTAGAAGAGTGGGGGTAGTAATGTGTTCTTTTAGTAAAGTAGCCGCGGCTAAATTACAAATTCTAGTACTAGCTAGAGAATTATCTGCTAGTGTAATAGCTTCAATATTTTTCTTATCTATTGCTTTTGCACCCTCTATAAATTTATCTACATTTAAAATGTTTTTGGTGGATCTAGTTCAGCTATTATTGTTACTTGTTTTTTCACTTTATCAACAATTGTTGGTTCGTTATGAGCAACTCTTACAAGCTCTTCTTCAGCTGGTAAAGGTGTGATTATTTTTCTTTTGACAGGTTTTAAATCTTTTATTCCTTTTTTTATGGCGCGAATATGCTCTGGAGTAGTTCCACAGCAACCACCAATTAATCTTACACCTTCCTCTACAAGAAGTTTGGCACTTTGTTCAAAGTATGCTGAATTTTTTCTAAAGCGATATTCATTACCATTAATAGTTTGTGTTAACTGTAATAAGCTGGCATTTGGATAAGCAGATAGGTAACTTTGTGCAAATAATGGAACTTGTTTTAAACTTTTAATCATATGATAAGGACCTAGATGACAGTTTAGTCCAACGACATCGGCACCTAAATTAACAAGAGTGCTTAAAGCATCAGTTACTTTTTCTCCGTTTTGAGTAATACCTGCTTCTAATAATGAAATATTAGTAATAATAGGTAAATCAGTTAATTTCCTAACTTCAGTTAATACAGCACGAATTTCCTCTTGATCATAATAAGTTTCGAATAGTAATGCATCAATTTTATCTGTTGATAATAAAACTTTTGCTTGATCAAGTGTTTCTTTAACAATTGTTTCTAATGATAGTTCACATTCACGAAGCCCTCTAATAGCTCCAATAGTACCGAAAACAAAAGTGTTCTTCCCAGCAGCTTTACGAGCTATTTCAGCGGCGCGAATATTAATTTCTTTGAACTTATCTTCATAACCATAAGTTTTAAGCTGGCACTTCTTTGCAGCATATGTATTGGTCTGAATGATATCTGCTCCAGCTTCGATATAAGCCTTATGAATTTTCTCTACAGAATCCGGATTAGAGATATTATTATATTCATGACAACTTTCCAATCCATTACTATAGAGAGCCGTACCCATAGCCCCATCGGCTACGAGTACATCTTGTTCTAATCTCTCTAATAAGTTTCTCATGCGAACCTCCTATTTAGTGGAAAGTTCGTTTCTGATTTCTTTAGTTACCTCAACTAAAACTTCTAACGCTTCGATAGTTTCTTTTTCAGCACGTGTTTTTAATCCACAGTCAGGATTAATCCAGAATTGCTCAGTAGATAGTTTTTGAAGTGGACGTAAGATATTTGTACGAACTTCTTCTTTTGATGGTACACGAGGAGAGTGGATATCATATACCCCAAGACCGATACCTAATGGATAAATTGCAGTCTCGAAAGCAGAGATTAATTCTCCGTGGCTTCTACTAGTTTCGATAGAAATAACGTCAGCATCTAATGCGCGGATAGAATCGATAATTTCATCGAAGTTAGAATAACACATATGTGTATGGATTTGTGTATCATCTTGAACTGATGAAGTAGCTAGGCGGAATGAGAATACTGCTTCTTCAAGATATTTTTCTTTTTTGTTATCTCTAAGAGGTAAACCTTCACGGATAGCAGGTTCATCAACTTGAATAATTGTAATTCCAGCTTTTTTTCAAGAAGCTCGATTTCATTTTTAAGTGCGATAGCGATTTGGTTGAAGATTTCTGCTTTAGAAATATCAGTTCTTTCAAATGACCAGTTTAGAATTGTAACTGGTCCAGTTAACATACCTTTAACAGGACGATTAGTTAAGCTTTGTGCATAAGCAGTTTCTTTAACTGTTACAGCTTCAACGTGTTTTACATCTCCGTAGATGATTGGTGGTTTAACCCCACGAGAACCGTATGATTGAACCCAACCGAATTTAGTAGATGCGAATCCTGCGAAACGTTGACCAAAGAATTCAACCATGTCTGTACGTTCGAATTCACCGTGAACTAATACATCGATATCAAGGTCTTCTTGAATTTTTAATCCAACGAGCGATTTCTTCTTCAATAAATTTTTTTCATAAGCTTCATTAGATAATTCACCTTTTTTCCAAAGTGCACGTTGTAGACGTACTTGTTTAGATTGAGGGAATGACCCGATTGTTGTAGTAGGTAATACTGGTAAATTATATTTTTTGTTTTGAACTTCACGACGAACTTTGTAGTCAGATGGACGAGTTGAACGAACATTTTCACTAGATTCTAATTTAAGGTTTCTGAATTCTGCATTTTTGTAATTTATTGAAGTCTTCTACGTGTTTTTTTGGTATGCAGCTTCTTCTTTACCATCTAATTTATTAGCAAGTAAGTTAAGTTCTACTAATTTTTGATCAGCAAAAGCTAAACCATTTAGTAGAGTTTCTTCTAATTCAGTTTCATTTTTTGTTGTAACTGGTACGTGTAGTAATGAACATGAAGGTTGGATTACTAATTCAGATACGTTAGCTTTAAGTTCTTCTAATAATTGAGAGCTATCTACTAAATCATTACTCCATACGTTACGTCCATCTACAACTCCAGCAAATACTTCTTTATCTTTGAATAAGCCAGCTTTTACATTAGCTAAGTTTTCTTCTCTACCGTGAACGAAGTCTAATCCGAATGCTACTGGTAAAGTCGCAAGTTTTTCAGCTTCTACTAAAGCTTCAAAGTAAGTTTGGAAGATGAATTTAGCCTCTACTTCATTGTTGAAGTGGTTGTATACTTTGTGAGCAAATTCTACATAGTTTCTACCTTCATCAGTTACGAAAATAGGCTCGTCCACTTGGATGTAAGAAGCACCAGCTTCAGCTAATTCTTTAAATACTTGAGTGTATAATGGTAATAGTTTATCTACAGCTTTTTCAAATTCTCCTTCAGCTAGACCACTAGATAAAGCAACATATGTAATTGGTCCAGTGATAACTGGTTTAGCTTTATCTCCCACGATTTCTTTAGCTTCTTTGTAAAGGTCTAGAAGACGAGTGTTGTTTAATTTAGGGTTAATATTTTCCCATTCAGGTACGATGTAGTGGTAGTTAGTGTTAAACCATTTTTTAAGTGCAGATGCAACGTTATCTTTGTTACCACGAGCGATATCGAAGAATAAATCTACATTAACTTCTCTTCCTTCAAAACGTTGTGGAATAACGTTAAATTGAACTGATAAATCTAAAATGTGATCATATAGTGAGAAATCACCAACTGGGATGAAATCTAAACCAGCATTGAATTGTTTTTCGATGTAAAGACGACGAAGGTTTCCAGCTTCTTCAAATAATTCGTTTTGACGAACCGTACGAGCCCAATATCCTTCAATTAACTTTTTTTCCATTCTCTTTTTTCCCCTAAACGAGGGTATCCTAAACTTGAAATTTTTTTGTCATTATTTTTTTCCTCCTGAAATTTTTCTCTTTTTTTGTATATTGAATTATAAAAATAAAAAAACGCCCTTAAACAATAATAAGCATATTGTCTAAGGACGTGCGTTTTTATACGTGGTACCACCTTATTTTATGGAAAAATCTAAAATGATGAATTGAATTTTTTTTAGTTTTCCACCTCATTAAAAATTTTAACGCTATTTTTTTGCGTAATTATCTAACTTCTGCTCGATAATTAAAACTCAAAGACCATCTTCAAAAAAATTCATTAATCTCTTTTTCAGCTACCGAGACTCTCCGGTGTAAATCCTTTTTTTCTACTCATCTTTTCAATGTTATATTATATTAATATTTATAAATTTTTTTATGCAGTCTTAAATACGACAAAAGGGTAGTAACACAAGGGACGAAATGACCGTGTTACCACCCAATTTTATAATCTTAAAAATAAACTTTAATCTTACCTCAATGATTATTAACGGTTATCAACCGGAACTAACTTGTATACACTCATTAATTCAGCTCTGTGACCATTTACAATAGACTCAAATCCTTTTTTTCACCAACCAAAAAGGTCTCTAATAATTAAGTAATATTGCTCTTCACTTCTTCGCTTTTTAAAACTGTTAAAGAAATATTAACATAAGATTTTTTTCTTTGTCAACACTTTTTAATGAAAAAAATTAAAAAAACTTTTTTTCTAAATTGTCAGAAATCTAATGTAAATTAAATATATTAACATATTTCCGAAGGTGTTATCTTAATAATTATTTTAATCTTATTAATAAAATTTTGATAAAATAAATTATCCTAAGTTGTAAAGTTAAATGCTTGACAAATAGTAAAAAAATAGTAGAATAATGAAGTAAAGGATGACTTTCATTTCTATAAAAAAACAACCAATAATTAGGAGGAATTTTAAATGAAAAAAATATCAAAAGTAGCAACAGCTGGTGTTCTTTTTATTCGCATTAGCAAATCCATTAGGAGCGTTCGCAGAAAATAATGTAGAAAATATTTCAGCGACTAGTAATAACAAATTGACTCAGGATATTACTATTCAAGCAAAAGAAGTTAATGGAGAAATAGTGTTTGAGGTAACGGCAGGAAAAAGATACGTATGATACTGTTGTTTATGCGACAATTAATGGACAAAAATTCACATATAATTTAGGAAACTTGAAAAAAAGGTCAAATTTCAAAAAAATTGTACAACCTGATGTAAGCATCAATAAAAAAGATGCAACTATTTCTAAAGAAAGTAAAATAGAAAAATCATTGCCTAATACGAGTGTGGTCAGAGAATTAATAGAGAAAACAGTGGCATATAATACGGAATTAAACGGTAATGTAATAGAGGCAAAAGTTGTATATAAAGTATATGACTTAGTAGAAAAAAATTCAAATGGGGGAACAACGCCGAAAGCAGAAGGATCAGCAACAGGAACAACACCGAAAGCAGAAGGACCAGCAGCAGGAACAACGCCGAAAAGCAGAAGAGCCAGCAGCAGGAACAACACCAAAAAGCAGAAGAACCAGCAGCAGGAACAACACCAAAAGTGGAAGAACCAGCAGCAGGAACAACGCCAAAAGCAGAAGAGCCAGCAGTAGGAACAACGCCAAAAAGCAGAAGGACCAGCCACAGGAACAACACCAAAAAGCAGAAGGACCAGCCACAGGAACAACACCGAGAGCAGAAGAACCAGCAGCAGGAACAACGCCAAAAAGCAGAAGGACCAGCAGCAGGAACAACGCCGAAAGCAGAAGAACCAGCAGCAGGAACAACACCGAAAGCAGAAGAACCAGCAGCAGGAACAACGCCAAAAAGCAGAAGGATCAGAAGCAACAGCACCAAAAAAACTGAAGGTTCATCATCAGCGACAACACTGAAAGCAGAAGAGCCAGCAGCAGGAACAACGCCGAAAGCAGAAGAGCCGGCAGCAGGAACAACACCGAAAGCAGAAGGATCAGCAGCAGGAACAACACCGAAAGCAGAAGAACCAGCAGTAGGAACAACACCGAAAGCAGAAGAGCCAGCAGCAGGAACAACACCGAAAAGCAGAAGAACCAGCAGCAGGAACAACACCAAAAAGCAGAAGAACCAGCAGCAGGAACAACACCAAAAAGCAGAAGAATCAGCAGCAGGAACAACACCAAAAAGAAGATGCTCCGTCTGAAGAAGTAGCACCTAAAGATGAAAAAAACTTGAGGAAGCAAAAAAAGATGGGAAAAAAATATTATCGAAAAAAATTGCAGCTTCAAAAACTTAGTGAGATTGAAAAAAAGTTAAAGATGAAGCAGAAAAAAAGCTAAGTTAGAAGCTAAATTAAAATGGATTAAAAAGAAGCAGGATTAGAAGCGATAAATAATGCTAAAGATCATGATGCAGCAGTAGCTGCTGCGGATGAATATCAAACTAAAATTGATGAGATTAATGTTCCAGGTGAAGAAATACCAGCACCAAATTATAACAAAGATAATTTAACAAATGGTCGTAATGAAGGAACTACTATTGACAATGGAAGTACGGTAATAGGTCATGGTTCAGGTGAGGCTACGGCAACAACACCGACACAACCTACTACTGAAAGATCAACAGCTACAACATCTCCAACACAACCTTCATCAAATTCAGAAGGAACTACAGGTTTCAGAAGTGCGCTGAAGTTCAAGTTAGAACTAAAAAAATAGTAAAAAGAGATTTATCAAATAAAAACAAAACAAATAAATATCTATTACAATCTAACAAATTTAAAAGATATAGCCGGAGCATTAGGTGAAGTGGGAGAAAAACAATATGTTAACTTTATCAGGAAATGCTACAAAAGAAGAAATTAAGAAAGCTATTGAAGAACATACAAAAATCTCAAATAGAGAAATTAAATAAACAAGGATTTAAAGTTACTTCAACTACAGATTTAGATCAAATAGTTGAAGGAAGTGATAGCTATGATTATGTTGTTGAGTTCACAAAAGAAGCTAAGACTCAATCAGTAGGTAATACAGGTTTTAGAAAAGCTCCATTAGTTCAAAAAAGAGCTAAAAGATCAGCAGAAACACAAGAAAATGTAGATGTTAATATTTACTTCAACTTAAAAACTTTACCAGGAATAGCTGGAGCATTGGATGTAGATGGTGATACTACTATAAAACTTCCAAAAAATGCTACAGAAGAGCAAGTAAAAGCAGCTATTCAAGATAAAAATTGCTAAAGTGGAAAAACGAGGATACAAAGTAAGTGATTTTTACTTCGGAGCAAAAACAGAACGTGGTTACGATTTTGTCGTAGAATTTAAAAAATAAAAAATAACCTAAAATAAAACTGACCTCAGAGTTTAGATAATAATCTAACTTGAGGTCAGTTTTTTATTTTATTCTTCTTCAGTTTCACGAGGGAAAATCATTGATTCACTAAAGTTTAAGTTGCGAAGAGCGGTGTAAGCATCCTCTAGAGAAATATAGTTTAATTTTCTCATCGTTAATATTCTATATTTTAAAAGTCGAACTGACTCCATTTGAAGTTCTTTAAGTTCTTCTTCAAAAATCAATGTCTTCTAAAAAAATACTTCAAATAGGGTGAATGAGTAGTATCTATATACGTCTTTAACGAATTCTGCAGTATTTTCATCTGAACATTTTTCTTCAATGACATCATAAGCTATCTTAAGAAGTGCGTTTCTTACTGTAGGCGAACAATCGATGATAGCTTGAATTTGGCTAGAAGAAGCTTCGGCTCTTTGTTTAATTTCATCTAATTTATTGACGAAGTTCACTTTTCTTCTTTTTGGAACTTTTTCTTTAAGTTTTTCATAAAATTCTGGAGTTAGATCTTTAGCTACAAAATGACGAGTTAAACGACGTTTTAGACTAGTTTCTTTTATATACAACCTTAGATTAAGTATTAAACTTTTTGGTATTGAATAAGTAAATAGGAAAGATTTTCTAAGTTGCATAATTTTAGAAATTTCCAAGATTTGCTCAATGTTAGGATTGTCCTTAAGTATTTCAGGAAGAGCTTTGTCTTGTGCTTTCATTATTTTTTTATGTAATGACAATGCTTCGTTTGTATTCTTAAATTTTCCAGTTTGCATGTTTCTAAAGTATGCTTTTAGTTCGTGAAAACTTTTTTTATTTCAAAAAGCATAAGCAACTTTTTTTCTTCGATAGATTTCTTAGAAATATCACGTTCTTTTAGTTCTTCAAGTGTTCCTTCTATGATTTTTTCACGAAGAGAGTATTGAGTATATTCTTTTTCTTCATCTTCTCCTTTAACGACAAGTGGAAGCGCGAGTGTACCGATAACAATACTTAGTAACACGACATTACTTGCAATAAATAAGATGGTATTTCTAAGTGGGAAGTTATCCCCAGTAGCAGTCATAATTGGAATCATAAGCGCTGTAGCAAGCGTTACTGTACCGTGAATACCGCATAAACTAGCAATTAAAGAGTAGCTAAATCTAGAGTAGTTATCTTTCTCAAATTTTCTATTTAGTATTATTTTCGCTGTTTTTCTAGCAGTTGTGAAATGATGAGGTTGGAATGATACGTAGTTGAAATATACAAATCCAAATCTGACTATCATTAGACCTAAAACAATAACTAATGAAACAATGAAGCCATATACAATATCAATCTCTCTATAGTTAAACATTGTATGATATATCTCAGGGAGTAAATATCCTAAAAATGTAAATACGAAGCCATTAAGAACATAACTTGCTATTTGTTGAGTACTATCTATAGTTACTGCAGCATCACTATTTATAACAGAAAGTAAGTGAAGACTTCTTTGGTAGTTGTAAACTAGAGCGGTAATTACTACAGCTACGATACCAGATACACCAATATGTTCTGCAAGATAGAATACTATAATGGGGGTTATTAATTGAAAAATAACTAAAATATTAAATTCATCAGCAAACTTTGTTGAGAATATAAACTTAATATAAGAGAATGCTATTCCAATAATAAGTCCAAAAATTGCTCCACCACCAGCAACTACTAAAAATTTATAACTAGCATTTGTGACAGAAAATGTGTTAGTAAGAACGGCTGCTAGAGCTATATTAAATGACACAAGACCGGAAGCATCATTAAGGAGCGATTCACCTTCTAATATAGCCATAAGTCCTTTAGGTAGTTTCATTCCTTTAGTTATTGATTTAACAGCAACAGCATCTGTAGGCGATAAGATGGCAGCTAAAACAAAACATGCTGCCCATGGAATCATTGGAAGTAATAAATGAATTATGCTACCGACAACAATTACCGTTACAAGAACTAAAAAAATATAGCCATATATATAATTGGTCGTTTATATAACCAAATGTTCTTTAGGGATGAGTTGAAACCATCAGTAAATAGTAATGGAGCAATAATTAACATCATAAACATTTCTGATTCGAACTCAAAATTAAGTGGAATATTAGGAATAAATGTTACCGCAGCACCAAGTATTATTTGGAATAAAGCTGCAGGAATACGTGGAATAATATTGTTAAGAAAAGAACCAAGAATAACAATAACTATTAGTATCCCAAGAGTAGTTAGTATTTCCATAGAAAACTCCTTTATAATTATTTTGTTATTAATTTGTACAAATATATTTTACAATTATTTAATATTAAAAATCAACGATTATACACTTTGAAGGAAGTTAATAATGAATATTGTAAAACATTAATTTTGTAGTTGATAATAGCCCCTCAAATTTGGACAAATTTTTTTGGGGGTATTGCCAGTTTTTGAAGAGTTTTTTTATTATTTTTTTAGAGTTTAAGTAAGGGCTTCAGTACACGTCAATAGACGTCAAAATATTGATTTTAAATGATTTTTGACTTTTTGAAACTCATTACATCGTACTATAAATCAATAAAAAAACTCTACCTTTTTTAGATAAATATATCAGTTGGATATTGAAGTTAAGCCCTGCTATCATTTTTGATGGCAGGGCTTTTTTTAATATTTGGTACACTAACTTCTTATCTATATTTTTGATGTAGTTGAAGTTGACATCTACAAATTTTAATGTTAGAATATATTCAAAAAAATAAATTTGAATGAGGTGTTTTATGATTCAAAATGTTGTTACTTCAATAATCCTGTATTCGGGACAGCCGTAGACTTACTTATTATCCTAATGTTATTTTTTGCCAAAAGAAAAAGCAGAAAAGACATCATTAATATCTATTTAGGACAATTTCTAGGCTCTGTTAGTCTAATATTGCTAAGTTTACTTTTTGCATTTGTCTTACATTATATTCCTAGTAAAGAGATTTTAGGTTTACTCGGTTTGATTCCAATTTTCTTAGGTCTCAAAGTTTTGCTTTTAGGAGATTCTGATGGAGAAGCTATTGCCAAAGAAGGGTTGCGCAAAGGTAATAAAAATTTGATTTTTCTAGTCGCTATGATTACTTTTGCAAGTTGCGGTGCTGACAATATTGGTATCTTTGTCCCATATTTTATTACATTAAATTTAGCGGGTTTGCTAGTGACTTTACTTACATTTCTAGTCATGATTTATCTCTTGGTCTTTTCTGCCCAAAAATTGGCACAAGTCCCATCTGTTGGAGAAACTTTGGAAAAATATAGCAGATGGTTTATTGCCGTTGTTTATTTAGGATTGGGGATATATATCCTGATTGAAAATAACAGTTTTGACATGCTATGGACTATGTTAGGCTAGGAGAAAATATTATGAAAAAAGATAGTATCTGTCAAGTGAATATTATAAATCAGCAAAATGTTACAACCGCAATGAACTACCTTGAAAAGGAAAAAGTCCAAAAATCACTTCGCATTTTAAAGAAGTTTACCGATAATAAACAGACAAATATCATCTTTTATCTCCTTGCTGTTGAAGAACTCTGTGTTTGTGATATAGCCTGTTTACTAGATCTCAGTATGGCATCTGCATCCCACCATCTTCGTAAACTAGCCAATGAAAAATATCTTGGACACTAGAAGAGAGGGGAAAAATTATATATTATTTTATAAAAGATGAGGAAATCAGAGATTTTTTTAATCAACTAGGATAATAACTATTTTTTTACTACTTTACCATGATTATATATAGGACTTATCTATGAAATTTTTTTTGATGAAAAATTACTCACAAGAAATACCTACTCGTATAATTTTGATACTGTCAATAAGTATGTGCAAACACTCAAGTAGAGTTACGGAGTATTAATCAAATAAGTTTTCGAGTGTGTCATAATATTGGTCAAACCCTTTATGGATTCGTTGGCTTTGCTTGAAATTATAATCTTCAAAAAAAGTAACTAAGTAATGTTCCAGAGACTCCTCGTTAGGGAGAAAACCTTCTTTTTCGTTTGACGTTTGATTTCTTTATTAAGAGACTCAATGAGGTTTGTCGAATAAATGCTGTGCCAAATCTGGTAGTGAAACTGATAATATGCACTATTATAACCTATTTGTACATTCTTATTTTATCATTTTCAATTAGTAAGTCTAGGATCACTAGATTATGGTTTCCATTTGTTCCGACACACTCATGATTCAATGTTGCTTAATGCAGGCACAAATTGGAAAGAACTCCAAGTCAGAATGGGGCATAAGTGAATGTCAACTACTATGGATACTTACGCAGAGTTAGCACCTCAAAGAAAGCTAGAAGCAGTCAGCATTTACTTAGATAAGATTGCTGAATTAACTTATTAACTACTCTAGCTCTCGCTCTACCTTTTGAAGGATAAATTCTTATAAACGTTGATATAACAGTATTTAAAGGTTTCTGAAATAGCATTAACAACCTTTACAGATATAAAATTATCGCTATGTCTAAATATTAATACTTAGACATAGCGATTTATTTAATTTTTTCGTATATCGTTAGTAAAATTACCAACTAATTACTTTTCCATCTTCTATTTTAATATCGGCATCATAAAGTTTATTTAGAAGCTCTTCGTCAAAGAAGTTCTCAGCTTTATCATTCTTTATAACTTTTCCATCAAGAAGAGCAATAATATTATCACTGTATGCTAGTGCTTGATTTATATCGTGTAATACCATGATAATAGTAATTCCTAGAGATTTATTAAGATCTCTAACAAGTTGCATTATAGATTTTTGATATTTTATATCAAGGAAAGTAGTAGGCTCGTCTAGTATAATAATATCAGTACTTTGTGCTAATGCCATTGCGATATAAACACGTTGAAGCTGACCTCCCGATAACTCATCCACACGTTTATCTTTATAAGCCTGTAAACTAGTTTTTTCAAGAGCAAATTCAATCTTCTCAACATCACTAGCAGTAGGCTTGTAAAAAGAAAAATGTTTTTGATAAGGAAGACGGGCGAAACTAACCATATCATAGACAGTAATTTCTCGTGGAGTTTTATTCTTTTGATAAACAATTGCAAGAATACTCGCAAGTTCTTTTAATGAATATGAATTCAGTTCCTTACCTTCAATTTTTACACTTCCAGAATTATAGTTTAAGTTTTTTGCTAATATTTTTATAAGTGTACTCTTACCACAACCATTTTTTCCAAGCAGGGTAGTAACCTTACCTTTTTCAATACTAACATTTAGACCTTCAAAAAGTGGATTTTTTTATTATCATACTTAAACGTAAGGTTATTAATTTCAATTATATTTTTCCATTAACTTACTCCTTTCTTAACTAAAAATAATAAATGCAGGTCCACCGATAATCATCATTATTAAATCAGCAGGTATTTCTATTGGTGCAAAAATAACACGACCTATTGTATCGAATAATAGCAGAATAAATGCTCCAAGTAAAGCACTAAATGGAATAGTATAAATATGATTTCGTCCAATTACAATCTTAGCAATATGAGGCGTAATAAGAGCTAAAAACACCATTACTCCCGCAACAGCCGTCGAAACAGAAGCAAGAGCCACAGCAACAAATGAAATTAGCAGGCGAATCACATTAATATTGATTCCTAGTGAACTAATAATATTATCATCTAAAGCAAATATATTGCACAGTTTAGCTAAGAAGAAACTAATAATTAGTAATATTGGAATCCAGTTTAATAATAATATAACGTCATTCCAGTTTTTAGTACCTAAGCCAACAGTCTTGAATGCTGACGAAGTAGTAGAGTTAGCTTGGTTCAAATATTGTATAGAACTTAGTATCCCTGTAAAGAAATAACTTATCGCAATACCGATTAAAATAATTTTAACATTGTTTTTTTGTTCTACCAGCTAAGTAATAAATGATTAAGAAACCAAGGACACCACCGATGATAGAAAATACAGATTTAAACACCATAAATTGTGGTAATAATCCTAATCCTAAGTATAAAAATAGGCTAGCTCCACTAGAAACACCTATAATGCTAGGATCAACAAGTGGGTTCTTTAATACAGTTTGTAATAATAAACCACTCACGCCAAGAGCAGCACCTACTAGTATAGTGATGATAATTCTCGGGAAACGAACGTCAATAATGGCATTAACATTAGCGTATTCTCCAGTGAAGATACCAAAAGCTAATTGTCCGACGCTTGCTTTTATACTACCACTGTTCGCTGCAAAAAATATCGTACTTAATAAAAGTAGAATAAGAACAGAAAAAGTGATTGTTTTTTTGTTTTTAAACATTAAGAACCTCCTTATATATTTTTTATATTTAGTATATCACATTGTTTTAAAATTGTATTTTTTTTAAAAAACCGGAGGTAGCAATGCGCTACTTCGGTTTTTAAGTATTAGTTACTATAAAAAAATACTATACAGACTTTCTAATCCTTTTTGGTAGTCATACGTAGCTGTCATACCAAATATAGAGCTGTCTAAATCGATAACTTTATTATTTTTTACCGCTTCAAAATGTGACCAACTCTTATTGTTTTCAAATTCTTTTTTAAACATTTCATTTACGGTATCAGGCATAGCATGAGCAGTACGTAAAATGAAATCTGGTTTATCGTTTAAAGCAGTTTCTAAGTTTAGATTTTTAAATTCTTCATTACCTTTAACGATATTTTCACCACCAGCTAATTTTACAAGGTTACCTACATAAGATTTTTCAGTAGCGGTCATGTAACTTCCAGGTAATCCCATTAGAACTAAAACTTTTGGTTTCTTTTTATTTGCGATTTTTTCATTAAATTTAGCGAAGAATTCATCGTGTTCTTTCTTTAACTCTTTGAATTTTTCAGTTTTACCGAATTCTTTTGCAAGCTCTTCAGTTACAGCGTATAGCCCGTTAACACTACGAATGTCTACAAATTTATAAGGTATTTTATTTTTCTCGAATCCTTCTTTTATCCAGTCTTGTAAACTATCTGGTGCATATACAATAGAAGGATTAATCGACTTAATAACCTCCATATTAGGATTCATAGGAAGACCGATTTGAACAGTGTTGTCATACTTTTTAGGCATACGTCCTAATTTTGTAGTAGGAACACCTGCTAATTTAATGTCAAGAACATTAGCTACTTGAGCAAGAGCTACAGAATCCATTACTACACGTTTACCATTTTCTTCTTCAGATTTTTTATCTTTATTTACACCTGTTAAGTCTATTGTTTCATTAAAAGCTTTATCAGCTAGATTAGGATCAGTTCCTGTTGTGTTACCAGCTTTGTTTTGCGATGAACAAGCAGTAAGTACCAAAATACTAGCTAGAAGCAGTGTAAATAATAGGGATAGTTTTCTTTTCATGAATTATCTCCTAATTATTTTTTCTTTTTTTACGAGGAAAGTAAAGTCCAGCAGCTATTGCAAGAACTCCAATACCACCTAAATAGTAAGGTGTGTAGTTTGTTTCTTTAATAGCTTCCATATCTAAACCATCATTTCCATTTTTTATAGTATCAGTATTAACTTCTACAAAATAACGAACAGGACGGTTCATAGGTTCTACATACATTTGTACCATAGCTAAGAAGTTTTCATTTGGCACTTCGAATCGATAGTCAACATAGCTATCTTTATATTGTTCAATATTTACTTTTGTTTCAGTAGCTTCTACCTGTTTGAATTCTCCATCTTTTTGAAGAACTTTGATGAAAGGACCTTGTTCTTTACTACGTTGAACCCAGTTCATTAAGTGGATACGTATAGTAGCATATAGTTTACCATCTTTTGTACGTTGAAGCATAGCTTTAGACCAACGTTTTTCACCGTTAGATTTTTGATTTTTAAGAGCATCATTTAAATCTCCACCTGCATTAATAGGAGAGATTACTCCTTGTACCATACCTTCGCCAATAGCAGTATTTTTAGTTCCACCATCTGCAGTAATTCCAGTAAGAGGATTTAAATATGAACCTGTGATATCAAGGTTATAAAGACCAGGATTTTTAGTTTTTTGATCAGCTTTGAAGTAATCTTCTAATTTTTTAGCAACAAATCCTTCTGGAGCTTTATTTTCATCTTTTTTATCTTTGTTTTCTTCTTCTTTTTTCTTATTGTCTTCTTTTTTATCTTTATCTTTAGAATTGTCTTCAGAGCCTGATACTAAAGAAGCACCAGACCAATTAAATTTAATAATAGCATTTTGAGATGCATCTCCACCCATAATTTGGTTCATAGCATCAACCGCAACTCGAACACCAACTTTATCAGGCTTAGCTTCTCCAAAATTAAAGCTTAATGTACTAGGATAAGTACTTGTACCACCATCTAAGTTCGTATCGTTATAAGTACTTGTTACTGAAGCGGCTGTTAGACCTCCTGAAAAAATAGGAGATGAATAAATACTAAGTGATAATAAGTGACCATGCATATTACGGAAATCCATCGGTGTGAATTGAACAGTAATAGTAGAAGTGTTATTATCATGAACGTTTACAGTAGCATGTGTAGCTAGTGCATTATTTCCCATAGAAAGACGACCACTGTTTTCAGCGTGCCATAGTTCTACAGGAACGCTATATACTCTGTCAGCAGCATGTACATTTTTAACGAAAGGAACATTACTAGATGTGACTATAAACGTTAATGTAGCAATAACTATCGTTAATAGTTTTAAAATTCGTTTCATTGTATAAACTCACTTTCTTTTGTATTATTTAATTTTTTTAATAAGAAAGGCGGGAAGTTTTTCCCGCCTTTCTAGGTAGATAATAATTTGCTTATTTAGCGGGGTATTATCTTACTATTTTTCATTTTGTTTTCTTCTACCAACCACTAAGGCGCTCATAAGAGTAAGAGCTCCTGCAAGAATTGATGATGATGTTTCTAATCCAGTGTTAGATAGTCTACCATTGTTTAGACGTCCACCTTTTGGAGTTGAAGCCCCAGCACCATTACCAGCGGCACTTGCTCCAGGTTGACCACCAGCTATTGGTTGACCTTGTTGTTCAGTTACATTAGACCAATCAAATGATAAAGTAGCATCTTGTTTACCACCACCAGGCATAATATCTTCCATAGCTTGAACAAATACAGAAACAGGGACAGTTGATAGTTTTTTATTAGATGTGAAGTGTACTTCTACTTGTTTATTTGCCCCACCAGTAGGATTGACAGGATACTCTATACCATCTACCCAGAAGCGTTTAATTCCGTCATTTAAGTCTCCAACACTAATATTGTGGAAACGAACAATATAGTGATAAGTACTTCCTTCTTTGAATACAGTAACATTACTATGTTCTAAAGCTGCATCTCCCATAGATTTTCTACCAGGTTGGTATGCGTGTAGTAACGTTGCTTTTTACTCCTTTATAGAAAGTTGCAGTTGCTGAAGATGTAGGTTTTTGGAGTGTTAGGTTTTTGGAGTGTTAGGTTTTTTTCTACAGGTTTAGTTGTATTGCTCGTAGAATTTGTTGATCCAGATTGAGGAGATGTACCTGTAGGCTGATTAGCTTGTTTTAATGCTGAACTTAAATCGAATTTTAAAATCATTTTTTGAGTTCCAGTTCCAGGGTTATTAGTCGCTTCACCAATAGATTCCATAACAGGAACGAAAAACTTGTGTATATGTCTCTAGTTTATTATTATCATCAATTTTATTTTTTTATCTACAGAATAAATAAATGTTTTTTTGGATAAACCGTACGGTTAGGGAATTTCTTTTTTTATATGTTTTTTACAAACTTATCTGTTTCATTAGTGCCATAATTTTTCAACTATAGTAGTATCTTTAAATTCACTGTCATCGATCTCAAAAACGATTTTTTTATGAGTTTTATCACCATCATAGTATTTCAAATCACCTAAATAACCAAATTGTTTAAGAAATGAAATTGGTTTAAATGTAACACTTACAGAGTACTGTCCATTTTTTTACTATTAATTTTTGTTTTTATCATTGTCGATTGCAGCTGCAGCCATAGAAGGTTGACCTTCTTCATAGAATTTTAAAGCTTCAGCAGTAATTTTATATTCTCCATCAGGAAGATTTTTTTATATCTTTAGCTGCAACAACATTATTTTCAATTGCAAATGTAGTGTTACTTTGTGTAGTGTTTTCTACCACAGCAATTGTAGAGATAATCGTTGTTGCGGACAGAATTTTTTTAATAATTTATTAGTTTTCATGTTTTTGTTAATCCTCCTCAAATTTCTCTATACATGACTTTATACAAAGAGGTAATTTACCCCTTTGTATAAAGATTTTATTATTTATTTTATTTGTTATTTTTTTCTGCGTAATACTAAAGCAGATAGTAGTGCTAATACACCTAATCCAGTAGTAGCTGTTGCATTTAGTCCAGTGTTAGCTAATTGTTTAAGTCCTTTAGCAACAGTTTGAGAAGTATTTTTGAGCAACAGTTTTTTCTTCGTTTTTATTTGATGAAGTAGGTGTTACAGGTACTGTTTTACCTTCTTTTACGATAGTGTATAAACTGAAGTGATTAGTGAAGAATGTAAGTTCTTTAGTTTTAGAATTATAAGCACTTGGAACTTTTTCTAATTTATCACCATTTACATAGTAAACCTCTAATTTATCATTTTCATTTGCTACTACAGTTACTGTAACTGCACGTGTTCCACCTTGTTTTTTTTGATTTCTTTATTATTAGAATCAGCGAAGTGAAGATCGATTGTTTTAACAACACTTAGATTTTTCATCAGCTTTTTTAACAAGTTCTTCAACTTTAGCTACAGTTTTTTCATCAGCTTTTTGTGCAACTAAGTGATCAGCTTTTATAGCAGTATTATCAAATGTTACTGTAACTTTTTCAGAAGAACCATTTTCTACAATATTAGCTACTAAAGTATCTTTAAGAGATGCAGTTTTTACAATTGCTTCTAATTGTTTAGCTTCTTCTTTACTTAGAGACTTATCATTAGCAATGTCATTTACAGCATCTTTTTTTAACTTCTTCTAATTTTTTTTGATTTCGTCAACTTTGTTATTAAGTTTAACTGCTTTTTTTCAGTTTCAGTTTTTTTAATTCAGTTGCTTTTTGCTGCAAGTTCTTTTTTTCTGCTGCAATTTTTTTCAGTAGTTAGTTTTTCTTTCTCTACTTCAGTAGTAGCATTGTTTATAGCTTCTTCTTTTTTTCTTTAACTAGTTTTTTTCTAATTGAGCTTTATCAGCTTCTAATTTAGTTACTGTTTCTTTAGCAGCTTTTAGCTTGATCTTCAACTTTTTTTGTTTTCAGCTTGAATTTTTTTCTACAGTTTCTCTTAGAGCTTTTTTTCTTTAGCTAGTCTGTCGGCTTCTTCTTTTTTTCTTTTTCAAGTTTTTTTCTCTTTCAAGGCGAGCAGCTTCTTCTTTTTTTCTTTTTCAGCTTTTTTTCTTTAGCTAGTTTGTCAGCTTCTTCTTTTTTTCTTTTTCAGCTTTTTTTCTTTAGCAAGTCTATCAGCTTCGGCTTTTTTTCTTTTTCAGCTTTTTTTCTTTAGCAAGTTTGTCAGCTTCGGCTTTTTTTCTTTAGCTAGTCTGTCGGCTTCGGCTTTTTTTCTCTTTCAGCTTTTTTTCTTTTTTTCAAGACGAGCAGCTTCATCAGCTTTTTTTCTTTTTTTCAAGACGAGCAGCTTCATCAGCTTTTTTTCTTTTTTTCAAGACAGGGCAGCTTCAGCCTGAGCTTTTTGCAGCTTCTTCTTGGTGTAAAGCAGTAATTTGTTCTGCTGTTAATGGTGTAACAGCATCCCAGTCAAATTTTACTAATGCTGGAGTATTTGAATGTCCTTTTAGTGGTTCTCCATTAGCGTATACAGAGAAATTAACAGTTTTTTCTGTTAATTTTTCAGCACTTGTGAAGTGGAATAGTTTTTCATTGTCAGCACCACCAAGGTCTGTTCTTTCGGCGACTTTTTCCATCTACAGTTATTGCCTCAACAGTACCTACAAGAGGTCCAAATTGTAAGTTTTTAAATGTTAAGTAGTAGTGGTAAGTGTCGTTAACTTTTTCTACACGAGTTTTTTCGTGAACTAGGGCACCATCTGACATTGATAGTTTATCAGCAACACTAGCATCATAAATTTTAGCCGGTACTGAATTATTAGCGGCTTCTTCTTTAGTAGCTTCTACAGTAGGGAAGTCTAAAGTGATAGTACTGTCGGCGTTTCTTTCTTCATATCTTGGTTTAGTCCCGCCTTTTTGTTCGCACGCTCATAACAGCATCTACTTGAATTTTATCTAGTAAAGAATCAGTTAAGATTTTACCTTCTTTTAGTTTAGTAGCTGCATCAACTTCAGTAAAGCTAACTTCAGTTCCTTTGTATGTAAGTTTAGAAACTGTGAATGGTTTGTTGCGCATTAAGAAGTTAGAATTATCTTGTCCTTCTTTAACTTGAATAGTGTATTGATATTTATCACCAACTTTTTCTACTTTAACATCTTTAACGAATGCTTTTTCATAGATTGAAGCTTTACCTGTTGTTCTACCATATAATTCCCCTTTTACAGTAGTAGGGAAAGTAGCAGGTACTTTATCAGCAGTTACTGCATGATCAGCAACTGTAGGTGCAGCAGGTTTAGGCTCTTCTTTAGGTTTCACCGGTGCAGGTGTAGGAGTGACTGGTTTTGGTTTAGCAGGCACCACTACTTCTTCGATTTTAGCTGGTCTTTCTTTATAAGCAGTTGCAGTATCATAGTATAGTTGCAATGTAACAAAGTGAGACATTAATGCTCCATTAGGGTAAGGAGCAGTTCCATCTAACTGAATTTTTTCTAAAAGTTTATCAGTTGTTATAGATGCTTCGTTAATAGATGAATCAGCATTTTTAGCTAGTGTAGTAAAAGGAACGTCTTTACCTTCGTATGCTAATTTTTTCAATTCAAATGGATAGAATTCTCCACCTACATTAGCAAGACCTTTTTTGAATCTAAGAGTATATTTATATTTTTCTCCAATTTTTTCAACTCTAACGTAGCTATCTAATGCAGAACCATATAGTGATTCTTCATCGTTGTTGTTAGCATTTCTAAAGTGTCCTTGAACGTGAATTCCATCAGTTGGGAAACCTATTTTTACCTCCCCATTAATATGTGTTTTTATAGTCCCTTTATATTCTACATCTTTATTAGGATTTTTGTATGTAGCAGCTTCATAGTTATCTGCAGTTACTTTTTTTCTAGAAAGTGAAGTTAAGTCGAATTTTAAAATCATTTTTTGAGTTCCAAGAGTTTCGTTAATTGAAGCCATAACAGGAACAAACACTTCAGTATATGTTTCTAGTTTATTATTATCATCAATTTTATTTTTTTATCTACATTGTAGGCAACAGTTTTTGGATAAACAGTACGATTTGGGAATTGTTTTTTGTATGCATCTACAAAGTTGTCAGTTTCACTGGCACTATAATTCTCAACTATAGTTGAGTCTTTAAACTCATTTTTTTGAATATCTTTACGATTTTCATGAGTTTTATCACCATCATAGTATTTTAAGTCTCCTAAGTAACCTGTAAGTCCACCAAATGTAACAGGTTTAAATGTAACACTTACAGAGTATTGACCATTTTTTACAATTAATTTTGTTTTATCATTGTCGATTGCAGCGGCAGCCATAGAAGGTTGACCTTCTTCATAGAATTTTAAAGCTTCAGCAGTAATTTTATATTCTCCATCTTTTAATGCTTTAACATCTTGTGGTACAGTAGCTGGTTCCTCAGCTTTAGGCGTAGTAGTTGCCGGCGTTGTAGCTGCAGGAGTGGCTGCTGCAGGGGTAGTTGCTGTTGGTGGTGTAGTTGGAGCAACTGCTGCAGGAGTAGTTGCTGCAGGGGTAGTTGCTGTTGGTGGCGTAGCTGGAGCAACTGCTGCAGGTGTTTCTGCTGCAAAAGCAAAGTTATCTTGATCATATGCTTCGATTGCTGCAATTGCTGAGAATATTGCAGTTGCAGACAAAACTTTTAATAATGTTGTATTTTTTTCATATAAGTAAGGTTCTCCTTTAATTATAAATAGATTGATTATTTTTTTAATCTTCAACACTATTATATTACAAAAAAACCAAAAAAATAAAGAAAAAAATGATAATTAGTATCATTTAATTTCTAAAATAGGTATTTTTTTCTTGAAAGATTCAAAGATAAGTCACAATTTAGACACAAAAATAAAAAAGTAAATGAGTTTAGAAAATTTCTAAACTCATTTGATAATGATTATTATTTATTAGTTTTTTTCTACGTAAAATTACAGCAGAAAGTAATGAAATTAATCCTAAGAAACCTGTAGTTGTAGCTGTAGTTCCTGTTTTTTTGCCAATGTTTTAGTGTTTGTAGCTACGTGTTTCATCTCTTGAACATTTGTTTTTGTATTGAAATCTGTATTGTTATTTAATGAATTTATATTAAATTCAGGAAGTGCAGATTGGACTAGTGCATTACCTTTATAAGATACTGATGTATCAGAAGGCGTTATATTAATATTTGAATTAGTTTGGTTTGTTGTTTCTTTTTTTAATGATAGTATATAAGCTGAAGTGATTTGTAAAGAATGTTAATTTCCCATCCTTATAGATACTTGGAATTTTTTTCAAGGCTATTATTATTTACATAATATACCTCTAATTTTTTTCATTCTCATTAGCCAATAGTGCTACAGTAACGGTACGAGTTTCACCCTTTTTATCGATTATATTTCCTTTTTTTCATCTTTAAAATAAAGATCAATCGTTTTTTTATTACTTGCATTTTTTTCATCAGTATTTTTTTAACTAAAGATTCTACTTTAGTTGTATTCTTTTTCGTCAGCTTTTTACGGCTATAAATTGAGTTGATTTGATATTAGAGTTGTTAAATGAAACAGTGATATCATTAATTTTATCATCATTACTTATAGAAGCTACCAAGGTATCTTTAAGAGTAGCAGCTTTTATAATTGCTTTTAAATTTTTTTCTTTTTCATTTTCTGAAATATTGCTATCTTTCATGATTACATCTACTGTTTCAGATTTTAGTTTTTTTCTAGTTTTTTTCAATTTCCTCTTTTTTTCTTTGGCAAGTTTTTTTCTTTTTCCGCTTGAGCTTTAGCGGCAGCTTCTTTTTCTAATCTTTCTTTTTCAAGACGAGCGGCTTCTTCTTTTTCTTTGGCAAGTTTTTCTTTTTTTCCGCCTGAGCTTTAGCGGCAGCTTCTTTTTTTCTAATCTTTCTTTTTCAAGACGAGCAGCTTCTTCTTTTTCTTTGGCAAGTTTTTTTCTTTTTTTCCGCCTGAGCTTTAGCGGCAGCTTCTTTTTCTAATCTTTCTTTTTTTCAAGACGAGCGGCTTCCTCTTTTTCTTTAGCAAGTTTTTTTCCTCTTCAATGCGAGCTTTTTTTCCTCGTCAGATAGTACTTCAGGTCTATTAATATTAGTAGTTATTACTAATTTAGCTTCAGGTCTAGAATTACCCATTCCATCGTTTGGTACTCTGATGTCATAACTATTTTTTTTACTTCTTTTTCTAGTTCTATTATTAATTTTTTTATTAAAGTTTCCGATTTCTCCTGTCAAAGAATTTAAATCATCGTATTTATTCACTACAGAATAATTGAATTTTTTTCCTCATCAAGTTTATTTTTTTGAATACATCAATTTCTAATAGATGTGAATGTATATTACCGAATAGCATTGTTTTTTTAAATCTATTTCTAAATATGTTTTTGTAGGAGTATAAATTAGTTTTCCTTTGTTTGTAAAAAAACATTATTCGCCATTGAAGTTTCATCAGGTCTATAGAATTTCTTAATAGAGTAGTCTATATCTTGAGTTGGATATTTATATGATAAATTGTTTAAAGATTCATACAATTTTTTTATATTATTTTGAAGTGATAAAGCGTCATTTAGAGAGTTATTTGTTTTTTTGAAACTAATGCTTTCAGTTCTTCTAATTTTTTTCTTTAGTTAATAATTGAGACAATATATCAGAGTTTACTATATTTGTTAAATTTTTCAAAAATTATTCTGTAAATATTTAAGATCTGTGTTTTTTTCTGATTTTTAATTTTTTTAAGATTAATATCGAGATTTTCTAAATGTAATACGATGCTTGATAAACTTGCTTTTTGGTCTAGCTAGAGTTATTTTTGATTTTTTTCAAGTTCAGCTTCAAGATTTGCTTTTTGCAGTTGAAATTGTACTTGTATCAGAGAGTATTTTTTTCTGTTTCGCTTACTTTATTATTCAACTCCATAATTTTTTTTCTTTTTTTCAATATTTGAGAATCTTTTTCAGCAATAACAAAAATAAGCTTCATCGCTATTTACATTAAATTCTACTCCTTTTTTAGAAGGTGTCGAAGGGATTAGACGAAGAGTTCCATTTTCGTAGATGTATACTTGTGTATTTGCGGTAGCTGCATATCCAGCTATATTAAGTGTAAATATTGGATTTTCATTAATGTTCCAACCATCTTTGTCAAGAGGAGTGAATTTAGAACCATCTTTTTTTCGTTAAATCAAATTTAAAAAGAATTAACTTTTTGTTAGTCCTAGTTCTTGTACTTTGCTATCTAGAGTGTGATTCATGATTCTTTCGGAAACAGGAGTAGTTTTAATAACTACATCTTCATCTAATAAGAATTTGTTTTTTTGATGAAAGAGTTGCAGTATATTCTTTATTATTTATGTTTAATGTTGTTTCTGCTTTATCAAGAGTCTCTTTTTCGAAAGGAAGTATATAAGTTTTAGTTTCGCTGCTTTTTAGAACCATCGATATTAAACGCTTTAACTTTTAAGTGTTAGATTACCACCATTAGAAGTTATACCAGTTCCATTTTCAAAAGGATTAATATTAATTCCGTAATAAAATTCTGGTTTATGAGGATTTGCATTAGCAAATTTAATATCTGCATCTGCAGATTGGAAAGTTGGTTCACTTCCATCGATTGTGTATTTTATGTATCTTGTTAGTGTATTTATCAAATTATCTCGTTTAAAGGATACATCAATTGAATGATAATAATGTCTAGCTAATTTAAATTTTTTCCCACTTAGTCCGTTGTAAGGCGAATAGTTAATCCCATCTTTAGAAAAATCAAATTCTTGATTTGGATCGGAAGTCTTTTTAACAGTTGTTCCGTTTAAAGCTGCTTTAATTGAAAAACAATTCAGGAGGCTCTACACTAGATTTATTTTTTTTATAACGACATTTTTTTATCATCCCAAGTAATAGTCCCATATTGTTTCACAATAGCAGCAGGATATTGGAAATCTCCGTAAATTACAACTTCTTTTTTTTGTTTTGTAATTGGTATTTTTTTGCTTCTGATATTTCATAAACTGAATCAGTAGTATTAATTGTTTCAATTACTCTATTTGATACTGGTAACAGCAATTCAGAATCTTTTGCTTTTTTTGTATTTCTTTGTAGCTATATTTAATGTTCTGCAAACCGTCGTTATTTTTTTACCTTTTCCCAACTTTACTATAATAATTGAAAAATTAAATATTCTTGATTGTTTTTCTCTTATGATTTTCCCTATAGTATCGACATTTTTTTCTAACTTTTAGGCGTTGCTATAGTGTTATCTTTTATATGGAGTTTTACATAAGTAGGATTTGTTGATTCTTCTTGTTTTTGAATTTTTTTAGCTGTTAGAGTACTAAAATCAAATTTTTAAAAATCATATTTTGAGTTCCAAGAGTTTCGTTAATTGAAGCCATAACAGGAACGAAAAACTTGTGTATATGTCTCTAGTTTATTGTTTGAATCGATTTTATTTTTTTATCCACATTGTAGGCAACAGTTTTTTTGGATAAACAGTACGATTTGGGAATTGTTTTTTTGTATGCATCTACAAATTTATCAGTTTCATTAGCACTATAATTCTCAACTATAGTTGAGTCTTTAAACTCATTTTTTTGAATATCTTTACGATTTTCATGAGTTTTATCACCATCATAGTATTTTTAAGTCTCCTAAGTAACCTGTAAGTCCACCAAATGTGATAGGTTTAAATGTAACACTTACAGAGTATTGACCATTTTTTTACAGTTAATTTTGTTTTTATCATTGTCGATTGCAGCGGCAGCCATAGAAGGATCTTCCCCGTTGCCGAAGTTAATAGCTTCAGCAGTAATTTTATATTCTCCATCTTTTAATGCTTTAACGTCTTGTGGTACAGTAGCTGGTTCATCAGCTTTAGGCGTAGTTGTTGTCGGCGTTGTAGCTGTTGGAGCAGCTGCTGCAGGAGTAGTTGCTGTTGGTGGCGTAGTTGGAGCAACTGCTGCAGGAGTAGTTGCTGTTGGTGGCGTAGTTGGAGCAACAACAGGTGTTTCTGCTGCAAAAGCAAAGTTATCTTGATTATATGCTTCGATTGCCGCAATTGCTGAGAATATAGCTGTCGCGGATAGAACTTTTAATAATGTATTGTTTTTCATTTTCTATTTCCCTTCTTTCTTGCCTAAAAATGTACAAACTTTATTCACAATTTAGACACAATTAGTTTTGTAAGATTGGGAAAAATCCATGGCGTTACTTTACTTTAGTAAGTAACGTTGAATTATTCCTAGAATGATGTTTATTTATTAATGAAAACAGATAAGTTGTGTATTTAATTAACAAGATTAACATGTTATATAGCATTATTCATTAGTGTTTTAATGAAACCGAAATAAGGTAATTAATGTTGCTAATCTATTGCAATTCTGTAAGATTGATTTTTAAAAAAACTTCAACATATAATCTGTACGTTATTATTATATCACAGAAGTTTGAATCAATAAAGATAAAAAGTGATAATGAGTTTTATTTAAATTCAAAAAAATAAATAAAAAAATTACTATAAAATTATAGATTTAGTTAACAAGTTCGATATATTTTTTTATATGTTTATTCAATTTATAAAATATAAAAAAATATTCTTACTAAAAACTTTTTTTCGCATTAAACTAATATCATTTATATTAAAGTTGTAAACCCTTAAACTAATTTGTTGACAATTATTTTTTTCTGTGCTACGATTTAAAAAGTAAATAGAATAAAATCACTGGGGGAGCCAGTAGGCTGAGATAACATAGTTAGACCCTTTGACCTGATCTAGATAATGCTAGCGGAGGAAATGTGAATGAATATAAATTGGATTGTTCTACAAAGAATGATACTTTATTCGTAATACAATTTTCATAGTTCTCTTGCGTTGGTAGGAGGGCTTTTTTGTTTACCAGTAGCGATGATATTTTTATGTTTGAATTTATTATAATAACAGGGGGATATACCTATGAAACTTATTACTGAAATTATGGAAGAAAAAGCACTGCCCATAGTTGAAAAAATATATAATGATGGATTTATACAAGGTTTGATACGTGCTGATTTATCAGAGAAAGCTGTTGAACATTATTTGAAAGCTGATGCGTTATATTTAGAAAATTTTAGTGATATTTATGCAATTCTATTAGCGAAGAGTAATGATAAAAATGAGAAAAAAATTTCTTTTTAGGACAAATTAATTTTGTTTTTAAACGAAGAAATTGCAGCTCATAAAAAAATCTTGCCGATTATATAGGAAGGGACTATCATGAAATAATAAAAAGGTGGAGAATGGTATCCATCTGCTGACCATTATATAAAACACATGTATTATAATGCATTTGCTTTTGGTATGGCAGAAGCGTTAAGTGCAATGGCACCATGTCCATGGATTTACAAAATGGTAGCTAGAAAAATTCTTGCTAATCATAATTTAGCAGATGATCATCCATTGAAATTCTGGGTAGAGTTTTATGCAGATGGATTGGTTGATGAAGTACTTACTGAGTATTATAAAATAATAAATCGTGAAGCTGAATATCTTAGTGAAGAAGGTAAACAAAGATTGATTAAAAACTTCTTGGAAAGTTGTGAACATGAACGTCGATTCTTCAATATGGCATATACACAAGAACGTTGGGATTTGGAGGTATAGGTTATGACAAAGCTTAATATTGCCTTAACTATTGCAGGAACAGATCCAACTGGTGGGGCTGGAATTATGGCTGACCTGAAAAGTTTTCAAGCTCGTGAAGTTTACGGTATGGCAGTAGTTACAAGTGTTGTTGCACAAAACACTCTAGGCGTTCAAATGATTAGAAACTTAGACTTAGATATATTAGAAGCTCAATTAAAAAGTGTTTTTGATGATATAAAACCTGATAGTATAAAAACTGGCATGATAGCAAATGCTGATATGATGAAATTGATTAAGAAGTATTTACCTAAAGATGTTCCTTATGTTGTTGATCCGGTAATGGTTGCGACGAGTGGGGATAAATTAATTGATGATGTTGCAAGAAAACATTTAAAAGAAGAAATATTACCACTAGCAACTATTATTACACCAAATGTACCAGAAGCAGAAGAAATAGTGAATTTTAAAATTGTGACAGAAGATGATGTAAATCGTGCAGGTGAATTTATTATTAATGAAGTGGGTTGTAAATCTGTTGTCATTAAAGGTGGTCATTTAACGGGAGAAGCTAAGGATTATTTGTTCTTAAATGACGGCACTAAAAAAGTTTGGACTAGTGAAAGATTTAACACTAAACATACACATGGGACAGGTTGTACTTTCTCAGCAGTTATTACAGCTGAATTAGCAAAAGGAAAAAGTATTGTAGAAGCAGTAGATATTGGGAAAAAATTCATAACTGCTGCGATAAAACATACACCAGAGATAGGTCATGGAAATGGTCCTGTAAATCACATAGCATTTAAAGGGGATTTATAAATATGACAAGTTTAAAGTTATTAAAAGAAAAAAAGCACCGTTAGTAATTTGTATAACTAATGATGTGGTAAAGAACTTTACAGCTAATGGATTAGTAGCATTGGGAGTATCACCGGCAATGAGTGAGTATCCAGAAGACCTAGAGGATTTGCTAAAATATGCTGGAGGATTATTAATTAATATTGGTACCTTAACGGATGAAACATGGAAGTTGTATCAAGATGCACTGAAAATCGCAGAAAAATATAATGTACCAGCAGTATTAGATCCAGTAGCATGTGGAGCGGGAGCATATAGAAAAAAAGTAGCAGATGATTTAATAAATAATTATAAGTTGGCAGCTATAAGAGGAAATGCTGGTGAGATAGCATCTTTAGTTGGTATAAATGTAGCCTCTAAGGGAGTAGATAGTGCAGGAGTAGATAATATTGATGAAATTGCTTTAGCAGCGAACTCTAAGTTTAATATACCAGTAATAGTAACAGGTGAAGTGGATGCTATTGCAGTTGATGGAAAAGTAGTAACGATTCATAACGGAAGCGCAATGATGCCTAAAGTAATTGGAACAGGATGCTTATTAGGAGCAGTAGTGGCGAGTTTTATAGGTTTAGAAAAAAAGGTCAAGAATTGAAATCTTTAGAGACAGCAATGCTAGCATATAATATTGCCGGGGAAATGGCGGAAAAACGTCCGAATGGTCATTTACCAGGAACATTTAAAGTTGAATTTATGAATGCATTATATGAAATCACTGATGAAGATATAGCTACATTTAAAAAAAGGTGAAGTAATTATGTTTAATAAAGAACTATTAAAACTATATTTTATTTGTGGAACTACTACCTGCCAAGGAAAAAGACTTATATTCAGTAGTTGAAGAAGCTTTAAAAGGTGGAATTACCTTGTTTCAATTCCGTGAAAAAGGTGAAGGAGCCTTAGAAGGTAAGGATAAAGTAGAATTAGCAATAAGACTACAAAATCTATGTAAAAAATATAATGTCCCATTTATAGTAAATGATGATATAGAATTAGCATTAGAAATAGCTGCTGATGGGGTTCATGTAGGGCAAGACGATCTCGGTGTTGATGAGATTAGAAAATTGATGCCGGATAAAATAATCGGTCTTTCTATAGGAAACGAAGAAGAATTAAAACAATCTAAAGTTGAATATGTAGATTATGTTGGAGTCGGTCCTGTATTTATCACACAGTCAAAAGATGATGCAGGTGGTGCTATTGGTTATGAAGGACTTGAACTAATGAGAAAATTATTGCCAACTATGCCATTGGTCGCCATTGGTGGTATACAGACAGAACATATTAAAGATATTATGAAAACAAACGTTAATGGCGTTTCAATAATCTCAGCAATATCTTACTCAAAAAAATATAGAGAAAACTGTTCGAGAGATGAACGAACAATTTAATAATTAGCCTCCAAAGGAAATCGCCTTTTAACGAAAGTTGAGAAGCGATAAAGAGAGTAGAATAAAAAAATCTTACCATGTTTTTTTAATCTACTCTTTTTTTATTTTTAATATAATGCAATTTGCAATTAAACTTATGTAATTATTTGATTATTAAAAGCTATTAAGTATATAATTAGTGTGAAAAAAAGAATGCTAAACATAGAGCAGGAGGAAATTTTATGACTAACATAGTGTTAATACATGGAACATGGTGTGATGGAACTGTCTGGGGAGAGTTTGTGGATGAATTAGAAAAATTAGGTTTAAAAGTATATACTCCAACTCTAAGATATCATGATTTACCTTATGAAGAAGTAAAAGTAAAGGTGGCTAAAGTCAGTTTAGATGAGTTTACAGATGATATTGTTGAGTTAATAGAAACTCTAGATGAAGCTCCAATAGTACTAGGACATTCATTAGGTGGGCTTCTTGCTCAGAAAGTTGCTATGAGGACAAAAGTTAAAGGTTTGGTATTAATGGGGACTGCACCAGCCGCAGGAATTTTTGCCTTTTATCCTAGTATGGTAATTTGTTTCTATAAACACTTTCTTCGATGGGGATTTTGGAAAAAAATCTATGCCACCGTATAAACATGCATTCTACGATTATTGTATGAATAATCAGGATGAAGCGGATAAAGAAAGAGAATTTTCTAAATTAGTTCCGGAATCAGGTTTCACTTATTTCCAAATGGCATTACCATTTTTAGATAAACAAAAAGGTGCATATATTGATTTTGAAAAAGTAAAAGAACCAGTACTAGTAATAACTGGAAGTGAGGATAAAATGGTACATCCAAATATCGCAAGGGCAACGGCTAAGAAATATAAGAATGCTACCTTAAGTATTATCGAAGGATCAGATCATATGTATGAAGCTCCTAAATACCGAAGTAAGACGGTAGAAGCAATAGATAAATGGTTAATAAGTAATAAACTAAATTAAAAAAATTTTTGAGAAGAAATAGTCATTTATAGAAATGAAAAAAAGTAAATATCTATGAATTTTTCAAAAAAACTTTTTTTAAAAAAATTTTTCAAAAAAAGTATTGACATTTTTTTATTTACTGATGATAATATAGAGTCAAGTTCAAAATTACCGATATTCAAATAAGTACTTTATAGGAACTTTTTACAGAGAGTGTGAGTAGGGTGAAAGCACACAATGCAGATGATAAAGGAAAAATGGTTTGAATGGTAAAAAAAGTGAGTTTTAAACACAAGCTTTTTTTCGTAGGGCGTTACGTTACAAACGCACACTTTATCGGATATATTCTAGATACATAGACGATGCAGTGGTAAAGTTCGTAGTTTACGAAAAAGTAAGGTGGTACCGTGAAATTAGTTTCGCCCTTATTCTCTTAGGAGAGTAAGGGTGTTTTTTTTACATAAAACTCATTAAAAACCTAATATCATTAAATATAAAAACAAAAGGAGAAAAATTATAAATGAAAAAAACTATTATTATTAGTAACAAGTTTCGTACTTGGATTCAGTATTAATTGGATGCTCAAGCGCATCAAAAAAACTGAGAAAAAAAGGAATCGATGTTGATAAACTAGATCCTAGCAAACCTGTAACTGTAAAAGTTGGGGCTACTAACGTACCTCACGCAGTATTATTAGAACACGTTGCTCCACAACTTGAAAAAGAAGGAATCAAATTAGACATCGTTACATACCAAGACTACTATGTACCAAACAAAACGTTAAACGATAAAGAAATCGACATTAACTACTTCCAACACGTACCATTCTTAAAAAAATGCTATTAAAGAAAAATGGATACAAAATTGAAGATGCTGGTGCAATTCACTTAGAGCCAATCGGATTATACTCTAAAAAAAGTTAAAAATGTTAAAGACCTTAAAGAAGGTGCTAAAGTATTAGTAAGTAACAACAAATCTGAATGGGGACGCGTAATTAAATTATTAGCTTCTGAAGGATTAGTAAAAGTTAAAGATGGTGTAGACCCAGTAACAGCTACTTTCGATGATATCGCTGAAAACCCTAAAAAATTACAATTCAGCTACGAAAATGATCCAGCATTAATGGTTAAATTCTACCAAAACGGTGAAGGTGACCTAGTTTCAATCAACGCTAACTTCGCAGTTGATGCAGGATTAAACGCAGCTACTGAACCAGTTTTAGTAGAAAAAAAGCTACAGATGACAACCCATATGCGAATATTGTAGTAGTTCGTGAAGGTGATAAAGATAAACTTGTTGTTAAAAAACTTGTTGCAGCTTTAAAATCTGAAGATACTCAAAAATTCATTAAAGAAAAATGGAATGGAGCAGTATTACCTGTTAAATAATTTTCATTAATATACAAAAAGGCAGTTCTAAGGAGCTGTCTTTTTTTGTGAAAAATGATAACATATGGACTAGTATATAGAAAAAAATATAACTTCTTGAGGGACACTAAATTTATAATTATAAGGTGTTTAAAAAAATAAAAAAATATTGTTGGGATAGCTATAACTAGCTTAGAATTTTATTGGCTCAATAAATTTATTTGTGATAAAAATATAATCGAGGAGTAAGAAAAATAGGGGAGATACTTATGGATAGATATGTATTTATCATTATTGTAAGTCTTATTTTTGCTAGTGCAATAAAAATGTTTAGTAGATAGTGAAAAATAAGAGAGTTTTTTTATTTAGACGAAGTTATTGTGCTAGTTGCCATCAAGAATTAAAAAGCAGGCGACTTAATTCCAATCTTTAGCTATTTATATAAAAAAGGTCGATGTAGTTACTGTAATCAAAAAAATCCCATTAGATGTATTTTTTTATACGAAATTTTTTTACTTTTTATTACTATATTATTATTTATTATTTTTTTCAGAGAGAGTTTGTTTTTATTAGTTATATTGAAGTCAGTATATTTATTGTTCTGATTTTCTTAGGGATTGAAGATGTAAAAATCATTTGAAGTCAATGATGAGTTGTTTTTATCTTCTAATTATTTTTAAATTTTTTTCTTCTATATATATGCACTATTATTTATTTAGTTTTTTTAGATTTTATTTGTCTTATTGTTATTTTTTTCATATACTATATTTTTCACAAGAGGTGGTTTAGGTTATGGCGATATAAAAGTTTTTTTGTGTATTAGCTTTAAATCTAAACTTATTTGAGGGAGTGTATTTGTTGATTTTTTTACATTTTTTTATATGCAGGATTTTTTTCGCTATTTGGTTAATTGTTTTGAAAAAGGTCAAAAAGAAAAAAACTAAACTACCGCTAGTGCCATTTATAGCACTTAGTTATTTAACAATTATATTAATAAGGGAGGGATTATTATGGTAGTAGGGCTATACTATTAAAGAATTTAGTGAGGAAGATCGTCCGAGGGAGAAGTTTAAGAAATTAGGTGCATTAGCGCTTAGTGATAAAGAAATTCTGGCAATATTATTAAGAACAGGTACAAAAAATCAAAATGTAATTGAACTGTCTGACACGATTCTAAAAGATATGGGAGGTATTACAAAATTAAGAGATGCAACCCTAACAGAACTTATGAAACATAAGGGAATAGGTCAGGAAAAGGCTATACATATTCTGGCGAATATAGAATTTGCAAGAAGAATATACGCAACAAATGTCCTAGATGTGAAATGTGATAGCCCGCAGTCAATAGCCAATTATCTAAAATCATCTTTAGAGAATTTAACACAAGAAGTCTTCGTAGTATTAGATATTGATACGAAAGGTAAAATAATTGAAAAAAGAGAAGTATTCAAAGGTAGCTTATCTATGTCAGTAGTCCATCCAAGAGAAGTATTTAAAGTAGCGATAAAAAATAGTGCTTCAAGTATTGTCTGCGTGCATAATCACCCAAGTGGAGATGCAACACCTTCTATAGAAGATATTAAAACGACGATAAATCTAATGGAAGTTGGTGAGATAGTTGGTATTGAAATGTTAGATCATATCGTAGTGGCAAAAAAAGGATATGTCAGCATTAGAAAAGTATTGAACTATCTAGCAGTAGAAAATATAGATTATAAATACGAAGATGTTACAGGTGAGCAGTTAAAATATATACTGAGAAAAATATAAGGTTGTAGGGGGTATTAAAAAAAGTAAAAGGTCTAAAATGAAATATAAAAAAAATTATTAAATATAGTAGTATAAAAAGAAGGTGATTCGCTACTTATATCTTAAATATGAACGTTATTAGGGGCTGACCCAAAAGTCTTGAAATTTAACAAAGTTCATATGGGAACTCATAGACGTAGTGGTTTATTGATATCTAAATTCGCTTTATAAAAAGCTTTTTTTAGATATCTAATAAACTATACGAGGGTGACTCTAAAAAAATCGATTTCTCTGAAATCACAATTTTTTTGAGTTACTCCCAATTATACTGACTTTTTTTGTGTCAAGATAATTACCATAAGTTTTCTGAAAATTATAAATTTATATTGTTATCATCTTTTTTTCATACTATAATATATTTATAAATATAAGTTGGTATTTTATATATTTCTCAAAAATCTCGCTTAATAGTTTGTTATTAAATTAGGTGGAATTAAAAGGAGGAGGTATTTATGAAAAAAATATATTTTTAAAAAATTTAAATATAGGTTCTTATTAATTTGTTTTCTTATATTGTTAAGGCAGTTATTCCTTATGAAAAAGTAACTTTTTTTAAATGCAGATGCTATAACTGTGCTTACTAATAGAAATCTACAAAGTTTCCTCGAAATTATTTTTATTCTTATCAATTATGTGGTTTGTTATTATAGTAATTGATAGGGGTGATAAAGGTAAGAGAGGAGATTTTTTTATTCAAGATATTGGAATAGATGTTAAGGATAATTTGTCTACTAGCCTTATAGAATTAGATATAGAAAAAGTATAAAGATAACTCATCCGGTGTTTATCAGTCTTGGTTTAACAATGATATTCAAATGATTCAAGAAAAAAAGGTTTAAGGAATATATTTGCTATAATATACAGTCTTTTCCGGTGTGGTATTTTCTCTTTATGCTCTATTGAAGTATCACTGGATCATTTCTTTAATTACTATTATAGGAACAGGAATATTAATTTATCTTCCAAAAAAATTTTTTTAATAAAAAAACTTCATAATATGGGAACAGAGGTTACTAAAGAAAATGAGAACTATGTTGCTTCGTTAGAGGAGACGATTTTAGGCTATGATACGTATTTCTCTCTTAATAAATTACAAATAATTCCTAAAAGAATAGCTCATATAAGTAGAATTTTTGAAAAAAATGTATTAGTTAAACAAAGTAAATTGGAAAGTAATTATTATATGCTTAACTTTGGTTTAAAATGTCTTTTTCCAAGTGTTATTAGTTTTTGTTACAGGGTATTTAGTTGTTAAAGATAATTTGGAAATTGGTGCAGTTGCGGCTGTAGGAATGTTTGCTAATCTTGTATTTGATGGTATGAGCCAAATAGGTTATAGAATAGCATTTATTAAAGGGCAAAACCTATTTTCTCTAAGCATGATGAATTTATGTTAAAAAAATAAAGATACTCACTCACCTGTTGAATATTCTTTAAGAGAAACATTATTTAAAAATAAAAAAACTTATATTTCAGTTATGGTGACAAAGAAATCTTAAATAATTTGAACCTTGATATAAAAGAGGGAATAAATATTTAATAAGCGGAGATAGTGGAGTAGGTAAATCAACATTGTTTAAAAATTATTACAGGACAACTAAGAAATTATGAAGGTAGTGTAGAGTATTGTAGTGTTGATTTAAAAATATTATCTACTAAACAAATACTAGAAAAAAATTGACTATAATTCAACAAGAAAAATTTTTGTATTTTCAGGTACTGTCAAAGACAATATAACTATGGGAGAAGTAGCTGAGGATAGTGAAGTAGCTAAATATTTAGAAAAAGTGGGTTTAACACAGAAAGACTTCTTATATTCAGAAGTAGAGGTTCATGGAAAGAATCTTTCAGGAGGACAACGCCAGAGATTAGCTGTAGCTAGAGCGTTGTTCAATGGTAAAAAAATATACTATTAATTGACGAGGGAACATCAGCTTTAGACAAAGAATCAGCAAAAAGTTTAGTAGAAATGCTGTTAGGAAATAAAGAATTAACGATGATAATGATTAGCCATGATATAAGTGATGAATTAAGAGGAAAAATTTGATAATATTATAAAATTATGATAAAACTCATTATGTTCAATCTGTAACATTAGAGAAATGGAAAATCTAAAATGGGAGGTAGTTTAAAAATATGGATCTAATAATAGAGTTTATTTGTTACTTAATTTATGATAAGTGGAAATTGAGAAAAAAAGGAAAGAAAAAAAGTTAAAAAAATAATAAAATGGAAGATTGTATAATCAAATTAGACATTTGGTGTATTTTATTCTTCCAAGGGAGTGACTCAAAAAAATCGTGATTTCTTAAGAAACAAGATTTTTAGCGAGCCATCCCCTATTCGATAAATAAAACTATAATTTTTTTAGTACGAGAATTTAGGATGGAGTGTGCTAAGAATATTTAATAAATCATATAGATATAGAATCCTTTTAATTCTGAGGTTATATCTAGAACTATAGTGAGGATATTATAATATGGAACAAGGAAGATATAAAAAAATTATCATTTTAATTTTTGCTTGTGTTTGTGATAATTATATCATAGTATTTTAGGCAAAACATACAAACATTTATTATATGTAAAGATAATTCATGCGGTTATATTTGTTAGCTGTGCTTTTTAAAAATAGTTAGTATAATTAATAATTTTTAAAAAAGTAGAAAGGTAAAATAATCGAACAATAGTAATACATTCACAAAAGAAAAAAAGTATAAAAAGATAGTATACTATTAAAAGATAGAACTAAAAAAATTATCGATATTATATATGAATTTCATCACATAAGAGGAGGTTATTAGTAATGGACAAGATATTAGGATCTATAGTTGCAACTATAACTATTGCTTTTTTTATATTTTATGTTTAGAAGAAATTCTCAACCTATTTTCAAAAAAAGAATAAACAGCAATTACTGGTAGAATTAATACCAATTGTTGTATTTTTGTATATTCTTTCCAAAGGTTATCAAAATTGCTATAATTTTTTTTAGTAGTTGAGATTATTTTATATATAATAGATTATCTCAATGAGAAGAAAAGTTCTACGAAATAAAGTTATATAATTTAAAAAAAGTAAAAAAAGTGAAGTAATATTTATCTAATTTTTTTAAAAAGAAATTTATTTTTTTTCCGTAATAATTTTACTGTATACATGTCCTATCATAGATTTTTTTAGTCTACGATAGGTCTTTTTTTATTGCGAATATATTTTTTTGTACAAATATCCATAATATGTTATAATCAATGTTTAAAAAAATTAACAAAAAAAGGAGGATATTATGCAGAAATGCAGAAAAAAATTTTTTTATAGTACTATTTAGTGTATTTTTATGTAATTTTTTTCACCAGTAGCATCTGTTTTTCGCCTTAGATAATAATCAAAGTACTAGTAATATAGAGAAATCAGACGAGAAAAGAAAAATAAAAAAATCAAATAAATTCACCGAATAATAGTGCCATCATTGGTTCAAAAGAATGAACAAACCGAAAAAAACCAAAACAAGAAACAGAATCACCACCAGTTTCAAAAAGAACCAACTATTACTAACGTAACGGTTACGGGTGATTTTGACAAAGATGCAAGAGGTGTAGATTTTTTTCAAAAAAATTCAAATTAATCTTATTGGAGAAAAATTTAACAGATAATAATTTTTCTAACAAAAAGAAGGATTACATTGGTCAGATAAAACAACAGTAGAACTGATTAAAGGTGTAGAAAATGGTTTTATTAATAGTGAAACTTATTTAGGAAAACAAAACAATCCAACAACTTCAGTAAAAGCGTATAGTATGAATGTTGGGGATAGTGGTCGTATTAACTATGTAGGAAAAACAAAATCTGGAGTAGATTTAGATCTTATTTGGACAGTAACAGGAAATGATTCAGCCGATTGGAAGAAAAACTCTGGTTATTATAGCTCAAGTCGAGCAACTGGTCTAGCTTTTACAGGAGAACAAAGTATTCCAAATACAACAGGAAACTCTATTGTTGTGTTATATACTGAAGCAAATACTTTAGGATTACATTATAAAATTGTAAAACATGGTACACTTGATGAGCAACCAGTAATTCTTAGTTTTATTTCAACTGATATTGACGCAGCTCAAGGTGTTCAAACAGATTTAGCAAATATAGTAGAGTTAATTCCTGAAGAATCAGGATTAAAGAAAAGCGCAGATGGAGTTGTTTATGACGCAACCCCGAAAATGATGGCTCTAAATGGCTCAAGTGATTTACCAAAAGGTGGGTATTTAGGTGCAGGGTTTTTATCTAGTTTTAATTATACATTTTATTCACCTGCTCCACCAAGATTTAATAATTCATATGATTATGCTTTAGGTGTTCGTTATGACATATTTGGAAGTAGTCTGCAGGCAGATATACTAACACGTATTACTCAACATATACGAGTAAAATATGTTGATAGTAGTGGAAAAGAATTAAAAAAAGAAGAACATTATTCAGGTTTTACAGATAAAAAGTTATAAAGTTGATTCTATAAATATTCCAAAGTATAGATTAGTAAATATTGATAAAAAAATGTTATAGATAAAAAAATAATCCAATAATTACCTTTATTTATCAGCCGAACATAAAGTTACATTACACTTTGTAGATGAACAAGGTACTAAAGTTCAAGAGAGTAAGACATTTACTGTCCTAGAGGGGCAAACAATTAGTTATACCCCAAATTCAATGGATGGCTTCATTACACCGAATAAATTAAAACAAATCGCGATGAAAGATGTAGATTATCAATTTGTATATAAAAAAGTACCTAAACAGGAACAAAAGCCAAGTGAAGGGACAAAGAATCCTGTAAAGACAACTCCTAAGAGAGAAGTAAACAAGCAAAACACGGGAACTGGGGTGGTATCAAATGTAGGCTCGGTTGTAGCTAATCATTCAAGCGCTAAGAAGACAATAAATGTAGAAGAATCTCCTGTTTCCAAAAACGCACCTTCAATTCAATCATCATCTCATAATGTAAGTTATAACACTAAAGAAACAGGAGTTCAGGAGAAAAAAGATCCATTTTTAGAAAAATACTGGTATGCCCCAAGAAGAAAAAGAAAAAAATTCTTGAATCATATTCATGAGAGAGAAGTAAATAAGCAAAACACGGGAACAGGAGTGGTATCAAATGTAGGCCCGTTCGTAGCTAATCGTTCAAGCGCTAAGAAGACAATATATGTCGAAGAATCTCCTATTTTTAAAAACATACCTTCAATTCAATCATCATCTCATAACGTAAGTTATAACACTGAAGAAACAGGAGTTCAGGAGAAAAAAAGATCCATTTTTAGAAAAATACTGGTATGACCCAAGAAGATAAGAAAAAATTCTTGAATTATATTCATGAAGTTGCGAAAGATGCTCGGACAAAATATGGAAATGATCAAAATAAAATTAATCATGCAATAGCAAATGCGATTGCATATAGTTCATATTATGATAATTTCCTACAAAAAAAGTACTAATGACTTTGGAGAAAAAAACAAGGAACTTAGGAAAAGATGTGGAGGATTTATTAGATGATATTCATACAGATAGTAATTATAAAATAGATTTTCCACATTTAGCAATGCCTTTAGCAACATCAGAAAAAAAGTGTTTGGTATAAAGAAGTTGGAAAAATTTATAGCTGGTCTTTCTCCATTAAATATTGTTGGTGTTACACCTAGTGATACATTCTTTCAAGCGAATTCGTTACTAGGTGATGAATTAACGATTATTGATAACAAGGATTTAATTACAGATATAGATGCGTATATACTTAAATATCATCCTGAATTCAAAGACTTACCTTTAAATGAAAGAATAGAAAAAAATATTATAGTACAGATAACTTGAATAAAAAAACGTGGAGAATACTATAAAGAAGTTCGGAATCAAAAATCAGAAGGTACTGGGATGAATAATTATTCTACAATCTTAAAAATTTGGAAGCATGGTTACATTTGCAGCGTTAGGGTTATTTTTATTGAATATAAAAAAATGGAATTTCAGAATTTCGTACTGATCCTGAGAAAATGATTAAAGAAAAAAATAATTCCAATTTTAATTAATAATTTTGAAGAATTGAAGAAAGATCCTGTAGCATATGCAACAAAAAAACATCTGCTCGCTTTGGTAATTTTGTTGCAGATGCTATAGTAACTGCTAAGGCAGTAGTAACATTTACTGCAAATAAGATTAACAATAAGATTATAAAACCTATTGTTAATAGAGCGGTTAAGCCAATTTATAATGCGGTTATTCGTCCAATTTCTTCATTTATGTACAATAAAAGTAGCTAAACCAATTTACAATAATGTAGTAAAGCCCGTTTATAATAAGGTCATTAAACCAGTTGTAAAGTGGGGATATAGTAATATAGTAAAAACCAGTTTATAATAGAGTCATTAAACCAGTTGCAAAATGGGAATATAATAATATAGTAAAAACCAGTTTATAATAAAGTTATTAAACCAGTTGTAAAATGGGGATATAATAATACAGTAAAAACCAGTTTATAATAAAGTTATTAAACCAGTTGCAAAAATGGGGATATAATAATGTAGTCAAACCTTTTGTAGAGCCTATTTATAATAAAGTTATTAAGCCAGCAAGTAATTGGATATCAGATAAATATAATAAAGCAAAAAAATTGGTTTAAAAAAATGGTTTTAACAAAGGAGATGAGTAAAAATGATAAAAAAATTATACTAGTGATATTGGCGTTATCAACAATTTATTTTATAGGGGATACAAATTTAAAAAGGTAATTCAGTGTATTATGCAAAAACATTCACCAAGTAGTAATGTCAGAGATTTAGAATTGATGATGTTTACAGAGAATTTAGATATTCTTGGTAAGAAAGATGGATTTAAATATAAACATAAAATTCAAGAAAAATAAGACAGTTGAAAAATGTTGAAAAAAATGTTTATTTTACGTATAAGTTTTATGAGAATGCACACACGTATAAATATAAAGATGATAAAAAGAAAAAAATTATTATTTTGATGAAAAATTTTAAGTTGAAAGAAGTTATAGATGTTGGTAACAATAGGCAATTTGTAGATATAACAACAGTAGATGAAAAATAAACTCAAGGAAGATATTTACGAGAATTTTAAACCTATATTGGAAGAATTAGAAAATAACGAACCATCTATAAATCTTCAATGGATATTCAATTGGATGTATAGAGATAGAATAAAAGTAAGTTATAACTATGTATTGAACGTATATATAAACAGTTTATCATAAATGGTTTAAATAATAAAAATAGAATGAAAAAAATCATAACTCATCACAGAAATTTTCTGTGGTGGGTTTATTTTTATCTAAATTTCACTCCGAAGGTTAAATTTTTCATAGTTTTCTTTACCTGTGATGTAGAGAATATAAAGATCATAGGAGTGAAAAAGTATGGAACTGAAAGATGAAATAAAAAAATACTAAGAGAAAAAGGATTAGGTTATAAGAAAAATATCTGTATGTCTAAATGTGTCAGCCAATACAGTTAAGTCAATTTGTAGAAGAGAGGGTTTAGAAAAGTTAGATATAGAAGATTTTGATACTTGTAAAGTGTGTGGAGAAAAAGTTAACTCATTTGAAAGGGAAAAAAACAAAAAGAAATATTGTAGTGATGCTTGTCGAATGAAATGGTGGAAGAATAATCAAGACAAGATGAATAGAAGGGCATTTTCTACACATCTATGTAAATGTTGTAAAAGAGAATTTACATCTTATGCCAATAATAAAAAGAAAGTATTGTAGCCATGAATGTTATATTAAACATAGATTTGGAGGTAGCTATGAACATTAAAAAAATGAAGTAACTTACCAAATCACAATTAAAAATATTAAGTAATTTGTTTAGAAAAAAATTTAATCACAAAAAGATGAATTTGATTCATTCAAACATAATATGTTAGAAAAAGTATGATCCTAAAAATATCTGAACTTATGGAGTTATCACTTGATAAATAGTTTCTTTAGAGTGATATATAGTAATGACGAAAAGGAGGATACAATAATGAAAAACTATAAAAAAAGTTAGAAACACTAAATGTGACTGATGTAAAAAAAGAAAAAAAGTCGCAGCTTATGCAAGAGTATCACATCGAGATTTACTACAATCACTATCTGAACAAATAAGCTATTATAGTAAACTTATACAAGATAATCCTAGTTGGGAGTATGCTGGAGTTTATTACGACAACTCAGTAAGTGGAAGAAATACAAAAAATCGTAAGGAGTATTTAAGATTAATAGATGACTGTAGGAAAGGAAAGATTGATATAATTCTTACAAAGTCTATATCACGATTTGGAAGAAATACTATTGAGTTGTTAGAAACAATACGAGAACTAAAGAAATTAAACATAGGGGTTCAATTTGAAAAAGAGAATATCGACACACTCACTACAGATGGAGAGTTACTACTAACGTTACTTGCTGCCGTTTCAGAAGAAGAATCAAAGGCGATAGGTAGTAATATAAGGTGGAGTGTGAAGAAGAAGTTTGAACAAGGATTACCACATAGCCCACAACCTATATTAGGATATAGATGGATAGGAGATTCTTATAAAATTGAAGAGTCAGAAGCTGACATTGTTAGAAAAAAATTTATGAGTTATATCTGTTAGGAATAAAACCAACACAAATATCAAGGATATTAAATGATGAAGGTAAACGTACAAGAAGAGGAGAGAGGTTTTCAAGACTAGCTATTTATAGAATTTTATCCCAAGAAACTTATACAGGGAAACTTATATTACAGAAGACATTTAATGTAAAAGAAAAAGGTCGTTCAGTAAAAAATACTGGTGAGAAGACTATGTACATTGTAGAAAATGCACATGAAGCAATTATTTCTCAAGAAATATTCAATAAGGTTCAAGAAATAAAAAAACAAGGTAACCTAAAAAAGGAGTAAAAGATGAATAGAAAAATCACAACTATACAAGCCAATAAGCAACTTAGTCATCAATCAAAACTACCTAGTATAAAAAAGAAAAAGGTCGCAGGTTACGCCAGAGTATCAACAGATAACGAAGATCAAACAAGTTCTTATGAAACTCAAATGAAGTATTATGAAGAGTACATATCAAGTAGAAAAAGATTGGGAGTTTGTGAAGATGTATTCAGATGAAGGGATAAGTGGAACAAATACTAAAAAACGTCTAGGATTTCAAGAAATGGTAAATGATGCACTGGCTGGCAAGATAGACCTCATATTAACTAAAAGTGTAAGTAGGTTTGCAAGAAATACGGTGGATTCACTATCAACTGTAAGAAAATTAAAAGATGTTGGAGTAGAGATATACTTCGAAAAAGAAAACATCCGGACATTTTGATTCAAAGGGTGAATTGCTTATTACAATAATGAGTTCCTTAGCACAAGAAGAAAGTAGATCAATATCAGAAAATATAACATGGTCTAAACGAAAACAAGCTGCTGAAGGTAGAGTGACATTTGCATATAATAATGTACTAGGCTTTAAACCAAAAGAGGATGGGGGATTTGAAGTTGATAAAGAGCAAGCACGAATAGTAAGATATATATTTGGACAGTTCTTATCAGGAAAAAATCCTAATCAAATAGCTAAACATCTAACTGAAAATAAAATACCGACACCAAGAGGAAAAGAAAAATGGAGTTATAGTAGTGTAAGAAGTATTTTAACAAACGAAAAATATAAAGGGGATGCCTTACTTCAAAAATACTATGTAGCAGACTTCTTAAACAAGACTCAGAAAAGAAACAACGGAGAGCTACCTCAGTATTATGTAGAAAATAGCCATGAAGCAATAATTGATAAAGAAGTATTTGATGCGGTTCAAGTGCAGTTAAGTGAAAATAAAAAATGGTATACAGAGAAAAACTACTTTGGAAAAATTAGGTGTGGATGTTGCGGTAGTTCATACGTGAGACATTTATGGCACTCAACAGATAAATATAAAGAGACAATATATAGATGCAAAGACAAGTATAAGAACGAAGAAAAATGTTATACACCTCATATAAGAGATGATGAAATTCAAAGATGGATAGTATCAGCACTAAACAAGGTAATTGATAATAGAAAAGAAATTATAGGTAATATAAAAACTTCTAATGAAGATGATAAAAGAAGACAGAGTATTGGATGATGAAATCATTCAAGTCGAAGAAAAAAATTAGAAAAATATCAGAGCTGATGTAGAAAAGTTGATAATAACAAATTCCAAGATAGTACAAGATCAAGAAGAGTACACTAGAAAATATAATAAGCTGATAGAAGAATATAAATTATTAGAGAAAAGAATTAGAACAGAAAAAAACTTAGATTTACTGAGTAAAAAAATAAGAGAGTTAGAGAACTGAAAAATATTTATCGACTCATTAGAAAAAAACAAGATGAGTTACTAACAGAATACGATACTAGACTATTTAATTATTTGGTAGATAAGATAATAATTCATAAAGAAAAAAAGAGTAGAAATTCATTTGAAAAAAACGGAGAAGTCATATCAATTTAGGACTTTTTAATATATTAAATTGGGAAAAATTATTGTTGAATGAAATATGTAGATAATTCTTCATTTTATCAATGAAAAAAACATACTCATATTTTAGTAATTAATAAATAGGATTTAAATGTTTTTTTGTTTGTTAATAACATTAAAAAAACTGTTATAATAAAGGTGAAGAGTTAGGGGGTATTATCGTGAGTAGTTATATAACAGAATTCGTTGTGAAGAATAAAAGAAGTCTATTCTTTATAATAATATTTTTTTATAATAAATATTATTAGTAGCCTTCCACTTCCTTATTTATCTAAGATAATTATTGATGATATAATAATACCAAAAAAATTATGAAATACTATACAAAGTACTATTAATATTTTTTTAATTATTATTATTATACAGGTATTAGGTAATTATATTTCTAACTATCTATCAATTAAATTAATACAAAAATTATATTTATTCTTTAAAAAAATATTATACAATAAAAATCTTTTAATTCTAAAGTTAAATTTAATAATATTGATATAGGGAATTCTCAAACTATTTTAACTAATGATACTTCAGTGGTTGCTGTATATTCTTACAGTATATTTTTGGAGTATTTCAACTAATATAGTGTTGCTGATAGCTTATTCATTTATTATGTTTGCAATAAATAATATACTATTTTTTTAATAAATGTAATATTAATGCCGTTTGTAGTATATGTATATATGAAGATAGGAGCAAAAATTGAAGAAAAAAACAACAGAATTACAATTAAATAAAGATAGCACCTCAACGGTAATATATGAAAAATTTATTTAATTCAAGAGAAGTTAAAAGTAAATGATATTTTTTTAATTTTAGAAAAAAATAAAATAAATACTATATTTAATCAAAAATAAACAATTATCTATAACTCAAAAATAAATTAATTTTTAATTATGAATACAATATTATCTTTTGTGATTTCAATAGCACCTATAATTATTTTCATTGTAGGTATAACATTTATAAAAAAATGGAAAAAAATCTCAATAGGAGAATTAATTACATTTGTAAGTTATCAAGGATTAATGTTTTCTCCTATACAATCTCTTATGCAGAGTTTTTTTCTAGTTATAAAAATATTAGTGGTTTCTTACAATAGGTTAAAAATACTTTTTAGAAGAATCCAGGGATATATGTAAAGTTCAAAAATCATATTGAAAAAAATAATGAAATAATTATAAATAACTTTAATGTAAAAATTTCCTTGGGGAGATTCTTTAAGTGTTCCAAAAATTTTTCTTGTAGAGAAGGAGATTTGATTTATATTAGCGGCAATAACGGAGTGGGGGAAAAAGTTTATTTGCGAATATTTTATCAGGATTAACAGACGATTGTTTTGAGATCCAGTTGGAAAGTTAACAGTGCCCCAAAAAAATTAAGTTTATTAACTGGAGAAAGTATTATATATACTGACTCGCTCATCAATAATATACTACTTGGTGAAAAAAATATGATATTGATAAATTAGATAAAAATTATTAATATGCTTAATATTAAAACACTTATTGCTAATAAAGAACAAATAATTATGCCTGTGTCACTAAGTTCAGGAGAAAAAAAGAAAAAAATAATTTTTGCAAGAGAATTATATAGAGAACCTAAATTTATTATTGCTGATGAAGCATTTTCTAGTATTGATAAGAAAAACTAGAAATAATATAATTAAATATTGTTTAGAAAGGAAAAATTTCATTAATAATTATATCACATTACGATGAAATATTAATAAACTTAAGAGAGGTGAAACAATATAAAATAGAAAAAGAAAATAAAAAAATATATGTAGAGGAGGTGTAAAAAAATGTTAGTTGAACCTATAAACCCTAAAAATAGTAACTATTCTTACAACTTATAAATGTTCAGCAGCTTGTAAAGAATGTTGTTTTCAATGTACACCCAAAAATAACTGTAAGATTATCTTATGAAGAGATTGAAAGCTTCATACTAGAAGCTCATAGCAACTTTAAAGATTCTTTAGAACTTTGTGTGTTTACAGGTGGTGAGTGTACTTTGTTAGGAGAAGATTTATTTAAAAGCTATAGAATTAGTAAAAAAATTTGGGGATGAAATCTAGAATAGTTACTAATGCATCTTGGGCAAAAACAAAAAAAGCTGCAGATAGGATGATAGACAGGTTATTAGAATCAGGATTAAATGAAATAAATTACTCTACAGGAGATAATCATCAAGAATGGGTTCCTTTCGAAAGTATAATAAATGCTTGTGAGGCATCTTGCAATAGAGGACTAATAACGTTAGTTAGTATAGAAAGTTTTGCAGATTCTACTTTTTAGTTATGAAGATTTCGTTAACAATAATAAGATAAAAATCTATAAAAAGAAAAAGACAGGATGTCTTTCGGAAGTTAAAAGCTTCTTGGATTTCATTGAAAAACCAAAAAAACAATTGAAAAAAAGCGGAAGGGAATTGGATGAAACTTATAACTTTCAACCTTGTGAGTCTGTACTAAATTTTTTTAGGAATAAATCCATTAGGAAATATTATTAATTGTTGTGGACTTACAATGGAATATATACCATCTATGAAAGCAGGTAAATACCAAAAAAAGGTTTATTGAAAGAAATGTATTACAATAATTTTAATGATTTTATGAAAAATATGGTTGAAAGTTGATGGACCTGAAAAAAATATTATATTATGCTTATCAGAAAAAAATAAAAAAATTTGGAGAAATACATTAAAAGCATAGTTCACCCATGTCAAGCATGTGCTATTATTTATAAAAAAATCCTGAAGTTAGAGAGACGTTAAATAATTATTATAAAGAAATAGTAACATCAACAATTATAAAGTATGAAAAATATGAGAAATAGTTATAAAAATAACTACTTAAGGAGGCGGAAATTATGTTTAGTAACGATACAATATTTGGGACACCGGATTATATAGAAAAAAAGTAACAGAAGAAAAATTTCACATTAAATACAGATAATGAGAGTATTAATAATATAAGTGAAATAAAGAAAAATATTAGAAAAATACAGATGTAGATGAATTAGATAATGTTCAAATTAAGTATGAACTAGATGATGATATTATATATATGTATAAGTTGAAAAAAAGATAAATTATTATTAGAATATATAAGCGCAAGAAATTATAAAAAAAGATATATACTAGATTAGAAGAATTAGAAGTAATACCGAAAAAGCAATTTATATGAGAATACTTATACTCGATTATTTAAAAACAAAAAAACAGGTAATGAGGATCCTACTCCTCAATCAGTAGTATTTGTGTTTCCTGTAGCAGTATATGTAGTAGGCGTCCATACTGTAGTTGCAGCTGTTAATGTAGGTGCAGGTGCAAATTTATGGGTACAGGTTAGTATTAAATTTGATGTATATGGATATAGTGTAAAAAAACAGGATGAAAGAGTTAAAAAAACATAGCATACACTTTTATTTCCTGATTTAAAAAAATATAGATAATTTATTAAATGAATTCTTCGATAATAATGAAAAAAATAGAATTGATGAAATATATATTGACTGAATCATCAAAAAAACTTAAATCAGAATTAAGAAATAATGATGAATATTTTTAAGGGGATAGAAAGGTGGGGATTAATTTAAATATGAAAAAGAAAAAAAGCTATATGGTGATTATGTTAGTTATAATATTTATAATAATTTTATTATCAGAAACGCTGGGGGCATAATAAATATGAAAAAAATTTTTTTATATTTAATTTTTTTCTTTATCGATATGTTTTTTTATACAGGCTATTTATTGATAGTAAAAAAAGTTATAATTTATTAGCAGGTATGACAGAAGAAAAAAAGCGATCGAAATAAAAAAATAATTCTGAGGAAGAAAAAAAGTAATAAAAAAACAGCAAAAAAATTGTAGGATATATAGTTATTATTACAGCATTAGTATTGTTAGTGACAGCATGGACTTCAATTAGGTAGATTATTTTACGGATGAAGAAGGTGTAATAAATGAATAAAAAAATATATCTATATAATGGCAATGGTAGGAACGGTTATATTTGTATCATATTTTTTTATAGAGGATATCAGTATCACGGGCGATGCTAATACATCTTTTTATTAGCTATATTTCTTATATATACATCATATCTTTTATTATTTAAAAAAAGTTATAATTTATTAGCAGGAATGACTGGTGAGGAGCTGGAACGCATTCAAGAAAAATATAGAAGTTAAGATGAAGTATGATAAAAGTTTAAAAAAATAATAGGATATATTATTTTTTTATTGGAGGGATAGTAGTTTTATTTCTAGGTTTAAGTTATTTATTTAAGTAGAAAAGTTAATAATTCATAAAGGAAAAAAAGAATAGAAATTCATTTAAAAAAGCGGAGAAGTCATATCAGATTGATATGACTTTTTTTCTTTTACTATGAGAGATTAAGGTTATCTGATATAATATATTGAGTAAACTAGGGTTAAACAGATTTGAAGAATATGATTAAATCAAGGATAGAACAAATCGTTAAATGATGCACCCCCTAAGAGGGTTTTGCACCCCCCTAGTGATAAAAAAAGGAGCTTTTGTATGATAAAATTAGTTGTTACAGATATTGATGATACGCTATTAAATAGTGATCGTGAGATTTCTAAGAAAAAAATAGAGAAGTAATTGAAGAGTGTAAGAAACAAGATATTAAAGTTATTTTAGCATCGGGTAGACCTGATTTTGGAATGATGAGTATAGTAGAAGATTTACAACTAGATAGTTATGATAACTACTTGCTTTCATTTAATGGTGCTAGAATTGCTAATCTTAAAACGAATGAAGTGATCTATGAGAAGTTTTTATCTCCTGAGAGAATTAAGTTCTTAATAGATGTTGCTTTGGAGAATGATTGTGATATTCTTACTTACCAAGGTGGGAAAGTTCTTACGAATCGTGATAATGAATATGCACGAATTGAGTCTGGTTTAGTAAGTGCAGAATTAGTAATTAGTGAAAATATGAAAGATGATATTAAAGAAGGTGCGGCTAAGGTAATAATACTTAAACATCCTGATGAAGCTGTTACGGTGAAAGATAAACTAGCGCTTGAATTAGGTGATGAGTATGAGGTTGCTATGTCTAAACCGTTCTTTATCGAAATTAATGATAAAGGTATTTCTAAAGGAGTATCTTTAGATTCGTTATGTAAAAAACTTGGTTTAACAAATGAGAATGTAATGGCATTAGGTGATGGTCTTAATGATTTAAGCATGATTGAGTTCGCTGGTATGGGAGTTGCGGTTGATAATGCTAATCCTACTTTAAAAGAAGCGGCAAATTTTATTTCTAAATCAAATGATGAAGATGGGTTTGCTTATGCTATTGAAAAATTTGTTCTTGGTAAAGATGTGTAGATAGAAAGAGGTTCTGATGAAAGTAACTTTGATTTGTGTAGGTAAAGTTAAGGAGAAATTTTATAGAGACGCTATAAAAGAATATGAAAAACGTCTTGGAGCATATATTAAGTTAAATACTATTGAAATTTCTGATGAAAAAGTAAAGGTAGAGAATGATTCAGAAATAGCTCTTGCGATGGAAAAAAAGAAGGGAATAATATATTATCAAAAAAATTAAAGATAATCAATATGTTATTACTTTGGAAATTTTAGGTAAGAATTTATCAAGTGAAGAATTTGCATCAAAAAAATTGATAATTTAATGCTTACAGGTAAGAGTGATGTGGCATTGGTAATTGGTGGGAGCTATGGTCTTTCTGATAGTGTTAAAAAAAGCGTAGTGATTTTGCATTATCGTTTAGTAAAATGACGTTTCCACATCAAATGATGCGTGTTGTTTTACTTGAACAAGTGTATAGAGCTTACCGTATAATAACAGGAGCAAGCTATCATAAATAATTGTAAAGAGTGAGGTTGTCTTTTCAGACGATTTCATTCTTTTTTTACTATTAATTTATAAAGATTTTTTTAGTATAATAAAGGTGAAAGAATATTTAAATTAAGGAGGGATTATTTATGTTTAATTTTGATGAGTACATATTACATCAAGTGTTAGCTATTGTTATAATGGTATTACTTATATTTTTTTTATTGTCGGGTATATTATTACAGCTATTTTTTTCAAAAAAATTATGTTTGATATACTTGGGGTTAGGTCAGTACTCGCATTTATACCTTTCTATAATACTTATAGAATTTATAAAAGAGTACAAAGGACGTGTATGGAAAAAAACAATTGGGGAATAGCGTATATACTAACTTTTTGCGATTCCATCTGCTGTACTTGGAGCCTTATTGTTATTACTGGTAGATTTACGATTTACTACTGATGCTTTTTAAGGAACAGTATGCTGGTTTACTAATTACTGGAGTTGTATTATTAGCGGTCGGGGGATTAGTAGTTTATATATTTAACTTCATTATGTTATTTATAATGTACTTACCAATCTTTGATACAAAAGGTAGAAGGGTAGTATTATATATTCAAGCTACACTAACAATTTTATCTTCATTTAGTGGCTTTATTTTTCCAAGGAGCTAGTAATAGTACATTAAGTAGTATTTTTTTTCACTAGCACAATTAATATTCTCTATTGTCTTTATGGTTGTTTACTTTGTTGCTGCGACAGATATTAGAGCTAGAATTAGAAGTGGAGAATATGTACTTCAGGAGAAATTAGATTATAACATGCTAAGCAGTTATGAAATAAACTCTATATTAAAAAGCTCGAGGTAGAAGACTGGTCGTTCCTAATATGAATAATGGCTTCAGCGAGTATCCAATGAATAATAATGAAGAAGTAAATAGAATTGAATATATTTAATAAAAAAAGTATCCGGGAGATTTGATTACGTGTTTAAATCTCTCGGTTTTTTTCTTGTAAGATTTTTTTATTTTATAAGAGGATTTACTCGGCTATTATTAATATTTTTTTACAATATGTTAGATTTATGTAAGATTTTTCTAACGTATATTAACGAGTGTATTATTTTTTTAAAGTATAATAGGTTACATAATAAAAATAAATTTAACGAGGAGTTGACTCTTAATGGATAGATTTTTAGAATTATTAACTACCGTTAACGACTTTATGTGGACTTATTTTTCTAATAGGGTTAGTAATGGTTACTGGTATTTATTTTACATTTAGTGCGAAGTTTGTTCAATTTACTTATATCAAAGAAATGTTCAGACTTATTACTGAAAAGCCAAAAGTAGGTGAAGATGGAGAACAAAAAGGGGTTTCAGCATTCCAAGCATTCACTATTTCGGCTGCGTCAAGAGTAGGTACTGGAACAATTGCCGGGGTTGCTATTGCGATCGCAATGGGAGGACCTGGTTCAGTATTTTGGATGTGGGTAATGGCTCTTTTTGGAGGAGCTTCATCATTTGCAGAATCAACATTAGCCCAAGTATATAAAGTTCGTGATAAAAAAGGTGTTTATCGCGGTGGGCCTGCTTACTATATGGAAAAAGGTCTTGGACAAAAATGGATGGGTGTGTTATTTGCGATTGTTATTTCAGTAACTTATGGTGTAGCGTTTAACTCAGTTCAAACTAACACTATTGCTCAAGCTTTACAAGTATATGATGTTAACACACACATCGCAGGGATTGCACTACTAATTCTTACAATTTTCGTAATTTTTGGAGGTGTAACAAAAGTTGTTAAAATTACTCAATGGTTAGTTCCTGTTATGGCAGTAGCGTACTTATTTATCGTATTAGTTATTATGGTTATTAATATTGACAAATTACCTGGTGTTCTTGTTCAAATTGTTAGATCAGCATTTGGTCTTGAACAAGTAGGTGGTGGAGTAATTGGTATGGGAACATCTATTCTTTTAGGAATTAAACGTGGTATGTTCACTAACGAGGCAGGTTTAGGATCAACTCCTAACGCAGCGGCAACAGCTGATAGTACTCACCCAGCTAAACAAGGCTTTATCCAAACTCTAGGAGTTTACTTCGATACATGCTTAGTATGTACAGCAACAGCATTCTTAATCTTATTATATCCTGGTGTTGAATATGGAGCTGGTAAGTTACAAGGTATCCAACTTACACAAGCTGCCTTAACTTCACAAGTAGGAAGCATCGGAACAATTTTCCTAATCGTAGCAATTTTCTTATTCGGATATAGTTCAGTTATTGGTAACTACTACTACGGAGAAACAAACATTCAATACTTACTTCCTAAAAAATGGGCTGTAAATGTTTATCGTGTTATAGTGTGTATCTTTGTGTATGTAGGAAGTGTAATGAACTTAGACCTAGTTTGGGGACTTGCCGATGTAACAATGGGTATCATGAGTTTACTAAACTTAATCGCGATTATCGGTCTTTCTGGTGTAGTTTATGTAGTATTAAAAGACTACGTGAAACAACATAAAGAAGGAAAAGATCCGGAGTTCTATTTAGATAATTTACCAATTAAAATAGATAACGCCACAGCATGGAAAAAAATAGAAAAGAAGATTAATATTTAAAAAAAGTACTTCGATGATAGAATTAGATTTCTAATCATTGAAGTACTTTTTATATTTATCTGGAATGTTTTTATAGGACATCAATCCATTTTTTTGTCTTGCATGAAGAATTCGGTGAATCATTACAGTTTTATTTTTCTTTGTTCACTTTATAGAAAATGATGTAATTCTTAACAAGACATTTTTCTAAATTCTTTACGGCGTAGAAAGGCATCATCAACTAATCCATAGCGAAGAGGCATGATAGAAAGAGTAGAAACAGTAGATTCTATCTCGTCAAGTAAGGTGGATGCAGTAAGTGGTGCATCTAAATTGTGGTAAATATAATGGATTATATCTTTTAGATCTTTGTGATAAGTTTCAGAAACAAGTATTTTATAATGTTCCATTTTTTAGATCCTCTCTCAAACTTTTTATGGAATCATCAAAAGTAAGGATACGACCATTTGTAAAATCAGATTCACTTTGTTCTAAAAAGTTGATATAGTTCATATCTTCCCATGAATTTATTGAATAAATCAATGCTCATAACAGCAAGATCTCCACGACCATTTTTTTTGTAATAAAGATAGGGCTCACCTGTCTCATGACAAAAACGAAGAGATTTCATTGTAATTATTACGTAAATCTGTACTTGATTTAATGTTTGGCATATTAGCACCTCCTCTAATCTAAAGATATTATACTATTATTTCTTTAGGATGTCAAAAAAATATAAAAGATAGGGAACTTTATAGAAATTAACAAATTCTTACGCACTATAATTACAAAGTTTTTCATTTTCACTTGCATTATAAAAAAAGTGTGTTATTATATTAAACATATTTTTAATTATAAAAATATATGCGATGAGCCGATAAGTAGAAGTTCTTGCGTACCGTAGGATACAGAAAAAGAAATCAGTGGTTGAGAGATTTCTCCTAGGCAGAACTTTGAAGTAGCCGGTGAGCATTTAGAGTGAAAGTAAGTAGCTTTAAACGTGGTTAGAGCGTTAATCTTATTAAGTGCTAATTTATATAATTAGAATAAAGGTGGTACCACGGAAACTTTCGTCCTTATGTAGGGATGGAGGTTATTTTTTTACCTAGAAAAAAATATCACCAATATAACTAGTAAAAGTAAAAAAATAATTAATAATAAAAAATAAAAAAATTTAGGAGGAACAGTCATGACTGAAATGTCTACAAAAATATAATCCGACCGAAGTAGAAAAATAATCGCTACAACTGGTGGTTGGAAAAAAAGAAGTTTTTAAAAGCTGATAATAAAAAGTAAAAAGAATCCATATACAATCGTAATTCCGCCACCAAATGTAACTGGTAAATTACATATTGGGCATGCTTGGGATACAACTCTACAAGACATGTTAACACGTTATAAACGTCTTAAAGGATTTGATGTACTTTATCTTCCAGGGATGGACCACGCTGGTATATCTACTCAAGCTAAAGTAGAAGCTAAAATGCGTGAAGAAGGATTAAGTCGTTATGACTTAGGTCGTGAAAAATTCTTAGAGCGTGCATGGGAATGGAAAGAGGAGTATGCTGGATATATTCGTGCACAATGGGCTAAGCTTGGATTAGGTTTAGACTATTCAAGAGAAAGATTTACATTAGATGAAGGATTAAACAAAGCAGTTACGAAAATTTTCGTAGATCACTATAACAATGGTACAATCTACCGTGGTGAGAAAATTATTAACTGGGATCCAGTTCAAAGAACTGCATTATCTAATATTGAAGTAATTCACAAAGACGTAGAAGGTGCATTCTATCATCTTAAATATTTCTTAGCTGATGGAAGTGGGGATTATCTAGAAGTAGCAACTACTCGTCCTGAAACTTTATTCGGAGACACTGCGGTTGCTGTTCATCCTGAAGATGAAAGATATCAAAAAAATATTGGTAAAAACAGTTCTTTTACCAGTAACAAATAAAAGAAATTCCTGTTATTGCAGATGAATATGTAGAAAAAGATTTCGGAAGTGGGGTAGTTAAAAATAACTCCTGCTCACGATCCAAAACGACTTTGAAGTTGGAGAACGTCATAACTTAGAACGTATCATCGTTATGGATGAAGGTGCTGTTATGAATGAACGTGCAGATAAATATAACGGAATGGATCGTTTTGAATGTCGTAAAGCTCTTATCGCTGATTTACAAGAAAGTGGAGTATGCTTCAAAATCGAAAAACACCTTCACTCAGTAGGACACTCTGAGCGTAGTGGTGCTGTTGTTGAACCATATCTTTCTAAACAATGGTTTGTTGACATGAAGCCTCTTGCTGATAAAGTTTTAGAAAATCAAAAAGATGCAGATAGAAAAGTTAACTTCTATCCACCTCGTTTTGAAAATACGTTAAATACTTGGATGGAAAATATCCAGGACTGGTGTATTTCTCGTCAATTATGGTGGGGACACCGTATTCCAGCATGGTATCACAAAGAAACTGGTGAAGTTTATGTTGATGTAAATCCACCAAAAGATATTGAAAACTATGTTCAAGATGAAGATGTTCTTGATACTTGGTACTCTTCAGCATTATTCCCATTCTCTACATTAGGATGGCCAGATTTAGACAGTGAAGATTTCAAACGTTACTATCCAAATAGCTGTTTAGTAACTGGATATGACATCATCTTCTTCTGGGTTGCTCGTATGGTATTCCAAGGATTAGAATTTACAGGAACTCGTCCATTTGAAGATTGTTTAATTCATGGTTTAGTACGTGATGAACAAGGTCGTAAGATGAGTAAGTCACTTGGTAATGGTGTAGATCCAATGGAAGTAATCGAACAATACGGAGCTGATAGCTTACGTTATTTCTTAGCTACTAACTCAACGCCAGGTCAAGATTTACGTTACTCAACTGAGAAAATTGAAGCAAGTTGGAACTATATCAATAAAATTTGGAACGCTTCTCGTTTCGTAATCATGAACCTTGAAGGTTTTGAATACAGCGATATTGATTTAACTGGAGAAAAAACATTAGCTGATAAATATATTTTAACAAAACTTGCTAAAACTATTGAAGACTTTGAAAGATTATTCGAAAAATATGAATTTGGTGAAGCAAGCCGTATTCTATATAACTTCGTATGGGAAGAATTCTGTTCATGGTATATTGAAATTGCTAAGATTTCATTAAATGGTGAAGATGAAGTCGCGAAGAAAACTACTAAATCTATTTTTAGTATATGTTCTTGATGCTTCTCTAAAAAAATGTTACATCCGTTTATGCCATTCGTAACTGAAGAAATCGGCAACACATCCCTCACGCTGGAGATAGTATTGTAACTAGTGAATTTGCTAAAGTTGAAGAAGGTCTAGTATTTGAAAAAGAAACTGAAGATATGCAATTCATCCAAGATGTAATCACAGCAGTACGTAATATCCGTAGTGAAGTGAATGCGCCAATGTCTCGTGAGATTCCTATTAAGATTAAATACTCACAAGATAGCGTAAAAGAAGTACTATTAAATGGTAGTGCGTATTTAGAAAAATTTGCTCGTCCTAGCGAACTTATTATTGAACGCGAAGTAGAAGCAAGTGAAACTGATATTAGTCGTATTTTACCAGGCGCTGAAATCTACGTTTCATTAAGTGATTTAATTGATGTGGATAAAGAAAAAGAACGTTTAGGAAAAGAATTAGAAAAATTACAACAAGAATTAGATAGAGTAAATAAAAAACTTTCTAATGAAAAATTTGTAGGTTCTGCTCCAGAAGCGGTTGTAGCTAAAGAAAAAGAAAAACAAGCAACATATCAAGAACAATATGATAGTGTTAAAGAAAGAATAGCTGCATTAGATAATTTAAAAATAGTATAAGATAAAGAAGAGTGGGAGTGACTCGAAAGATCATTGCGATTTTTGAGTCACTCCCATATTTAATTTGTGTATTTATTATTTTTTTCTTCTTGTTCAGTAGTATTATTTAATACTTCAGTTTCAACACGTTCTTTTACAGTGCCTAGAGTTTCAGTTGATTTATTAGCGAAATCTTCAACTTTTTTTCTTGAACATTTGATTCGTCAACGTCTTTTTTTGATATTAGATACTTGATCTTTAATTTTTTTCTAAAGAAGCCATTGCTTTTTCTTTGTATAATTCTACTGATGGTTTGAAGTCTTCAACAATTTTTTTAGCTTCTCCTAAATTTTCTTTAACTTCTGCAGTGTATTCTTTAACGTTAGAAACGTGTTCTTTAATGTCTGAAATGTTAGTAGATAGTTCTTTTTCCGTAATCAACAGCATCGTTGTATTTGTTTTCTAAAGCATCTTTCGCTTTCTTAAGATTTTTTACTAGGTCATTATAAAGATAGATTGCAGCCTCCTCAACACCGTTTTTCTTAGTGTAGCGAATCATGCAACGTGTGTATCCGTAGTAATCTTTAGATTTTCTCTTAACATACTCTGCGTGTTCTTCAACCTTGTTTGGATTTTTTGAATAGTAATTGGCAACGGCTATTCCTGTACCGATTGCGAATAATTTTGATAATTTTGACATGCGATATTTCCCCTCAATTTATTATTAAGATTATTATAACACATACAAACTTAAAATTAAATAAAAATAGATATCGAGTAACTCTTTTTTTATGCATTTATAAATAATGTGTTTAGGGAGTGACTCAAAAAAATCGTGATTTCGGAGAAATCGATTTTTACAAGTCACCCTCCGCAAAAGCTTTAATAAATATCTAAAAAAAGCTTTTATAAAGCAAATTTAGATATCAATAAACCACTGCGACTATGAATTATCATATACATTTTGTTAAAAATTTAGGACTTTTGGGTTGGTCCTGTTACTCCTATAAATATGTCATATTTTCAGAATATTACACATTATTTAAGTTATACCCTTGAATTAATGTGTAATATATTGTATAATACAAATTATAGTACAAGAAGGAGGCAGAATGAAACTTACAGAAAGACACAAAGCTATAATTGAAATAGTAAAGGATTTTCAACCGATAACAAGTGATGAGATAGCTGAAAAATTGGCACTTGGAAAGTCTACATTGAGAAATGATTTGGCAGTATTAGGGATGTTAGAAATTTTAGAAGCCAAACCAAATGTTGGATATTATTACAATTATAACTTTTCACCAGGAGAGCAACGTGAAGAAGTAAAAAGTAAATTAGTAAAAGATGTAATGGGGATAGCAATAACTGCCAAAACTACAGCGAATTATTCAGATGTATTATCGAAGTTGTTTGTTTATGATGTAGGGACAATTTTTATTGTTGATGAGAAAAATCATCTTGCAGGTGTTACATCGAGAAAGGATATGTTGAAATTAGCTAGAAATGCTGATGGACAAACTCTTCCTATAGCATTGGCTATGACTAGAGTGCCGAATGTAATATATATCTATGAAGATGAGTTAGTAAGTGATGCATTAAGAAAGTTAATTTCACATGAGATAGATTGCTTACCTGTTGTAAGAGATGAAGATGACGGGAAGGTAATCGTTGGGAAAAATATCAAAAAAACTACTTTAATAAAGTTATTGTTAGAGATACTGGAGGGATAATATGTTAACTGTACATATAATTTCAGATTCAATAGGTAATACGGCTAAAGATGTTGTTGATGCAGCACTAGTTCAGTTTTTCCTATGGAGATGTGCAATATAAGATATTAAAAAAATTCTAATGTTTGTACTGTAGAAAAAAGTAGATTGTATTATATCTAATGCGAAAGAGGGCGATGTAATAGTTCAAACTTTAGTGGATGGCACTTTATCTGAATATATTAAGAAAAAAAGTTTAGAAAAAAATATAAAGGTCATAGATCTTTTAAGTGAAATGCTTAGTACTTTTTGAAGATAAACTTGGATTAAAAATCTAAAGGGAATCCGGGACTAAATAGGAAGATGGGAGTTGAGTATTTCAAACGAGTTGATGCTTTGGAATTTGCTGTAAAAATATGATGATGGAAAGGATATTAATGGACTAAGGGAAGCGGATATAGTTATCTTAGGAGTATCAAGAACATCAAAAAAACTCCGTTAAGTTTATACCTTGCAAATAGAAACATAAAGGTTATGAATGTACCGATAGTTCAAGGATTGGTGTTACCGAACAATTATATGAAGTAAAAAAAGAAAAAAATTATTGGTTTAACAAATTCTGTTGAACAACTTAATAAGCTAAGAGAAGAGAGGCTTAAAAACTCTCGGAGTTGATGAAAATACAGATTATACAGATGAAATCCAAATTTTTTTGAAGAATTAGAATACGCAATAGAAGTAATGGAAAAAAACTTGGATGCCCGATAATTGATGTTGAGAATAAGGCTATTGAAGAAACAGCAGAATTAATTATTGGAATTATGAGAGAACGAGGATTAGAGATTTAGCTAAGGATTATATAGAGAAATTTCATAAAGTGATGAAGTTTCTATAGGGGGATATTAAAATGTCAAAAAAATATGTTTATAATTTCAGTGAAGGAAATAAAGATATGAGATCTTTATTAGGTGGGAAAGGTGCTAACCTTGCAGAGATGAAAAAGTTTAGGGATAAATGTTCCGCTCGGTTTTACTATTACTACTGAAAGCTGTAATAGTTATTATGAAAAATGGGGAGAGGATTAAACCCGAAATTTTTAAAAACAAATAAATGAGCAACTTGAGATTTTAGAAAAAAATATTGAGAAAAGATTAGGAAGTATAGATAATCCATTATTGGTATCTGTTCGTAGTGGTGCGGTGCACTCTATGCCTGGTATGATGGATACAATTTTTGAATCTTGGTTTAAATGATGAGACTACTATAGCATTAGCTAAGAAAAAAATAATAATTATAGATTTGCTTATGATAGTTATAGAAGATTTATTCAAATGTTTTCTGATGTTGTAATGAATGTTGAAAAAGTATAAATTTGAAGAAGTTTTAACAAGAGTTAAAAAAATAAAAAAATGGCTATGAACAAGATAGTGATATGAATGAAAAGGACTTATTCAATATTGTTGAAGAGTTCAAGGAAATCTATAAAAAAGAGGTAGGGCGTGAATTTCCGATGAGTGTTAAGGAGCAGCTTATGTTAGCTATAGAGGCTGTTTTTTTAAATCATGGAACAATAACCGTGCTAAAGTGTACAGAAGACTTCATAATATAAGTGATAAATTAGGTACTGCTGTTAATATTCAAGCTATGGTATTTGGAAATATGGGAGATAATTGCGGCACTGGCGTTTCGTTTAGTAGAAATCCAGTCACTGGCGAAGATAAGTTATTTGGTGAATATTTGATTAATGCACAAGGTGAAGATGTAGTAGCTGGTATTAGAACACCAAAGAATATTAGCGTTTTAAAAGATGATATGCCACATTTATATAAAGAATTCGAGGAAATATCTAAAAAACTAGAGAAACACTATAAAGATATGCAAGATATTGAGTTTACTATTGAGGATGGGAAACTATATATTCTTCAAACAAGGAATGCGAAAAGGACTCCGAATGCTGTTGTAGAAGTTGCTGTTTCATTGGTAGAAGAAGGTGTTATTACTAAGGAGGAAGCAATTTTAAGAATAGGAACTGAAGAGATTAATAAACTTCTTCATGCTACATTTGAAGAAAAATCATTAAAAGAAGCTAAACAATTAACTCAAGGATTAGCAGCATCACCTGGAGCAGCAGTCGGTGGTATTTATTTCACAGCACAAGAAGCGGTAGAAGCGGCGAAAACAAAACCTGTTATTTTAGTAAGAGAAGAAACTTCCCCTGAAGATATAGAAGGTATGATTAGTTCGGAGGCAATTGTAACTTTACGTGGAGGTATGACATCACATGCCGCTGTAGTAGCAAGAGGTATGGGTAAATGTTGTGTCTGTGGTTGTCAAAATATGATTATTAATTACAGTGAAAAAAACATTGAAAAATTGGAGATAACATATTAAAAAGAAGGAGATACTATTTCTGTTGATGGAAGTAGTGGTAGAATTTATCTAGGAGAAGTTGATAAAAATTGATGCTAGATTCAGTGATAGATTCAATAAACTTTTAAGATGGGCTGATGAAATTAGGAATCTTAAAGTACTAGCAAATGCGGATAATGAAGTTGACGCTAAAGTTGCCTTTGATTTTGGAGCTGAAGGAATTGGATTATGTAGAACTGAACATATGTTCTTTGAAGAAGATAGAATAAGTTTAGTTAGAAAAAAATGATTTTTAGCGAGTGACACTCATGAGAGAATTAGATTCTTAGATCGATTACAGCCAATTCAAAGTGAAGATTTTTTTATAGAATTTTTTTAAAAGTGGCAAAAGGAAAAATCAGTTAATATAAGATTATTAGATCCACCACTTCATGAATTTTTTTACCTAAAGATGAAAAATACTATAAAAAGTTATTGCCGAGGAAATAGGAGTTGGTGTTAATCAGTTAGAAGCAAAAATTGCTAGTATTGCCGAATTCAATCCTATGATGGGGCATCGTGGTTGTCGACTTGGTATTACGTATCCGGAAATTTACTTAATGCAAGCAAAAGCGATTAGTGCAGCGGCGATTAGAGCCAGTAAAGAAGGTATAGAAGTAAATGTTGAGATTATGATTCCTTTAGTAGGTTTAGAAAAGGAACTTGCAGTATTGCGTGAGAAAAATAGTAGAACTTGTAGAAAAAAAGAGATTCAATTGTATAATGAAGATTTCAATTATAAAGTGGGAACTATGATTGAAATACCACGTGCATGCATAATTGCTGATAAGATTGCTAAACATGCGGATTTCTTTAGTTTTGGAACTAATGATTTAACTCAGCTAACATTTGGCTATTCTAGAGATGATGCTGAGAAATTTATTGATATTTATAAGAAAAAAGAATATATTAGAGTCTGATCCATTTATTCATTTAGATGAAAGTGGAGTATTAGAACTTATGAAAAATTGCAGTTGAAAAAAAGCTAAAACTGTTAAACCTAGTATTAAGCTAGGAATCTGTGGAGAGCATGGAGGAGATGAGAAATCAATCTTATTATGCTCTAAAAATAGGATTAGGTTATGTATCTTGTTCGCCATATAGGGTGATAATTGCGAGAATAGCAGCGGCTAAAGCGGCTATTGATAATATTGAAGTTATAGAAACTAAATAAAAAAATTTTTAAGAAGAAGCTATTATTGTATGTAAGCTGATTTCAGAAAGTTAGATTTCCTAGTCTGATTTTTCTTAGCTTGGTATAAAGAAAGCTTCTTTTTGTTTATAAATTATATTTTAATTGAGGGAAAAATAATAAATGATTTAAGTTTAATATTAATTAATAAGTATATAATTGGAAGATCTTTTCTTATATTACAATATTGTTAAATAATAGTTAATATATACAAAGAAAAATTGATTTTTTTCAATTATACATTAAAAATTAGTGTAGTATATTATACCATTTTATTATGAAAAAAATAAATATGAATAAAGTGAAAGTTTAAATATATATAAAAAGAGAGGATATGCTATGGAAGAAAAATAATAATAATCGGTTATCGAGAAAAGATAGGCACTCTCAAGAAAGAAAGAGTGTCATGCCAGGTGGATATATATCTAGAGGAAATAATAATCCAATAAATAGTGGTCAATCAAGGCGACCATTAACAAATGAAGAAATTATGAGGAGAGGAGGACCAAGCTCAAGTCGTCCTATTCCACCTAAAAGACCACAAGGTACAAATCAAAGACAAACGTTACCACCATCTCAACCGAGAAATTCTCAACAGGCAGCAAGAGGAAATGGACCTGGAGGACCTAGGCGACCAATAGGACCAAAAAGAATAAGTAAACCTAATTTTAAAAAGAATAATAAGGAACTATGGATGAAAATATTAAGATATGGATTGTATGCAGCAAGTGTTGCTATTATATCTTTATTCTTATTATGCGTGTTTTTGGATTTATCAAGCACCAGCATTTGATTCAAAAAAATCTTAGATAACAATTCTAGAACAATTGTTTATGATACGAACAATAATGAAGTAGCAAAAATTAGGAAATCAAATTGGTGAAAATTTAGAAACGGCAGATATTCCCGAAAAAAATGCAGGATGCAATTTTAGCTACAGAGGATAATAGATTTTTTTGAACATGGAGCAGTTGACTTTAGACGTTTAATAGGTGCAGTAGTATCTAACCTTACGAGTGGATTTGGTTCGCAAGGAGCATCTACAATTTCTCAACAGTTAATTAAAAGAACGTTTTTAGATGATAATAAGAGTGTAAAACGTAAAGTTCAAGAAGCATATCTTGCATATAAACTTGAACAAAACTACGATAAAGAATCTATATTTACTATGTATGTGAATAGAATCTATTATTCAGATGGAGTATATGGATTAAAAACAGCGTCTAAGTACTATTTTGGAAAAGAGTTAAATCAATTAACACTTCCGCAGATGGCGCTTTTAGCAGGGTTACCTCAACATCCTAATACATATAATCCATATGATAATCCTGAAGCGGCTAAAAGCTCGTCGTGACACTGTATTGTATTTAATGCAGTACCATGGGAAAAATCTCAGAAGCAGAATCAACAGCAGCTCAAAAAAACTAATGTATTAGATGGATTAATAGAACGTGACGAAAGTGAACGTGTATTATTATCAAGTGAATTTGATTCAAAAATATACTTCATATATGAATCAAATTGTAAATGAATTAAAAAAATAGTAAAGAATTTAAAGATTATGAAGGTGACGTATTAAACTTAGGTCTTAAAATTTATACTAACTTTGATTCAAAAATTCAAGATACTTTAACAGAAAGTGTAAATGCTAACTATGCAGGAATAAAACAAGCAAGTAATGTGGCTATGGTTGTACTGAATAACGAAAAATAGTGGTATAGCCGCTCTTTATGGAGGTAAAAAACAAACATTCCATGGGTTTAATATTGCAACACAAGCTAAATTACAACCTGGTTCATCGATTAAACCAATACTAGCTTACGGACCAGCGATTGAGTATTTAAATTGGGGTTCTGATCATATAGTTAATGACTCTAAACTTCAAGGTTCACAAATTCAAAACTGGGATAGAAGATTTCGTGGTAATATTACTATAAATAATGCATTAGTATGGTCATCCAATATTCCAGCGATTAAAACATACCAAGAGGTTGGGTTTAATAGAGTAAAACAATATGCAGCTAATGTAGGTATGGAAATCACAGATGATTCTATTACTACTCCAATAGGAGGAAGTGGAGATGGATTTTCGCCATTACAAATGGCAGGAGCATATGTTCCATTTAGTAATGGAGGATACTATGCAACGCCGAAAGCTATTAAAAGGGTCTACGATAGTGAAGGTTCTGAAGTGAAGAGCTTCAGTAAAGATGACAGAAAACGTGTTATTAAAGAATCAACTGCGTACATTATGACTTCAATGTTAAGAAATGTAGTAAATGGTACAGCTTCGTTTGCTCGTATTAGTGGAGCTGATATGGCTGTTAAGACAGGTACAACTACATTCGGTGAAGGAGAAGCTCAAAAGTATAATTTTGATATAGATAATTATTCTAAAGATTCTTGGACAATTGGATATACTAGTAATTACACGATGGCTGTATGGCAGGGATTTGATGCAATTGATGGTCCAACGAAGTATATGACTCAAGCTGATACTCAAAGAACGCAAGCATTGTATCGAATTAATATGCAAAATATTGTTCGTATTCATCCACCAAAAGGATTCTCAGTACCAGGGAATGTGGGTTCTTTAAATGGAGGAGTTAAAGTTATTTCTGAAAGTGAACGCCGTCAAATTGAAGAAGAGAATAAACGTAATGAAGAAGAGAAAAAAACGTAATCAAGAAGAAAAAAGATAAACAAAATGATGGCGATAGTGATAATAGTAGAACTGATAGTAACTCAAATGATAGTAATACTACAATAATTAGAAATCAAAATGGATCTTCAAATAGTAACACAACAACGAGAGGAAATACAACAGGAACTACAACTAGTAGAACAACTGGCACAACCACTACTAATAGAAATAGAACTAATTCATAATTAACTTAAAACTACTGTAAGATAGATTCTTATGGTAGTTTTCTTTTTTATATCTTTAAAATACTACACAAATATATAGAAATGTTGTACAATAGAGAAATGGAACAGTTTATTATTTCTTTGTTAAACTGGATTTATTATTCCATAAGACTTATAGAATATTATAAAAATGGATGTGAAATTATGAAGAAAAAAAGTTAGTTATAATCACGGGAATAAGTGGAGCAGGGAAAAAAATACAGCGTTAGAAGTCTTTGAAAAATCAAGGGTATTTTTTTGTACGGACAATTTACCAGGATTAGTAGTGGAAGATTTTTTTAAGAATAATTGAAGAAAAAGAGATTGATAAAACAGCAATAAGTATAGATATCAGAAGCAAACACCTTTTTGTAGATTTAAAAAGAATTATTAAAGAAAAATACAACATAGTGAGTATTTTGATGTGAAAATAATATTTTTTTGGATAGCGATGATCAGGTGTTAGTTAATAGATATAAAGAGACTAGAAAAAAATCACCCATTGTCGACGGAATTTAGTTTGCTTGAAGGTATTTCGCAAGAAAGAAAAGATATGGAAGAGGTTAAAGGTATTGCAAATTATATTTACGATACAACTAATACGTCTGTAAAAGATTTGAAGAAGAAAATATTAGGAGATTTTTGGAATTGAGAAAAAAAGATAGTTATCATATTACAATTTCTAGTTTTGGATATAAATACGGGGTGCCGATAGATGCCGATAATATCTTGGATGTTCGATTTTTAAAAAAATCCATTTTATATTAATGAACTTAGAGAAAAAAACTGGGCAAGATAATGAAGTCTACAATTATGTTTTTTTGATGATGAAGTTACTCAAGAGTTTTTATGATAAGTATTTAGATCTTATTACGTATATGGTAGATAAATATCAATATGAAGGAAGAGATAAGGTTGCAATAGCTGTGGGTTGTACAGGTGGGAAACACCGTTCTGTAAGTGTTGCGAGAAGATTGTATGAAGATATTTCAAAATTGGGTTATAGAGTACACTTAGAACATAGAGATATTAATAAGGGTAGGTAATGATATGAGAACTAAAGTAAAAGTGGTTACTATTGGAGGAGGAACGGGGTTATCAGTTCTTTTAAGAGGATTAAAAAAATATCCTCTTGATATAACGGCCATAGTAACGGTAGCAGATGACGGAGGAAGCTCTGGAAAGATAAGAAGTGATATGAATATTCCCTCACCAGGAGATATAAGAAATGTTATAGCAGCATTATCAGATGTGGAGCCGTATTTAGAGAAAATGTTCCAATATCGCTTTGATAGCGGTGAGGTTAAGGGACATCCAGTAGGTAATTTAATGATAGCGGCTATGACTGATATACATGGGGACTTTTCTTCAGCAGTAAAAGTTATGAGTAAAATTTTAAATGTACGTGGTACTGTCTTGCCGACAACTAATGATATAGCAACTTTAAACGCAGTATTGTCGACAGGTGAAATTATAAGGGGAGAATCTTCGATAACTGAAGCTGGAGGAGTAATAGATCATGTGTATATCACCCCTTCTAGAGTTAAACCAAATGAAGATGTATTAAGGGCTATTGAGCAGGCGGATTATATAATAATGGGACCAGGTAGCTTATATACTTCTATAATTCCTAATTTAGTAATATCTAAAGTCTCAGAAAAAAATAAGAGAAAGTAATGCTAAGAAGATATATGTTTGTAATGTTATGACTCAGCATGGAGAGACGGATAATTATTCTGTTTCTGATCATGTAGTTGCAATAAACAAACATGTAGAAGAGAATATTTTTGATTTAGTAATTGCGAATTCACGTGAGTTTGATGATAGTATTTTTATCGAAATATCACAAAAGAAAAAAACAAGAACCGGTCAAAAATCGATCAAGAAAAAAATACAAGAGTTAGGAATAAAATTAATAAAAAAATAATGATGTAGGAATCGTTGATAATAATACAATTAGGCATAATGCGGATAAAGTTTCTGAATTAATTTACGATTATATTATAGACGATAAGCCAACAATGATTTATAATAAAAGATGAAAAAAACAAATAAGGAGAACAAAAAAATGCACTTAAATTTTGATTATTCGAAAGCACTAAACTTCTTTAACGAACAAGAAGTGAAAAAAATATGGAAGGTTATGTTAAAGTTGCTCACGATCAACTACATAATAAAACAGGAGTAGGAAGCGACTTTTTAGGTTGGGTAGATTTACCAACTAATTATGATAAAGAAGAATTCGCTAGAATTAAAGAAGCTAGTAAAAAAATCCAAGGTAATTCTGATGTACTTGTTGTTATCGGAATTGGTGGATCTTACTTAGGAGCACGTGCGGCTATTGAGATGTTAAATGATAGTTTCTATAACTTCTATGAAAAAGATAGAAAAACACCTCAAATTTTTCTTCGTGGGTCACACTATTTCTTCAAGTTATACTCAAGAATTAGTGAATTACTTAAAAAAACTACAGGAAAAAGATTTCTCTGTAAACGTAATTTCTAAATCTGGTACAACTACTGAGCCTGCAATTGCATTCCGTATCTTCAAAGAATTACTTGAAGAAAAATATGGTAAAGAAGGAGCGAAAGAAAGAATCTTCGCTACTACTGATAAAGCTCGTGGAGCATTAAAAATCACTAGCTGATGATGAAGGGTATGAAACATTTGTGGTACCTGATGATATCGGTGGACGTTTCACAGTTCTTACTGCTGTAGGATTACTTCCAATTGCTGTAAGTGGTGTTGATATTGATAAAATGATGGCTGGAGCTAAATTAGCTCAAGATGAACTTTCTTCACCAGATTTAAGTACTAATATTGCTTATCAATACGCTGTAATGCGTAACGTACTACAACAAAAAGGTAAATTAATCGAGATTCTTGTTTCTTATGAACCATCAATGGTTTACTTCAATGAATGGTGGAAACAACTTTACGGTGAGTCTGAAGGTAAAGATGGGAAAGCATTATACCCATCAAGTGTTTGCTTCTCAACTGATCTTCACTCTATGGGACAATATGTTCAAGAAGGACGTCGTATTTTGATTGAAACTATTTTAAAAGTTAAATCTCCAAATAAAGATATTGAACTTAAAGAAGCTGAAAAATAACTTAGATGGACTTAACTATCTAGCTGGAAAAAAACTATGGACTTTGTAAATACTAAAAGCATTTGAAGGAACTCTTCTTGCTCATACTGATGGTGGAGTACCTAACTTTGTAGTAGAGCTTCCAGATATGAGTGAGTTTACATTTGGTTACTTAGTATACTTCTTCGAAAAAGCTGTAGGTATTTCTGGATACATGCAAGGATTAAATCCATTTGACCAACCTGGAGTAGAAGCGTATAAGAAAAATATGTTTGCTCTTCTTGGAAAAACCTGGATTTGAAGATTTAAAAAGCAGAATTAGAAGAAAGATTAAAATAATCTTGAATAAAACAAAAGACTGATAGAGGAATAATTTTCCTTTATCAGTTTTTTTGAATATGTGATTGTATAATATATCTCATGAATTCTTATATTTTTTTCTTTACTTGTTTAAGTGTGGCTTACGACACTCCATATTTTTTTGATATCTCAAAAAGATATTCAGTTAGTGTAGTCTCATTTTTCAAAAAGTGTTTTACTTCAGCTACTACAAAAATAGCAAGAAAAAAATAATCAATAAATGAAACAAATAATTTTTTTAAATTATTAGAAATTTTTGTTCAAATATTTTGTAATGGTGAAAATGGAACTTTAAAAAGTTCCATCGGTGAAATTAAGATTTAAAAGCTTAATTTCAAGGTGGAATATCCACTTTAATTGTCTAAATGACAATTAAAGTTAGATGGAACAAAGTCCGACACCATACTTAAAAATATTTGAATAGTAAAATTAATAAATTAAGAGACGAAAAGAGAACGACTCTATAAATTCGATTATTATAAAATCGTAATTTATGAGTCGTCTTTATCTTTTTGCCATAGTTACAAATGTGAATTTATCAGGTCTGTAAGTAAGTATTCCGTATTGAAGAATATTTCCGTTTGATAAGTATGTGATACTTTCAACAACAGCGACCATATTATACTCACCTAAATCCATATTTTGTTTTTCTTCTTCAGATGCATATCTAAATGATATTTGACGACGAGAATGTGTAATATTTAGTCCTAATTCTTTTTCTAAATACTTATAGATTGAAGACTCGGCTATTTCTTTATTAAGGAATGGGACAAGGTTACGATCGAAATATGATACTTCATATTCAAGGCGCTCACCGTTTATCATTCTGCTACGACTAACTCTATAAAAATCATTATTTTTCATCAGCTCCAAAAAAATATTCATTATTTTCTTATCGCCTTGAATAATGTAAAGAGATTCAAGAGTGGTTTTAATCTCATATTTTCCGTCGATATTTAACTCTGAAGAAGTTTTTTTATATTTCCAAGATAGTTATTTTTTTAATCCTGCCGTGTCCTAGAATTAACGAGTTTTTACCCTTTATTTTTTTGAATATATCCGTTAATTTCTAGTAATGACAATGCTTTTTCTGATTGTGTCTTTAGAATAACCGTATTCTTTTACTAACTCATTTTCACTTGGTAATTCTGTATTACGCTTGTAAAAAAACGAGTATCTATTTTTTTCTTTTAAGTCATTGTAGACTCTTTTGTATTTACTCATATATTGTTTTCCTCGCAAAAATTTATCTACTTAATTATAAATGGACTCTGATTAAAAATGCAAGAGTTAAGGAAATCTTCTATCATTTATCTAACGTTTACGTATATGTCGACGAAAAAAATAAAAAAAGAATTACATAAATGTTATTGACAAAAATGAAAGTGTTTTATTATAATAAATAGTGTTAAGTGATAAAACTTATTTTGTAAAGATAAGTTATAAATATAACGGAGGATAAAAACAATGACAAAAACGTTCAAGTGGTGTTTTTGATGCACATTACATCATTACCGGGACAATTTGGAATAGGAACATTTGGTAAAAAGTGCTTATGATTTTGTAGATTTCCTACAAGAAACAGAACAAACTTACTGGCAAATTTTTACCATTAACTACAACAAGTTATGGTGACTCACCTTACCAAAGTTTTTCAGCAGTTGCAGGGAACTTAAATCTAATTGATTTTTCATTATTAAAAGAAGTTGGATTGCTTGAAGAAGGCGACTATTCAGATGTTAATTTTGGTGATAATCCTGAAAAAAAGTTGATTATGCTTTATTATTTGAAGCTAGAAGACCAATTTTAGAAAAAAAGCAGTAGCTAATACAATTAAAAAAATAGCGAAATATTAGCTGAAATTGAAAAAAATTTGAAGCAGAAAAATTCAAGCTGGTTAGCTGATTATGCTGAGTATATGGCTATAAAAGAAAGTTTCGGGTATCAAAGTTTCATTCATTGGGATGAAGAAATTAAAAGAGCTGATAAAACTGCACGTGAAAAAAATATCGTACTGAACTTCAAGATAGTATAAGATATTACACAGTAACACAATATTTCTTCTTTAAACAATGGTTAGCGTTAAAAGAATATGCTAACAGTAAAGGAATCAAAATAATTGGAGATATGCCAATTTATGTAAGTGGTGATAGTGTTGAAATGTGGACTATGCCAGAACTATTTAAAGTTGATGAAAACAATGAACCACTTTATGTAGCTGGATGTCCTGCAGATGACTTCAGTCCTACTGGTCAACTTTGGGGTAATCCAATATATGATTGGGAAAAACACAAAGAACAAGGTTTTTCATGGTGGATCTACCGTGTACAAGAAAGTTTTAAAATTTATGATGTACTTCGTATAGATCATTTCAAAGGTTTCTCAGATTTTTGGCAAATCGATAGAGATGCTGAAAATGCTGTTAACGGTACTTGGGAAGCAGGTCCAGGAATTGAATTATTCCAAAAAAATTAAAGAACAGTTAGGTGATTTACCTATTGTTGCAGAAAATCTAGGATTTATCGATGAAAAAGCAGAAAAAAATTATTAGATGATTACGGGTATCCAGGTATGAAGATTCTTCAATTTGCTTTCCCAGGAGAAGATAATTTAGATCGTCCACATCACTACACACAAAATAGTGTAGCATACACTGGAACACATGATAATGATGTAGTAAACGGATGGTATGAAAAATTAAGTGAATCAGAAAAAAACATTAGTTTCTGAATACTTAAACCGTCGTGACGAAGAACCTATTACTGAAGCAATGATTAGAGGAATTTACTCTTCAGTAAGTGATTACGCAATTGTAACAATGCAAGACTTGTTAGATAAAGATGCAACAAGCAGAATGAACGTTCCATCAACAGTTGGAGGAAACTGGGAGTGGAGAATGCTGGCAGAAGACCTAACAGAAGAAAGAAAAGAATTTTTAAAAAATATTACAGTAAGATATTCAAGAGAGAGGGTATAAAATGTCATTTAGTAAATATGTATTAGATAATACAAATAAAGAACTAAGTACTTTAGATAACAAAGAAATTTATAAACAATTATTAAACTATGTAAAAGAAGAAGCTGATAAAAAAGCGCACAATAATGATAAGAAAAAAGTTTACTACATTTCAGCAGAATTTTTAATTGGTAAACTATTATCAAACAACCTAATTAACTTAGGAATTTATGAAGAAATTGAAAAAGAATTAAAAGCAGCTAATAAACGTCTTAGCGATGTTGAAGAAGCAGAATTAGAACCATCACTTGGTAACGGTGGTCTTGGACGTTTAGCATCTTGTTTCATCGATTCAATCTCATCATTAGGAATTAATGGTGATGGTGTTGGATTAAACTACCACTGTGGATTATTCAGACAAGTATTTGTTAAAAATGAACAACATGCAGAGCCAAACTTCTGGATTGAAGATTCTTCATGGTTAAGAGATACTGATGTTAAATATACAGTGCCTTTTTAAAGATTTCAGCTTAACATCAACACTAAAAAAAGAATTGACGTATTAGGATATAAAAAAAGATACTAAAAAAATTATCTAAATCTATTTGATATTGATTCAATTGACAGCAGTATTATTGAAAAAAAGGAATTTCTTTCGATAAAACTGAAATTGAGAAAAAAACTTAACATTATTCTTATATCCGGATGATAGTGATAAAAATGGAGAATTATTACGTATTTACCAACAATACTTCATGGTATCAAATGCAGCTCAATTAATCTTAGATGAAGCTATCGCTAAAGGAAGTAATGTGTATGACCTATATGAGTATGCATATGTTCAAATTAACGATACTCACCCAAGTATGGTAATTCCTGAATTAGTACGTTTATTAACTGAAAAACACGGAATTGAATTTGAAGAAGCATACACAATTGTTCAAAAAATGACTGGTTACACAAACCACACTATCTTAGCTGAAGCATTAGAAAAAAATGGTAGATTAGAATTCTTAGAAGAAGTGGTGCCACACTTAGTAAAAATTATTAAAAAATTAGATGCTGTTATTAGAGAAAAATATGAAGGTGAAGATATTCAAATCATCGATAAAGATGATAGAGTACACATGGCAAACATGGATATTCACTTCTCAAACAGTGTAAACGGGGTTGCTTACCTACACACAGAAATCCTTAAAAACTCTGAGTTAAAACACTTCTATGAATTATACCCAGAGAAATTCAACAACAAAACGAATGGTATTACATTCAGACGTTGGTTAGAGTTTTCTAACAGACCATTAGCAGCTTACCTAAAAGAGCTAATCGGTGATGAGTACTTAACAGATGCAACTAAATTAGAAAAATTACTAGCATTTGTAGACAGCAAAGAAGTAGCAGCTAAATTAGAAGAAATTAAACATGAGAACAAACTTGTTCTTAAAGAATACCTAAAAGAAACTCAAGGTATTGAATTAGACGAAAACAGTATTATCGATACACAAATCAAGAGATTCCACGAATATAAACGTCAACAAATGAACGCTTTATATGTAATCAAAAAAATACTTAGACATTAAAAAAATGGAAAAATTACCGGAAAGAAAAAAATTACAGTATTCTTCGGAGGTAAAAGCAGCACCAGCTTATATTATAGCTCAAGATATCATTCACTTAATTCTATGTCTATCAGAATTAATTAACAATGATCCGTAGTAAACAAATACTTAAACGTATTCCTAGTTGAAAACTATAACGTAAGTGTTGCAGAAAAAAATTAATACCAGCAACTGATATAAGTGAACAAATTTCATTAGCTTCTAAAGAAGCAAGTGGAACAGGTAACATGAAATTCATGTTAAATGGAGCTTTAACTCTAGGAACTCTAGATGGAGCTAACGTAGAAATTGATGAACTAGTTGGACGTGAAAACATCTACATCTTCGGTAAAGAAAGTGATGAAATCATCAAACTTTATGAAACTGCTGGATATGTTTCTAAAGAATACTATGAAAAAGATGGTGTTAAAGAAGTTGTAGACTTCATCGTTTCTAAAGAATTAGTAAAACTTGGAAATAAAGAAAGATTAGAAAGATTATACAATGAACTACTTAACAAAGACTGGTTCATGACACTTATTGACTTTGAGGAATATTACGCTAAGAAAGAAGAAATGTTAGCAGACTACGAAAACCGTGAATTATGGATGAAGAAAGTTATTTCTAACATTGCAAAAGCAGGATTCTTCTCATCTGACCGTACAATTGCTCAATACAATGAAGATATTTGGAACAAAAAAATAATAAATAAAGAAGTGGAGAACATAGCATGAAACTATTAACAATTAATGTTCACAGTTGGTTAGAAGAAAATCAACTTGAAAAATTGAATATTTTAGCGAAAACTATCGTAGAAAAAAAATATGATGTAGTAGCGATGCAAGAAGTAAATCAGTTGATTAATAGTGCAGATGTTCATGATGGTATAAAAAGAAGATAATTTTTGGAAAAATTATTATTAGACAAAATTAAGGAATATGGAGAAGATGGATACAGCTATTACTGGACATACTCTCACATAGGATTTGATAAATTTGAAGAAGGACTAGCAATACTAGCTAAAGGTGAAGTTGTTGCCGTGGAGGATTTTTACTGTACGGCACAACAAACCGTAACTTCTATCGAATCAAGAAAAATTTTAAAAGTCGATCTTAAAAGTAAACGATGAGATCGTAGAATTTTTACAGTTGTCATATGAATTTGCCAACATGTAAAGGGGAAGACATAGATCAAAATCTTAGCAACCTAATTAATTATACAAATAACAAAAATCTTAAAGTTTTCATGGGGGATTTTAATACGGACTATTTCCATCAAGTAGATGATTATAAAAATATACTTGACAAAGGATTATATGATACGTATGAATTAGCCGAGAAAAAAAGATGGGGGAATTACCGTATATAAAAAAATATAAGTGGTTGGGAAGATTCTATGTGTCAGAAAAAAATTGGATTATGTATTTATTAATAAAAAAATAAATGTTAAAGAAAGTTTTGTTATATTTAATGATGATAATTATCCAATTATTTCTGATCATAATGGCTTAGAAGTAACATTAGCAGAAAAATAAAAAAAGGAGGAAAATGTTATGTTACAAAAAATTCAGCGTTTTGGAGGCGCTATGTTAATGCCATCTATTATTTTCGCATTCTTCGGATTAGTAGTTGGATTAACTTCAATCTTTAAAAACCCTAACTTAGTAGGGAGCATCGCGACAGAAGGTACTCTTTGGTACAACTTCTGGTTCGTAGTAGAGCAAGGAGGATGGACAATCTTCAATCAAATGCCAGTAGTATTCGCACTTGGTATTCCAATCGGTCTTGCTAAAAAAGCAAATGGTCGTGCTGCATTAGAAGCGTTCTTAATCTACATGGTTTATAACTACTTCATCAACGGATTCTTAACTCAATTCAAATTCTTTGGAGTAGATGTAACACCAGCTCTTAAATTACCTACAGGTATTACAAGAATCGCTGGAGCAATCACATTAGATACTTCAATCATCGGTTCTATCGTTATTGCATCTATCTCAGTATGGATTCACAACAAATACTTTGACAAAAAACTTCCTGAATTATTAGGAATTTTCCAAGGATCAACATTCGTTATCTTAGTTGGTTTCCTAATCATGATCCCAGCTGCATTCGTAACAGCTCTATTATGGCCAAAAGTTCAATTAGGAATCGCTGCTTTACAAGGATTCTTAAAAGTTTCAGGAATTGCAGGGGTATTCACTTACACATTCCTAGAAAGAATTTTAATCCCAACAGGATTACACCACTTCATCTATGGACCATTCATGTTTGGACCAGCAGTAGTAGAAAATGGAATCACAGCTTACTGGGTACAACACATTCAAGAGTTCTCTCAAAGCACAACTCCATTAAAAGAGTTATTCCCACAAGGTGGATTCTCATTACACGGTAACTCAAAAAGTATTTGGATTACCAGCAGCAGCTTTTAGCAATGTACGTAACAGCTAAAGACAGCAAGAAAAAAAGTTGTAGCAGGGTTATTAATCCCAGCAGCACTTACTGGTTTCTTAACAGGAATCACTGAACCAATCGAGTTCACATTCTTATTCGCAGCACCAATGTTATTCGCTACTCACGCAGTATTAGGTGCATTAATGTCAGCAACTATGTACCAATTTGGAGTTGTAGGTAACTTCGGAAGTGGATTAATCGACTTCTTAGCTCTTAACTGGTTACCAATGTTCAAAAACCACTCATCTCAAGTATTCGTTCAAATCGCAATTGGATTAGTATTCTCAGTAATCTACTTCTTCGTATTTAGATTCTTAATTCTTAAATTCCAATTAAACACTCCTGGACGTGAAGCAGATGATGCTGAAACAAAACTTTACTCTAAACAAGAATACCGTGAAAAAGGTAAAGAAGCAGCTAAACCAGAAGTTAAAGATGATGCAGCTACTCACGATGATCAAGCTCTTATCATTTTAGAAGGTTTAGGTGGTAAAGATAACATTGTAGATGTTACTAACTGTGTAACAAGACTACGTGTTAACGTTAAAGATGAAAGTCTAGTTAAAGATGATGAATTCTTAAAACGTTCTGGAGCTTTAGGAGTTGCTCGTAACGGTAAAGCTATCCAAGTAATCATCGGATTCTCAGTAGGACAAGTTAGAGAAGCTTTTTGAAAAAGAATTACATAAATAAGATTATAAAAGAAAAGAAATTGATGTTAAAGTCAATTTCTTTTTTTGTTATGATCAGATATACATACAGATACTAGTAAGTTATTAAATATTGTGGGCTACAGGTTAGAGTATAATAATATATGTTTTAATGATTAATAGAACATTGTTAAAAAAAGGAATTTAAGGTAACCTATAAATATAAAGTAATGTAAAAAAATACTTGGTAAACAATGTCTACCAAGTATTTTAGTTTATATTAGAACGCTGGAGTAGCGTGCCCTTTTGGTTTAAGTTCTTTGTTGATGTAATCTTTAATTTTTTCGCTTGCTAATGCTTTTTTAACAGCTTGAACTTTAGCGTCATCTTTGTTATCTTCGCGAGCTACTAGAGAGATAGCGAATGTTAAGTCTCCTTCTTTTTCAAGAGCTAGACCATTTTTTTATCCGGAGTTAATCCTAATTTAGAAATGTAAGTTGGGTAGTTAAACACTAAATCTTTTTCATTGTATGCTTCGTTTAGGTTAAGTAAACTTACTTTAGTAAATTTAAGGTGTTTTGGATTGTCTTTGATATCCGCTTCTGTTACTGTAAAGCTATTAGGATCTTTAAGAGTAATAACTTTAGCGTGATCTAATAAACGTAAAGCACGAGCTAAGTTTGTTGGATCTGAAGGGATAGCTACATCAGAGCCATCTTTAAGATCTTTAATATCTTTAAGAGTTTTTAGAGTAGAATGCTACAGTTGCGTTGTAAATAGGTTGAACTGCTACAAGGTGAGCATTATTTTTTTGGTTAAACTGTTCCATGAATGGTTTTGTGTTGGAAAAAGTTAGCATCAACTTCTTTATTGTTTAACGCAACGTTAGCTTGAACATTATCAGAAACTTTAACGATTTCTAAGTTGTAACCGTCTTTTTTTAAGATCTTCTTTAATCATTTCTAACATATCTGTCATTGGAGAAGTGTGAGAAGCTACTTTAATAGTAACAGGTTCTTTTTTTCTCTTCTTTTTTTAGTTTCAGTTTTACTTGAACATGCTGTTAGAATTAGTAATAAAGCTGTTAAGCTGGCAATAAAAAGAAATTATTTTTTTTCATCGTTTATCTCCTATAAGTATATTTTTAAAAAGTATATTTTTTTATTTAGAGGTAAGGTTGTTGATATTATGTATAGATTTTTGAATTAGTTAAAATTTATAATTAGAAAGCTACGATAGCTTTTCCGTTGTAATCTTTTTCTAGGAAGTTTTTAATTTTTTCACTAGTTAAAGCTTTTTTCACCGCTTGAACTTTAGCATCGTCTTTGTTATCTTCACGAGCAACAAGAACACCTGCATATGTGAAATCACCTTTATCTTCTAATAGAAGTCCATCTTTCATTGGAGTAAGTTTTAATTTAGCGATATATGATGGATAGTTGAAGATTAAATCTTTTTCAGCATATGCATCACTCAGATTTAAAAGTCCAACTTCAGTGAATTTAAGATGTTTCGGATTATCTTTGATATCTTTTACAGTAACATTGTAACTGTTAGGATCGTTTAATGTGATTAATCCACCATGAGCTAATAATCTTAATGCACGAGCCATATTAGATGCATCAGATGGAATAGCCACGTCAGCACCGTCTTTAAGATCTTTGATGTTTTTAATATCTTTTGAGTAGAATGCTGGGATAGAGTTATAAACTCTTTGAACAGCTACTAAGTTAGTTTTATTTTTTTCATTGTACTGTTTCATGAATGGTTCATGTTGGAAGAAGTTAGCATCTATTTCTTTGTTAGCTAAAGCAACGTTAGCTTGTACATTATCAGATACTTTTTACAATTTCAAGAGTGTATCCTTCTTTTTTTGTAAATCTTCTTTAATTAATTCTAACATATCAGTCATTGGAGAGATATGTGCAGCAACTTTAATTGTTTTGTTTTCTTTTTTTTCTTCTTTTTTCTCGCTAGTTTTACTAGAACATGCAGTTAATACAAGTACAAGCGCTAAAAGGCTAGCAACTATAGATAATAATTTTTTCATTGGTTTATTTCTCCTTCTTATTTGTAAAACGTTTAGCTAATCCATAACCTATTGATTGAATAATAAATACATAGATTATAAATATTATTACGATTAAATACATTAGATCATAATTATATTCTTGGTATCCATATCTGAATGCAAATTCACCAAGACCACCGGCTCCAATAACCCCCATTACAGTAGTATATGCTAATAAACTAATTGTAGTATAGGTGAATGATAAAATTAAGTTATCCATTGTAGCTGGCAGTAAAAAAATACCTAACAATTTGAACTTTTGTAGCTCCCATACTAATAGCTCTATCAACGATTTTTTTAGGAACGTTGATTAATGCTTGTTCAACAAAACGCGCATAGATACTTACACCAACTAGTGTAAGAGGCAGGATTGCTGCAATATTCCCAAAAGATGTTTTAAATAGAAATCTATTAACAGGGATTAATATGAATACAAAAATTAGAAATGGAACACTACGCAGGGCATTAAGAGAAATGCTAAGACTTTCATAAACTGCTCTATTTTTTAGTAAATAATCACGACTGAAAGCAAAAAGCATAATACCTAGTGGTAGGGAAATAAAAAATACTGTTAACATTGAGTAAAGCATCATATAGTTTGTTTCCCAAAAATGCTTTCATTATACCATCGTAATTGGCTTTAAATAAATCAATCATTTAGTAAAAACTCCTTTACGTAGTTATAGTAATTGCTGTCGTAATCATCTTTTGCATTTTTATTAGGCACGACAATATCTTTTATAGTAGAATCATCGATAACTACTACTCTGTCGCAAAAGTTCTTAAGTAATGAAAGACTATGTGAAATCATAACAATTGAAATGTCAGTTGTAGTTCGCAATTTATTAAGTAGTGCAAAGATTTCTTTTTTTCACTATTAGTATCTAAAAGCAGAACTAATTTCATCACAAAAGTAAAACTTCTGGTTCTTGAAGTAGAGCCATGGCAATAGCGACTTTTTGCTGTTCGCCACCACTTAAACTACCGCAAAGACTATTTTTCAACCTTGTAATATTCATGAATTCAAGAATATCATCTATTTTCTTTTTATCAACTGAAACCTTATTTAGCTTGTACACTAAGCTCAAGTGATAATATACAGTTTTATTATCAATAAGATTTGAGTGTTGGAATATATATGCTAGATTTTTTCTAGTATTTCTAAGGGTACTCGCATCCATAGCTTTGATAGAAGAGTTTTTATATAGTATATCTCCGCTATCGTATGAAACAATCCCATTAATCATCTTTAGAATTGTACTTTTTCCTGTACCATTTCTACCGATTATTCCGATAACCTCTTTCTTATTAATATCAAACGATATATTTTCAAGTTTGAAGTTAGCATCTTTATATTGTTTTGATACGTTTTTTTAATTGAACTATCATAATATACCTCAAGGAAAACTATATCACTTTTAGGAAAGGATTTCAAGAAGTTTGTTTTTATTTTTTTTGAAATATTTTTGTTTACACCCTTATATACTTGTTTAATAAAGTTTAAAAAAATCTGTTATCAAAAATTCCATATATTTGTAATGATACAGTTTAGAACTGTAGATGAGCAAGATTTTAAGGTAGTCTTTTTAAATGGGGAAGGTTACTATTATCGGAGCAAACACCATGTACTTTAATGCGGAAGATTTAAAGAAAAAAATGCTTTTAAATCTATAATATAATTTATAAATTTAGGTTTTTTTATAATTAAAAAAATTAAAAAAATAAATATTTTATCCTCTAAAAAAATGAAATAAATCGTTTCCTAATTAGTTTAATTATCAATTATATCGCTATAAAACGGGGGTAAAAAAATGTTTATTAACATAAAAAAATAATTTAAATATAAAAATTTTTTTCTATCCTTATTTTCTCTTATTATTTTTTTATTTTACTTTATTATCGGAGCGGATTTAAGGTTGATTTAAGGGTAATATTATATTATAATTAAAGAGTTAACAGTGTTTCTCTATAGAAGTGCAAGCAACTAAAAATATAGATTGAAAATTAAGAAAGATTATGAAAAAGGAGTTATGGTATTTATGAGATATGAATATAAAAATGGTGAAAAAATAACACGCTTTTCTATAAGAAAATATCACTTTGGTGCTGCCAGTGTGGCTGTAGCATCGCTTATTTTCTTTGGTGGCGGAATGTCTGCTAAGGCAGAAAAATGTTCCTGTGTCACATGATGCCCAAAAATAGTGGGAACGTCGCAAATGGCGACAAGAATGCCGGCGGAGATTCTGGGAAACAAACGACAGCCAACAATAAGGCTGTTACAGTTGATGCGCCAGCAGTTACATTACCAACTGCAAAAAGTGAATTAAATAGACTAACGCTTTCTTTAGATGCATCAATTAAGGGTGCGAGCAAAGAAAAAATCGCTAGTATTTCTAATGAACTTGATAAAGTTTTTAGTCGATGCTAAAAAAATTATTAGAAAATGAAAAAAAGCTACTGCTGAAGAAGTTAAGTTACAAATCGAAGAATTAACTAAAGCTAAGAAAAAAATTAGAAGATACTGTTGCCGAGGTTGATAAAAAAAGCTGCAGAACAAAAGAAAGCAGAAGAAGCTAGCCAAACAGGAACAGATCGCAGTGCTGCGGCAGAATCATCGAATAGAGAAAAAACCAACACCTGCTAGAAGGACTCTTGGAAGAAGAGGAAGAACTAAACTAGCAGGAAGCGAAAATGCAACTTCAAACGAAGAAGCAGGGACTTCAAATAAAGAAACTGCGACAAAAGAATTACCAACGTACACAAACGGCTCTGGCACTTATGCATTAGCGGAAGAGATGCGTGGAATTGTTAAGTACTTAGAAGACAATGGAGCAGACAAAACGAAGATTGCGTTAATAAAAAATAACTACGATAAGTTAAACGAGAAGTTAGCGCCTCATGAAGATGGAGTTTTATCTGAAGAAGATTTCAATAAAGCATTAGCAGACCTTAAACAAGCTCGTGATACAAAAGAAGGACTTCTTAACAACCAACCTGGCGCTCAACCTAGCGCTCAACCAGAAGCAGTACTTAATCGCCGTGAACGTTCAGCAGATGATCGTGTTGTAGATCCTAAATTCCCTCGTGCGTATACAACACCTTACGCTACTGCTAAAGAGTTCTACTATGAAGATGGTCAAAAAGGTTCATCTCCATATGATAAATACACTTATTTATTCCACACGTTTACAGAAAGTTTAGTAGCCAATAACAGAACTCACTCTCCAGTAAGAGATATTAAACGCTTAGTATATGAAGAAGTAAACGAAGTTGAAGGTGGATATTTATGGACAATTACCTTTAATGCTGCCCACGAAGATCAACAAGATGGATATGCCTTCTTCTCTATTCCAAAAGGACAAAGAGTAGACAATAGCAGTATTACGATTGAAAAAAACTCCTCAAGGTGGAGTTGCAGAAGAAGTAGCAGGTACAGGAGATTTAGGGCTCTAGAATTAGAGGTTTATTCCATGGTAGAGATAATATTGGAATTAGAGGAGTGGATGCAGGTGCAGAAAGTTTAGAAGGATTAGCTAGAGGTACTGCCAATGTAGGGTATTATACTCGTCGTTTAGAAGCTGACGCTGGAGAAATGGCGAAATCTGATGATATGTTCAATAAAATTGCCGACAATACAGCGACTGTTTATCGTTTCCAATTACATGGACGTGATAAATATACTATTTCGTTTAAAACGACTAACACGAACAATACGCCAATGGATAAACTGTACTATGCAGCCGGATATCGTGTTCAACAATGGGGTCGCCGTATCTTAGCGCAACAATGGCACGGACGTCATGCTTACGACAAATCTGATACAGACAGATTCCCACTACACGTAGTAGGGAATGGTACATTCTTAATTAATCAAGGAAAACACTATAATACAGCATATCCTCAAGGAGCATATGGATTTGGTGGACTTAATTACGACTATAAACCATTTGCCGCTGATGGTATCTTAGGGTTTGATGACTCAGGTAGATATAACAGTAACTTTGACATGCACCAATATACTGCACCGCCTGGAATTAACCAACCTTCATCAAATTATAGAGCGACTGCGGCTGGTCAAACATTTGAATTCTATGATAAAGAAGGGAATAAATTATCTGCTTCTCAAATCGGGATGCACGGTGCGGATAAACCAGGGTTAGTAGAATATAAAGTAAAACGTAAGTTTAATGATGGCTCTGCGGATTTCTTTAATATCAAGTTTGCGATTAAACCAAAAACTCCAGTATTCACAGAAAATCTAACAAACTCTCGAGGTCAAACGAGAAACCTAACGGTATCAAACGGTACGAATGGTTATCCAATTACATTACTCCGTGAATATGTAGAAAATGGAGTTACAAAAACAGAAAAAGTTGCTACTGTAAATGCAAATAGTAGTGGGAATGCAGTCTTTAATAATGTGTTAATTAAAAGTGGTAAATATTACGCCCAATCTATTATCGACACTTCAGCGTACCTAGACTATAAAAATGTAAAACATACAGATGTAAGATCTGACAAGTCAGCTATGGTAACAGTTGAAAGAGACGGTATGGCTCCTGCAATCCAAGTAGGTGAAAATGGAAAACCATTAGCAACAACTCCAGCGAATAACAATGTGACGTTATTCGTAACGCCAAGCGCAGATGGTAAAGTTTCATTAAAAGTACAAATGCAAGATGATAATTTAGGGGATGGAATGAATCCATTTGCTAAAGATACGAATGCAAGATATAACATTAGTGGAAGTTATAACTCAGGAGCTACGACTTATACAGCTGACGGTGGAGTAACAGGTGCTAATGGTAAAAAAGATACTATTAAAGGTGACTTGAAAATCCAATTAAACCGAGATGGTGGAAAATACAAAATCCCTAACGGCGGATTAACGGTTACTTTAAACGCAACCGATAAAGTAGGAAACAAAACTGAAACAGCAACTCCATCTAAAACATTAACGGTTAAAGTATTATCAGCAGTTCCGAATGAACCTCCTGTCCGTATGCTTACAGGAAATGATGTTCAAAATGGTGCTGTTAAGCAAAGTGTTAAAGACGAAGTGTTAAGAAGAGTAAAAGAACTAAACCCAGACTTAGTAAATAATGGCGTGAAGTTCGAGTATGACACAACAGCAGGTCACACAAACCAAATTAAAGTTATTTATCCAGATGGACAAACGACAACTATTGATCCGATGAAAGGGACAAAACCTACAAAACCTTTAGTAGTTGGATCTCAAGATGGTGCAGTTAGCATTACTCCACAAGGAGATACAGATAAAGTAACATTCAAATATGTTCCTACAAACGAAGATAATCCTAAAACGATTATTGCTGAAAAAGATGGAAACTCATGGGGAATTCAAGGGACACGTCCAAACGGAATCACAGTAGACAGTAGTACTGGTAAAATTACGATTACAGAACCAACCGTAAAAGACCTATCGACCGTAACAGCAACAGCTACATTCTTAAACAGTGATACAAGTGATGCTGCTCAAGATACAGCGAAAAAAACCCTGATAGAGAAGCACCTACTGTTATGATGAATGGAAGAGCATTGACGGAAACTGCTAGTGATAATCGTTTCGTAATCTTCCGCGGTGCTACATTCAATCCAACTTTCCGAGTTGAGGATAATTCACGAATTATCGCAAATCTTTCTGTTAAAAATATTCCAAACGGTGTTTGGTTTAACAAAGTGAATAATAAAGATGTTCCACGTACATTAATTCCTAATGGAGATTACACATTTAGTGATACAGTAGTGGATCAAAATACACCTTTAGGTACACGTGAAGCGATAGTATCAGTTAGTGATGCGAATGGAAATACGAAAAAACTATAAATTCCAATATACTATTGCGGATGTTGTGTTGAAAAATTCTCCAAAAACAGTTGTACCAAATACACCTCAAGGAGACCCACACAATTTCCTAGCAACCACAGTAAATGGAACAACTGTGGACAATGACTTATACTTCCCACAAAATATGCGATTCCAATGGGTGAATGGGGATGAAAATACTCGATTAACGGCAGTTGGAACAGTGGAAAAAAAGAAGCGAAAGTTTTATTCCCAGCTAATGCACAAAATGGAACAACAACAGCTAACGGGATGGCTATCTACGCACCAGCTGAAATTCGTAAAACGGTTACCTTCAACGTCAAAGACTCAGCGAAACCACAAGCAACGATCAATGGTATATCATTAGGAACAACTTCGACAGCTCCTATTTTCACGGTTATACGAGGTGCAACGTTTAACCCAGAATTAAAAGTATGGGATGATTCTGGAATTATCCAAGATATCAATATTCAAAACTTACCACGTGGAATGGCTGGAACGAACTATGCAGGTGGTCGTCAAACTAATAGAAATAGTGAAGCGAATGCTTACAGCGAACGCCTAGCAAGTGGAACAGTATCGGATACACAAACGTTAGGAGAACACGAAGCAACGATTCGTGTTACAGGAAGTGGTCCGACAGATGTTAGTACCTTTAAGTTCAAGTATCGTGTTATCGACTTAGAATTGAAAAATACGTATACAACTTCTGATGCTGATAAGCCAATTATTGGATTAAGCAATAACCAATCGATTGAAGTTACAGGTGGAACAAACAATATTTCTGCGGCAGATTATTGGAAAGTAGTGGACACAGAAACTAAAGAAGATAGAGGAAAAGCCTACTTACCAGAAGGAATAACTTATGAATTGGAAAGACCAAAAGATTCAGGCGGGATATCTTCTAATCCGGCAGATGCATCAAAAGGTGCTACTGTTCGTATGGGGCATTATACTGGTAAGATTAAGGTGAATTTTACGACAGCATCTGATATTAATGATAATAATAGTAAGACTAGAACGGTATTTGCGCCTCGAACTATTGAAAAGCCAGTTTATTATGCTATCACTCCATCTGCTCCTACATTGAAAAAAGCAGTAGATGGTACAGCAGAAAGAACAACTGCGGGAGAACTTCTATATGGTCAAGCAGGAAATAAACCTAGAATCGAAGTTTCTAATGTTGTTCCTAAAGGAGATGGAGCAGGAAATGTTAACAGAGCTTCAACTCGATTTGTAAGATTGTACAGCAGTAAAGATCCGAATACATACTTAGCAGAAAAAGAAGTTGCTGGTAATAGTACGAGCGTGATCTTTGAACCTAGTGATTATGAAGCTAAACGTCCAAATGGTTTAGCTGAAGGGGAAGAACTTTATGCAGTTACGAGAGTATTTCATGGTATATCAACACTTTCAAGTGCGAGTGCTTCAGAACTTGTTACAGGAAGATTGTTAGATATCAAAGAAAACTCAACAAACCGTATTATTCAAGCCAATGATCAAACATTAAACGATGCAGAAAAAACAGGTATTCGTATTGCGTTAAGAAAAGCTAATCCTGATCTAAATCTAAGAGATGAAAATATCGAGATTACAGATAGCGGTGCTATTACAATCACAACAGCAGATAAGAGACGTGGTTGGCTTCAAACAGCGCCGAATAAGGATAACGGAGCAGGATTCGTTACTCGTTTTGCGGATATTCGAAAAGACTATAAATTTGAAAATATCGAAGGACTAAAGTTCCAGGTCGAGATACAGATAAAGGATTCGCATGGTCAAATACTACATCTAAAGATAATGTGAATGGCGACCGTAGTTTAATTTATTACTATGATGCAACGAAAGCTCAATCATTTAACTTTAATGATGTGTTGAATATTTTAAATCTACGTGAAGGATGGTCTGTAAACCATACAGAAAACCCATCATTTGTTGCAACTCAAGGGGTTAATAAATTAAAAGGTGAAAGAAGACAAGACGGCTTCAGCATGGGGCATGGTAATACCTTCCTTAAAGATGGAAACTACATTAATGTTTTGGATGTAGTGGAGTCTAGTGAAGGTGGAGGTAGTACTGTTAAGAAATCTGATACAAAACGAGTTGAGGAAGGTAAAGCTGGCGGAACAGGTACAACTCTTGAAAATGTAACAATTCCAGCAGCAATTGGAAATGGTTTACCGGAGTTCGCATTGAACAATGTAGTAGGTGGAAGAGATTCGATTCATAAAGCGCAAGTTTACTTACGTCCAAAATGGGTTAATAAAGGTTCTTTAGCAGAACGTAATAATGAAACAAAAGATACAACTACAAACGTTGTAAACTTATACTTCGTACCAATCGATTCAACGAAACCAGTAGTAGAACGTTCAGACTCTAACAACTTAGGAACTTCAGCAGATGATGCTCCAAGATTAACAGATACTTCTATCACAGCATCTTCACTTGTAAAAGTAACAGATAATTATGATAAAGATGACGAAACGGACTCAAACACTAATAGTGTTCGTAATAAGTTAAATGTATGGATTAAAAAAGGTAATGAAGAAATCCAAGTAGTTAAAAATGGTATAGAGCTTACTACAGCGACTGGTGAAACAGTATTATCTACTCGTATTAAAACTGTCGATCCAGCAACTTATGAGTTAATCGCTAAAACAGCAGATACTTCAGGAAATGAAACTGAAAAACAAAGCCTAGGATTCTTCAAAGTTGGATATGACTTAAATGTACGTTCAGTAATTAACTTTATCCAATATGAAAAATTAACGGATGATGATAAGAGAACATTAGTACAAGTAAATGAAGGCGGACGATTAGAAGAGTTACCTAACGGTGCTACAGTTGATGTTACATTCGATACGGAAACTGTAAATCTTGATTACCAAGATAAACGAGCTACAGCGACTATTACATTTGCGAATGGTGCTACAACGACTAAAGTAATACCGTATAGAGTGTATAAATCATTCCCAATTGCTAATAAGGTGTATGATTTTGTAGGAGCTGATAAGATTAATTTGGAGACCTGGTTCCGTGACGATGATTATTATAAAAATAATGGATTAGCAGGAGGTTTGAATTGGTTTATAAAAAGAGAAGTAGTTGAGGATGGGCGAAACGTGCTCAAAGATCCACTGCCGAAAACTGCTGAAGACAAAAATAACTATGTTGTACCTAGAGAATTTAATAGAGACATCAAAAAAGGAGTTGGTGAGTATAAATATATTTTTGGAGCAACTTATCCAACAGGTAGATACGCTGCAACGGCTACAGATGAATTATCGAAATTAAGACGTGAAGGTGAAATTGTTCATACGGTGTTTGATGTAAAAGCAAATAAAACTGAAGTTACAGTAAATAGTGGGGACACATTAACGGCCGACCAAGCAAAAGCAGCAGTAATGCCAATTAATGGATCGAAAGAATTACCAAAAGAAACTACTTATGAATGGGTGAACAATACTGTAACAGGACGTGGTGGAACCGAAGTCGAACGTCAGGTAAGAGTGACATTAGTTGCTGATCCACATGGACCTTATGCTTCAAACTATGCAAGGGTTAAAACTGTAACAGTTAAAGTGAGAATTAAACCAACAAAACCAACAGTAACTCCTGACAACAACGGTGATGTAAGAATTAGTTATAATACAAATGAAGCAAATGTTAAACGAATGGAAGTGACATACACTCCAGCGGATGCAAATCGATTAGAAGATAATGGTAATGTGACGAAAACTGCTCAAAATAGAACGACGGTTATCGCTACTAAGGGAACTGATAATCAATGGCGTATCACAGAAGGTGCGAAAGAAGGAATTGATGTTAATTTAACTACTGGTGAAATCACCTTGAAAGATCAAGTCGTTAAAGATCAAACACAAATTCAAGCAAAAGTATTTCTTCAAGAAGTTCCAAGTGATAACGAAGTTTCAAGTGATGAAAATGGCAGTAATAAGTCTAAAGATGGTGAGCGCACAAACCCAACAATCGGTGTAAACAATACGCTTGTAGAAGTTGGAAAAGAGTTCAGTCTTCCTCTTGATTTATCAGATGCAGGAGTAGGTGTAGACGAATCGAATATCAAAGTCGCAAACTTGCCAAATGGTCTAACTTACGATGCAACAACAAAATCAATTAAAGGAACAATAAGCACAATTGCTAAAAAAGACATTACAGTAAGAGTCCTAGATAAAAATGGGAATAAAGCTGAGAAAACAATCTCTATAGCTGCTGTGAAGGTTAAGCCGATTTATGCGATTAAAGACGGAACAATCAACAATGTAGATACTGCTAGTAATTTTGTGGAACTACCTGCAGGTTTAACTGCCTCTTGGAAAGACAATTCTAGACCTACAACAACGGCAGTAGGAACTACAAACAAAACTGTGACAGTTAACCTAAACGGCTCTAGTGTCGACTTGACGATTCCAGTAAAAGTTTACGACAGAGTGACTCTTAAGAAACCAACGCATGTAAATGCATTAGGAAAATTAGCAAACGGAAAGAATGCAAATGACTATGTGAATGGTATTGCTCAGGGAGTGACTGTGAAATGGAAAGATAATCAAGATCCAGATGTAAGCCAAGCAAATCCAAATCTAAAAGGATATATTGAAGTTTCTTATGCTACAGATGACCCAACTCAGCCTATTAAAGATATCTTAGAAGTAAAACTACCTACTTATAGTGCAACGTTGACACATACTAGTTATGAGACGACGGTAGGAACACCATTTGGGAATTCTGATGCAAGAAGGGGAAACTACTTTACTCATGATTATCCTGTGCAAGGGGAATCCTCTCCAGTTAAAGCTTTTTGGAGTTCAAGAAACTACTTCTATGCTGGTAGAGAGAATGCGGCTACTACTATAGGAAGAGTAGAAGATACGATTGGTGTATTTTTCCCTGATGAAGCTGGTAATCAAGACTATCAAGATAAACGAAGACAATTATTGCCTATTATCTTTGATGTCAAACCACAAGCACCAAGACTAACTGCAAATCAATTCCAAGGTAAGGCAGGCACTAAACCTGAGATTACTGTAAACAATTTACCAACAGCTGCACAGTTGACAGCAGGATTAACTGTAAAAGTACAATTAAAAGATGCTGCTGGCACTGTAGTTGCAGAAAAAACTGTAGCAGCAGGAACAGAAAGTACAACTTTTGCTGAAGCTGACTATAGAAATCCAGTTACTTTAGGTCAACAATTGACAGCTAATGTGGTTGTTTCAGGAACTTATCAAAAAAACAGAAAAAAACGGATACAGGAACAAGACAAGTCCCAACTGCTTATTCTTTAGTTTCTGATAACAGCAACAGTGAACAAGTTACTCCTCAAAAACCAACTTTTGATACAGCAACGGTGACTTCAACTAGCCGTACACTAAGAGGTACGTTAGGCGGATTTAATGCAACTAATAAAGTGGTCAAAGTTCATTTGAATGATGAAAAAAATACCGTTCTATCTAGTGAAAATAACGGCGGAGTAACCATCAATAATGATGGAACTTGGACAGCTACGCTTCCTGAAAATGTAAAACTTCGTCAATCAGTCGCTAAAAATGGTGAAACTACAACACCACCAGCGATTACAGTGGAGAATACAGTCGCAGGGGGAGCAGTTTCAACTATAAGTGATAATAAAACAGTTGAAATGGGAGATTACTCAGTAACACGTACAGTTGCAGGTAGTAAGCATATTGATATTACAGTTCCACATGATGCTAAACGAGTTGAATTGCGATTCCATAATAATCAAGAAACAGGGGATAAAGTAAACAGTATTGTACTTGTTCGTGGAACAGATGGATGGCATACAGAAGCAACAAGAACTGATTCAGCAACAGTGACGAATGCAAATGGATATGTCGGAACAATTACTTCTACTCCAAGTACTGCTAATCCTTCAGAGAATAATATTCGTATCGCTCTAAATGAACAAGCGGAACGGCAAAACTTCATAATTAAAGAAGAAAATGCAAACGGAGATAATACTGAATCATATGTTAGTGGATTAGGACTTCGCGTATATAACCAACCAGAGGCAGGTCAAGAGCCAAGTGCGACAGGTAAGTGGAAAGTAGTTGGTGTGACAAATACGGCACCTACTATTAATGTAAAAGGTGATACAGGAAAAGATGCAACTCATAGAAAAGTTTATGATTCAGGAACAACATTGACAGCCGACTTGTTAAAAGATTTAGTGACAGTAACAGATGCAGAAGATAGTGTAACACCAGATGAAAACAAACCATTTGGAACAGGAAATGTTAAGATTATTTCGCAAATACCTGCAGCAAATGGTACTGGTACAACACCAGCCGGATTATATGAAGTTACTTTAGCGGCAGTAGATAGCCAAGGTAAAGAAGGAAGTCAAGTTAAAGTATATGTAGCTGTGAAAGAAGCAACGCCAGCAGCACCAACGGTAACAGCAAACCCAACAGACGCAAGTGTGACAGTAACGCCAGCAGCCGGAATGGACGAAATTACGCTAACGTATACACCAACAGGAACAAACAAACCAGTAGATGTAGTCGTTAAGAAAACAGACACAGGATGGACAGTACCAAGCGGACATGAAGGAATTACGGTAAGCGGAGATGGAATCATCAAGTTAACGCACGCAGTGGCGGAAGATGGAACAGAAGTAAAAGCGAAAGTTAAGAAAGGCAATAGTGACTATAGTGCAGAAGGAACAGCAACTGATCCAACGAAAGAAGCAACGCCAGCAGCACCAACGGTAACAGCAAACCCAACAGACGCAAGTGTGACAGTAACGCCAGCAGCCGGAATGGACGAAATTACGCTAACGTATACACCAACAGGAACAAACAAACCAGTAGATGTAGTCGTTAAGAAAAACAGACACAGGATGGACAGTACCAAGCGGACATGAAGGAATTACGGTAAGCGGAGATGGAATCATCAAGTTAACGCACGCAGTGGCGGAAGATGGAACAGAAGTAAAAAGCGAAAGTTAAGAAAGGCAATAGTGACTATAGTGCAGAAGGAACAGCAACTGATCCAACGAAAGAAGCAACGCCAGCAGCACCAACGGTAACAGCAAACCCAACAGACGCAAGTGTGACAGTAACGCCAGCAGCCGGAATGGACGAAATTACGCTAACGTATACACCAACAGGAACAAACAAACCAGTAGATGTAGTCGTTAAGAAAAACAGACACAGGATGGACAGTACCAAGCGGACATGAAGGAATTACGGTAAGCGGAGATGGAATCATCAAGTTAACGCACGCAGTGGCGGAAGATGGAACAGAAGTAAAAGCGAAAGTTAAGAAAGGCAATAGTGACTATAGTGCAGAAGGAACAGCAACTGATCCAACGAAAGAAGCAACGCCAGCAGCACCAACGGTAACAGCAAACCCAACAGACGCAAGTGTGACAGTAACGCCAGCAGCCGGAATGGACGAAATTACGCTAACGTATACACCAACAGGAACAAACAAACCAGTAGATGTAGTCGTTAAGAAAAACAGACACAGGATGGACAGTACCAAGCGGACATGAAGGAATTACGGTAAGCGGAGATGGAATCATCAAGTTAACGCACGCAGTGGCGGAAGATGGAACAGAAGTAAAAGCGAAAGTTAAGAAAGGCAATAGTGACTATAGTGCAGAAGGAACAGCAACTGATCCAACGAAAGAAGCAACGCCAGCAGCACCAACGGTAACAGCAAACCCAACAGACGCAAGTGTGACAGTAACGCCAGCAGCCGGAATGGACGAAATTACGCTAACGTATACACCAACAGGAACAAACAAACCAGTAGATGTAGTCGTTAAGAAAAACAGACACAGGATGGACAGTACCAAGCGGACATGAAGGAATTACGGTAAGCGGAGATGGAATCATCAAGTTAACGCACGCAGTGGCGGAAGATGGAACAGAAGTAAAAGCGAAAGTTAAGAAAGGCAATAGTGACTATAGTGCAGAAGGAACAGCAACTGATCCAACGAAAGAAGCAACGCCAGCAGCACCAACGGTAACAGCAAACCCAACAGACGCAAGTGTGACAGTAACGCCAGCAGCCGGAATGGACGAAATTACGCTAACGTATACACCAACAGGAACAAACAAACCAGTAGATGTAGTCGTTAAGAAAAACAGACACAGGATGGACAGTACCAAGCGGACATGAAGGAATTACGGTAAGCGGAGATGGAATCATCAAGTTAACGCACGCAGTGGCGGAAGATGGAACAGAAGTAAAAGCGAAAGTTAAGAAAGGCAATAGTGACTATAGTGCAGAAGGAACAGCAACTGATCCAACGAAAGAAGCAACGCCAGCAGCACCAACGGTAACAGCAAACCCAACAGACGCAAGTGTGACAGTAACGCCAGCAGCCGGAATGGACGAAATTACGCTAACGTATACACCAACAGGAACAAACAAACCAGTAGATGTAGTCGTTAAGAAAAACAGACACAGGATGGACAGTACCAAGCGGACATGAAGGAATTACGGTAAGCGGAGATGGAATCATCAAGTTAACGCACGCAGTGGCGGAAGATGGAACAGAAGTAAAAGCGAAAGTTAAGAAAGGCAATAGTGACTATAGTGCAGAAGGAACAGCAACTGATCCAACGAAAGAAGCAACGCCAGCAGCACCAACGGTAACAGCAAACCCAACAGACGCAAGTGTGACAGTAACGCCAGCAGCCGGAATGGACGAAATTACGCTAACGTATACACCAACAGGAACAAACAAACCAGTAGATGTAGTCGTTAAGAAAAACAGACACAGGATGGACAGTACCAAGCGGACATGAAGGAATTACGGTAAGCGGAGATGGAATCATCAAGTTAACGCACGCAGTGGCGGAAGATGGAACAGAAGTAAAAGCGAAAGTTAAGAAAGGCAATAGTGACTATAGTGCAGAAGGAACAGCAACTGATCCAACGAAAGAAGCAACGCCAGCAGCACCAACGGTAACAGCAAACCCAACAGACGCAAGTGTGACAGTAACGCCAGCAGCCGGAATGGACGAAATTACGCTAACGTATACACCAACAGGAACAAACAAACCAGTAGATGTAGTCGTTAAGAAAAACAGACACAGGATGGACAGTACCAAGCGGACATGAAGGAATTACGGTAAGCGGAGATGGAATCATCAAGTTAACGCACGCAGTGGCGGAAGATGGAACAGAAGTAAAAGCGAAAGTTAAGAAAGGCAATAGTGACTATAGTGCAGAAGGAACAGCAACTGATCCAACGAAAGAAGCAACGCCAGCAGCACCAACGGTAACAGCAAACCCAACAGACGCAAGTGTGACAGTAACGCCAGCAGCCGGAATGGACGAAATTACGCTAACGTATACACCAACAGGAACAAACAAACCAGTAGATGTAGTCGTTAAGAAAAACAGACACAGGATGGACAGTACCAAGCGGACATGAAGGAATTACGGTAAGCGGAGATGGAATCATCAAGTTAACGCACGCAGTGGCGGAAGATGGAACAGAAGTAAAAGCGAAAGTTAAGAAAGGCAATAGTGACTATAGTGCAGAAGGAACAGCAACTGATCCAACGAAAGAAGCAACGCCAGCAGCACCAACGGTAACAGCAAACCCAACAGACGCAAGTGTGACAGTAACGCCAGCAGCCGGAATGGACGAAATTACGCTAACGTATACACCAACAGGAACAAACAAACCAGTAGATGTAGTCGTTAAGAAAACAGACACAGGATGGACAGTACCAAGCGGACATGAAGGAATTACGGTAAGCGGAGATGGAATCATCAAGTTAACGCACGCAGTGGCGGAAGATGGAACAGAAGTAAAAGCGAAAGTTAAGAAAGGCAATAGTGACTATAGTGCAGAAGGAACAGCAACTGATCCAACGAAAGAAGCAACGCCAGCAGCACCAACGGTAACAGCAAACCCAACAGACGCAAGTGTGACAGTAACGCCAGCAGCCGGAATGGACGAAATTACGCTAACGTATACACCAACAGGAACAAACAAACCAGTAGATGTAGTCGTTAAGAAAAACAGACACAGGATGGACAGTACCAAGCGGACATGAAGGAATTACGGTAAGCGGAGATGGAATCATCAAGTTAACGCACGCAGTGGCGGAAGATGGAACAGAAGTAAAAGCGAAAGTTAAGAAAGGCAATAGTGACTATAGTGCAGAAGGAACAGCAACTGATCCAACGAAAGAAGCAACGCCAGCAGCACCAACGGTAACAGCAAAACCCAACAGACGCAAGTGTGACAGTAACGCCAGCAGCCGGAATGGACGAAATTACGCTAACGTATACACCAACAGGAACAAACAAACCAGTAGATGTAGTCGTTAAGAAAAACAGACACAGGATGGACAGTACCAAGCGGACATGAAGGAATTACGGTAAGCGGAGATGGAATCATCAAGTTAACGCACGCAGTGGCGGAAGATGGAACAGAAGTAAAAGCGAAAGTTAAGAAAGGCAATAGTGACTATAGTGCAGAAGGAACAGCAACTGATCCAACGAAAGAAGCAACGCCAGCAGCACCAACGGTAACAGCAAACCCAACAGACGCAAGTGTGACAGTAACGCCAGCAGCCGGAATGGACGAAATTACGCTAACGTATACACCAACAGGAACAAACAAACCAGTAGATGTAGTCGTTAAGAAAAACAGACACAGGATGGACAGTACCAAGCGGACATGAAGGAATTACGGTAAGCGGAGATGGAATCATCAAGTTAACGCACGCAGTGGCGGAAGATGGAACAGAAGTAAAAAGCGAAAGTTAAGAAAGGCAATAGTGACTATAGTGCAGAAGGAACAGCAACTGATCCAACGAAAGAAGCAACGCCAGCAGCACCAACGGTAACAGCAAAACCCAACAGACGCAAGTGTGACAGTAACGCCAGCAGCCGGAATGGACGAAATTACGCTAACGTATACACCAACAGGAACAAACAAACCAGTAGATGTAGTCGTTAAGAAAAACAGACACAGGATGGACAGTACCAAGCGGACATGAAGGAATTACGGTAAGCGGAGATGGAATCATCAAGTTAACGCACGCAGTGGCGGAAGATGGAACAGAAGTAAAAGCGAAAGTTAAGAAAGGCAATAGTGACTATAGTGCAGAAGGAACAGCAACTGATCCAACGAAAGAAGCAACGCCAGCAGCACCAACGGTAACAGCAAACCCAACAGACGCAAGTGTGACAGTAACGCCAGCAGCCGGAATGGACGAAATTACGCTAACGTATACACCAACAGGAACAAACAAACCAGTAGATGTAGTCGTTAAGAAAACAGACACAGGATGGACAGTACCAAGCGGACATGAAGGAATTACGGTAAGCGGAGATGGAATCATCAAGTTAACGCACGCAGTGGCGGAAGATGGAACAGAAGTAAAAAGCGAAAGTTAAGAAAGGCAATAGTGACTATAGTGCAGAAGGAACAGCAACTGATCCAACGAAAGAAGCAACGCCAGCAGCACCAACGGTAACAGCAAACCCAACAGACGCAAGTGTGACAGTAACGCCAGCAGCCGGAATGGACGAAATTACGCTAACGTATACACCAACAGGAACAAACAAACCAGTAGATGTAGTCGTTAAGAAAAACAGACACAGGATGGACAGTACCAAGCGGACATGAAGGAATTACGGTAAGCGGAGATGGAATCATCAAGTTAACGCACGCAGTGGCGGAAGATGGAACAGAAGTAAAAAGCGAAAGTTAAGAAAGGCAATAGTGACTATAGTGCAGAAGGAACAGCAACTGATCCAACGAAAGAAGCAACGCCAGCAGCACCAACGGTAACAGCAAACCCAACAGACGCAAGTGTGACAGTAACGCCAGCAGCCGGAATGGACGAAATTACGCTAACGTATACACCAACAGGAACAAACAAACCAGTAGATGTAGTCGTTAAGAAAAACAGACACAGGATGGACAGTACCAAGCGGACATGAAGGAATTACGGTAAGCGGAGATGGAATCATCAAGTTAACGCACGCAGTGGCGGAAGATGGAACAGAAGTAAAAAGCGAAAGTTAAGAAAGGCAATAGTGACTATAGTGCAGAAGGAACAGCAACTGATCCAACGAAAGAAGCAACGCCAGCAGCACCAACGGTAACAGCAAACCCAACAGACGCAAGTGTGACAGTAACGCCAGCAGCCGGAATGGACGAAATTACGCTAACGTATACACCAACAGGAACAAACAAACCAGTAGATGTAGTCGTTAAGAAAAACAGACACAGGATGGACAGTACCAAGCGGACATGAAGGAATTACGGTAAGCGGAGATGGAATCATCAAGTTAACGCACGCAGTGGCGGAAGATGGAACAGAAGTAAAAGCGAAAGTTAAGAAAGGCAATAGTGACTATAGTGCAGAAGGAACAGCAACTGATCCAACGAAAGAAGCAACGCCAGCAGCACCAACGGTAACAGCAAACCCAACAGACGCAAGTGTGACAGTAACGCCAGCAGCCGGAATGGACGAAATTACGCTAACGTATACACCAACAGGAACAAACAAACCAGTAGATGTAGTCGTTAAGAAAAACAGACACAGGATGGACAGTACCAAGCGGACATGAAGGAATTACGGTAAGCGGAGATGGAATCATCAAGTTAACGCACGCAGTGGCGGAAGATGGAACAGAAGTAAAAGCGAAAGTTAAGAAAGGCAATAGTGACTATAGTGCAGAAGGAACAGCAACTGTCAAAGATCCAACAACAGGAATCGGTCATACAATTCCAGGAACAGATCTAGTAAACCAAGACTTCACACCAGTCAAACCAACCGAAAAAGTTCCAGCGAAAGACAAAGACCACTTAACTTCAGAAGAGAAAAAACAAGTGGCAGATAAAGTTAAAGCTAAGAACCCAGGTAAGGAAGTAACGGTAGGAGACGACGGAACAGCAACTGTGACAGATCCAGATACAAGAATCAGTCATACAATTCCAGCAGAAGAATTGGTAGTAGCCGCTCCACCAGTAGCAGATGTTTCTGAATACACAGGATCAATAGGAACAACAGGAGTAGATGGAAACGGAAACTTACTTGCTCCACCGATAGTAAATCGACCTGCACTAATCATCACTAAATGGGTTGATGAAAAAGGTAAAGAGCTTAAAGCGGCTGATGCTAAAGCACCAAAAGTTTTAGGTGAAGCTAACGAAGCTCTTGAAGCAGGAGAAATCGCAGGATATGAATTCGTAAGAACAGAAACTAAAGATGATGTTGTAACGCATATCTTTAGAAAAGTTACTCCAATTAAACCAGAAGGTAATGCAAATAATCAATCAACATCTACTGCTAAAGTAGAAAAATCTACTAAGCGCTTAGCGAACACAGGTGAAGCTGAAACTAATACAGGACTAGCAGGTCTAGGATTAGGTGTATTAGGAAGCTTATTAGCGGTTGCTAAAAGACGTAAAAAAGATGAAGAGTAGAAATAATTATGCCGATTTATTTTAAAACAACATAATTATGTGTATAAACTTCTAAGGAAACGACGGATAGAAGGGGATTTGACACCCTTTCTATCCGATTTTCTTCAGCAATCGTTGTAAGTGGTTAAAAAAATAAACTTAAGAGGAATATAATATGTTTAATAAACAAATGATTTTTAGAGCAATTAGGAATTAAAAAATGATTCAGAATTATGTGGAATTTTTGGAAAAATAATTTAAAAAAATAGTAATATTACAATTGATTTTGATGTAAATCATAATTATTATAATATTTCGGAATGGTTTATATCGATTCTAAGTTTTGGGAGTTGAAAGATTCACTTAAAGTGAATAGGAAAAATACAAATGGTAATAAAGCCATTATTAAAACGAGAAAAGATAGCTTAATAAAAGATAGAAAATTTGAAATGTATAAAGGTTTATGTCATAGAGGACATTTAATTGCAAAAACAATTTCAACCCTACATAGTCCATTTTAATTTTTTTCTAAAAAAATAATCCAAATAACATCTATCCTCAATGGATCAATGCAAATTTAAATAATTTTTAATAATTCGCATCTATGGTCAAGCTCATTTTGAAGATAATGTGATTACTTGGTTAAGAAAAAGGTGAAAAGGTTCTGTATAAGGTACTACCAATTTTTAAGGATGGTACTAAAGATTATCCTATAGGGAATGTGTTAATAGCTGTTAATGATAATAAAGAGGAAGTAATAGATGCCGTGGATAGTTCGGAATATTTTATAAATTACTGTTTTCATGAGGAAGAAACAAATAGTTTTTTTGTGTTTTTTTATACCGAATTATTTAGATACTGGCATTGTAATGTAAGCTTCCAATAACGAGGTATCAATTCTCCAAATAAAAAAATTTTTTTATAATACAAACATAAAAAGAAGAAGTGGAGGGAAATAAAATGTCAAAACAAACTGTACCATTAGACGTAAACGTCCAATAATAATTTTTAGTTTTTTTGAATAAAGTTTTATTTAAATGTAATCCTTGTTAATATAACATTCGCATTAATCATATATATATATATATATGATATATTTTAAGTAACAAACCAAGGGAGAGAGGCTAGGTATCGAACGTAGTGTCTAACAAGGGTATGCAGTAGGACGAGCTGAAAAAAAGATAAATATAATTATAATTATTTCTTTACTGAAAAGAGAATATATTAGCAGAGAGTTAGCTGCAGAAGAACTGAAAGTTGATGTTAATGAATTGTATAAATAAATATATACTAACTTATAGCTTTGCTACTCGATTTTCTTAATCCTAGAAATTTTTTTAATAAAGTAAGAGGATAGATAAAACCTAACAGGTTAATAGAATAAGAAGTATTTGTCAAATTAATTTATGTGAATGAAGAGTAAAGTATATTTTTAACGGAATAAAACCACGAGAAAAAAATCCTCGCGGTTTTTTACTTTATGCAATTATTTCATCTTCATCTGACCTAGAGAATATTTCTCTAAGCGTTTCAGGAGAAGAGGTAGCAACAAATTTAATTGAAGTTTTTATGTTTAAAAGAAACGCTTCATCTTTATGAATTCTATTGGCAGTTAATGCACCTTGAATACTAGTGAATAACCACTCACTGATAGGATTACATACGTCTTCTGGTAAATTTCTGTCGAATAGTCCATCAGCAAGAAGTAGACGCCAATTTTCAAGTATATCACTACATTTTTCTGCAATTATAGGAGAAAGTTCGGCAGTCTCCATCGCAAGCAATGTAAGTGAAAAATCCACTACGTTTACAGGCTTTGCCTTTTTGATATAAAAAAAGTTCAAATACAGTTGTTAAATACTCCTCTAAAGTCCCTATTTTTAGGAGAAATCGATTTAAATTCTTTTTTTAACGTTACTGTTGATTTTATCGAGTGCTTCTAAATAAATTTCATCTTTTCCTTTTGGAAAATAGTAATATACGCTTCCCTTAGGGGCTTTAGCTTTTTTTATGATATCCTGAACACTTGTCAGAGAATAGCCCTTAGTTCAAACGTTTTTGGACAGTTGTTAAAATAATGTTTTCTTTAACTTTATTATTTAACGTCATGTCATTCACTCCCTTGCTTATTATTATAATTTTATTATACAATTTTATGATGGCAAAATCAATAATCTATAATAAAAAAATTTCATTTTTTTATTTGGATATACAAATCTTGAGTTGTTAATGATGACAACGTAGAGCAAAGTTATAAATATATAATTAATAATAGTATAAGATTCAATAATATAAAAAAATTATACTATAATAACTAATATTTTCAAAAAGTTGGATATTTCATTGAAAAATATTTAAATATTAGTAGGGTTTTTTTCCTTTCAATATTTGTATTTACTCGTCTTTTATAGTAAAAATATAACATGATGTTCAATAAGGAGACAGATATGTTAAAAAAGAAAATGTTTCAACTTTGTGTTGAGTTGACGAATGGAAATATGAGCTCAAAAGCTCTAAAAAAATTAACAAAAATCTAATTTGAGTAGATTAATGATTCAACCTTTTGCTAAGGTATATGATATTAATACTGATGAGATTTTAGATGAAATTGACGACTTTAAAAATCTTAATGAGTTTTTTATTAGGAAATTACATCCAGATGCTAGACCGATTAATCAAGAAGAGGATGCTTTAGTTAGTCCAACAGATGGAGTTATTTCAGAAGTAGGTACTATCAGCAATGAAAGAACATTTGTTGTTAAGAATCAAGTTTATAATGTTCAAACCTTGGTTGGAGATAGTGAACTTGCTGACAAATATAAAGATGGGACGTATATGATAATATATCTCAGTCCTAAAAATTATCATCGTATACATTTTCCTATGAATAGCCATGTTGAAGATGCTTATAGCTTAGGAAAAATATTCATATCCAGTTAATAATCTTGGATTGAAATTAGGAGAAAAATATTCTAAGCTATAATTATAGACAAGTCTATAAATTGAATGGAAAAAAATTAATTATACTATGATACCAGTAGGAGCACAAAAATGTTAACTCAATTATTCCAACATACGAGAGTATTTATGTTAAAAAAAGGTGATGAGTTAGGATATTTTGAGTTCGGGTCTACAGTTGTATTATTATTTGAAAAAAATAATATTCTTTTTAGAGGAAAAATTTGGAAAAATAGAGAAATCAAGATGGGAGAGAAAAATAGCGACTATTTTATAGGGCTATTAGTGATAAAAAAATGGTATTAAGAAAATATTTTTTTCACCTGATGATTTTTGTAGAAAAGTACGAGTTTATTGATGTTGAATATATGAATATGCACAATAAGAAGGTTATTATTTCAGATTTAGATAATACTCTTATTTCTTGGGATAGTAAAAAAAGATACTAAAGAGTTAAATAAGTGGTTAAAAAAAGATGAAAAAAAGCTGGTTTTGATATTATTGTCGTATCAAATAATACTGAAGAGCGAGTGGAGGAATTCTGTCGTAAGTTGAATCTTCAGTATGTTGCAGGAGCTAAAAAAACCTTTAACAATTGGATTTAAGAAAGCTCTTAGAAAGATAAATAGAAAACCGTAAGAAGCGATTATTTTAGGAGATCAGGTATTAACTGATGTGTTAGGTGCCAAAAAGTTTCGGTGCTATGAGTGTACTTGTTAAACCAATTTCTAAGACGGATGCTTTTAAAACTAGAATTAATAGATTTTTTTGAGGCATTGATAATACATAATTTAACTAGAAGAAAAAGCATTTCCTAAAATGAAAAAAAGTAGGTTATAGATTAAAAACATAAGAAAGATAACAATGGAGGATATATTGAGTAATAGAGTTTATTGTATAGGTTGTGGTGTTGAGATTCAAAGTGAGGATCAAAACAAACAAGGTTACTTACCAAAAAGTGTTGTAGAAAAAAGTATTGATGGCAATTTAGTTTGTAAAAGATGTTTCCGACTGAAAAAAATTATAATGAGGTATCAGATGTTCAATTAGGTGCAGAGGATTTCTATCAACTTATTAAAACATTATCAAAAAAAGATGCGTTAATAGTTAAGGTTGTTGATATATTCGATTTTTCTGGAAGTTGGATTGAGGATGTCGTTGATATTGTAGGAAATAACAAGGATATTGTATTAGTGGCTAATAAGTTAGATTTATTACCTAAGTCTGTTAAGCAAAATAAAGTTAAACAATGGTTATTTAAAATGTTAAAAGCTAAGGGTATTAAGGTAAAAGATATTCTTTTAATTAGTGCTATTAAAAATCAAGGTGTCGAAGAGGCGGCAGGTCGTATAGATGAGCTTCGTAATGGTAAGGATGTATATATTGTAGGAGCAACAAATGTTGGTAAATCTACCTTTATTAATAAACTTATCGAACTTACAACTGGGGACAAGAATGTTATTACAACTTCTCATTTTCCAGGTACAACACTAGGAATGATAGAAATTCCCCTAGATAGAACTACTAGTATTTATGATACACCGGGTATTATATTAGATTATGATATTGCACATTACTTAGATGCTCAAAGTTTGAAATTAGTAATGCCTAAAAAAGAAATTAAAGCACGTGTATTCCAGTTAAATGCTGAACAGAGTTTATTCTTCGGTGGAATGGCAAGAATGGATTTCGTAGAAGGTGAACGTCAAAGTTTCACGTTATATGCTTCAAATCTGGTTGAAATACATCGTACAAAACTTAGCAATGCAGATCAACTTTTTGAAAAACATTTAGGAACACTATTGAAACCACCTTTTGAGGATAATATTTCTATTTTCAATAATCAAGTTAAGAAAAGCTTCATAATTGATAGTAGAAAGATGGATATTGTAATTTCAGGATTAGGTTGGATTACTGTTAATAGTGATAGTGGATGTAAGATAGATATTCATGTACCAGAGGAAATCGAAGTATTTGTACGTGAATCGATAATATAGTAAAAGAAAAGAGGATAAGATGTTAAAAGGAAAACAAAAAAGACAACTAAGAGCATTAGCACATCATTTATCACCAATCTTCCAAGTTGGAAAAATCAGGTGTAAATAGTGATATGATTCAAGGGATTAGAGATGCGTTAGAAAAAAACGTGAATTATTAAAAGTAAGTATTTTACAAAAATTGTGAAGAGGATAAAGATGAAGTAGCAAAAATTTTATCTGAGCGCACTTCATCTGAATTAGTTCAAGTAATTGGACATACAATCGTTTTATATAAGCAAAGTTCTAAAGAAAAGTATAGAAAAATTGAGTTGGTGAAGTAATATGTCAATTGCACTTTATGGTGGTAGTTTTGATCCAATACATATAGGTCATCTAATTACCGCTGAAACTGCATTAGAAACTTATAATTTAGAGAGAGTTATTTTTTTATTCCTTCGTATATTACTCCGTTAAAGGGTCGCGAACTCGAAGCTAGTGACAAAAAAATAGATTTGAAATGACAAAACTAAGCACTAAAGATAATATGAAGTTTGAGGTTAGTGACTTTGAAATTTTTGAATGAGGGAGTTAGTTATAGCTATAATACCGTTAAATATTTTAGTAAAAAAATATAAAAAAATGAAAAAAATTTATTTTATTATTGGGACAGATAGAGCGAAAGATTTAAAAAAATGGTATAATATAGAAGAACTATCAAAACTAGTGACTTTTGTTTTTGTAGCTCGAGATGAAGAAGATTTATATAAGGTAGTAGATGGGGATGTATTTTATAAATCCATAAGTTATGAGATTATGAAATCACCGATAATTGAGATAAGTTCTAGTTTGATTAGGGATAAAATAAAAAAATAAAAAAATAGTATTAAATATATGATAACAGATGAATGTAGGTCATATATAGAGGAGTTGGGTTTATATGGAATTTCAAGAGATTCAAAGTAAAGTAAAAGAATTATTACCGGAAAAAAGATATGAGCATACCTTAAGGGTAGTTGAAGTAGCTAAAGATTTAGCAAAAGTTCATGGAGCTAATGTAGAAAGAGCAGCTTTGGCAGCCTTATTACATGATGTTTGTAAACCTATGGATGAAGTACTGATGAAGAAATATGTAGTTTTACATAATTTAGATGTAAATTTACTAGATTATCCAGTAGAGGTGCTTCATGGTCCTGTAGCAAGTGCATATATTGAGGAAAAGTTTGGTATTGAGGATGAAGAGGTTAAACTTGCTGTTGCCAACCATACATTTGGTAGAAAGTATATGACTTTATTAGAAAAAATTATCTTTATCGCAGATTACACAGATCCACAAAGAAAGCACCCTCATTTAGCAGAGGTGACAGAAGTGTCTCAATATGACTTAGATGAAGCGGTAAGACTTGCTGCGAAGTACACATTGGTATATTTAATAGATAATGATGAAAGAATTTATCCGTCGCTATTAGAATGTTATAACTATTATAATATTAAAAAAATTATCGTGTAGGATTTAAAGAAAAAAATAAAGATAAAAATCTTAGCAGATGAAAAAGACAATTACTATTAGAAATAAAAAGTGAAGCACACTTTAAGAAGGGTGATTTATTAGAAGCTACTACTTATGAAGACCCTGATACAGTGTTTGCTACATTAGAAGTTGATCTAGTTAAGCCTGTAACAAGAGATACTTTAACAGAGCGTTACGCAAAATATTATGGTGTTACTCGGATGAATTAATTGATAAACTAGCAAAAAAAGATACCCGTAAGATGACGTACTATATGTAGTAATGTTCCATATTATAAAAAAATAAAAATAAAGAAAGAGGATGAAAATGGAAGTAGAAAAACTTATTGAAAAATTGTTGTAGATGCATGTGATGATAAGCATGGTTATGATATTGTTGCTTATGATTTAACTCAAGCAGGAGTATTATATGATTATTCTGTAATTTGTCATGCGCCTACAAACAGACAAGTAGAAGCAATTGCACAAGAAGTTAGAGAACAAGTATTAGAAAATGGTGGAGAAATTCATAGCACAGAAGGTCTAAGAGAAGCTAAATGGATTCTTATGGACTTAGGTGATGTTGTAGTAAACATCATGACTCGTGACGACAGAGAATACTATGAGTTAGATGCACTATTTGAGAAATATCCTATAAAAGGTGTATAATATGTACGAAAATTTAAGTATTGTTTATGATAAACTAATGGATGTCGACTATGATGCTTATAAAAAATATTATTGATCAAGAATTAGAAGATAGAGAAAATCTTCTAGTTCTTGATTTAGGGATTGCGGTAGTGGAACAATGCTACCAACGCTGAAAAAATATGGAGAAGTATTCGCAGTAGACAATAGTGAACAAATGTTAGCGATAGCTAGTGAAAAAGTTCCAGGTTGTAATTATTTTGCGATGGATTTATTAGAAATTTCTTCGCTAAATATGGAGTTTGATTTTATATTAAGTGCATTTGATGTTTTTTTAATTATTTGTCAGACTTTGAAGAGTTTAAACTAGGATTAAACGAAGTATATTCATCTTTAAAAGAAGGTGCGAAATTTGTTTTTTTGATATGTATACGCCCAAAAAAAGTCATAGATATGTTAGAAAAAAACAAGTTTTTGGTTATGAAGATGAAGAGATTAGTTATTTATGGTTTTACATATGAAACTGAAAAATTCACTAGAAGTTGAGAGTGAACTTTCATTTTTCATAAAAGGAAAAATACTGGATTATATAGAAAGCTTGAGCAGTTTCATTCGCAAAAGAACTTATGAAATTGAAGAAGTTTTTACAGAGATAAATAATATCGGTTTTAAAGTTAAAGATTATTTCTGTGACTTTGATAAAAAAATAATAAAAAAATTATGCTGAATCAGATAGGATAATTTTTTTGTTTTGGAGAAGTAAAAATAATAATAAAAAAATCCGTGTAGAATTGTATATTTTAGAGAATAAGATAGCATCTAAAAATATGTGAGTAAAGAGATATGAATGCAGAAAAATTTTTATTATAAGATTATATTTAGTATGTGAGATAAACTGCTCCAAACATAATTAAAAACAGTTATTAGAAATCCAATTAAGAAAAAAATCTTAAGTGGTTGATCCAAAAAGTCCTAGATATTAAAAAGAGTTTATATGAGAACTGATAGATGTAGCAGTTTATAGATAGCTAAATCAGCACTATAAAAAGTTTTTTTTAGATATTTAATAAAACTTTGTGGGGGGTGACTTGTCAAAATCGATTTCTCTGAAATCGCGATTTTTGAGTCACTTCCTTTTTATGAATTGACATTATATGGTTAAAATAGTATTATAGTTACAGATGTAACTGATAAAAAAAGGATGATTTTAAATGGAGATTAATATTTCAGAAGCCGAGTGGGAAGTAATGAGAGTGGTCTGGAGTAATCAAGAAACTACCAGTAAGTTTGTTATTGATACTCTAAGTGAAGAAAAGTCATGGACGGCATCAACAATTAAAACATTGTTGTCGAGACTTGTAGAAAAAGGATTCATATCTACAAAAAAAATAGGGAATAAATTTTTATATTCAGCAAAGTGTGTAGAAGACGAGTGTTTGGATATATTGACACAAAATTTTTTAGAAAGAATTTGTGAAAGAAGGACACATATTATAGTAAAGAATATAATTGCAACTGACAATTTAAGTAAGAGTAACATTGATGAAATTATTAAATTATTACAGGAAAAGAGAAAAACAGCAGAAGAGGTTATTACTTGTAAGTGTCTAAAAGGGCAATGTAGTTGTGCTGCAAAAACATGGATAAGAAGGGGATAAGAAATGGAAAATGAAAAATAGAAAAAAATACTTATAACAGGGGCTTCTAGCGGTTTGGGGCGTGAGTTAGCTCATCAATTTGCTCAAAAAAAGGTAATGTTGAATTGATTTTAGTTGCTCGTAGAAAAGAGGCTTTAGAAAAAGTTGCAAAAAAATGTGAGACTTTTGATAATGTAAAAACAAGAGTATTTAGCGTGGACATTGGCTCACAAGATCAAGTAGAGCAATTATTATCAAATATTACTGATATTGATATTCTTGTTAATGGTGCTGGATATGGTATAATGAAGGATTTTAGCGAATTTTGTGATGCAGAAGTAGTAAATATGTTTGATACTAATGTAATAGGAACAATACAATTAACAACTGAAATAGCTAAAAGAATGAGAGAAAGAAAGTCTGGGACTATAGTTACAATTGCGTCTATAGCCGGGAAAATTGCTACCCCTAAAAGTTCTGTTTATTCAGCAACAAAGTTTGCTTTAATAGGGTACTTTAATGCGTTAAGATTAGAACTTAAAAAAAATAATGTTCATGTAATGACGGTTAATCCTGGTCCAGTTGCGACGAATTTTTTTTCAATATTGCTGATGAAGATAAGAGTTATCAAAAAAATCATTAGGTGGAAAGACTCTAACTCCAAAAATTAGTAGTTGGTAAAATTATTAAAGGAATAGATACGAAAAAAACGTGAGGTTAATTTACCATTTAAATTAGTTTTTAGCGGTCAAAAATTAGTCAATTTTTTTCCCTAGATTAAGTGATAGAATGCTGTTAAATATGTTTAAATAAAAATAATTTTATCATAAAAAAATTATGAATAGATAGATTAAATAGAGGGTTTAGTTTTATAGAAAAAAATTAAATTCTTTTATTTTTTTATTACAATTTATAATCTATAAATTGTAAATTCAAATCTAAATTCACAGAAAAATTTATAAGAAATTTTTTTAAAAAAATATTGACAAGGGTTTATTAAGTTGATATACTAAAATAACAAAATTAAAAATTACACTTTGAAAAGAAGAGTAGTAGTGGATGTTTGCTTAGAGAGTCTCGGTAGGTGAAAGGAGATCAAAGTTGATGCTATGAAGATGGTCTTTTCGTGTTAGTAGTTGAATAGTTAAACTACTACGGGTAGCCCGTTATAGCTAGGAGTATAAAGATAATAGTATCTTAGTACTTTTTTTGAGTTGGTATTTGTGAAAATACTATAAATCAAGGTGGTAACACGTTAATAGACACGTCCTTGTAGAAGAGAATTCTTCTACAAGGACTTTTTTTCTTTGTGTAGAAATAGTGAGGTATATTTATGAGAAAAAAATAATAAAAAAATAACAAAAAGTTGTTAGTTCTAGTTTGGCTTTTAACATTATTATTAGCTGGTTGTGCAACTAATCAAAGTAAGAAAAACAGGGGATATTACAAAAACCGGCTGTTGAGTTTAAAACTTCTGTTCAAAAATGACGGTAATGTAGTAGCGGATAGTCATTTAAAAGTAGGTATCTTATCTGCTGATCCACTTACAGGAATGTTTAACCCTATATTTTTCTTACAAGCAACGGATTATTATATTATGAGAGATACAATGCTATATACATTTGCATTGGATAAGGATTATAGATTAAAAACAAGATGATGCTAATGCACCTGCGAAATTCCACTTGGATAAAGAGAAAAAAAGAAGCGACAATTACTTTAAGAAAAAGATTTAAAATGGAATAACGGAGAAGATGTTACAGCCGAAGATATTATCGCTACATATAACTTAATGGGGAATCCTAAATATGTTGAAAACATTAGATATTCTTCTGATTATGAAGTGATTGAAGGTATGAAAGAATACCATGAAGGGAAAGCTTCATCTATTAAAGGTATAGTTAAGAAAGATGATAAAACTGTAGTAATTAAGTACACAGATGTTAGACCATCACTACTTTGGGGTAACGGATTTATATCTACATTTTTAAATAAATCACAAGTAGAAGAAGCTTCTAAAGATTTCGCTAAGTTCTCTGGTGCTAATTTAAATACAAAACCATTATCATATGGACCATATTATTTAGATAAACAAATTAATGGAGAGAGTGTTTTAGCAAAACAAAATCCTCATTTCTATGATAAAGCTAAAGTAAAAGTTAAAGAAATAGAATTCAAAGCTGTATCGCCATCACAAGCAGCATCGGTTATTAAAAATGGAGATGTAGACTACATTCGTGCTCTTAGTCCAAATGTTTGGGAAGGTATAAAAGATTCTAAAAATGGAGATGTTTTAGGTCAAACAGATCTTTATGTATCGTATGTAGGATTTAAATTAGGTAAATTCGATAAAAAAAGAAGGAAAAAGTATTAACTGACACAAATGGGAAATTAGGAGATGTTAAGTTAAGACAAGCATTTGGTTATGCTGTTGATTGGGATCAAATTAATAATAAATTATTTAAAGGATTAAAAATATACTCCGACAGGTTCTGGATTCTTCCCACCGAGAATAGAATTAGCAGTAAATCCTAATGGTAAAAAAATTCAAAAAAAGATGTAGAAAAAGCTAAAAAAATTATTAGATGAAGCGGGTTATAAAGATACTGATGGAGATGGATTACGTGAAAATAAAAACGGAGAAAAATTAGTATTTAACTATGCTGCAAGAAATACTGGAAGTGATATAGATCAAGCATTAGCTGATAATTTCATTAAATCATGGAAAGAAGTTGGGTTAGATGTTAAGTTAGTAGATGGCAAACTATTATCACCAAAAGATTGGGCAACAAGAGTACAAGCTGATGATCCTTCTATAGATATTTTCCAAGGAGCTTGGGGATTCTTCAATAATCCAAATCCTAACTACATAGCGGGTGGAACTTCAAAAATTAAACTTACCAAGATATATAGATGAAACTTTAACGAAAGACTTGGATGCAATTGATTCAAAAGACTCATTCGATGATAATAAAATTAAAGAGGCATTCAATAAATTTGACAATGACTTTGCTGAGATTGCTCCATGGTTACCATTAAGTTGGAGTACAGATATAGTATGGGTTAATAAACGAGTTAAAAAAATATAGATCTTAAAAAAATATAATACTTTTTGATCAACAATTTTATGAACTTGAATTAACTTCAGATAAAGGTATTAAAAAAACTAAATATAACTGAATACTTACGTTGATTTGAAATGATGAGACTTTAAGAAGGAAGTTTGAATAGTGATAGTAAGGTATGGTAATTCACGGATAGCCAAAAATTATGCTATAAAGATTTTGATAATATAATAAATATGAGCTGAGCGACTTAACAAAAAAACAATTCCATAGGGATTGCAGTTTGTGAGTCGCTTTCTTTAAAAGTATTATTCTCCTAAATATTATTCAAATTTTAAAAAAATAATATATTAAAAAAATCTATATCAGAAAAAAATCAGAAAAAAATATGAAATAATAATATTTTTTTCAAGAGTTTTTTTCGTATTGATAATAAATACTATTAGATGGAAAAAAATTTTTTTGAATATGATAAAAATAAAGTATTGAGAAATCAACGATTAAATTTCTAATGAAAGAGATTAAAGGAGATTATATGATTAATAAATTAGGATGGAAAAATTGGTGGAGAACAAGGTGAAGGTTTAGAAAGTACTGCCGAGATATTCTCTACTGTAGTAAATACATTAGGTTACCATATGTATTCTACAAGAGATTTCATGAGTCGAATTAAAGGTGGACACAGTAATAGTAAAATTTGTATTTCAGAAGAAAAAAATAAATGTTATTGACTATAAGACAGATATACTTATAGCATTTGACCAAGCTACACTGGATAGTTATATACCGAATTAGATGAAAAATAGTATTATTATTGCTGATGCTAAAAATTAAACCTGAAATTTCTGAAGAAATTAAAGGATTAGTAGCGATATTCCCAATTACAGATTTAGCAAAAGAGATTGCTAATCCAATCATTAAAAAAACATTATTACACTTGGAATTTGTTCTGCATTATTAGATATTGATTCAAAAAAATATTTTTATGATATGATTGAATCTAAATTTTCTAGTAAAGGTGAAGAAATTGTAAACACTAATATTCAAGCTTTTGACAAGGGTCGTGAAATCATGAGTGAATTCATGGCTGAGAATAATATTAATGATAAATATTATCTTAAAAAATTAAATCCAACTCATAAGAACATGTGGTTAATCGGTAACCATGCAGCAGGGCTTGGGGCGTTAGTTGCGGGATGTAGACTTTATGCAGGGTATCCTATTACACCGGCTACAGAGATAATGGAATATTTATTTGATAAACTTCCAACGGTTAATGGTGCTTATATTCAGACTGAAGATGAGATTGCAGCATTAGGTGTAGCTATTGGGGCTAACTTTGCGGGGGTGCGAGCTATGACTGCAACTTCTGGACCTGGTATCTCGCTTATGACTGAGTTTTTAGGAATGGCTGCAATGGCAGAACAACCAGTTGTTATTGTAGATGTTCAAAGGGGTGGACCTTCTTCAGGTCTTCCAACTAAGACGGAACAATCTGATATTTTCCACGCTGTCTACGGTGGAACAGGGGATGCTTCTCGTATTGTATTGGCTCCTATATCTGTGGAAGATTGTTTCTATACTATGATTGACGCGTTTAATATGGCAGAAAAATATCAAACTCCAGTTATTGTTTTAATGGATTTACAATTAGGGATGAACAAAGAAACAGTTCCTAGCTTTGACTTTAGCAGAGTTCAAATTGATCGTGGAAACTTACTAAAACAAGAAGAAATTACTGAAGAAGATATTATCTATTTCAAACGTTATACTACTGATGTACTAGTTTCTAATAGAACTATCCCAGGTCAAAAAGGTGGAATTCACAATGCAAATAGTTATGAACACTCTGTTGTTGGATTACCTTCAGAAGTTAAACGAAATACGGTACGTCAAAAAGAAAAACGTGCTAACAAGATTGAATTAGCATTAGTTGAAAGACCATTTGTATTGAATGAGTATAATGATGAAAAAAAGATATTCTATTAGTAGGTGTTAATTCAACTTATGGAGTATTAAATAAAAGCAGCTAAGCAACTAAAAAGAACAAGGTATGAAGATTGATACTATGCAAATTCGTCAAATTTATCCAGTTGCTCAAGCTATTCGTGATACTTTTGATAAATATAGAAAAAGTATATATTGTTGAACACAATCATAATAAACAATTACGTACAGTGATTGCAAGTAAATATCATAATTCAGAAAAAATTGCAAGTTTACTAAAAATATGATGGAGATATTTATTATACTCATCAACTTGTTGAGCAACTACTAGAGGAGGAGAAATAATTTGAAAGTAACATTAAAAGATTATAAAAATGATGTTAAGCCCGATTGGTGTGCCGGTTGTGGAGATTTCTCGGTACTTGCGGGTATAAATAGAGCTGTTGTAAATCTAGGGATTAAACCTGAGAATGTTGTAATCTCTGCGGGGATTGGATGCTCTGGGAAGATTAGTGGATATACAAAAGCATATGGAGTTCAAGGATTACATGGACGTTCGCTTCCGGTAGCTCAAGGGATAAAACTAGCTAACCAAGACCTAACAGTTTTTGCTATGGGTGGAGATGGAGATGGATATGCCATAGGTATAGGTCACGCTGTTCACGCTATGAAACGTAATGTAAATATGACTTATGTAGTAATGGATAACCAACTTTATGCTTTAACTAAAGGTCAAATGTCACCTAAGTCTGATGAAGGTTTGATAACAACTACAACAGTAGAGGGTGTAATGGAAAAACCATTATCAGCGATGAAAATTGCCTTATCTTGTGAGGTTACCTTCCTAGCTCAAGTATTTACTGGCGATATGAAAGAAATGATGCAAATTTTTGAAGAAGCTATCAATCATGATGGATTTTCATTGGTCAATGTATTTAGCCCATGTAAAACGTATAACTACAAAAATACGCCGGCTTGGTATAAAGAGAATTTGACAAAACTTTCTGATATTGAAGGTTATGACAATACTAATAAATTAGAAGCGTATCGAGTGCTAGAAGAGTATAATGACCTTGTAACAGGGGTTATTTATAAAAATGAGAAGAAACCTCATTACGAAGATATTTTACGTAATTATAAACGAGATGAGCCAATTGCTCACCAAAACTTAGAATTTAGTGAAGAAATGTTTAACGCGTTATGTGATGAGTTCAGATAAGAGGTAAAAATATGAAACTTAAAAAAAGATATTAGTTCCATTAGCAGTAGCTTATGCGGGATATCGTATTTATCAAAAAAACAGAAGAACAAGAATTAGACAACGACCATATAGACAGATGTAGAAACAAGCTAATCGCATTAGGATATAGTGTTGTTGATAGTTATACGTTAAATTTAAAAGAAAACTCATATTTAATGTTCTATTTTGAAAATGACAATATCCAGTATGAAGTCCGTTATGATAAAGAAAGTGAAACAATAGAGTATATAAAAGAGGTATAAGAAAATGAGTAAATCAATAGAAAGATTCAGAGAATTAACAATGTTAGATGGTACATCAGGATTTGAAAGTGAGATTTCAAGATATTTAGAAGAAAACCTATCTAAGTATGCTGATGAGATTAAATTCGATAATCTAGGTGGAATCTATGCTATTAAAAAATCTAAAAAAGAGAATGCTAAAACAGTTATGATAGCAGCTCACATGGATGAAGTAGGGTTTATAGTAACTAAGGTGTTACCGAATGGTATGCTTAAGTTTGAAACACTTGGTGGTTTCAGAGAAGATGTTCTTTTAGCTCAAACATACACAGTAACTTCATATGAAGGGAAAAAATTCACAGGTGTTATCGGATCAATTCCTAAACACTTTACTGCAGGAGTAGCTCAAAATGTAAAAATTAGTGATATGACTATCGATGTAGGTGCTGCATCAAGAGAAGAAGCGTTAGCGATGGGAATTCGTGAAGGTGCGTTCGTTACCCCAAAAACAACATTTGAACAACTTACTGAGAATAGATTTATGAGTAAGGCAGTAGATAACCGTTATGGATGTGTAATTATTACAGAAATTTTAGAACAATTTGCTGATAAGGAACTAGATTTTAATTTAGTAGCTTGTGCCACTGTTCAAGAAGAGGTAGGTCTACGTGGTGCAACAGTTGCTGCAAATATGATTAAACCTGATGTATGTTTCGTTGTAGACTGTAGTCCAGCTAATGATATGGATGGTAAAGAAACAAGCAATGGTCGCTTAGGAGAAGGATTCTTAGTTAGATTAATTGATAGAACTATGGTACTTCGTGCGAATATGAGAGAAAAAATCGTAGCACTTGCGGAAGAAAATGGAATTAAGTACCAATACTTCACTTCACCAGGTGGAACAGATGCTGGTAACATTCACCAGTCTTTAAACGGAGTTCCAACTACTGTAATTGGTATATGTGCTCGTTATATTCATACTCATAATGCTGTATTTGATATTCGTGACTACTATGCTGCTAAAAGCAATTCTAGGGAAACTAATTGAAAATATCGATGATAAATTCATTGAAGATGTAAGAAAATAAGATAATAAAAAAAGTGGATAGAATATTTGTTCTATCCACTTTTTTTATTATCTTTTTCGTTTACTTCGTCTATATTGAGGTTCTTCTTCGTAATAGTTATTGTTATTTTTCATATATTGGATCTAAGGGATGAGAATCATCACTATATTGAATTTCATCGTATTCTTCTTCGTAGTTTTCGTAATATTCATCTTCCATATATTCTTCATGAATAGTGGCGTTTATTTTAACAATAATTCCGAAGAGAATACTATTAGCTATTAATGAACTACCACCATAACTTATGAATGGCATACTAATACCTATTACTGGAATTATACTTAGTGTAGAAAAAAATATTAGTGAAAAAAATGAGAAGCAAAAAGCTACAAATAGTCAGAAGAATAAAAATAATAACTATAATTACCTTGTTCACACTTTTTTTCATTATGTTGAATAGCCTTAGAATAAATATAAAGAAGATAAATAAAAAAATATTGATGCTCCAATGAATCCAAAGTTTTTTTGCTATTATCGAAAAATATGAAATCATTAAATTGTTCGTCAATGTAGTTTTTTTATTTTTTTCGAAAACGTACCAGTTAGACCACCTAATTTCACTTCTTTAAGTATTTGTGTAATTTGATAAGAATAATCTAGCTTATATGCTACGGGTTTAACCATGAAAGGATACGGTTGAGCTGATAAGATTTCAGACCAACAAAAATTAAGTAATCTAGGAAAGTATAGTGCAGCTAGGATAATTATTGCTAATACTGCTATAACAACAGAATAGATTCTAAATAATGTTTTTTTCCTTTATTACTGACTAAAAAAAGACTAAACCTAAAAAAATAAAAAAAGATAAAAAAATAATCCATTTCCTAAGTCGTTTTTCTTTTTAGAACCAATATAAAAAGGTATAGAGATTATTAAGGCAATCTTTAACAATTTAATAGTATCAGTATTCTCTCTAAAACTTTTTTTTCCTTAATTAACATACTAATAATTCCAACTGTAGCTATTTTGCTAAATTCTGATGGTTGCAAGGTGAATAATCCTAAGTTGTACCAACTACGAGCACCATTTACTATCGGAGCAAAGTTAGAAGGAACTAGGAATATTCCTGCCAATAGAATTAAGGTAAATAAATAGAAAAAAATAGATAATTTTTTTCTATGTAGTCAATTGGTATCTTTTTGTAATAAGTATATTATTACTAATCCAAGTGTATAGAAAAATAAATTGTTTAAGAAATAACGTAGGTGTTTTATTATTGTTATATTCAGCTAGTAATATAAATAATAAACTAGAAAAAAACTAAATATAAAAATAAAAAAATCAATATTGATAAATTTGTCTTATTTTTTTATGAAATTCAACATAAGTCAACTCCTTTGATGTAATTATACAATTTAACTAGGTATTCTTAAAAAAATAAATAGTTTATATGTATAATTACTGTCTATCAAAAAAATATTGCATTCTAAATTTATTTATGTTAGAATAAAAAAATATAAAAAGAGAGAGCCGTTGCAAAGACGGTGACTCTGATTAAAATGTTATTAAAAAAATAACCATCTTAACCCGTTCAAAAGTTTTTAAAGATGGTTATTTTTTTATTGTCATTTTTAAAAAGCTGAGATACATACTCCAACTATTGTAACAATCAATAGATTTATTCCAATAATCGTCTGTATAATTTCGTAAGCTGACAATTTGCTACTCCTTTCTTCAAGATTTTTGATACTTATGAGCATAAGCATCAACCCCTTTCATATTAAAGTAGCCACCATCCTTATTAGAAGATATTACACTCCCTAACTTCTCTCTCCAACTCGATTATATCAAATAAAAAAATCTAATAATCAATTATCAAAGGAGTTATTCTAAAAAAATAGTATGAACACTATAAATTATTCTGTTATCTATTTTTTTAGTTTTTTTATTTCTTATAATATAACAGATTGAACGAGATTATTAATTGAAAAAAAGTGATATAATAAATTTTAGATATAAAAGAATAATACAATATAACGGAGTGTTTCTGATGATAAACAAAGAGGATTTATATAAATTAGATGAACTTTCTCCGGATGGTACATTTACAACTGGAGAAGACATACCAACACATTTAAATATAGGAAAGTTAAGAGAATATGTAAAAGAGAACAATATATCCCTGGATGATTTAACAGAAGAAGAAAAATATAAAAATAATGAGCACCTATTGATTTTAGTAGAGGAGGAATAACTATGTTGCTTTTTGAAATTGATTAAAAATTAATAATAATGTTGTTGTATATAATTATTTTCCAGAGAACACTGAAGATTATGGAACGATAGAGTTAGACTTAGTTTCAAAAGAGTTCACATTAATTAAACGAGCAGATAAATATAAACAAACAATGTATTTAATGCATGCATGTCAAGGATTATTGAAAATGTTAGATGAAAATGATTTTTTTCAGATACAAGAGTAGTTGCTTGGTACTAAAAAAACGTGAAAGAGAAACGCCTGGTAAATTTACCAAGTGTCTTTTATTTTATTATCTAGGAAGCTCAAATCCAGGTGAAGAGATTAAACTTTTAATTTTTTTTCTTGTGCTTCATAAATTATATCAGGAGTTTCATCTTTAAAAAAACTTTTTTTCAATTCACCGTTTATTACCTCATAACTAATATAAGGATCACACATCTTTATTAAATATGAATATTGTTCATATTCGTTCATATTTTCTAAGTTAAACATATTCTTCATCCTCTTTCAAAATAATCTTTCATTTATATTATAATCAGTTTATACTATGTTTACAACATAAATTTGTTTTCTTTAGCACTTCTTTTTTTGTAATTTGAAAAAAATGTTATTTTTAAATTATTTGTGTTTTATGCTAAAATTATATATGTTATGAATACATGGAAAAAATAAAGAGAAAGGAACTTTTGAGATGAAATATACTCCAATGATAGAACAATATCTAAAGATAAAAAAAGATTATCAAGATACGTTTGTATTTTACCGTCTTGGTGATTTTTATGAGATGTTCTTTGAAGATGCGACTAGAGCGTCAAAAAAATATTAGAAATAACTTTAACTGCTCGGGATGGAGGAGCTGAAAAAATTCCTATGTGCGGAGTTCCATTTCATTCATCAGCTACTTACATTGATACTTTAGTTAATAATGGATATAAAGTAGCTATATGTGAACAAGTTTCTGAACCTGGTCAAGGGAAAATCGTAGAGCGTAAGGTGGTTCAGGTAATTACCCCGGGGACGTATATGAACTATAAAAACTATGATGAGAATAACTACTTAGGTAGTGCATATGTAAAGAATAATAATATCTACTTTGCATTTTTGTGACATTATGACAGGGGATAGCCGTTGTACTGTGCTAAAAAATATGGCTGACCTACAAGATGAGGTACTAAAAAAATAATATTAAAGAAGTAATTAGCATAAAAAGATCAAGAGTTGGATATCAGTGCTTATATTACAGAAGTTGAGTTAACTAATGACATTACTAAGGAGAAAAACAAGTAATATTACTGATAACAATCTTCGTGTTGCTTTACGATGTTCTTTTTAGATTATATTGAAAAAAACTCAAAAATAAAAGATATTTCAAGCCTTAAAGATTTTTGAAGTATATTTCAAAGATAAGTTTGTTTATATGACGAACTACTCGTTAAAAAAACTTAGAAGTTACTCAGAACATGGCTAATGGTGGGAAAAAAAGGTTCTCTTCTTAGCATTGTGGATAAAAACATCAACAGCTGCGGGTTCAAGAAAAACTTAAAAAAATGGTTAGAAAAATCCATTGTTAGATCTTAAAGAAATTAAAAAAACGTCAGGAAATCGTAGAGGATTTTTACTAAGCATTATTTTGAAAAAAAGCGGATGTTAAAACTAGTTTGAAAGAAGTATATGATCTTGAGAGAATTTCTACAAAAAGTTTCTTATAATATCGTAAGTCCTAAGGAATTGTTAAACCTAAAGAAAAACATTAGCTCAAATACCGAAATTAAGAAATTATTATTAGGATTTGAATCTAATAAACTAAAAAGATATTGCAGAGAATATCGATGAATTAACAGATTTATATGATTATCTTGAAGCGACAATCCATGAAGAAGCTGGTCAGACTGTTAAAGAAGGTAATGTAATTAAATTAGGCTTTAATGAAGAGTTAGATAGTTATAAAAAAATGCTAGTAAAAAAACGGAAATAGAATTTTACTAGAAATCGAAGAACGTGAAAAAAAGAGAACTGGGGTTAAAAAAATCTAAAAAGTTGGATACAATAAGATTTTTCGGTTACTTTATTGAAGTGTCTAAAGTAGGGCTTAAAACTATAGATCCGATAGAACTAGGTTATCATAGGAAACAAACACTTTCTAACTGTGAGAGATTTGTGTCTGAAGAACTGAAAAAAAGTTGAAGAACATATCGTGAACTCCAAGACAAAAATTGAAGAGTTAGAATTACAATTATTCCAAGAAGTTAAGACGAAAATCCATAATTATATTGTAAGATTACAAAAAGTTGCGAATACTTTAAGTGATATTGATGTGTTCGTTTCATTATCTGATGTGGCAGAAGAATATGGTTATGTAAAACCTGAGTTCAATGATAATAATATTATTGATATTGTTGATGGTCGACACCCGATTGTTGAGAGAAATGTAAGTGCTGATAGTTATATTAGTAATGATTGTAAAGTAGATAAAGACAATAATATCTTGCTTATTACAGGACCGAATATATCCGGTAAATCTACTTATATGAGACAACTTGCTCTTATAGTGATTCTTGCACAAATTGGGTCATTTGTTCCAGCGACTTCTGCAAATTTACCGATTTTCGATAAAATATTTACGAGAATTGGTGCGAGTGATGATTTAGCTGGTGGTAAATCAACGTTTATGGTTGAGATGATTGAGGCGAAGAATGCTTTAGTCGAATCTACTGCAAATTCATTATTAATTTTTGATGAGATTGGTCGTGGGACTTCAACTTATGACGGTATTGCCTTAGCTCAATCAATACTAGAATATATTAATAATACTATTAAATGCAAAACATTATTCTCAACTCACTATCATGAGCTTACAAAATTGGAAAAATATTACCCAGGGAATAAAGAATATTCACGTTTCTGCGAAAGAAGATCATGGAAAGCTAATTTTCTTATATAAAATTAATGAGGGACCTATCGAGAAGAGTTATGGTATTCATGTAGCCAAGCTTGCTCATCTACCGTAAGATGTTATCGTAGGTGCTAATAAAAATATTAAGAGAATTAGAAAGTGGTACTAAAGGTAGTGAGGACCTTGTTGATAATGCCGGATACAATAAAGTATTATTAAATGAAAGTTCATCACAAGAGTCTGAAGAAAAAAATTAAGAGAAAAAAATACGACAAGAACTTGAAAAAGAATACAGCAGTAGAGTAGTAAAAGAAGATGTAAAAAGTAGATGAGGAAGCTTTGAGATTACAACTTCGTTCTGAACTAGAAAAAAAGAATACAGCAGTAGAGTAGTTAAAGAAGATGTAAAAAGTAGACGAGGAAGCTTTTAAGACAACAATTTCGTTCTGAACTAGAACAAGAGCTTAAAGAAGCGCTAGAGAAAAACTATTAGAAAAACAATTAAAAAGCTGAAGAAAAAAATTGAAGAAAAAAATTATGCAAAAATTACAATTGGATTTTTGATGATGATAATGAGAAATTTGATGAAATCAAAAAAAGCAATTAGAGAGTGTAAACTTCTTAGAAACAACACCAATGCAGGCGTTCAATCTTCTTTATGAATTACAGAGAAAAAAATAAGTGAGGATGTGAAATAAATTAAATGGGAAAAAAATAAATATATTATCTGCAGAATTATCAAATAAAATAGCAGCAGGAGAAGTTGTCGAAAGACCCTCTTCTGTTGTTAAAGAGCTAGTGGAGAACTCTATCGATGCAGGAAGTACTAATATCAAAGTTATAATTAAAGAATTTGGTATTCAACAAATTAGAATTATTGATAATGGTAGTGGTATTACTAATGATGATTTGGCACGTGCATTTTTACGTCATGCGACTAGTAAAATAAGTGCTGACTATGATTTATTTCACATAGAAACCTTAGGTTTTAGAGGTGAGGCATTAGCGAGTATTTCATCTGTGAGTAAAGTAGTAATTAAGAGTTGTGCAGGAGAGGCGCAAGGAAAGATGTTAGTTCTAGAAGGTGGAAAAGTAGTTTCAGAAGAATATTACGCACCTATTAAAGGAACTGATTTAAGTGTGGAAAATTTATTCTACAATACACCAGCAAGGTTAAAATATCTTCGTAATCCACATACAGAACAGGCTAATATTACTAATATTATTCATAAGTTTGCTCTATCTTATCCTAATGTAGCTTTTGAATTGCATGTAGATGGTAAAATCACTTTTAAAACGTATGGTGATGGTGATGTTCATAAGATTTTATCTAAAAATCTATAATATGGGTGTCGCTAGAAATATGATTGAATTTAGCGGGAATAATGATGATTACAAAGTATTTGGTTATATTTCTGTTCCGGAAGAGACGAGAGCTAGTAAGAATTATATAAATATTTTTTTATCAATGGTCGTTATATTAAAAAAATTACGGAATTCAAAAATGCTATTGTAGATGCTTATGGAACACTTCTAATGATTAATAGGTACCCGTTATGTGTTATTAATATAGAAATGAATCCGATTTTATTAGATGTTAACGTACATCCAACTAAGCAAGAAGTTAGACTTTCTAAAGAAACGGAATTAATACGTCTAATAAAAGAAGTTATCGCTGAAAGATTAAGTAATTATACATATATTCCACAAGGGATGAATAATGTTCTTACGAAAAAAGAAAAAGCGAAAATCGAAAAAAATAAATTTCTTAGATGAACTAGATAATAAATTTGGAGATGTAGAAGATGAGGATATTTTCTCAACAGAGCAAAGAGAAGTAGTTGGTGTTCAAGATGAGAATAGCTTTTTCTGAGGAGTCAAAGGGACTAGGGATAAAAAAACAGAAAAATGACAGTAGTTTTTTTTATATGATTCTGAAGAATTTCTAGGAAGTACTAGAGACGATAGTAGCTTTTCTGATAATCAAGAAGAATCTACAAGTCATGTTATTCAAGAAGATGAATTTCTTTTTTTGGAGAAGATTTGCTAACAAACTCTAATGAAGAAAAAAACCAGCACAAACTAAAGAAAAATACATTTAATCAAAGAAACAAAAACTCAAAAAAATTAAGAGTGATTTACCGATTTAAGCTATAGTACACACCCACGTGATAATAGAAATAAGTTCGGTGATAAGCCTACTAAAAAAGAGATAGAGAACTTCATGAATTTCTCTAAAAAAGAAGATGACGCGAGTTATGATGATCATACTGAAGAAGTAATCTCTAATGTAGTGAAAGATGATAGTCACTTTAATGAAATTAAAGATGTAAAAAAATTGTTCAAGATGATGATACAAAAGTTCGTACGCTCCCTGATTTAAAAAGTGTTGGCACAAATCTTTAAAACTTATATCTTATCAGAAGCGGATAATAAGCTATTTCTAATAGATCAGCACGCAGCTGCGGAAAGATATAATTATGAGAAATTACAGCGTGAATTTATCGAAAGAAAGAACTATAAAAAACAGATGTTAATACCACTTATGTTTGATTTTTCTGTAGAAGAAGCGGCTGAGGTTCGTAATAATTTAGAAAAAAATTTGAAGAGCTTGGCATTGCTTTTTGAGGAGTTTGGAGATAATTCTTATGTTGTTCGTGAGTTTCCTGGTTGGATAGAAGAAGACGAAGAGCAAATGATAAAAATTATTGTAGAGAAAGTTCTAAGAAATAACAATATAACTTTTAACGAATTAAGAAATGATGCAATTGCTATGGCAAGTTGTAAAATGTCTATAAAGGCAAATCAAGTTCTTACAGATGTCGAGATGAATAAGGTTATTAGTGATTTATATGAATGTAATAATCCATTTACGTGTCCGCATGGGCGTCCGATAATCACAAAAATGGAGAAAAAAGATTTAGAAAAAATGTTTAAGCGCATAGTGTAGGAGGTAAGATGGAAAAAATACCTTTAATAGCGATAGTAGGACCTACTGCAGTTGGAAAAACGGCACTTAGTATAGAGCTGGCAAAAGAGTTCAACTGTGAAATAATCTCAATAGATAGTGTTCAAATTTATAAAAAGTTTGATATAGGTTCTGCAAAGGTGAAAAAAGAAGAGATGGATGGGGTAGTTCATCACTTGATAGATGAACTAGAACCTACTGATACTTGTTCTGTCTATGATTTTCAAAAACTTGCACGTAAGAAAATTGAAGAAATACATGCTCGAGGTAAGATACCATTATTAATAGGTGGGACTGGTTTTTATATGAATGCGGTACTTAATAATTATGAGTTTACTGATTTAGAGGAGAAAACTTATGATATAGATGTCGATATGGCAAGAGAATATCTAAAAGAGAACTATCCAGATACATATAATGCGATTGACACAGAAAATCATCGTCGTGTAATCAATGCATATAATTATGTAATGAATGAAAAGAAAAGTCTAACAACAAACAACAATGGTGATACTGTTCTAGATTGTTATAATCCATTTTTAATAGTACTTAATACTGATAGGGAAGTCCTATATAATCGTATTAATAAGCGTGTTGAGCTAATGTTTGAAGAAGGGCTTGAGCAGGAAGTTAGAGAGATTATAGATGAGTATGGTTTTGAACTACAGGCTCTAGGAGCAATAGGATATAAGGAGATGATTCCATATCTTAATGGTAATGTTTCTAAAGAAGATACCATTGCAGCTATCTCTCAGAATTCACGCCGTTATGCAAAACGTCAACTTACATGGTTTAGAAATAAAATGGATGGGATTTGGTATGATACTGCCAATAAGGAACTTTTGGTAGATGTTATAAGAGACATCAAAGAAAAAAATTTAAATAAAGTAAATTTATTATATAATAGATTTAACTCTAGTTTTTAGGAAATAAGTAGGAGAGATTATAAAATATTTCGAGAGTATTTCTGATTTAACTAGAGTTTTTGTTCGTTATATGCTAAACTATTAATACTAAATATTCTCAAATATAGGAGGAGACGATGAATTCATTTAAGTATCTTAAGCCGAAGTTGTTTAGTGTAATGAAAAAAATTATACAAAGGAACAATGTTTAAAAAGATATTATTTCAGGTTTGATAGTAGCTGTTATAGCATTGCCTTTATCGATTGCTTTGGCGATTGCATCTGGAGTTAATCCGGAACAAGGTCTTTATACTGCGATTATTGCAGGTTTTTTTATTTCGTTTTTAGGTGGGAGTAGGGTTCAAATTGGTGGACCTACAGCTGCTTTTGTCGTTATTATATATGGAATTATAGCTGAACATGGTATTGCAGGATTGACTGTTGCTACACTTATGGCAGGGAGTAATGTTAATCCTGATGGGATTATTTCATTTTGGAGACTTGATTAAATTTATTCCGAAAACAATTACTATTGGATTTACACTAGGGATTGCTATGGGAATAGTAGTAGGTCAAATTAAAGATTTCCTAGGATTAAGTATGGGGGCAGTACCTGCAGAATTTGTAGGGAAGATAGTAGCCTACGCTCATAATATAAAAAGCATAAGTTATATAACCTTAGCAATAGGTATTCTTGCGATATTAATCCAAGTATTTTGGCCAAAGGTATCTAAGAAAATACCGGGTTCTTTAATTGCAATATTAGTTACGACATTTTTAGTAGCTATTTTCAAATTACCGGTAAAAACTATTGGTGATCTATATACGATTAAAGCGGGGCTTCCTAACTTTACAATGCCTACAATTTCTTTCTCTCTAGTTAGAGAGATGATGTTACCCGCATTTACGATCGCAATATTAGCTGCAATAGAATCATTGCTATCAGCCGTAGTGTCTGATGGTATGACAGGTAGTAAGCATAGATCTAATGCAGAATTAGTAGCCCAAGGTGTCGGGAACCTTATGTCGGCACTTTTTGGGGGTATTCCTGCAACAGGGGCGATTGCGAGAACAGCGGCTAATGTAAAAAATGGAGGTAGAACGCCAGTAGCTGGAATGGTACACGCATTTACCCTATTATTAATACTGCTATTTTTAATGCCTTATGCATCATATATACCGATGAGTTGCTTGGCGGCTATATTGATAATCGTAGGGTATAACATGAGTGGATGGCGTACTTGTATGCGCATGGTTAAAACTGCACCGAATAGTGATATAGCGGTATTAGTTATCACTTTCTTATTAACGTTATTCTTTGATTTGGTAATCGCGATAGAATTCGGTATGGTATTAGCTGCGTTTTTATTCTTAAAACGTATGTCTGATATTGCAGAAGTAAGACAATGGACTTACAAAGGTTCATCTGATGACGATAAACTGTCAGAAGAAGTTGACTTAAAATATGTTCCTAAAAATACAATCGTCTATGAAATATTTGGAGCATTATTCTTCGGAGCAGCAAATGTATTTACTAATTTTGAACATGGTGAAGGGAAAAATGTTCTGATTATAAGAATGCGTAATGTTCCGGTGATGGATATTTCAGGATTAGAAGTGCTTGAAGAAATATTAGAAACGTGTCAAAAGCGTGGTTTAACATTAATATTATCGCACGTAAATGAACAGCCGTATCATGTTATGGAAAAGGCAGGATTTATCGAAAAGATAGGTAGAGAAAATCTATGTGTGAATATCGATGCATCTTTAGAAAGAGCAGAGAAGTTAGGGAGCAATAATTAATAAATAAATATAAAATACAGAATAAATCCAGGGCTGATCCAAAAAGCTCTAATTTTAAAAAAAGTTTATGTGAAAAATGCATAGACGTAGAGGTTCATTTATATCTAAATTAGCTTTATAAAAAAACTTTTTAGCTATCTAATAAATTTTTTCGGGAGTGACTTGATAAAAATCGATTTCTTTGGAATTGCGATTTTTGAGTCACTCCCTATTTTCTATGGATTTAGAATTATGATTTAATATTTTTTTATTTATTATTTAAAGAGTATGGTTTACAGTTGTAATTAAAAAAACTTATTATTTTATTAGTTTTTTTAAAGTGCTGTAAATGTATTTATATTTTTAATATATATATATATATATATATATATTGTGTAAAAAGATAGTGGTTTTTTTATAAAAAAAGTATTGATTTTTTTATTATTTTTTTTATTTTTAAATATACGTAATTTAAAGTATATTTTAAGTTCAGAAAAGTATAATAAAGAATTGGAATATAATAGTTTACATAATGTATGAAAGGAGAAACGTAAGTGATAGGAAAAAAATAATAAATATTTGAGGGACACAAGAAGTGGAGTAAAGGTTGAAAGTTACTCTATTAAAAAAAGTTTAAAAGTAGGGGCAGCATCGGTTGTAATTGGTGCTAGTATATTTTTTTGGTGTTACTGGGATAGCTAATGCAGGAGAAGTTGTAGATAAAAAAATACTGAAGTAGCAGTTTCATCCGGTAAAGAGGGAGTGAAGCCTATAAAAGAAGAAGTGCAACCTGCTAAAAAAAGAGGAGTTAGCAACAGGAAACACTTCAGTTGTAAACAACAATGCTAATGCTGGAAAAAAACGTTAGAAAAAAACAAGTAGTATTAGACAAAAACTAAATTACAAACTAATATTGAAAAAAAGTAGAGGAACTGCTAGAAAAAAATAAATAAAGACAAAGCACCTGCGTCTACTTTAGCGGCTATTAAAGTGGATTTAGAAAATGCGAAGAATGCATTAAATAATAACGAGTTAACACAAGTTGAAGTTGATGTATTAGCTAAAAAAACTAAGTGAAAAAATTACGGTATTATCTTCAATGCCTAAGATTGGCGCTCCTAAAAAAGAGTTAAAAGAAGGGGAAAATACGATTGCTAATACTGGCTCTCGTGACTTGCGTAATGGGAATAAGAATGAAGTAGGTTCTGATTTTAGATCTGCACCAATTGATGATAAAACTAGCCGAGGAAATCTTGGAATTGTTGTAGCGAACTCTGGATTTATTACAGGATATGCCACACCATCTTCAACAATTGAGATTAAGAGAAATGGTACAACTGTGCTTACTTCTAAACTTGACGATACAGGAACATTCAAATTAAATGCCAAAGGTATCGAAGTTGGAGATAATGTTGAGTTAGTTGTTAATGGAAAGAGTGTTTATACTACTAAAGTAAGTCCGGCAGATACAGTAGCTTTCAATGATAGTTTAGCAGGAATTGCTCAAGTTGATGGATATACAGCGGCAGAAGCTGATGTTGAGGTAACTGTTGGTGGAAAAACTTTTAAAACTAAATCACAAACAAATGGATACTTCACGGTTAATGTTGATACGGACTTGATGGTAAAAGATGCAGTTGTTAAGACTGTTATCAAAAAGAATGGTCAAGTAGTTGGTCGTGGAACAAGTACAGTTCGTGCAACAAAAGTAACAGACTTCGGGGTTGGTTGGATTAAAAATCCTATGATTGATTACTCACACCGTGATGTATATTCACTAGATACGAAGCAATATGCTTTCGTAAGTAAGGGAACTGCTGATAAAGCCTATGAGAATATTCGTGTTTACCGTGAAGAACGTATCGAAAAAGATGGAAACAAATATTATTATTGGATATTAGATTCAGGTCCAGCGGCAAATGGATTAGACGGTATTTCTAAAAAAATCTCACTTGCGATTCCACGTACAGTTGGAGATCCTTATGAATTTACTTATACAAAATATCAAGATGGAAAACAAACCTTCCACAAAAAATATAATAGTGCATCAGCATGGGAGTATGAAAACTCAGCTTATCGAGCTTATGTCAAAAATGGAGTTCCTCGTTCAGGAGCAACTTATGGAGAAAACTCTGATGCTTGGATGGATTATATAAATCCGTCTAATACTTGGTGGTGGAATATTTATCGCGATTCTAAAAAAAGATGGTACTGATCGTAATCCGGATGCAGCTTCTCGAGTAAAATGATATGTTAGGGATTTATAAAAAAATGGTCTAGACTATAATCTTACTCGTGGAATCATAGAAGATAAAATGAAAGTTGTTGCAGGGCAACGTTCAATTATCACTTTCAAGACGAAAAATTCTTGAAGGAAAAGAGCTAAATGATAGTATTATGTCGGATTGGAGCAAAAAAGATCCAAATGATCCGATGGTAGAAGAAATGAAAAAACGCCTAGCCAATGACCCATTCCTTGCTTATGGTGGATATACAGAGGGTGGACATATTCGTTACAGAAATGGTGAAAATGCCATTATTGGGGTATTACCATTAAAACCAGAGGAAGCAAAAAAATATGACTTAAAACCAAGATCTAAGTCACAAACAACTAAAGTAGGGGTAATTCCAGATGCTTTCCATAGTATTGATAATACGGATGAATTGCCAAAGGGTACAACATATCGTTGGTTTAAAGATCCAGATGTATCAAAAGCAACAGCACCGGATGCACCTGTGTATGGTAAAGTGGAAGTGATTATTCCGAACGTGGAACATTTATTGTAGATGCACCTATTTATGTTACAGAGGATAAGGAAAAAACACCAGAAGCTCCATCAGCAACAGCAAAAGAAGATGGCTCTGTAACAGCTAAACCACAAGATTCAAATAAAGTGGATAAAATCAAAGTTAACTACATAGGAGAAGATGGTTCTAATAAGACGGCTGAAGGGAATAAAGGGGAAAATGGTAAATGGACTGTTACGGGTAATCCGTAAGTCCAAATCGATGCAGATACAGGTGAAATCACAATCCCAGCTGATAAAGTCAAAGACAATACAGAAGTAATAGCAGTTACAAAAAAATGGAAACAGTGATGACTCAACTCCAGCAAAAGCAACTGCAAAAAGCACCGAAACCTGAAACGCCAATTGTAACGGCACCAAATACTGGTGTTGTAACAGCAAAACCAAAAGATCCAGCCAAAGCAGATAAAATTACGGTTACTTATAAAGACGAAGATGGATCAAAAGTAACAGTAGTAGGAAATAAAGGAAATGATGGAACATGGACTCTTGAGAACAATCCAGGTGTAACTATTGATGGTTACACAGGTGAAATCACAATTCCGGCTGACAAGGTAAAAGACGATACTCCAGTAACAGCTATCACAAAAAATGGAAATAGTGTTGATTCAGATCCAGCAACAGAAACAGCAAGAGCACCAAAACCTGAAAAACCAACAGTAACAGCAAATGAAGATGGATCTGTAACAGCGAAACCACAAGACCCAACAAAAGCAGACAAAATTACAGTTACTTACACAGGAGAAGATGGTTCATCGAAAAAAGTAGTAGGAACGAAAGATCCATTTAATCAATGGAGTTCAGATGATCCAGAAATCAACATCAATGCAGACACAGGTGAAATCACAATCCCAGCTGAAAAAGTAAAAAATGAAACAGATGTAACAGCTATTACAAAAAATGGAACTAGTGATGATTCAGAACCGGCAACAGACAAGGCAAAAACACCAGATAATGAACCGCCTATTTTAACTCTAACACCTAATCATGTAACGGTAGTAGAAGGGGAAACTGTAACATTTAAAGTAAAAAGCAACAGATGATAAAAAAAGTTTCGTTTGAAGCGACTGAATTTTTAACAAAATATGCTACAAGATATAAATCTGGACATGCCGGTCCGGTGGACTTTAACTTTACAATACAGGAAGATAAAGTGAAAGAAATCGAAGTTACAATTAAAACTGTAGCGGAAGATGTTGGTAAACAAAATACAATTATATTTAATGCAACAGATAACTCAGGTAACAAGGCTAAACCGGTGATTTTCTCATTTGAGGTAACACCACGTGATAAGATAGGACCAACTATTTCAGCGGATGGAGCAACAGTTACAAGTCGTGAGGAAATTACACCAATTTCAGTAACAGCAAAAGATAACGATGGCGGAGTTGGAATGCATAAAGATAAGCCAATCGAAGTAAAAGGCTTACCAGAGGGACTAAGATTTGAAAATAATCAAATCGTAGGAACTCCTACAGGAACGCCTGGAATTTCAAAAGTAACGATTACAGCTTATGATAAGAATGATAATAAGGGTGAAAAAACGATTGAAATTGTAGTTAAAGGGCAAAATGACAAGTATAACCCAATAGGAAAAGACCAAACTGTTCCTAAAAATTCAGTACCTAAGGCAGAGGATAGTATTGCGAATAAAACTGACCTTCCAAAAGGAACAAAATATACTTGGTTAACTCCACCAAACACAAGCCAAGGCGGGCAAACTGTTTCTGCAGTTGTTGTGGTAGAATATCCAGACAAAACAAGAGATCATGTTAGTGTGAATATTACTGTACCTACGAATTTAACAGCAGAAGTTACGAAACCAAATGAAGTTTTTGGAGAAACGTGCAGTTGAATCTAAAAAAAGTTGTCACACCAAATAAAGAGGGTTCAACAATCACAACAGAAAAAAATCAGAAAATGGTTTAACCGTTAATGGAGAAGGTAAATTAACAGGAACGCCAAAAGTAGAAAAATGGGGCAAAGACGAAGAAAAAAACGCGCTATCACAATTCCGGTTAAAGTTACGAATGGAACTGAAGAAATTACAGTAAGCGTACCAGTTACAATTCTACGTGATACAGATGGCGATGGGAAACCAGATGTAACAGATTCAGATGATGATAATGATGGTATTCCAGACAAGGATGAGATAACTGCTGGAACAGATCCAAAGATTCCTGACAAACCAGGAAATAAAACATCATACGGTCTAACAGGAGAAGCAAAACCATCTACTGTTATTGAAAATAAAGATGTTGATATACCAGGAGTAGTAAAACCAAATAAAAAGAACTCAACGATAGAAACACCAACTGCTATAAATGGCTTGAAAGTTGACAACAATGGTAATTTAACAGGAAAACCAACAGTAGGCAAATGGGGTGAAGGTGAAGAAGAACGTGATATTACTATCCCAGTAAAAGTTAAGAACGGTTCGGAAGAAGCTAACGTAAGTGTACCGGTTAAAATCCAACGTGATACAGACGGAGATGGTGATCCAGATGTTACAGATAAAGATGATGATAACGATGGAATTTCAGATGACGATGAAAAGAGAAATGGAACAGATCCAAAAAGTTAAAAAAATGATCTGACAGGAATCGTTACAGCTCCAGCTAAAGTGAAAGAAAAAACTCCAGTACCGACAACTTTACCAAAAGTTGTAACACCGAATAAAGAAGGTTCAATAATTACAACAGAAAATCCAGTAAATGAATTGAAAGTAAATGGAGAAGGTAAATTAGAAGGAACACCAACAGTCAATAAATGGAATGACGGTGAAGAAGAACGTAATATCACAATTCCTGTTAAGATTACGAGAAAAAAAGATGGTAAAAAAAGAAGAAGCTACGGTATATGTTCCAGTGACAATCCAACGTGATACAGACGGAGATGGAACTCCGGATGTTGACGATTTAGATGATGATAACGATGGAATTTCAGATGAAGATGAAAAGAATAATGGAACAGATCCAAAAAGTAGCAAAATGATCTAACAGTAGCAGTTACAAAAACCGAATGTAGTGATTGAGAAAAAAAGAAGTTACTCAAAAGAAGTTGTCACACCAAATAAAAAGGTGCAACAATTACTACAACTACGCCAGATAATTCAGGAAAAGTGACTGGTCTTACGGTTAATGGAGAAGGTAAATTAACAGGAACTCCAACAGTGGAAAATTGGGGCAATGATGAAGAAAAAACTATCGACATTCCGGTTAAAGTTACGAAAAAAAGTAGAAAAAAATTCACTGAAAAATGGTAAAAGTAGAAGAAACGCAAGAAAAAAAGACGTAACAGTTCCAGTCACAATCCAACGTGATACAGATGGTGATGGAACACCGGACGTTTTAGATACAGATGATGACAATGACGGAATTCCGGATGAAGTGGAGAAAAAGTAATGGAACAGATCCAAAAAGTTCCTAATAATCTAACAGCAACAGTTGCGAAACCTGAAAAAGTTAAAGAGAAAAAACCAGTTACTCCAACAAAAGTTGTAACACCAAATATGCCAAATTCAACAATTACAACAGATAATCCAGATGGAACAGTGAATGGCTTAAAAGTCAATAATGAAGGGAGCCTAGAAGGAACGCCAAAAGTAGATAATTGGAAAAAAGATGAAGAAGAACGTAATATCTTAATTCCGGTTAAAGTTACGAACAACGGAAAAGAAACTACAGTAAAAGTTCCAGTGATAATCCAACGTGATACAGATGGTGATGGAATCCCAGATGTTGAGGATCTAGATGATGATAACGATGGAATCCCGGATACTGTAGAAGATAAAAAAACGGAACAGATCCAAAAGCTGCAAATGACTTAGAAGTAGTAGTTACAAATCCAGACAAAGTGAAAGAGAAACAACCAGTAGCTCCAACAAAAGTTGTAACTCCAAATAAAGAAGGTTCAACGATTGTAACAAACACACCAGATGGATCAGGACAAGTGAACGGTCTAAAAGTGAATGGAAAAGGTGAATTAGAAGGAACTCCAACAGTAAATAATTGGGGTAAAGATGAAGAAGAACGTAAAAGTTGAAATTCCAGTTAAAGTTACTAAAGTTCTAGAAAAAAATTCAAAGAAAAATGGTAAAGAAGAAGTAACAGAAGAAAAAGACGCAAAAGTTTCAGTAACAATCCAACGTGATACAGACGGAGACGATGATCCAGATGTTACAGATAAAGATGATGATAACGATGGAATTCCGGATGAGGTTGAAAAAGCGAATGGGACAGATCCGAAAAATGCAAACAACCTAACTGCAAAAGTTTCAGATCCAACTAAAGTTACAGAGAAGACACAAGTTCCTTCAACATTACCGAAAGTTGTAACACCGAATAAAGACGGTTCAACAATTACAACAGAAAGCCCAGTAAATGGATTAAGTGTTGATAAAGATGGTAAATTAACAGGAACACCAAGCGTACCTAATTGGGGTAGTGATGAAGAACTTAAAGTCAACATTCCAGTTAAAGTTAAGAATGGTGATGAAGAAATTCGAGTAGAAGTTCCAGTTATTATTCAACGTGATACAGATGGAGATGGAGATCCGGATGTTACAGATAAAGATGATGATAATGATGGAATTTCAGATGAGGAAGAAAAAGAAAAAAACGGAACAGATCCAAAAAGTTGCTACAACACAAACTCCTGTGGAAATAAATATTACACGTGAGAAAAATGGAGACGCAATTGTTACACCGAAAAAACCAGGCGGGAAACCGTATCCTAAAGATACGAAGGTAGAAATTCCAGGTGAAAATGGAACAACAATAGTAGTAACGATAGGAGATAATGGCTCAGGAACTGTACCAAATGACAATCTTCCAAAAGAGGCAGAAATAGGTCGAGGAACAGTGACCGAACCAAATAAGGAACCATCAAAAACCAGTGGATGTAACAACACCGGCTCGTAAGACACCAACAGTAAACTTGACTCAAAATCCAAGCACTGGAGATGTGACAGTAACACCTAAGAAAATAGATGGTACAAACTATCCTACAGGAACTACAGTAACAATTCCAGGCAAAGATGGAAAAACTATTGATGTAGTAATCGGTAAAAATGGTTCAGGTACAGTTCTGAATAATGATTTACCAGAAAGAGATGTAACAGGAACAGCTATTATTACAGAACCAAATCAAAAACCATCGCAACCAGTGGATATTACAACACCGGCTAAAAAGGTACCAACATTACAATTAGACCAAGATCCAAAAACTGGAGATGTAACGGTAACACCTAAGAAACCAGATGGAACAACATACCCACCAGGAACTAAGGTAGAAATTCCAGGGAAAGATGGAAATCCAATCCCTGTAACAATTGGAAAAGACGGTACAGGAAAAGTTCCTAATAATGATTTACCAGAAACAGATACTCCAGGAACAGGTAAGATTAAGGAAGATGGTAAACCAGAGGTAGAGATTAAGGTAGAAACACCTAAAAAAATTGATCCTAATGCACCAGAAACAGCACAAGTAGGTACAATTGAAATCACAAGAAAACCAAATGGAGATGCGATTGTAAAACCTAAGAAATCAGATGGAACAAACTATCCTAAAGATACTAAGGTGAAAATTCCAGGAGAAAATGGAACAAGCATCGTAGTAACGATAGGAGAAAATGGTTCTGGAGAAGTGCCGAATGACAAACTTCCAAAATATGAAGTACCAGGAAAAGGAACAGTAACAGAACCTAATAAAAAAACCATCGCAACCAGTTGCTGTAACAACACCAGCTCGTAAGACACCAACAGTGGAAATGGAACAAAATCCAAATACAGGAGATGTAACGGTAACACCTAAGAAACCAGATGGAACACTATATCCAGAAAATACTAAAGTAGAAATTCCAGGAAAAGATGGAAAAACTATTGAAGTAACAATTGGAAAAGATGGAAAAGGTACAGTTCCTAATAATGATTTACCTGATGAAGATACTCCAGGAACAGGTAAGATTACAGAGCCAGGAAAACCAGCAGAAGATGTTAGGGTAGAAACACCTCAAAAAATCAATCCAAATAATCCAGCGACAGAACAACCAACTGGAATCGATATTAAAAGAAATGAAAATGGAGATGCGATTGTCACACCTAAGAAACCGGATGGAACACCATATCAACCAGGAACTAAGGTGAAAATTCCAGGAGAAAATGGCACAACAATAGTCGTGACAATTGGGAAAGATGGTTTTGGCACAGTTCCGAATGACAAACTTCCAAAACAAGATATTCCAGGAAAAGGCACAGTAACAGAGCCGGGAGCTAGACCATCTAAACCGGTGGATGTAACAACGCCAGCTCGTAAGAAACCAACAGTAGAGTTGAATCAGGACCCTGATACTGGAGATGTAACAGTAACGCCTAAGAAACCAGATGGAACAACATACCCACCAGGTACTAAGGTAGAAATTCCAGGTAAAAACGGAAATCCAATCACTGTAACAATAGGAAAAGATGGAAAAGGTAAAGTACCAAATAGTGACTTACCAGATGGAGAAGTACCAGGAACAGCTAAGATTACAGAATCAGGTAAAACTCCTGAAGAAGTTCAAGTGAAAACACCGAAAAAATTAGATCCAAACGCATCACGAACAGAACAACCAGGTGAAATAGTAATCACAAGAAAACCAAATGGAGATGCTGTAGTAACACCTAAGAAACCAGATGGAACAACATATCCACCAGGAACGAAGGTAGTTATCCCAGGTGATAATAACACACCGATTGAAGTTACTATTGGAGATAATGGATCAGGAACGGTTCCAAATGATAAACTTCCAAAAGGTGAAGTAAAAGGTAAAGGAATAGTAACAGAACCGAATAAAAAACCATCGCGACCAGTTGATGTAACAACACCAGCTAAGATTAAAACTTCTGAAAAACGGTGAGTCACAATCACAAAAATCATCAGATAACAAAGAAAATCCAACAGTTAATAAATTTACAAACCGATTAGCAAATACTGGTGAATCTGAAACAAATACAGGTTTAGCGGGATTAGGATTAGCTATGTTCGGAAGCCTATTAGTTGTTGCTAAAAAGACGCAGAGAAGATGAAGAATAAATTATATAAAAAGATATAAATTTTTGATTTCTTAAAAATAATTCTTTGTTAATACATAATAAATTCGGAGTATGGAGAAATCCAGCTCCGAATTTATTGTTTTATAAAAAGATGAAATGTATGAATTAATATAAAACAAGATGTTATCTAAAAAAATATGGATAGCATTTTTTTATTTGTTGAAATTAAATTTTTAATTTATAAAGGTAATGACTTTAAAAAAATTAACTTAAAAAAATATTTCGTTTTGTAAAGAATATTATTTTTTTAATATTACTTATGAGAGTAAATGTGCGAATACATACATATATATATGGTAAAAATAATGTTAAATTTTATAATAAATAAGGTTTTTTTAATATTTTTTTCTATTTTAACTTTACATAATTTAAGTACATTTTAAGTAAAAATATGGTATAATAAGGTGTTGTAAATATAATAATTTAGAAATTATTATAAAAAGCTTTTAACATAGAATCGTTGTTATTAAATTGTATTCAGAAAATAGGAAGGAGAAATGTACGTGATAGGAAAAAAACAACAAATATTTAAGGGATACAAAAAGGTGGAGTAAAGGTTGAAAGTTACTCTATTAAAAAAAGTTTAAAGTTGGAGCAGCTTCGGTTGTAATTGGTGCTAGTATATTTTTTTGGTGCTGGCATAGCTAATGCAGGAGAAGTTGTAGAGAAAAAAATACTGAAGTAGAAAAAATTAGAAGGTACAACTGGCAAAGAAGAAGTGAAGCCCGCAAAAGAAGAGGTGAAACCTGCTAAAAAAAGAGGAATTAGCAAGTGGAAACACTCCAGCTGTAAACAACAATGCTAATACTGGAAAAAAATAGTGGAAAAAAACAAGTATTAGACAAAACAAAATTACAAACTAATATTGAAAAAGTAGAAAAACTTTTAGAAAAGATTAACAAAGAAAAAGCACCGGCTTCTACCTTAGCGGCTATTAAAATAGATTTAGAAAATGCTAAAAATGCATTAAATAATAATGAGTTAACACAAGCTGAAGTTGATGCAATAGCTAAAAAACTTAATGAGAAAATTTTTGTATTATCTTCAATGCCTAAAATTAATACACCTAAGAAGGTTGTAAAAGAAGGAGAAAATACGATTGCTAATACCGGATCTCGTGATTTACGTAATGGTCTAAATATAGGTGAAGGGACTGGATTTAGAGCAACTACAACTGATGAGGGGCGTGTTGAAGGTGCGTTAATTAATGTTAAAGAATTTATTTCTGAAGCACAAGGAGAAGGTTCAACAACTGATGGTAATCGTAATCGTACTATTAGCAAAACGTTTATGACAGCTAAGTATAGCGAAGAGAATGGTCATAAATTTATTACTTATGATGTTTATTTCCAAAATGATGGTAAAGCTTTAGCTGGTACTAGTGCAAATGCTCTTTGGTTCTATCCACCAAGAGACATTTTGTATAGTGATGGTAGCTATCCTAAAGGACCTATCTATGAGGCTTATTATGAACGCTATCGTAATAATGTAGGAAGTGGTACACTTTCACATAATCCAAATAACTTTTCAAAAGTTGGTGGTACTTATTATGTACCTCTAAGAAATGGAGTGATAGAAGACTCTAGTTCTCAAAGCCTTTGGGGAGAATCTTATAGTTTCTTCCAATTTGGTGGTGGACCGACAAGAAATGACCAACGTCAACAAATGTTGAAAAAAATTGGAAAAATAACGATGAATTGAATAAAATCATTAGACAATCAAATGGAAGCTATCCACGTGCTTCTTATTCGCATTTATTAAATATTTCAAAAAATGTAAATTATGCCTACAAATATCACGTTAAAATTCGATTGAGAGATAATGTAACTGTAGAAGAAGCAAAACGCGCAGGGGTAATTGCTGCAACTTCTAAGGCGGGTGTTGCAACTACAGCGACTGCAGCATACGTGTATGCCGCTACGGGGACACGATTAGTAAGTACTCCAGATGCAAAAATAGATCCAATTCAAGGATTAACAGTTACAAAAACAGTAGGAGATAATGCAGGAGATCCAACAAATCCTGTATCTTCAGGTTATGTTAGACATAAAAATGGAGGAACTTTCCCTGCCGGAATGAGTTGGAGTTGGAAAAATAATAATTCACCAAGCACGGCTCAAGCAGGTGTGTTTACGTATACTTCTGTTGCTAGATATCAAGATGGTTCAACATCAGAAGACACAGGGTCTGGTTCAGATGGAACAGTTACATTAAAAGTTAAACCTATTAAACCAACTATTACAGCTAATGATGTCGTTCATAAAAAAAGGATTAACAAATCAAACAATCACGGTAAATGTTGGTACAGGAGTTAAAGCTAGGTTCTACAGTTACTTTATATGATGGTAATAATGTAATTGGAACAGGAACAACTACTGGAACTACTGCAAGGATTACAGTTACTGGGGCATTAACAGGGAATCCAATTACGGCTGAAACAACTGTAAATAATAATGGAATAGTGAAATCTGATAGAAGTGATTCTGTTACACCAACGGAAGCACCAGATAACCAAGCTCCGACGGTTAAAATGACAAATCCAACAGATGGAAACAAAGTAAGTGTATTAACAAGTAATGAGACTAATGCTCCTACAACTCGTATTTATAGAGGAGCAACTTTAAATGTTCCATTAACAATGTACGATAATGACCCTAAAGGTAAAGTAAACTTAAAATATGAAAGTGGATTACCTAAAGGTGTTACTTTTAACAATGGAACAACTCTTTCAAAAAATGGAGCGATAGAGACAAAACCTGGAACAACAAATGTAACTGGAAAAGTTGCTGCTGATGCAACATTAGGAAAACAAACTGTTACTTTTAAAGTGTCCGATGATCAAGGAAATAATGTTGATAGTGGAAATAAAGCAATAGTGAAGTTTAATGTTGAAGTCGTTGACTTAGCTTTCCAAAAAAATAAAGGTGAAGTCAAATCGGATGGTACTCTAGTTGTAAAAACTACTAAAGGAGCGTCTTATACAGATTCGCATGATTTCATTACGGCTACCGATGGAACAAATGTAGGAGACCAATTCTTCCCAGGTGGAATGAAGTTTAGATTTATTGACTCAAATGGAACTACGACAAGTAGAGTTATCTTTAATACTCCTGGGAAGCATACTGTAAAAGCAGCAGCTTATTTCCATGAAGGATATGCTGGAACAAATGGAGTTGAAAAAGTTACTAATAATACTCCGGGTAAAGATAGTGAAATTCTCAATAGATCATTCTTATATAGAACTGTTGAATTCCAAGTAAAACCAACAGCACCAACAGTAACTCCAGAAAATAATGGGGATGTTACAGTAACACCAGTGGCTGAAGATAATGTAAATACATTTAGTTTCACATATAACGAACCTAATAATTCTTCAAGAAAAATTACAGCAACAAAAACAGGAAACGGATGGACATTAAGTAATGCTCCAGATGATGGTGTAACGATTGATAAAACTACAGGGAAAGTAACTATTAAAGATAGAGCGATAAAAGACTCTGTACCAGTTACGGCAAAAATCTGAAACAAGTGACCATGTAGAAAGTGACCCAACAACAGTAAATTCAAAAGCAGGGGAAAAAGAACCGCCTGTATTTACATTTAAACCTAATGGAAAAGAAGCTAGAGTTGAAGCTAATAAAGAACAAGTTGTTTATGTGACTCCGACAGAAGAGACACACTTAACGATTGGTACTGTAACGGATAATTCAAATAAATTAGTGGAATCTAGATTAACAGAAAAAAATGGAAACACAGCTAATGGATTAGGTTTCCCTGGGTTAACATATAATGACGCTCCTAAAGAAAATAATAAAGAATTCGGTGCGCCAAGAGAGATTACTCTTACAGGGAAAGTGAATAAGTATAGTAATGGAACTACACCATGGAGAGATAATGTTGAATATTCACGTTTCGCTAGAGCAACAGATGCTTCTGGAAATGAGTTAAATAATCAATCTGACGGTGTAAATCCAACGCGTATTAAATTGAGAATTTTAACTCAAGCAACGAAATATGATCCACAAATTCCACCTCAAGCAATTGATAAGGATGTTACAGCAAGCGATGCGAAAGTTACTCAAGCAGAGTTTGATGCTATTAAATCCAATATTACCTTCACATCACAACGTGGTGAAGTGAAAATTAGCAATGGAGCTAATAATAGAACTGCTGACTTAAATATTACTATGAATGAAAATGGAAAAAAATTAAGAAGAACGCTACGAATGGTTCATATTATGTAAGTGCAACAATTACGTATCCGGACCTTTCAACAGAAAAATATCGAGATTCCTGTAAGTAAGTCAGATACAACTGCACCAAGAGTAACAATAAATGGTAAAGAATTATCAGAAACGGCTACAGATTATTCATTTGTAGTATTTAAAGGTTCTACATTTAACCCAACATTAAGAGTTAGTGATGATAAAAATAATGTGAAAAGTGTAAGTGTATCAGGTTTACCAAGTGGAAATAATTTCTCAGCAACAGGAGATTGGTCTAAAAATGGAGCAGATGTTCAAGTTGCAGGAGATACTAGTACAGCAACAAATAATGCTGTACTAGGAGATCATGAAGCAAGTATTGTTGTAAAAGATGCACTAAACAATGAGAAAACTTATAAATTCAAATATAAAGTTGTAGATGTTGAAATTAAAGAAACACCAAAAACAGTTGCATTAAATACACAATTAGGAGATTCTCATAATTATGTAAAAGTAGTAGATGGCAGCACAAGTACGGATAATGATAAATATTATCCAGATGCTAAATCATTCAAATGGAAAAAGGGAACTGCTGAAGTTTCGAATGAAACAGAATTAAGAAGACCAGGAATAGTGTCAGATTATAAAGTGTTAGTGAAGTTTACATCTGGTGCAGGGTTCTATACAAAAAAACGATTGATGGGAACCAAGTTAAAGTTTACACACCTGCCACAATCGAAAGAGACCAAACATTCCGTGTTAAACCAACAGCTCCAACAATTACACCTTTAGAAAAAGGAGATGTTACAATAACGCCAGTAAGTGAAGAAAATGTCAATACACTAAACTTCACTTATAAACATCCAAATAATTCTAATATTGATATAACAGCTACAAAAAATGGCAATAAATGGTCATTATCGCCAAATACACCTGCGGATGGTGTAACTATTAATCCTGATACGGGTGTTGTAACGATTAAAGACCGTGCTATTAAGGACGCAACTGAAATAAGAGCTAAATCTGTGACAACAGATAGTGTAGATAGTGATACAACAACAGCAAATTCTAAAGTAGGGGATACAGAACCACCGAAATTTGAATTTACTCCAAATGGTGTAGAAACAAAAGTAGAATCTAACGGCGATCAAGTGGTTTATGTAACACCAACAGAAGAGACAAATCTAACAATTGGTAGAGTGACTGATAATTCTGGTAAGTTATTAGAATTCAGAATAATGGAAAAAAATGGGAACTTAAGTAATGGTTTAGGATTCCAAGGATTATCTTATAATGAATTGATTCGTAAAGATAATACCGAAGTAGAAGCACCAAGAGATGTTAATGTTACGGGGAAAGTAAGTGAATATAAATCAGGCACAACACCATGGAATGATAGTGACGATTATACACGTTATGTAATTGCAAAAAGATGCTTCTACAAATGAGCTAAGAAATATATCAGATGGAACGAATCCTACTAGAGTTAAATTCAAAAATCCTAACTCAAGCAACAAAAATATGAACCACAAATTACAACACAACCAATTAACGTAGATGTTACTGCTCCAGGTGCAAAAATTACTCCGTAAGATTTTTGCTTCAATGAAATCAAATCTGACATTTACATCTACACGTGGAGCTGTAAAAGTTGATAATACAACTAGCGGTTTAACTATTACTATGAAAGAAGATGGGGCAATTAAGCCAAAAGATAATGGTACTTACTATGTAGGAGCGACTATCACTTATCCAGACCATTCAACAGAAGATATTGAAATTCCTGTAACGAAAGCGGATGCGAATGGTCCTTCAGCTACAATGGATGGTATGTTGTTAACAGATAATGAAGCAACTACAGCAACGTTTGTCGTGTTTAAAGGAGCAAAAATTCAATCCTACTTTCAATGTAAGAGATGATAAAAAAATAAAATTACTTATCTGAAAGTAACAGGACTTCCAAATGGAACTGAAATTGAAAAAACAGGAACTTGGAATAGTGGAACAAATGTTAAGATTGAAGAAGCAGCGAATACATCAACAGATACTTCTACTTTAGGTGATCATGTAGGAACTGTAATAGTTAATGATTCTGCAAATAATCCTGTAACATACAAGTTCAAATATAAAGTAGTAGACGTTGAAGTTAGAAATAGTCCAGAAACGGTTGAGTTAGGAACTAAACTAGTTGATGCAGAAAATTCAAACAACGGTAAAGACTCTCATAATTATGTGAAGTTAGTTTCTGCAACAGATGGTACAAAGCAAGATGTGGATGATAAATATTACCCAGCAGGAATGCACTTTAAATGGAGTAAGAATCAAACAGAAGTAACTACTACTACTGAGTTTAACAAACCAGGTGTAGTAACGGATTACAAAGCATTAGTGAAATTCCCAAGTGGTGCAGGATATTATACAACCAATATAGACGGTAAAGCAGTTAAAGTTTATACACCTGCTAGTATCGAAAAAGATGTAACATTCCATGTAGCACCTCCAAAACCAACGTTTAATCAGGATACAGTGACTTCGACAACACGTACAATCAGTGGTACATTAGGTGGATTCACATCAGATGATAGAGTTGTAGAAATACGCTTAAACGACAAAGACAATACAGTTTTATCAAGTAAGAATGGACAAGTAACAATTAATGGAGATACTTGGACAGCGACATTACCTGATGGGGTGAAACTTCGTCAAAGCGAAAATAAAAATGGAGAAACAGCTCAACCAACAGCGATTACAGTAGTGAACAAAGTTGGAGACACTCCAGTTTCTACTAGAAGTGATGAAAAAGTAGTCAAAATGGGTAATTACTCACCATCTGCTACAATTGCTGGTAGTAAGCATATTGATGTAACAGTACCGCATGATGCGAAACGCCTTGAATTGCGATTCCATAATAGTGCAGATAATGATACTACAACTAATAGTATTGTACTTGTTCGTGATGAAAATGGTGGGAATTGGAAAGTAGATACTACTACATCACCAGCAGATGTTACGAATGCAAATAGCTTTGTAGATGCTATTACAAATAGCGTGAACGAAACGAATAAAGCAGAAAATAAAGTAAGTATTACCCTAAAAGAAACAGATAATAATAAAAAACTTCTTATTAAAGAAGAAACTGCTTCAGGAGACAATACAACAAGCTATATTAGTGGTTTAGGATTACGAGTAGACTACAAACCTGAAACTGGACAAAATGCAACATCAGCAGGAAATTGGCAAGTAATTCCAGTATCAAATGATGCTCCAGTAGTAACGTTGAAAGATGCAGCAGTAGGAACACAAGAAAATCCAAAAGTTTATGATGCAGGAACAGTACTAACAGCAGATAAACTAAAAGAATTAGTAACGGTATCTGATACTGAAGATGACAGCACTACAGATAAGCCATTTGGTACAGGAAAAGTTAATGTTATTTCAGGACTTCCAGCAAATCCAACGGCAGGAGTATACGCTGTAACGCTTCAACCAGTTGATAGCCAAGGAAAAGCAGGAAACCAAGTAACAGTTCATGTAGTTGTAAAAGAACAAAAACCAGCAGTTCCAACCATTTCACAATGGCAAAATGGAAATGTTAAAGTAACACCACCAACAGATGGAGATAAAGTAACAATTCCACTAACAAATGGAACTGTAACATTAGTGAAAAATGGAAATGATTGGCAACTTGAAACTCCTAAAGAAGGTGTAGTATTCCGTAATGGTTCATTAGAAATTCCTAAAGAGTTAGTTGGTAATAATGTCACAGCCAAAGCAACAAAAGGTACAGGTGGTTCAGCAGTTGATTCTGATGATGCAACTTATACACCTAAATCTCATACTGTAACTAAGGTTGATATTGTAAAAGAAGCAGACTCATCACTTTCAAGAGATGATTTATCAAGAACAACAGGGGTTACTGGAGTAGTAGATGGAACAGAAACTAAAGACTTCACAGCAGCGAAGATTACAAGTGTAGTGGAAAAAAACATCACCATTACCAAATGTAACTCCGGATAGTAAACATACAATTCCAGTGACAATTACATACGAAGATGGTTCAACAGAAACAACTGATGTAATTGTTAAAGTGAAACCACAAGCTCCAACAGTTACACCAAAAGAAAACGGAACTGTAGAAATTACACCGGTATTAACTGGAGAAGGAACTACAACGATCACATATACAGGTGAAGATAGTACGCCACAAACAGTAACAGTAACAAAAGCTGGAGATGGAACTTGGACAAGTTCTGATCCAACAATTGCTGTTGATGCAAATGGTAAAGTGACTATTCCTGCAGATAAAGTAAAAGATGGTTCACCTGTTACTGCACAAGTGACAAGTAAGACAACAGACTTAACAAGTCAACCAGTTACAGAAACTGCTGGTAAGCCGTTAGAAGTCACGTTTGGAGAACCAGAAAAAGCTATTGAAAATAAAGAATATACAAGTTCAATAGTCGTAACACCAAACAAAAAGGATAGTAAAATTACAGCGCCAACAGTGAACGGTTTGACAGTGATTAGCGAAGTAAATAGTGAAGGAAACACCGTAGGAAAAGTTACAGGAACGCCAAAAATCACAGACTGGGATGGAATAGAAGACAATCGTGACGTAACTATCAAAGTAACTGTAACTCATGAAGGTGACACACCAGTTGAAAAAGATATTGTTGTAAATGTATTAAGAGATACAGATGGAGATGGTGATCCAGATAATACAGATCCAGATGATGATAACGATGGTATTCGAGATGAACAAGATAAAAATCCAAAAGTAGCGGATGAACTTAAAGGAGATGTGATACCACCAGCTCCTGTGAGAAAAAAAGCTGCCATCACACCAGTTACTGTTGTAACATCAAATAAACCAGATTCAAAAATTACACAAGAGAATCCAGAGCCAGTAAATGGATTATCAGTTAACGGCAAAGGTGAGTTAACAGGAACTCCAAAAGTAGATGATTGGGGTAAAGATGAAGAAGAACGTCAAATTAAAATTCCTGTTAAAGTTACAAAAGAAATAACTGGAAAAGAACCTGAGGAAATCAAGGTGGAAGTTCCGGTAACGATCCTGAGAGACACAGATGGTGATGGAGAACCAGATGTTACTGATAAAGATGATGATAACGATGGAATTACAGATGAGGAAGAGAAGAAAAACGGAACAGATCCAAAAACTCCTACAACTCAAATTCCAACTATAGGAATTACTCGTAAAGACAATGGTGATGCAATCATAACACCTAAGAAACCAGGTGGAGGAACATATCCAGCAGGAACTAAGGTAGTTATTCCAGGTGATAATAATACAACAATTGAGGTAGAGATTGGAAATGATGGTTCAGGAACAGTTCCAAATGATAAACTTCCAAAAACTGATAAACCAGGAACAGGAATAGTAACAGAACCGAATAAAGCACCATCGAAACCTGTGAACGTAACAACACCAGCACGTAAACCGTCAACAATAGAGTTAGAACAAGATCCAAAAACTGGAGAAGTAACAGTAACACCTAAGAAACCAGATGGAACGAAATATCCATCAGGAACTAAGGTAGAAATTCCAGGTAAGAATGCTGGAACACCAATTGTCGTAACAATTGGAGAAGATGGAACAGGAAAAGTTTCAAATGACGATTTACCGGAAGATAAAAATCCAGGAACAGGTACAATTACAGAAAAAGGTAAAAACCCTGAAGAAGTTAAAGTGGAAACACCAAAACGAATTGATCCAACTTTACCAGAAACAGATGCTCCAACAGAGATAGCAATTACTCGTAAGGAAAATGGAGATGCGATTGTAACACCTAAAAAAACCAGGTGGAGGAACATACCCACCAGGAACTAAGGTTGAAATTCCAGGAGAAGATGGAACAACTATTGAAGTAACAATTGGAAATGATGGATCAGGTGAAGTGCCAAATGACAAACTTCCAAAAGAAGCTAAACCAGGAACAGGAACAGTAATAGAACCGAATAAGAAACCATCACGACCAGTTGATGTAACAACACCAGCCCGTAAGACACCAACAGTAGAGTTGGAACAAAAATCCAAAAAAACAGGGGAAGTAACAGTAACACCTAAAAAAACCAGGTGGAGGAACATATCCGCCAGGAACGATAGTGGAAATTCCAGGGAAAGATGGAAATCCAATTAGAGTAGAAATTGGACAAAATGGTAAAGGTACAGTTCCAAATAGTGAATTACCGGGACGAAAAAAACATCAGGTAATGCTAAGATAACAGAACCGAATAAACCTGTTGAAAATGTGAAAGTAGAAACACCAGCGCGTAAGACACCAACAGTAGAGTTGAAACAAGATCCGGATACAGGAGAAGTAACAGTAACACCTAAGAAACCGGATGGGTCAACATACCCACCAGGAACTAAGGTAGAAATTCCAGGTAAAAATGGAACACCAATCGTTGTAACAATTGGAGAAGACGGTAAAGGAAAAGTACCAAATAAAGACTTACCAGACGGAAAAACATCAGGACCAGGGACAATCACTGAGCCTGGTAATGGAAAAAAACACCGGAAAAAAAGTTACGGTAGAAACACCAGCTCATTTAACACCAGCGCTAGTATTAGATCAAGATCCAAATACTGGAGATGTGACAGTAACACCTAAGAAACCAGATGGAACAACATATCCACCAGGAACTACAGTAGAAATTCCAGGTAAGAATGGAGTACCAATTGTTGTAACAACTCGTACGAGATGGAAAAAGTAATTATTCCAAATAAAGACTTACCGGACGGAGAAATTCCAGGAACAGGTAAGATCACACCACCAGGTAAACCTTCTATTGAATTAGAAGTGAAAACACCGAAAAAACTAGATCCAAATGCACCACAAACAGAAAAACCAGAAAAACCAGGTGGGATTGAAATTACAAGAAAACCAAATGGGGATGCTGTAGTAACACCTAAGAGAAAGGATGAAACAAAATATCCGCCAGGAACTAAGGTAGTTATCCCAGGTGATCATAATACTCCAATAGAAGTTATTATTGGAGAAGATGGTTCAGGAACAGTGCCAAATGATAAACTTCCAAAAGGAGATTTACCTGGAAAAGGTATCGTAACAGAACCGAATAAGAGACCATCACAACCAGTTGATGTAACAACGCCAGCGCGTAAGACACCAACGGTAGAGTTAGAACAAGATCCAAGTACAGGTGATGTAACAGTAACACCTAAGAGACCAGATGGTTCAATTTATCCACCAGGAACGAAAGTAGAAATTCCAGGTAAAGATAAGGATCATCCAATTACAATTACAATTGGAGAAGACGGTAAAGGAAAAGTACCGAATAAAGACTTACCGGAAGGAGATATTCCAGGAACAGGTAAAATTATAGAGTCAGGAAAACCTGATGAAGATGTTAATGTGACAACACCTTCACGTAAGACACCAACAGTTAAGTTGGAACAAGATCCAGATTCAGGGGACGTAACGGTAACACCTAAGAAACCAGATGGAACATTATATCCGGAAAAATACGAAGGTAGAAATACCAGGAAAAGATAAGAATAATCCAATTGTCGTAATAATTGGAAAAAGATGGAAAAAGGAAAAAGTACCGAATAAAGACTTACCGAGATGGTGAAGTACCAGGGAATGCTAAGATTACAGAACCAGGAAAAAGATCCTGTAGAAGTTCCAGTGGTAACAACACCAGCACGTAAGACACCAACGGTTGAGTTAGAGCAAGATCCGAAAAACTGGAGATGTAACAGTAACACCTAAGAAACCAGGTGGAGGGACATATCCACCAGGAACGAAGGTAGAGATTCCAGGTAAGAATGGAGCACCAATCGTCGTAACAATTGGAGAAGATGGAAAAGGAAAAGTACCGAATAATGATTTACCAGATGGCGAAGTACCAGGAGTAGCTAAGATTACAGAGCCAGGTAAACCAACAGAGGAAGTACCAGTGGTAACAACGCCGGCGAAGATTAGAATATCTGAAAAAGGTAAAACACAATCACAAAAAACATCAGATAACAAAGAAAATCCAACAGTTAATAAATCTACAAAACGATTAGCAAATACTGGTGAATCTGAAACAAATACAGGTTTAGCAGGATTAGGATTAGCGATGTTAGGAAGTCTGCTAGCTGTTGCTAAAAAAGACGTAGAGAAGATGAAGAATAAAAATTTATTAAATCATCTAAATAAATCTTTAACATTATCTATTTAGATAGTTTAGAAGAACAAGAAATCCAAGAAAAGAATCAAAAGGTTCATTTCTTGGATTTCTTGTGTATTTATTTGGAGGGAGTATCGTAAGTATACTGATATCATTAAAAAAATAATTTTTTTCGGCTCTTTGTCAAGTTCGGGGCATGTGAAAAAAATTCACTCTAGAAATCTAGGCAGAGGCAGATTTTTTTGGTGTTAATTCAAAAATGTAAATTGTATTAATTTCAAATTATAATATATGGGTATTTTTTTGTACAAGTGATATGATATAATAAATTTAAATGGAGGTGAATATTATGAATGTATTAGAAATATTTTCATTAATCTTCTGTGTTTTATGTTTGATAGTATTTATAATAGCTAGAAAAAAATGGTAAAAAAAGGAAGAATTACTTTTTGGAAAAAAATTATCAGATGAAGAAATAGAAAGTATTAATACGAAGAATGCTAAATCAAGAATGTTCTTGATGATAAATATAGGAACAACAATTGTGTGTTGTATCTATCTAGTTATATCTATAGTAAATAAAGGGCTATTAATAGGTTTCTTTGGGAAGACATTGAATGGAATAATTAATTTAATTATAATTTTTATTATCCTGTTGCCACACTTATTGGAGCATATTAGAGTTATTCGACGCTATAATAAGTTGAGACAAAGACTAGAGAGCAAGTAGTATTTTTTTATAAAAATTTTAAGACAATTAGTAAAAATGATCTGACCCCAAAAAAGTTAGACTTAGGATAGCGTAGTAGTTGTAATGACTGCTACGCTATCTTTTTATATTTATACAGTCATATGTTTTATTCTATATTGCTTAGGACTTAACCATCCTAGTTTCTCTTTTATTCTCTCTTCATTATAATATTTTTATATTTTTTTCAATAGCTAATTTCAGTTCCTTATAACTATTATATGTTGTTCCATAGTATATCTCTTGTTTTAATATTCCGAAGAAATTCTCCATTACCGAATTATCCAAACAATTTGCTTTTCTAGACATACTTTGGTAAATACGTTCTTCTTTTAACCTTTTCGAGTATGCCTTCATTTGATAAGCCCATCCTTGATCAGAGTGGAAAGTTCTCCTATAAGGGGATTTAGCTGTGACTTTAATAGCTTCTTCTAGTGCATCCATTATATTTTTAGCTGATGGGCTCTCACTTATACTATAGCTTATTATCTCACCATTATACATATCCATAAATGGATCTAAATAAAGTTTCTTTACTACCAATTTACCTCTCTCACTAACTTCATAATATTTAAATTCAGTTGTGTCTGTAGTGATTTTTTTGATGTGGAATATTAGTATTGAATCGTCTTCTAATTCTATTCTTAGCTGTTTTTTTCCAATTTTTTTCCTTTATATGAATTGTATTTTCTACTTTTTTTCTAGTGAATGATGTAACCTGTAAGCCTAATTTTTTTGTATAATTCTTTGAACTTTCTTTTTTTGTTTATAATATATCCTAAATTACGTAACGCACCATATATACGTCTATAACCATAATCTTTTGTTATTCTTTCTTATTTCTAATATTTTCTCTTCAATTTCTTTATCCGGATTAACTCTATCGAATCTCTTCTGCCAGTACATATATGTTGCTTTTTGGCATTTTCGCATATAAAAAGAAGGTCTTTAAGTATGAATTCTCCTCGGAGACTGCTTATAATTCGTGCCTTCTTTTCATTTCTGCTTCTTCCGCTAAACGCAATCTCCTCGCTTCTTTTTAAAAAAATGCATTTTCTATCCTTAGTTGTAGTAATTGATCTTCTAATTCTTTTACATATTCTTTAGATATATTATCATTTGTGGTTTGACTTATTGTTTCCTTACTTAACTTTTTTTAGTTGATTTAGCCATTAAGATTTTCCGACCCTTCCTTCGTTCTCTCAATGCATCAGGACCAGCTACTCTAAAAGCGATTAACCCAGTTACAAATAAGTGCTGGATTATTTATACCTTCTTGTAAAAGCTAAGTCATTGTATGAGAGTTCACTTGTTAAGTATAATTCTACAACATATATCTTTTTTTCGAAAGGATATTCTTCATTTTTTTCTTGAACGATATAATCCTTCATCTCCATATTTCTTATATTTGGCAACCCAAATTTCAATATTATTATGAGATTTTATAGTATACTTTTTTTCGCTAATGATCTTATGCTTATATTTTCATTTATATACTCTAGTACGACTTTCTTTTTAAATTCAAAAATTATATTTAGACATAAAAAAATACCGACCTCCAAAAAAAGTTAGATTTTTTTGGTCTAACTTTTTGGGGGTCGGTACAAAAATATACTAATTGTCTTTTTTTAGGTTTTCGATAGGAGATGGGAGTGACTCAAAAAAATCGTGATTTCTTAAGAAACAAGATTTTTGTCGAGTCATCCCCGCACAGTTTATTAGATATCTAAAAAAAGCTTTCATAAAGTGAATTTAGATATCAATAAATCATTGCGTTTATGAGTTATAATGCACACTCTTTTTTTAAATTTGGGATTTTTCGGGTCAGATTTCCATATAATGATTTAGCTGATGATTTTAAATCAGTAATGTGTTAAATAGGTGTATCAGGTATTGTAGATGAGAAATCTTCGGAAAAATAAAAAAATGATTCAAAATAAACTAAAAAGACGAGATTTTTAATTTATAATAAATAGTTATTAATTTTTAAGGTAGAAAACTCTTCTTAAAAAAATATTATAATTTTCATAGATGAAGTAGAAAATTGAAAATGAATTATAATTTTAAAAAAACTGGAAAAAGGTATTTAAACGAGAGATGTTGTTATTAAGAAAGTGACAATATGAATTTTCTAATTTACGTAAACGAGATGGTGTTACTTTGGAGTTAATTAAAGATAAAATGTAAGTCTAAAAAAATTTTATTAAGGAAAAATATTAAAAAAACAATATTATATTTTTAGAGGTGAGAAAAATTATGAATAAGAATAAGTTAATATTAAATAATATGGATTAAGGAGAAAAATAATCGTCAGTTTGATGATATTGTTAAGATTATCGAAGACGCAAAGGCACGCGCTTATAGGAAAGTTAATGAAGAACTGATTTTTGATGTATCAGGAAGTAGGTAAGTATATAAGTGAAAAAAAGTAAAGGAGCAAGTTATGGATCAAATTTTGTGGATAATGTTGCTGAGTTTTTCTCTGAAAACTATCCTGAATTAAAAGGATTTACCCGTAGAGGTCTTTATAGAATGAAGCAATTCTATGAATTATATAAGGATGATGAAAAAAAGTGTCAACACTGTTGACACAATTGAGCTGGTCTAATCATTTAAAAAAATAATGTCCGGTTCAAAAAAAGCAAGGAAGAAAGATAATTTTACATTAATTTAACTATAAAAAGAAAATCTAACATATCGTGAGTTAGTAAGACAGATGGACAGCGGTTATTATGAGAGATACATACTTTCTAATGGTGAGAGTTTACCTGCTATACAAAAGATAAAAGAATAAAAACAAATAATTTGTTTATGGATAGATATGTATTGGAATTTCTTGATGCTCTAATGATATGAAATGAAAGAGATTTTCAAAAAAATCAGTTCTCGAAAAATCTAAAGAATTTTTATACTAGAAATTGGTAAAGACTTCTCGTTTGTAGGAAGTGAATATAGAGTACAGGTTGGCAAGCATGATTATTATATAGATTTATTATTCTATCATAGGGAATTATCTTGCTTAATTGCATTTGAATTAAAGATGGGAGAATTTAAACCGAATATACTGGGAAAAATGAATTTGTATTTAGAAGCATTAGATAGAGGCGTGAAAAAAAGGAAACTGAAAAATCCAAGTGTAGGTGTTATTCTTTGTACTTCAAAAAGATGATGAGGTAGTGGAATATACACTTAGCAGAAGTCTTTCGCCTACAATGGTATCAGAGTATACATTGAAGCTTATTGATAAGAATTTGCTACAAAGAAAAATTAAAAGAATATGCTGAGATTGCCGAAGAAAAATAATGAATAACTCATGCATTTAATTTAATAGCTCTGTCTCAAAAAAATTCTAAATTTAAAAAAAGTTTATATGCGAGTAGTGGTTTATTGATATCTAAATTCTCTTTATAAAATATTTTTTTAGATGTATAAAGAACTTTTGCAGGGGTGACTCGATAAAAATCGATTTCTATGAAATTATGATTTTTGAGTCACTCCTATTTTTATATGTTGTAATGTATATACTGCGTATCTATGTTTGTGAAATTCAAAATGTTGACAGTTGTAGATTTAAAAGTTAGAATAATATATATAGGGAAAAACTAAATTAAAAAAATTTTTTTTAAAGACTACTTATTACAAATTAGAAATTTTTATGGTATTTATAGATTAAGGTATCCATAAGGCAACTAAGATGCAGTAAAGTGCATGCCTGTTTATTATATTGATTTCATGATAGTATAGAGTAGAGGTAAGTATGTGAAAAATAGAAAGGAAGTTTCTTAATCGTAAAAAAATAAGGAGGAAGGTATAAAAAATGATTAAATATAACAATGTTTCATTATGCTGTTCCACAAATGGTTTAATACTTGATGGATTAAGTTTTTGAAATACAAGAAGGAGAATTCTTTGTTCTTGTAGGACCAAGTGGAAGTGGAAAAACAACAACTTTAAAAATTAATAAATAGATTGATAGAACAAACAGATGGGGATATTTATTTTGATGATAAGAGATTAAAAAGACTATGATTTAAGAGAATTAAGGCTTAAAAACTGGTTATGTTCTTCAACAAATAGCGTTATTTCCGAATCTAACGGTGGAAGAGAATATTGCGCTTATTCCTGAGATGAAAAAAACTTTGACAAGAAAGAGATTAAAGAGAAAAACAGAGGATTTATTAAAAAAAGTAGGATTAGATCCTAAACATTATATGAATCGTCTTCCTAAAGAACTTTCTCGGAGGAGAGAAGCAGCGTGTGGGAATATTACGTGCGATAATTGCTAATCCAAAAAAATTCTACTGATGGATGAACCATTTTTCTGCATTAGATCCTATTAGCAAAGTTCAATTACAAGATTTAATAAAAAAACTTTGCACAATGAATATAAAATGACAACAGTTTTTTTGTAACTCACGATATGGATGAAGCGATGAAACTTGCCGATAGGATTTGTGTCTTAAAAAAATGGTAAGGTAGTTCAAATTTCTACCCCGAAGTATTAAGAGAAAAACCCTGCTGATGACTTTGTTCGCGAATTTTTTGCAAGGGGGGATAAATAATGAATTTAGTAAATACATTTTTTTAGAAAGAAAAGGTGATTGGATAAGTGGATTATTTGAACATCTTCAGATTTCATTATTATCACTTATTATTGCTATATTTATTGCTGTTCCTTTAGGGATAATTATCTCAGGGAATAAAAAGACAAGCGAATGTTTTTTACAAATTACTGGTATTTTCCAGACGATTCCTTCTCTTGCATTACTAGGTTTATTTATACCTTTTATGGGAATTGGTACTTTACCAGCAGTCGTAGCATTAGTTATATATGCTATATTTCCAATATTACAAAGTACGATTACTGGTTTATCGGAGATTGATTCGTCACTAGAAGAAGCTGCAACTGCATTTGGTATGACAAAACTAGAAAAATTGAAAAAATACCAACTTGCATTAGCTATGCCTATCCTTATGGATGGTGTAAGAACTGCGAGTATTATGATAATTGGTACAGCAACTCTTGCAGCTTTAATAGGAGCAGGAGGACTAGGTTCATTTATCTTATTGGGTATAGATAGAAATAATTCAGCGTTAATTCTAATCGGGGCGATTTCTTCAGCAGTCTTAGCTATTATCTTTGGATTATTAATTAAGTTTTTTTACAAGATAAAAAAACCAAAAAAACAATTTTAGCATCATTGCTTGCTGCTGTAGTAGCTTTTAACAATAAGTTTCTTCCCAATTGGGAAAAATGTCTAATGATAAATTAGTTATTGCTGGGAAACTAGGAGCTGAACCGAAATATTAATTAATATGTATAAAATACTTATTGAAGACGAAACTAAAAATCGATGTTGAGGTTAAACCGAACTTCGGTAAAAACTAGTTTCTTATATGAAGCCTTAAAAAGGTGGAAGTATTGATATTTATCCGAGTTTACTGGAACAGTTACAACAACATTATTAAAAAAACACCGAAACTGTTCCTTCTAATGATCCTGATGAAGTATATGAAGTTGCACGTAAGAAAAATATTTGAACAAGATAAACTGGTATACTTAAAACCAACAAAAATTCCAAGATACATATGCATTAGCTGTAATAGAAGATTTTGCAAATAAAAAAATAAATTAAATAATATTTCAGATATAAAAACTCATAGAAAAATTCTGCAAAAGTTGGATTTTTCGTTAGAATTTAACGATAGAGAAGATGGTGGAATAGGGCTTAGAAATCTTTATCACCCTAAATCTAAATGTTAAAAACTATGGAACCAGCATTGAAATATCAAGCAATCTCAAGTGGAGATGTGAATATTATTGATGTTTTTTTCAACGGATAGTAAAAATAATTACAAATAAACTTAAATTATTAAATGATGATAGACGTTTATTCCCACCATATCAAGGAGCACCAATATTAAGAGAAGAGACTCTAAAAAAACATCCGAACTTGAAAAGATTTTTAAATAAACTTGCAGGAAAAAAATAACAGAAAAAAAGAAATGACAGAGATGAACTACAAAGTTGATGTAGATGGAAAAATCTGCATACGATGTAGCAAAAAGAGTATCTACAAAAAGAAGGGTTAATTAGAAAAATAATTTTTTTCTGTCTAAAAATCATAAATTTTCATACAGAAAATATAAAAAAATTCTCAAGCTGTATGGTTTGAGAATTTTTCGATTAGTTAATGAATTTTAAAAATTGTTGTTTAGGTATTTTTTTATTAGTTATTAAGGGAGGAAAGGTGTTTATAAAAACTATTTGATGAAATTTAAGTATGTTTCTTGATTTTTTTCTATTTTTTTGATTGTATTATTAATAATAGTATAGGAGAATGTCATTATGGAGATTGAAAAAGATTGTACAATTATTAAACAATATAGGAGAATACCATAAAAACTTTTTCAGATAATTTTTTTATAAGAATAAAGATATTATAAACCTTAAAAAAAGACAACTATAGATAAGATTTTAAAGGAAAAAAAGTTATAATGGTTTATTTATGGATTTAATAGATGAGTATATAAAAACTAATTTCAAAGGAGATATTAGTTTCAGAAATTAGATCGAATTCTAGTAAATTTACTATAAGATTTAGAGGAAAGAATAGGGAGTCGGTACTAAATAAATTATATTATTATCGTTTTTGATAGGGACGAATTTCAAATACCTGTTCAAAAAAATGTTTAAATGACATTATGGGATTTAGGATAATACTAGAATCGAATTTAAGTTATGATGAATTGTTGGAGAAAAATAAAAAAATTCAGGATTATTAAAAAGTACAGCTTTTTTTCGTCCATATGTAAGAAAAAGATGAAAAATTATCATGCGATTCATATATATTTAAAGAGTTCAAGTAATATTTATTTACCTTGGGAAGTTCAAATTTGGAAAAAAAGAAGATGAACAAGTTAATGAAAGTGAACATAAAAAAATCATAAATCAAAAACGAAAAATATATAAATTGGATTGATATGTATAAAAAGAGAAGAGTAGAAGGAGGTGTTTTTTTATGTTCGAACATATAATTTTTATTTTTCGAGTTCGTATAGAACTAAAAAGAAGAATAGGGTGGCATTATGCGTCTGAATATATTAGTAAAGATATAATAAACTATATTTTTTTGAGAAAAACCTCTAAAAATTATTTTTAGAACCAAAAATATGCGGTACATAGATTAACAACAAACTCTCCTGAATGGAAAAAGCGTGATAGAACTAGATAGTTTTTTTTGAGGATATTCATATTTTTTTACTGATTTAGAGGAATTTCTATTAGAGATGAAGGAAGATTCTCAAATTACAGCTCTAGATGTTTCTAAATTTTTACTTAGTCTCAAGTCGATGACTAATTTGAAACTTCAAAAAATGATTTATTTGGTATATGCAGAGTATTTAGAAAAAAACAGGGAAAAAAACTTTTCAAAGATGATATTATTGCATTCAAGTATGGACCTGTTGTTCCAAGTGTTTATGAGTATTATAAAGATAATGGTCGAAATGATATACGGGTAGATAAAGATGAGGAAATTGTTACTCAAGAGATAACTTTACCAATGGTATTAGCGAGATTTCTTCAATCTTTAGATGAGAAGAATGTAATTGATTCTATTCAAAGTACTTTTAAAAAATATGGGAACCTTACAGCAAGTGAATTAGTTACAATTACTCATAGAAAAGGAACTCCTTGGGATCATACAAGTATAAATGATATTATTACTGATGAAAAATATATTGAAATATCATTATGTAGAAAAAAATAAAAAAAGGTTAACGGAACTAATTTTTTTGTACTAGTTAGATTTCGTTAATCTTTTTCTTTTTAACATTTTTCTTTTTTTATGTGATTTTTGATAAAAATTAAAGGTAAGAGTTTTTAGCGAGGAATGTAGAAAGTAGGTGTAAATTTGCAAGTTACAAATATAACAAAGCTAAAAAGTTAAGTATAAAAATTGAATTAGAAAATGGTAAACACTTTTATGTTTCTGAAGATACGATAATTAAATATGGACTTATAAAAAAATAGATTTATCAAAAGAGCAACTTAAAAGAAATCATAGCTCATGAGAGTATAGAAAGTGCTTATAGTAAGGCAGTACATTATTTACAATTTGGTCTAAGAACTAAGCAGGATATAAGAGAATATCTTCAGAAAAAGGAGATTGCTGATAATGTTATTGATGAGGCAATAGAGAAGTTAATAGAAATCGGTTATCTGAATGATGACCATTATGTAGAAGCTGCGGTAACGGATTATTTTAACCTAAATCAAAAAGGACCGTATTGGATACAAAGAAAATTATTAGAAAAAAGTACTGAATAAAGACGTTATTGAAGAAAAATATTGCGAAGATTTGTACTGAAGAAGCAACGATAGAAATGCTTTATAAAATTATTGAGCATGAATATAAAGTACGAAGAGACAAAAAAATAAAAAAAGTTCAAAAAATAACACAAAAAAACTTTATACAAATGGCTTTACATCTGATATAATAAGAAAGGTATTTGACATATTTTTTTGAAGACTATGAGGAAGAAGATGAAGATGATATATTAGATGAGCATTTTAGAAAAAGCTTATCAGAGTTATAGTCGTAGATACGAAGGATATGCACTTAAACAAAAAGCTGATTGAAAAAGCTAATAAGAGATGGTTTTTCGTATTATACAGCTAAAGACTACGTAGAAAAACAAGATTTGTAAAGGAAGAATAAAATGGATAGAAGAAATGAAAGGCAAAAGAAAATAAGGAATTTTTCTATAATTGCACATATTGACCACGGGAAATCAACTCTTGCGGATAGAATTTTAGAGAAAAACAAAGGCGTTAGAACAACGTGAGATGAAAGCACAACTTCTTGACTCAATGGATATTGAACGTGAAAGAGGTATTACAATTAAACTTAATGCAGTACAATTACAATATACTGCTAAAAATGGAGAAGAGTACATTTTCCACTTAATCGATACACCGGGACACGTAGACTTCACATATGAAGTATCTCGTTCTCTAGCAGCATGTGAGGGGGCTATTTTAGTAGTTGATGCTGCTCAAGGTATTGAAGCACAAACTTTAGCTAACGTGTACTTAGCGTTAGACAATAATTTAGAAATTATTCCAATTATTAACAAAATCGACTTACCTGCTGCAGATCCTGAGAAGGTTAAGACTGAGATTGAAGATGTAATTGGATTACCAACAGATGACATCGTACTTGCTTCTGCTAAGGCTGGAATTGGTATTGATGAAATCTTAGAGCAAATCGTAGAATATATTCCAGCGCCATCAGGAGATGCTGCTGAACCACTACAAGCGTTAATTTTTGACTCATTATACGATGCGTATAGAGGAGTTATTGTTTCAGTACGTATTAAGAACGGTACTGTAAAAGCTGGAGATAAGATTAAGATGATGGCTACTGGTGGTGTGTTCGAGGTTACTGAAGTTGGTATTCACACACCTAAAGAGAAAAATTGTTGATGAACTTACTGCAGGGGATGTAGGATTTATCTGTGCATCTATTAAAAATGTAAGTGAAACTCGAGTAGGGGATACAATTACATTAGCGAATAATCCTGCTAAAGAAGCATTACCTGGATATAGAAAATTAAATCCAATGGTATTCTGTGGATTATATCCAATCGATTCATCAAAATATAACGACTTACGTGAAGCATTAGAAAAATTAGAACTTAATGACTCAGCTTTACAATATGAAGCTGAAACTTCTCAAGCACTTGGATTCGGATTTAGATGTGGTTTCTTAGGAATGTTACACATGGAAATCATTCAAGAGCGTATTGAGCGTGAATTTAACATTGATATCATCGCTACTGCACCATCGGTTATTTACAAAGTTGAGAAAACTGACGGAACTTTAGTAGATGTTTCAAACCCATCAGAAATGCCAGATCCACAAAAAATAAATAAGATAACTGAGCCATTCGTTAAGGCTAGCATTATGGTACCAAATGACTATGTAGGTGCTGTTATGGATCTTTGTCAGAAGAAACGTGGTATTTTCTTAAATATGCAATATATCGATGATACAAGGGTTAATATTACTTATGATATACCTTTATCAGAAATTGTCTTCGACTTCTTTGATCAACTTAAATCTAATACAAAAAGGATATGCATCATTTGACTATGAATTAACTGGATATAAAGATAGTAACCTTGTTAAGATGGATATTCTATTAAATGGTGAACAAGTCGACGCTTTAAGTTTCATCGTTCACAGAGAATTTGCTTATCAACGTGGTAAAGTTATTGTGGAAAAACTAAAAAAACTTATTCCAAAACAACAATTCGAGATTCCTATCCAAGCTGCAATTGGAAATAAAATTATCTCTCGTGAGACTATTAAAGCGATGCGTAAGAATGTTCTTGCTAAATGTTACGGAGGGGATATCAGTAGGAAACGTAAACTATTAGAGAAACAGAAAAAAAGGTAAAGAGAGAATGAAAAGCTGTTGGTAGCGTGGAAGTTCCTCAAGATGCCTTCATGGCTGTTTTGAAAATGGATGAAGAATAATGAAAAGTTATCCACGCGGAGTATATATTCATATTCCATTTTGTAAGTATATTTGTTCATACTGTGATTTCAACAAGTTTTATATACAAAGACAACCTGTAGATAAGTATATAGATTGCTTAATCAAAGAAATTGAGGGTATGGAAAAACACTCAAAATGTTGAAACTATTTATATTGGTGGTGGGACACCGAGTGCATTAAATGATGAACAACTTCATCGTTTATTAACTGCACTTAGAAATAAAATTCCACAACAACTGCGCGAATTTACTTTTGAAGCTAACCCTGAGGATCTTGTTGATTCTCGGGTTGCTTTGGTAAAGGGCTACGGTGTTGATAGAGTTAGCATGGGGGTTCAGACTTTTAATAATGAACTGTTAAAAATTCTTGGACGTGGACATGTTGCAGATGATGTGGATATGGCGATTGCTAATTGTAAAAAACATGGGATTGAGGATATTAATGTAGATTTAATGTTTTCATTACCGAAGCAGACTATGGACGACCTGTATGATAGTATGAAGAAGGTTGTGGGATATAATATTAGCCATGTTTCTTGTTATTCATTGATATTAGAGCAAAAAAACAAAAACTTTATAACCAAGTTAGAGATAAGAAAGTTACATTGCCTTCGAATGAAACAGAAGAGAAAATGTACAATGAGGTAATTAACTTCTTAACAGAAAATGGTTATGAACAGTACGAAATCAGTAACTTTGCTAGACCTGGTCATGAGAGTGTTCATAATAGCAGTTACTGGAGGAATATAGAGTATTACGGTCTTGGAGCGGGTGCTCATGGTTATATTGATGGAGTACGTTATGCTAACCAAGGAGCATTGAAATTCTATATTGATAGTATGTTAGAAAAAGGGCACGCTAGACGTGAAGAAAACATAGTGACACCAAAGGAAAGAATCGAAGAGGAAATGTTTTTAGGGCTTCGTCTTTTAGAAGGTGTAGATTTAGATATGTTTGAAGAAAAATATGGAAAAAGAGCAGAAGAAATCTTCAAAGGTGTGATTGATAAAAACATAAGAGAAGGGTACTTAGAGATTGAAGGCAATAAACTTCGTTTAACTAGAAAAGGATTATTCTATGGGAATGATGTATTCTCTGAGTTTCTGTTAGATTAAAAAAGTTTTTGAAATAAGATAATGATTTCATGGGAGGAACTTGATAATTTATGTAAAATTTTTGAGTTTCTCCCAATAAAAAAAGAAAGGAGAACTATTATGGAACGAACATATATAGAAAGATTACTTAGTAATTTGAATGAAGAATATGGATTTAATTTGAAATTCAGTGATAATTTTAAAAATGCTTTTTCTCACTCTTCTTACACTAATGAGAAAAGAATTGCGAAGCATTTGAATTACGAGCGTCTGGAATTTTTAGGGGATGCTGTTGTTGAGCTTACGACGAGTGAATTTTTATTCAAGAAATTTCCTGAACTTGCTGAGGGTGAGCTTACTAAGTTACGTGCATCTATTGTTTGTGAAAAGACTTTGGTTAAATATGCTTTGCAACTTGGTTTAGATAAATGTATTTATCTAGGTAAAGGTGAAGAGAAGATGGGAGGAAGAAGTCGAGCAGCTTTACTTGCTGATATTTTTGAATCATTCACAGGAGCAATGTACTTAGAGTCAAATCTTGAAGTGGTGAAAACTTTCTTAAATAATACTTTATTTACAGAAGTGCAAGATCTTGAGTATCACAGCTTTGTAGATTATAAAACTATACTACAAGAGTATGTTTCGAAAAATTAAATTAGGTGATATTGAATATGTAGTACTTGATTCTAGTGGTCCATCACATTCAAAAAAACTTTCACGAGTGCTATTTTTAATTGGTGGAAAAACAATACGGAAGTGGAACGTCTACAACAAAGAAAGAGTCAGAACAAATATCAGCAAAACAAGCATTAGAAAAAGCTTGGATATAAAGATATTTAAAAATTAATGAAAGGAGAAGAAGATGAAATTAGCAAAGGTTGAAGTTACAGGTTTTAAATCTTTTCAGAAGAAGACAACATTTGAATTTAAAAAAATAATTTAATTGGTGTTGTTGGACCGAATGGTTCGGGAAAAAAAGTAATATAATTGATGCTATTCGTTGGGTTTTAGGGGAGCAATCTGCTAAAAAAATTTACGTGGTAGTAGCATGAAAGATGTTATCTTTTTCGGGAACTGAAGATGCAAAAAGAAAAAATTTTGCTGAAGTAGCGGTAACATTTTCTAATGGAGAAGATAGTTGTGAAATTAAAAGACGTTTGTATAGAAATGGTGATAGTGAGTATTGCATTGATAATAAACGTGCAAAATTAAAAGATATTACTGATATGTATCTAGACCTTGGGATTAATAAGGAGAGTTATAGTATTATTACTCAAGGTAAGGTAGAAGATATTATTTCATCTAAGCCTGTCGATCGCAGAGCAATTATAGAAGAGGCATCAGGAGTATTAAAAATATAAAAAAATAAGAAAAAAAGAAACTAATCTCAAATTAGAAAAAAACAAATGACAATTTAATGAGGTTATATGATATTTTCTCAGAAATCTCAGGTCGTTATGAAATCTTAGAAGATCAAAAGAATAAAACTCAAAAAGTATTTAGATTATTCTAATGAACTTGAAGAGAAAGATATTTTATTAAATGTCTATAATATTGCTGAATATCAAAAAGAGACTTGCAGATTTACTTAAAGTTAAACAAGACAAAGAATCGGAAAAAAACTTGGTTTAGAGAATAAACAAGAAGAGCTTATTAAAGATTTTGAGTCTATTAAAAAAATAATTTAGTTTCATTAGATAGAACCTACATGAAATACCATGATGAGGAGCTAGAGTTAGTTCAGAAAAAAAGAATCTCTTCAATCTCAATTGAGTGTTATTGAGGAAAGAAAAAAATAATAGAACACTTAGAAGTGAAAAAAATTAACGATGATATTAAGTATCTTGAGGAAAGAAAAACAAAAACCTTGAGAGTAAGTTAGCAGAAAGAGAAAATGTAAATGTTGAAACTAAAAAGTAGAATTCAAAAAGATAAATAAAGAAATCTCGTCGTTAGAATCAGGAGAAGAGAGTAAACTAGAATTAATCGAAAGAAATATAGAAGAATTAAAAAGATAGCTATTATAGTTTAATAAATGAAGAAACTAAACTAGAAAAATAGTATAGAGTTCGCTAAGAAAAAAATCTAGAGAGTGCTGATGAAAAATAGTAAAGAAATTCTTGATAATATTGAAAGACAAAAAGCAAGTATTAGTTTCAAAAAAATAGAAGAACTTACAGCAGCTACTGAAGAGCAAAAAAAGAACTAGATGAGCAATTAGCTAACCTTCAAAAAAAGAACTAGATATATTAGTCGAAAAAAATATTTTTAATTAATTCAAATGGGAAAAAAATATTGAGGAACAAATTCGCACAGGATATAACTTCAAGAGTAACCTGGAAAAATCGTAAGAAGTTCTTAGAAGACCAAATTAATAATTTAAGTTTTTACAATATTGGGGTAAAAGAGATACTTGCTAATAAAGATTCTCTAGCTGGTGTTCATAATAGTGTAGCAAATATTGTAGAATTTGATAATGAGTATGCTGTTGCAATTGATATTGCTTTTAGGACAAGCACAACAAAAATATTATCGTAGAAAATGAGAATGTTGCAAAAGAGTGTATTAATCATTTAAAGAAAAACTAATAAAGGTAGAGTTACATTTTTTTACCATTAAATAATATTAAAAGCAAAAAGCTATAGCAAGTGATATTTATAGAACAGTAGTAAATGAAGAAGGATTTATCAATATTGCTGAGAATCTTATAACTGTTGACACTGAGTATAAAAAAATATAATTTCTCACCTATTAGGGACTTGTTCTTATAGTGGATAATATGGATAATGCCAATAGAATAGCCCGTAAAAATTAATTTTTAGAAATAGAATTATTACACTTGATGGACAAATCATCAATAGTGGTGGATCTATCACAGGGGGTGCTATTAATAAAAAAATAATAACTCATCTATTAAACACAAGGCTGAACTTGATGAACTAGTGCAAAAATCTTGATAAAAATTAATGAAAAAGATTGAGAAATTAGCAAATGAGAAGAGTTTACTAGAAAGTCAACAACAACAAGTAATGGATGAAATCATAAATTCTAAATCTATTAAAGAAGAAGCGATTTTAAAAACTTAAGCAATTAGAATTAAGTATAAATCACAAAAAAACTCTGAAATTACTGATATAAAAGCAAATATTGAATTTAATGAGAAAAAAACTATTAGAATTTAAAGACAACGAAGATGACTCAAGTAATATTATTGAATTAACTCAAAAATCTTGAGAAGATTAGAGTAGAACTACGAAAACTTGATGAGAAAAAATCAAAGAGGAAAGTAGTAAGAAACAAAAATGCTCAAAGTGCAGAAGAATTGTTTTTAGAGAAAAATTGCTGAGCTTAAGATTGAAAAAAATCAAAAATTAGAAGAGACTACTAAGCATGGTTTAGAGTTAATAGAATCACTATTAGCAGATATATCTGATATTAATGATCAACTAACAAAATTAGAAATGTCTAAAGATGCTGAATCATTAAGTGAAGAAGATGAACTTCAGATACTAGAAAAATAATTCTAAAAATAATTGCTGAATGTGGTGAAAGACTAACAACACTTAAGACGTTATTATCAGATCTTGATATGGAAAAAAACAGGATTATTCAAACGTGAGAAAGAAATTACTGTATCTCAACAAAGAAATAACGAAAGTCTACGCCAAAAAAACTGCAGAATTTGAAAAAAATTAACTGTAGAACAGACGAAGCTAGAAGTTAAAATTGATGAATATCTAGAAAAATCTTGTTACTAATTATAATGTAACGTATGAGAGTGTATCAAATAGATTAACTGCGGATATTATAGGTGAGGTACCTACATATAAACAAGATGTAGCAAGACTTCGAAAAGAGATAGTAGAGTTAGGTAATATAAACCTAAATGCTATAGCAGAGTTCGAAGAGGTTAAAGAACGTTATGACTTCTATAATGAGCAAATTACCGATCTTGTAGAAGCGAAAGAAAAAAACTAGAAGAAACTATCGCGGAGATTGATAAAGAAGTAAAAAGAACGTTTCTTAACAACATTTGTTCAAGTAGCTGAAAAATTTCAATAAAAATATTTAAAGAATTGTTCAAAGGTGGTTATGCAGATATGACTTTAGAATCACCGAATGACATATTAAATACTGGAATAGTAATTGAAGCTTCACCTCCTGGTAAAAAAACTTCAAAACCTTTCATTATTATCAGGTGGGGAGAAATCTTTAACTGCAATAAGTTTATTATTTGCGATATTGCAGGTTAAAAAAATCCACCATTTGTAGTGCTAGATGAGGTAGAAGCGGCACTAGATGAAGAAAAATGTTAATAGATTTGCTAAATTCTTAAAAAGTTTATTCAGAGAATAATCAGTTCTTAGTTATTACGCACAGACGAGGAACTATGGAAGCTATGGATACTTTATATGGGGTAACAATGCAAGAAAAAAAGGTATTAGTTACATCTTAGAATTAGAGTTAAAAGATGTTATCGAGAATTTTTGAAGAGGTAGTGGAGTAGATAAACTTTTATAATAGGTTAAAAAGACACAGTTAAGTTTGAGCTTAACTGTGTCTTTTTGACGTTAATTTGAATAAAAATAAATTTTTTTAATAAACCCATACCATACATGAATTACAATAATTATCGCGAGTAATTCAGTTAGATGAATTAAAATATTTAAAAATAGAAAATTCAGCTATTTGATAGTAAATTCCAGTTTTTTTGAAATGCTATTGCACAAATCACTAATGGGAATGTAAAAAGCAGAAAAAAGCTAGGATAGAATTTTTCTTTTTAGTAGATATGGTAATTGAATTAAAACAAATATAAACAATAATATTGTAAGTGGTATTAATATTGCTAAAACTGTGTTACTTTTTTTGTGTAACTCCAATCATATAACTAGCTAGTAATAGTCCGCCAGGTGCTGAAAAATACAGTAATAGTAGGATAATCTCCATCTTTATAATGTTTATATTTATAAACTCTATAAAGAACAAAAAGGTAATAATACTAAATAGTTAATATAAGAAAAAAATAGAAGTAAATTAATCCTAGTGTTTCTAAATTATAATTTATTGCTGTTACTGTCACAACGGCTGGTCCAACGAAGGTGATAAACCAGGTTGGATAGATTTTTACTTATATGTCTTTCCTTTATTATAAAAACTATAAATTGCATAATAAACAACACAAAAAAATCTAGAAAGACTCCAATTATCCATACTGGCATACTCAATGGTCCGATGTATTTTTTTGAAAAATGAAGCGAGTAGCATAATGCTCATAGGGTATGTTGCCAGTACTGTCGCTATAACTGGATTTTTCCATTTCTTTTTTTTAATTTATCAAATTCCAATACAAATTTGATAGTTAAAAAGTACAATTATTATCAAAGATAATAGACTAAATAATAACTGTAGTGAAGAGGAATATGGTTGTAATAAATTTCCTAATGCAACAGAACCTAATGCTAAACCTGCAATCGGTGTAGGTAAACTTCTAATTATATTCATAAAAAAACTCCTAATTTTTTTATTCTACTTTTTATTGTATACAATTTCACATAATAATTCAATAATTTTTTTGTTGACAGTTCATATAAAAATAATTTACAATAAGAAACAAGTGTTACCTATTAATGGAGGTTTTTATATGGCACCAAAATTTAAATTTACAAAAAGAAGAGATCTTGAATGTAACTATAGACTTTATAAGAGAAAAATGGAATAGAAGCATTAACCGCAAGAGAATTGGCTAAAAAAATTGGAGTCATCTACTAAAGTAATATTTAGTTTGTTTTCTAATATGAAAAAAATTTAGAAGATGAAGCAAAGTTTGTTGCAGAAAAATATTTTTTTCAGAAAAAAAGTTAATTTAGCATTAAAAGATAATAGTCCATTTAAACGATTAGGAGTAGAGTATATATTATTCTCAAAAAAATGAACCTAAATTATTTCAATGGTTATTTATGAAAAAAAGGTATAGAAGTAGGAAGTTTTAAAGATTTTCTCCCAATGCGAGACTATGAATATAAATTAGTAATTGAGTCTATAGATAAAGAGTATAAAAATTTCAATAGAAAATGCAAAAAAACTTTATGAGCACTTATTTATATATAGTCATGGTATTGCAACATTAACAGTTACGGGAATATATAATTTTACACCGTCTGAAATTATTGAGTACATGAAAGAAGTAGTTAAAAAGTTTAATAGTACAATATTTAAGGGAGATTGATTAAATGATTACAGCAAAAAAATATTAAGAAAAAAATATAATGATCAAGAAGTTTTAAGGGGAATAGATTTAAAAAAATTGATAAAAAAATGAATTTGTTGTTATACTTGGGGCTTCAGGTTCAGGGAAATCTACATTATTAAATATTTTATCCGGTTTAGAAAAAGTCAGATTCAGGAGAAGTTGTATATGATAATGAGTCTATAAGTGGTTACTCAGAAAAAAACAATTAACAAAGTTTCGTAAAAGATAAAATAGGATTTGTTTTTCCAACAATATTATTTATTAAATAATTTAACAGTAGAACAAAAATGTTAAAGTAGGAGCTAATTTAGCAAATAATAAAGAGTATATTGGTATTATAAAAGAATTAGGGTTAGAAGATAAATTAAGTAAATATCCTAATGAGTTATCCGGAGGAGAGCAACAGCGTGTTTCAATTGCGAGAGCATTAGCTAAGAAGCCAACTGTACTATTTTTTTAGATGAACCAACAGGAGCTTTAGATGAGGCGACTGGAAGAAAAAAATATTAGAGTACTTATTAAAAACTAAAAGATAAATCAAACTTTACAATGATAATGGTAACTCATAATGAGAATATTGCTGAACTTTCAAATAAGATAATTCATGTAGGTAGTGGTAGAGTAACTTCTATTGAAGAAAAACCGCACACCTAAATCGATAGAAGAGATAGGGTGGTAATTATATGATAGTTCAGTTAAAAGATTTAAGAAAAAGCAATTGCAGTAGTGATAGTAAGTTTTTGTGCGGTATTTATAACTACACTTTTTTTCTAATTTATATTTAGATTTGAAAAGTCCCTAGATATTACGGGATTTAATATAATGCAGAAGAAGTTTTATGATGCTCAGCTTATTGTTTCTAAATTTGTAGTTATTATAACAGGAACAGTCTTATCAATAAGTGCAGCTGTAATGTTAATATTCTATATAAAAACAATTTATCGATGATTCTAAACATAAAATTGGAATATTAAAAAGCTCAAGGTTATAGTAATAACTTTATAGCATCTAAGTTTTTCTATTTTTTTGGATTTTTTTAGTATTTTTTTAGGTTCATTATTAGGGTATAGTAGTTCGCATTTATTTATGCCGAAATTTTATGAGAGTAGAAATACAAATAATATATTATCCGAACTTACAATGAACTTTCATCCTCAACTTTTTATTAATAATGGTTATATTACCTTCACTATTGTTTTTTTAGTAATATCAATTGTGTATGTGCTATTTAATTTAAATGTACCAACGATTAACTTACTTAAACAAATAAATTCAACAAATAAAAATAATTAGAAAAAGAAGATTTAGACAATATAAAAAAACTTTTTTTAAAGAATTAAGAGCAACAGTATTATTTAGTAATAAAAACCCTATTATTCTTTATTATTTTTTTGCTGCATTATCATTTTCTTCAATGATTCAAATGGCATTTGGTATGAGAGATTTTTGTCGATGGAACAATAAGAATTATGATGATGGTAATAGGTGTGATCTTATCGTTATCAATATTATTAATTTCATTAGAAGTGATTGCTAGTAGTAATATAAAAAAATATATCTATTTTTAAATATTATGGGCTTTTCAAAAAGTGAATGTTCAAAAAAATAGTATTATCAGGTTATAGAGTAGTAGCATACATAGGTTTTGCTGTAGGAACATTTTATCAGTATTTTTTTAATAAGAGCATTACTAAAAAGTTTTATCTAAAAAAATTAGATGGCGAAACAACATATAACTTTGATTTAATTTCAGTAATTGGTAGTTTTATAGCATTTGTATTAATATATGAAATCTTTATTTTTATACTATAGTAATAAGATAAAAAGGTTTAAATGTTAAAAAAATTATGATGGAATAAAAATAACAACTCCTTGTATATATTTATACAGGGAGTTGTTTTTAGGATTAATTATTTTGCTAATCCTTCAGCAATTTTATCTAAGTTCCATTTCATCATGTTGTAGTAGCTATCTCCGTTTTGTCCTGGTTCAGCGATAGAATCAGTGAAGATTTTTTTCGAAGATTGGAATGTTAGTATCTTTTGATACTGTTTGCATTGGACGTTCGTCAACACTACTTTCTACGAATAGAGAAGGTACTTTTAGTTTTACGTAATTTTTTTCAACTAGAGTTTTGATTTGATCCGGAGTTCCTTCTTCTTCAGTATTGATTTCCCAAATGTAAGCAGAAGGTACATTGTATGCTTTTAGAGAAGTATTTGAAGCATCCTTCACTAGTTACAATCATTTTTTTCTCTTTAGGGATGTTGTTGAATTTATCTTTAGCTTCTTTATCTAATTTAGAAAGTTTTTTTCTAAATAAGTTTTAAGATTTGCTTCGTAGAAATCTTTGTTTTTTTGGATCTTTAGCTTCTAATTGTTTAGCAATGTTTTTTTAGCGTAGATCATACCATTTTCAAGATTTAACCAAGCGTGTGGGTCTTCTTTACCTTTTTTTCATTTTTGACCTTCAAGGTAAATTACATCAACACCTTCACTTACAGCATAGTAATCTTTATTTTTCTTCTTTTTTTAGCATTTTGAACTAATTTAGTAAAACCAAGCGTTACCACCAGTTTCTAAGTTAATACCGTTGTAGAAGATAAGATTAGCTTGTGATGTTTTCTTAACATCATCAGGAAGCGGTTCGTATTCATGTGGATCTTGTCCAACAGGTACGATACTGTGTAAATCAATTTTATCACCAGCGATATTTTTTTTGTAATATCAGCGATAATAGAGTTTGTAGCTACTACTTTTAATTTTGTAGCTTCAGTTGAGCCTGAATTTTTGTTTAGCACTAGAACAAGCAAATAGTCCAACTGCTAGAGTAAAAAAATCAGTACAAGAAAAACTTAATTTTTTTAAAACCTAATTTTTTTCATATTATTAATAGGTATCCTTTATTATTTATAATTGTAAAAACAAAAAAATAAAATAGATTTACATAATTAATGATAATCAGTATCAGTAAAAACACCTACAATAACACCTTTTAAATAAACTAATTTTTGGAAGTATTTTTAAATTATAATATTTTTAAATTATAATAAGTCTATTTAAAGGGGATATTATATTAAATTAATGTATTCTATTTTAGTTTTTGCTGATTATTACCTTAGTTATTATTTTTTTATGTTTAACAAAGCGTTGTTTCGGTGCAATAAAGAAACTTATTGCAAAAAAACAATAGCTGATGTTAAAAACAATGCTAGATCCAGCAGCGATATTAAATGAATATCCTAAGAATAACCCTAATACTGAGCAACCAGCTCCGATAGCTGATGATAAGAAAATCATAGTTTTTTTAAGCTGTTTGCATATAAATATGCTGTGGCTGCTGGTGTAATTAACATAGCAACGATTAGGATAGTACCAACACTTTGCATAGCTGTAACAGATACTAAAGTTAAAAGTATCATAAGTAAATAGTGATAGAAATTAACTTTCATTCCCATTGCTTTTGCCAATAATTCATCAAATGAAGTTAGTAATAATTCTTTGTAGAATAGTTTTTATTACAAGTAATACGAAAATAGCAACTCCAATTGTAATATACATATCTAAGTCTTGAACAGCTAAAATATTACCGAACAAGATGTGGAATAAATCGGTAGAACTATTCGCAACACCAATTAGAATAACTCCTAACGCTAAGAATGAACTGAATGTTATACCTATTGCTGTATCACTTTTAATAATTGAATTACCTTTGATAAAAGTGATAATGATTGATGCCATTAGTCCAAAAACGATTGCACCTATAAAGAAGTCAATTCCAAGAATAAATGAAACAGCTACACCTGGAAGTACTGCGTGAGAGATTGCATCTCCCATAAGTGACATACCTCTAAGTACTATAAAACATCCTACAGCGCCTGCAACTATCCCAATAACAATGGCAGTAATAAGTGCGTTTTTGTAAGAAATGAAAACTATAAAGTCCATCAATAAACTCTTTAATCATTATTTTCACCTCCAGTAAAGAATAAGTCAGTGCCATAAGCTGTAGTTAAGTTAGCTCTTGTGAAAGTTGATTCAGTATCACCAAACGCAATAACTTCTTTATTAAGTAATAGAACACTATCAAAAATAAGAATGAACTTTTCTTAAGTCATGGTGGACAATTAATATAGTATGTCCTTTATCACGTAGATCTCTTAAAGTTTCCATAATTATCTCTTCACTAACAGAATCTATTCCAACAAATGGTTCATCTAAGAATATATATTTAGCGTCTTGTACAAGACAACGAGCTATTAATACACGTTGGAACTGTCCGCCGGATAGTTCACTAATTTGTCTATTAGAGAATTTCTCTAGACCAACTAACTTTAAAGCGTCGTCAACTTTTTGCCAATCAGATTTTTTTAATTTTCTTAGTATTCCAATCTTAGAATATAAGCCAAGAGAAACACATTCTCTTACTTTAATTGGAAAGTTGTAGTCAATATTTATTTTTTTTGTTCTACGTAGGCAACATTATCTAAATTTTTCTTTTTGAAATTTTATTATCAATTTTTGAAATTCCTGTAGATGGAATTATATTTAATATTGCCTTTATTAGAGTAGATTTTTCCTGCCCCATTCGGTCCTATGATCCCAGTGATGCCAGGTAGTTAATTTCTAGGTTAATGTTAGAAAGGGCAGGAGACTGATTATAAGTAACATTTAAATTTTCTACTTTTTATCATACTTGCTCCTTTTTCTTTTTATTTTTGTGCTTACACATTAAAGTTTACCGTAGGAAAGAAAATAAGTCAAGTAAATTTTGTTGTATTCAGAAAAAAATATGAAGAAATCCAAGAAACTACAGAAAAAAACAGTAATTATTGATGGAAAAATGGGAATATTTCAGAAAAATAAAAAAACCTACCTTACAAAAAAATATTGTAAGGTAGAAATAAGGAGTAAATATGAAAAGTCTTTATTATAAGCTAGGGAGACTTATAATAAAAGAACATATTGAAGTAATATAATAATTACTTCACCTATAAGTATAACAGAAGTATATACAAAAAAACAATAGGAAAATAAAAATTTCCTTAAAAAATTCTCATATTTTTTTGGTAAAAATATTAATAAAAAGTCTATTTGTATAAAAAGATTAAATTTTTCCACAATAACACAGAACATCTTTATAGTTAAACTACAATTAATACTAGTATTACAGTAAAAATTTATCTAGTCAAAAAAATTACTGTAAAGATGTAAAAAAATATTGTGGATATATATTTTTTAATGAGTATTGTTTACGTATTAAAAAATTAATATAATATTAAGTTTAAAAATTATTAGTAAACCATAATAAGATATAAAAAAATGTTTAAGATTACATAATCAACGATAAGCTATGTTTTTTTCATTTGTTATAATCTAAAATGGGATTTGAAATTTATAATTATATACTATAGAAATTGAAAAATAAAAAAAGAAGTTAGTTGCTAATCACGACTAACTTCTTTTTGTAATCATTATTTTACTTCATATTTTTTTCGTACAATAGCTGCTACTTGTTCACAATATTTGTCAGTAAGTTCATCACTACTAGCTTCAACCATTACACGAATAAGATTTTCAGTTCCGGAGGCACGTAATAGAATACGCCCGTTTCCTTCTAGTTCTTTTTCAACTTTAGTACATTCTGATAGTACTTCTTCGTCTTCCATAGCAGTTTTTTTATCTACTACTTTGATGTTTACTAGTTTTTGAGGGTAAATACTTACTTCATTGGCTAATTCTTCTAATGATTTACCTGATTTCTTAATGATATCGGCTAATTTAACAGCTGTAAGAATACCATCACCAGTAGTTGCATAATTCATAAGAATGATATGACCAGATTGTTCTCCACCAAGTGAGTATGAGTTGTTTCTCATTTCTTCTACAACGTATCTATCACCAACTGCAGTTTTAACTGATTGCAGTCCGTTTTCTTCTATTGCTTTGTAGAAACCGATATTACTCATCACTGTAGATACAACCATGTTATCTTTTAATTCACCTTGTTCTTTAAGGTGCTTAGCAAGAATAAACATGATTTTATCACCGTCTACGACGTTTCCTTTAGAATCGACAGCAAGAACTCTATCTCCATCTCCATCGAACGCAAATCCCATATCTACATCGTTATTTTTTACGAACTCAGCGATAGTGTTAATTTTTGTAGATCCAACATTATCGTTAATATTTACACCGTTAGGCTGGCAACCAATAGTTTCTATATCGGCTTCTAAATCACCGAATATAAAAGGAGCTACACCAGTTGTAGCACCATTGGCACAGTCTAATGCAAGTTTAATTCGAGATAAATCTCCTGAAATGGATTGTTTTATGTGTTGAACATATTTTTGGATTAATTCATTCGCACCATATAGTTTTCCGATTTTTTCAAAACTAGCATTTTTAATCTCATCAGAGTTATCGATAAGATGTTCAATTTCTAATTCTTGTTCATCTGTAAGTTTAAATCCATCAGGACCGAAAATTTTAATTCCGTTGTCTTGATAAGGATTGTGAGATGCTGAAATCATAATACCACTATCAGTCTCAATAGTTTTAGTTAAATAAGCAATTGCAGGTGTAGGAATTGTACCAATTGTCATTACGTGCACTCCTGTGCTAGTAAGTCCAGCAGATAGTGCTTGCTCAATCATATCACATGAAATTCTTGTATCTCTACCTATTATTACTTTTGGATGTTCTTTTTTTTCAGTAAGTAATTTACCAAGAGCTTTACCTACTTTAAAACTCAAATCGGCAGTAAGTGATTCACCTGCGATACCACGAATACCGTCTGTTCCAAAAATATTTTCTCATAAAAAAATGACTCCTTGTTTTTATAATCTATATGAATATTACTATATAAAGTGAAATAAGTCAAGGCTTTATAATATTATGATAAGGATTTATGAATGAAAAGTGATAATGTCTTAAATAGAGAAAAGGGAAAAATGTTCCAACACAATAAAAAAATATTATCAGAGATAGAGGAAGTAGACTAAAAATTTTATTTTTTTAATATTAATATGTCCATTGAATAGTGCTTATAGATGTCGCTTTTTAAAGCATTAAATAAAAACTAATTAAAGAAGATTAAAAAGGTAGGACTTAAAAAAATCATGATTTCAAAAAAATCGATTTTTGTCGAGTAATCTCTGTAAAGTTTATTAGATATCTAAAAAGATTTCTATAAGATAAATTTAGATATCAATAAACCACTGAAACAAATATTGTAACAGTGGTTTTTTTGAAACTATATTAGAGTTTATTCATTGAGTTTTGCTATATCATCTAACACTTTTTTTAGCTTCGTCTTTGTTATTTTTTTAGAATATACTTTTTTTATTGTATATTATAGCACTTATAGAAATCATGTGTGCAGATACAGGTGCTGCTAAGAATAAGAATGCAATAGCTAAGAAAAAAATTTAAACTCAAATACATGTAAGTATCGATAGAAATAAACAAATCCAGCAATAAGAACTAATTCAACAGCGAAAGATCCTGTAACACCAGCGGCATGAATTTTTTTGTCATTTCATCCGGTAATCTTATGAATCCAATCACAGTAGCTAACATAGCAACAATTGAGGCTAAAATTAGAAGTATAATTATAATGTCTAAAAATGTTATTTAGTATCATCACTGAATACCTCCTTTTTAGCTAAGAATCTAGCGGTAACAATAGTTCCAACTAAACATATAATTGTTATGATAAGTATTAGAGAAATGTATGAAAAAAAGTTTTAAAATACATACTTACTAAAAACTATCAAACAAATAAGAGGCATAGCAAGAAGGTCACTTGCTATTAATTTATCGAATATGCCAGGTTTTTTTACAATATATAGTAGTAAGAAACATATCATTGCTATACTAGCAAAAAAATACCTAGTATAATAGAGTATTCTAATATCTTATCCATCTAAATCGACCTCCAATATTGCTTTTTTTCAAAACTATTTTTTTAATACCTTCAATTTCACCTGCAATATCATCAGTGTCTAAGCAGTGAATGTGAAGCACTTTATTATCATGTCCGACGTTTACTGTTAGCGTACCTGGTGTTAATGTAATCATATTAGCAAGTAGTGTGATTTGCCAATTTTTCACTTCTAAAGGATATTCAAAAATAACAGGATTTACATCGAGATCTTTTTTTAAACATTAATTTTAGTACATTTATATCAGCTTTTAATAATTCGATTAAAAAAACATTAAGATTAATTTTATCCATTTATAGACATAGATGTAATAAAGTTGTTCTCCAAGGATATTTTTTTTGCGAAGGTATTTCTAAATATGAATAGGAGAACCATTCCCCAAAAGAAACCTACAGCGAAATACTCAGAGTTGTAGTTACCTGAAAAGAACGTCCATATTACGCCAACTAATATATTAATTAAAAAAATTGTAGTGCCATAATTATGCTCCTTTCTTAAGTACTAAATCAATATAGTGTTGAGGATTTAATACCATTTGTATCCCTTTATCGAAGAAATCATCTAATAGATTAGTGCTAACTCCTACAATTAGTGCGATAGCAACGATAATAATAAGAGGAATTTGTACTCCTTTAGGAAGTGGTTTTAGAATTAGGTTCTTATTAATATTATCGTAAAATACATTTAAAAATACTTTAATTAGAGAGTAGAAAACTACCAATCCTGATAAAGCTACTAGTACAGCTATAAAGGTATTATTGTTTGTAACTAAACCTTTAATAATAAGTGCTTTACCATAGAAACCACTAAATGGTGGAACTCCAGCTAATGATAAAACTACTATAAAGTATGTCCAACCAAGTAGCGGGTATCTATTTATTAAACCACATTTTTGAACATATTTAACTCCGCTAACATAGATGATTAATCCAACTATGATAAATAGAGCAGCTTTTAGAAGTATATCATTAACGGCGTAGAATAAAGTTCCTTTAACACCAAAAGTATTTAATGTCGCAGTTCCGCATACCATAACACCTAGTGAAATTACTATATTGAAGATTACTATTTGTTTTAAGTCTTTTTGATAGATTGCACCGATACAACCTGCTACTATAGAAATCGCTCCAAGTATTAATATATATGATTTAATAAAACTTGACTCATAATAGAACAACCCGTATGTTCTAATTATTGAATATAGTCCAACTTTAGTAAGCAATGCTCCAAATATTATTGAGATTGCTATTGGAGGTGCTGCATATGATCTATTCATCCATGTAAATAGAGGGAATAAAGCACCTTTCATACAGAACACAAATATCATTACAGCTCCAACAAGATATAACCCACGTCGATCTTCCATTGATGAGATTGTTTGTGATATGTATGCCATATTTAAACTACCAACAATTGTGTAAAGATATCCAATGCTAATAACAAATAAACTACCAGCAAATACATTCATTAGCACATAACTTATTGAAGATTTAAGTTGTTCTTTATTAATACCTACAAGTAGTAGTAAGTATGATGACATAAGTAGTATTTCATAGAAAACAAATAAGTTGAAAATATCACCTGTTGTAAAAGCTCCATTAATTCCGACCATGATTAATAGGAATCCTGGATAGAAGAAGCTAAGTTCACGTACTTTGTCAATTGTTTTTAAATGAATATATTAAAGTTGCCAAAAAAATACGATAGATGATGTAGTAACTAAGATACTATTTAATCCATCTAGGGTTAAAGTAATACCGAATGGACTAGCCCAGTTCCCCATTTCTAGTATTAGTATTCTATGCTTATCGACTAAATAAATATTGTAGATAGAAAATGCTAAAAACTAGTAGAGTAGCTAATGTAGTTAATAAACGTTGCATTGCTATTCTTTTTCTAAATAATACTGTAATTGCAGCAAATAGAAGGGGTATAAAAAAATTGGTATAACAGGTAAATTACTATGCATTTTTTTCTCCTCCTTCATATTATCTACATCCTCAAGATCAATTACATTATCGCTTCCTTTTTAGTTTGTAGTTAGCAATATAAATTGAAATTAATAAACAAGTTACTGCAAAAACCGATTACGATAGCAGTAAGAATAAGTGCTGCAGGAATAGGGTCTATATAATTTTTTTCCCTAACTCAGAAATAATAGGAATATCACCATCATATAAACCTCCTGCGATTAAAATTATTAAGTTGGCAGCATGTCCAAAAAGACCAACTCAATAATAATTCGCATCATACTCTTTGAAAGCATAAGGTAAATACCAAATCCAACAAGAATACCACATAAGATAATCATATAAAATTCCATTATTTACCATCCTTTCCGAAAGCCAAAATAACCGACATTAGGACTCCGACAACTACGAAATAAACACCTAAGTCAAATATTGCGGCTGTGTGTAATTCCATTTCGCCCATTATAGGAACATGAATGTGTGTATAGTGATGTTTAAAGAAATTTTTTTCCGACAACAACACCGCTAAAAAGCTGTTCCAATTGAGAAAAAGTAGTCCGATAGCAGTAACATAAACGTAATTAATAGGAAGAAGTTTAGTAACTTTATCTATTCCATATGTAAACATTGCTAGTGCTAATGCCATTGTACAAAGGAGACCTCCGACGAATCCTCCACCAGGAAGGAAGTGACCACCAAAGTACAAACTAAGTGAAAGTAGGAAAATACATCCTGAAATAATTGCAGATAATGATTTTTAATATTAAATCATTAGTTTTCATCTTTCGGTCCTCCTCTTTTTAATAATTTTTGAACATTGCATAAATAATTAGTGCTACCATTGTCATAACCGTGATTTCAAATAGAGTATCAAATCCCCTAAAATCAACGATAATAACATTAACTATGTTACCTCCACGAGAATCGACTACATTATCAAAAATAGAATTGGCTGATTTCTGATGGGTTTTTGTATGCATATGATACTAATCCAATAATAGTAAAGCTAATACCAGTTAATGCAGCAATTATTGCATTAGTAAGTTTAAATTGATATTTTTCTACTTGTTTTGTTTTATCAGTTAATAGCATAAAAGCTATTAAGAATATTATAGTAGAAATTGATTCTATAACGAATTGTGTCATTGCTAAATCAGGGAGCTCTAAATGTCACATATAAAGCAGTCATCATAAATCCAACTCCTGAAGATAGGATTATAAGAACTAAACGATTGTAGACAGTTGTAAGGGCAACGCAACAAATTACTATACATAATCCAATGAAAAATGTTCATGTAATGAATTGTAGAGAAATTATTGATTAACATTGGTCTACCGATTGCAAAGTAACCACCAATAATAGTTGCAGAAAGTACTAAGAAAAATATAACTCATATTTCTTCTTAGTTGGTTAGTGATAAATGTATTATGTAAGAATCCACTAAATTTATGTAATAAAATACCACCATTATTGTATGCTCCATGAATAGAAACAATAGTTGGATTTAGTGAATAAATACCATTTTCACTAGCGAATACTTTATAAATACCGAAGCTGACAATTATCACGAAAACAGAAGTAAGTAGTTCGCTTGACAAGAAGCTATTGTGATGAACGTGCGTTATTACTTCATTATTTGTAATTTTAACAGCTAAAGCAGCTTGTTGAGCTGGAATTACTACATAGTCTTTTTATAAATGTATTAATTAAGACAAATCCTACAAGTATAATCGGTGAAATAAAGATTCCATTACTAGGTAGATGTAATTTTTTCTCTCCAAGTACTTCTGAATTGAAAGTACCTAAGAAAGGTTTGAATGCTAATATTAATGAATATACTGCAGTTCCTAAAGCACCGATAACAACAGCTATTACAATAACCATATATAGCATACTAGATTGTGTTAATCCATAGACTACTGTTAGGAAATACTCTTTAGAATAGAATCCACTTAAAGGTGGAATTCCAGCCATTGAGAATCCAGCTATAACACTAAGTATAAAACTAAGTGGCATGAATTTTTTTATTCCACGTAATTTTTCAATATCTCTGCTGTGGAATGAATGATCGATAATTCCAGTAATCATAAATAAACACGCTTTAAATGCGGCATGGTTTATAATATGGAAGCAAACAGCATAAAATGCAAATGTGTAAACATAGTGATTATCATTATATAACCCAAGGTTTGCAATACCAATCATAAGCGTCATCATACCAAGTTGACTTATTGTAGAATAAGCTAAGATTCCTTTTAAATCTTTTAAGAATATTGCTGATATAGATCCTATTAACATTGTTATTGTTCCGAAAATAATTAAAATATTACCGAATGTAGTTGAGAATGAGAATACAATTCCTATTCTAAGTAATAGATAGATACCAGCTTTAACCATTGTTGCTGAGTGTAAATAACTACTGATTGGTGTTGGAGCAGCCATTGCATCAGGTAACCAAATATGGAATGGAAATTGAGCAGATTTAGTAAATGCACCAAATAGTATTAAAAATCATGGCGATTAGATATTTACTGTTATATCCGTGATTTTTTTGTGAATTCTATTATTTCACTAATATTAAAGCTACCAGTAATGTTATTTAAAAACAAAAAAATTCCTGCTAACATCAATACTCCACCGAGACAGTAATGATTAATGATTTTAAGGCTCCTTTTTCTTGAAGCGTCATTTTCGTGCCAATAACTAATTAGAAGAAATGAAGATACAGAAGTCATTTCCCGAACATATACATACTAAGCATATTATCAGATAAAACTACACCTAACATAGCCGACATAAATATTAGTAAGAATATGTAAAATTTATGTAATTTTTTTCATCAGTAATACTCATATAGTAACAAGAATATAAGATAACCAACGTACCAATTCCTGTAATTAGTAAAGCGAAAAGGAGTGATAGACCATCTAAATGTAGATTTATATCAAGTCCCGCATTAGAAACAAATGCTAGTTTTTTTATAAATTGTTCCTCCGGAATAGATATTCTTAATACTTGAAACAAAAATATCCGAACAGGATTAATGGAACAATTATAACAAATTTCCCAGTGTGTATGTTTTTAAAGTTTTTCCTTAAGAAAGGAACAAAAAAACATCGCAATTACTGGTAAAAAGACAGCTAATTGTAACATAAAAAAACCTCTTTCTAATTTATTTTATTTATAACATTAATTATATACCAAAAATGGATTAAAATACTATTAATATTCAAGTTTTATATAATTATTTTTTTCAATAAAAAAATAATTTGTAATTACAAGATATTATTAGTAAGTCACAAGAAAGCGATAAAAAAATAAGTATTAACTTTAAAAATTAAATGATTTAATATTTTTTTACTTTTTTTAAAGTGGAAAAAAACATATAGAAAAACAGAGTGTTAATATTAAAGTCTATGAAAAAAATCATTAAAGAAAAACTCTTCGTTGTCAGAATATTTACGAGAAAAATAAAAGATAATTATTTTTTTAATATCTCTTGTTTAAGAAGAGAAAAAAAGGTATAATAAAGTTATTAATATATTTACAGGGGGACTAATTGATGTCACACAAACAAACACCACATATTAAGCCTAATGGAGTAGAAATCGCAGAAACGATTTTTACTACCAGGATCCACTTAGAGCAAAAATTTATTGCAGAAACATTTTTTTAGAAGATGCAGTATGTTTTAACGAAGTGCGTGGTATGCTTGGGTATACTGGAACATATAAAGGTAAGAAGATTTCTGTAATGGGAACAGGTATGGGACCAGCTAGTATCGGTATTTATTCTTATGAATTAATTCACACTTTTGGAGTTAAAAACTTAATTAGAATTGGAACTTGTGGAGCTTTACAACCAGAAGTGAAATTGTATGATGTAATTTTAGGAATGGGTTCATCTACAAACTCTAACTATATGCACCAATATAATATTCCAGGGAATTACAGTTTAACAGCTTCGTTTGATTTGTTATTAAAAAGCATACAATAAAGCTCAAGAAATGGGGCAAGCAGTACACGTAGGAAACATCTTATGTAGTGAAATTTTTTATAATGCAGACGAAAAAGCTATGGAAAATTGGATTAAGATGGGAGTTTTAGCAGTTGAAATGGAAAGTACAGCTTTATATGCTAATGCAACAGCTGCAGGAGTTAATGCACTTACAATTTTAACAGTAAGTGATTCACTAGTAACAGGGGAAGAAACTACACGGAAGAAAGACAAACAGCATTTACAAAAAAATGATGGAAATTGCTTTAGGTTTAGCATAAAAAAATAAAAAAATAAGAGGTAATATGATATGAGTAATTATCAAGAATTATATGAAAAAAATGGTTAAATAGTTCAGCTCTAACAGAAGAAGAAAAAAACTTCAATTAAAAAAATGTAGCTGATGATGAAGTAGAAAAAAAGAAGATAGATTTTATAAAGAATTAGAATTCGGAACTGCGGGATTACGTGGTAAAAGTAGGTATGGGTTCTAACAGAATGAATAGATTTATCATCGCTCGTGCTACAAAAGCATTAGCACAAACTATTATAGATAATGGATTGCAAGAAAAAGGTATTGCTATTGCTCATGATCCGCGTCTTTTCTCAAAAGAATTTGCTAAGTTAGCAGCATTAGTAATGGCTAGTAATGGAGTTAAAGCATACTTATTCGAAGATTTACGTCCAACTCCTGAATTATCATTTGCGGTTCGTTATTTAGGAACAGCTAGCGGTATTAACATTACAGCAAGTCACAATCCTAAAGAGTATAACGGATATAAAGTATATTGGCAAGAAGGATCTCAAATCAAATCTGATATAAGTGATAAAGTATTAGAGTACATTAACTCTATGGATATTTTTGACAACTATGTTACTTTAACAGAAGAAGAAGCACAAGAAAAAGGATTATTAGTTTATATTGGACAAGAAATCGACGAAGAATTCTATAGAGAATCTTTAAACTGTGCAATTAATGATGAAAATATTGATAAAAAAACATTTCTGTAGTTTATACACCATTAAATGGAGCAGGATATAAAGCTGTAACAACAGTTCTTGCTCGTCGTGGATTTGAAAATGTACATGTTGTTGAAGAACAAAAAGATCCAGATGGAACTTTCCCAACAATTAAATATCCAAACCCAGAAGACACTGCAGCATTTGAATATGGTGAAAGATTAGCAAAAGAAGTTAATGCCGATGTAATTATCGCAACTGACCCTGACTGTGACCGTCTTGCTGTAGAAGTAATTCACAATGGTGAAGTAGTTTCTCTAAATGGTAACCAAGCAGGAGCAGTATTGGTTCAATATGTTATTGAAAATCTTGCTAAACAAAATAAACTTCCTGAAAACCCAGTGTTAGTTAAATCTATCGTAACTTCTAAAATGGTTGAACCACTTTGTAAAGAATATGGAGTAGAAGTAATCGATGTTCTAACTGGATTTAAAAACATTTGTGCATTACCAAATGAATGGGATATTACAGGCGAGAAAAACTATGTAATGGGATATGAAGAAAGTATTGGATACAATGTCGGTACATTCCTACGTGATAAAGATGGTGTAACTATCGCTATGTTATTAGTTGAAGCTGCGGCATTCTACAAAACACAAGGTAAAAACATTAGTAGATGTACTTGATGGATTCTATGAAAAATATGGTTACTACCTAGATAAAACTATCTCAATTGTTTTAGAAGGAGCAGCAGGTGCTCAAAGAATTAAACGTATGATGGAAAAATATCGTGAAATTTTTGCTCGCGAAATAGCTGGAAGCGAAGTAGTAGCTATTACTGACTACTTAGTACAAAAAAAGAAAAAAACTGTAGCTACTGGTGAAGAGAAAGATATCGATATTGAAAAAACAGATGCTGTTAAATTCAGTTACTCAGATGAATCTTGGTATACTTTACGTCCAAGTGGAACAGAACCAAAAGTAAAACTTTATATCTATGTTAAAGATGCAGATAAAGAAGTTGCTAAAGAAAAAAATTAGTTAAATTTGAAGAAAAAAAGTATTAGAATTACTTTATTCAATTGATTAGTGAAATAGAAAAAAAGGGGAGTGAGAAATAATCTCACTCCCTTTTTCTATTTATTATAATATTTTAGATATTCTTTACAGAATTGTCTAGCTGTTAATTTTTCCGCTTTGTCTATCTTCGTATGAAGAGCTAACAAATTTTTGAAATTTCATCAGTATATTCAACTTTAGGTAAAGGTTTCTCAAGTACAGTATCTTTGTTAATTGCGAAAGTTGAAAAAAACAAATACCTACTAAACGAGTATGTCTTGTTTCATGGTTAAATGCACTTAGCTCAGCAAAAAAATTTCAACACTTCTAGTACCAACTCGTGAGATATAACTATCAATAATTAATGCTTCGTGTCTATGTACAACGTCTAAAAAAATTGATATGTATCAATACTTGCAGTAAAGAATGGTAGGTGTGTATATCTACGTATTACTAAACCTTGTACATCGTCAAGCCAATATAGAGTTTGTCCACCGAATAATGTATCATGTCTGTTCATATGGTTAGGATAGATAGTATGGAAGTTTTTCAATCCTAGTATCTTTATAGTTCATAACTTCTTGCATGAAAAAAAGTTCTCCTTAAAAATTTAATTTTACTAATGTCTAATATAAAAATTAGAATACATATGTAATTGTAACATAAAAAATACAATTTTTATTAAGAAGATTGTTTATACTAATAGAAAATAGATACCATATATTTATATTAAAAAAATAGTGTAGTATAACCTTTACATTTTGTTAAAAAAAGTATATTATAATAAAGGAAAAATACAAATGAGGTGAAGAATAATGAAATATGAAACTATGTTAGAACGTTTTTTTAGGATATGTTAACTTCAAATCTAGATCTAATGCAGCTAGTACGACATTACCGTCTACTCCGAGCAAAAAAAGATTTCTTACGTATGTTGAAAGGTCAATTAGAAGAACTAAATCTAAGTGATATAGTTTTTAAACGAGGAAAAATTGGTTTTTAACTGCAACATTACTAGCTAATACTGATAAGCCTTATGATAGAATAGGTTTTATTTCTCATGTAGATACAGCTGACTTTAACGTTGAAGGTATTAATCCACAAGTTATAGAAAACTATGCTGGAGAAGATATTGTTTTAAATAAAGATTTAAATATTGTAATGACAAAAGAAGAGTTTCCTAATTTAAACAATTATAAGGGACTTACATTGATCACAACTGATGGAACAACTTTATTAGGTGCTGATGATAAGGCTGGAATTACAGAAATTGTTGAGGCTATTAAATATTTAAGTGAACACCCTGAAATAGAACATGGTGATATTCGTATTGCTTTTGGTCCTGATGAAGAAATCGGTCGTGGAGCTGATCATTTTGATGCGAAAGGCTTTGCTACAGACTATGCATATACAATGGATGGTGGAGTTCTAGGAGAACTTCAATATGAAAGTTTCAACGCTGCGCAAATCACGTATAAAATTACTGGTGTAAGTGTACATCCTGGTACAGCAAAAGGTAAAATGAAAAATGCAAATATGATTGCTGCTGAATTAGCTTCATTATTTCCGAAAAAAAGAAGTACCGGAACATACTGAAGGTTATGAAGGATTCTATTTATTACATAATATGCAAGCTAGAATAGAAGAAGCGGAAATGGTTTATATTATTCGTGATCATGACAAAGAAAAATTCTTAGCACGTAAGAAATTTGCAGAAGAAGTTGCAGCTAAAATTAATGAAAAATATGGAAATGTAGTAGAATATGAATTATATGATCAATATTATAATATGGGTGATGTAATTAAAGAAGATAAACGCTGTGTTGATGTAGCTGAACAAGCTATTAAAAAAATGTTGGTGTGACACCATTAATTATTCCAATACGTGGAGGAACTGATGGTTCTAAAATTTCTTACATGGGAATACCAACTCCTAATATTTTTTTGTCGGTGGAGAAAAACTTCCATGGGCAATATGAATTCAGTTGTTTAGAACATATGAAAAAAAGCAGCTGATACAATAGTGGAGATAGCTAAGCTAGCAAAAAAAGTAAAAAAATCACACCTTGGTGTGAGAGATAGAATAAATTTAAGATATAATCTAAAAACTCTAATACTTATATTTATGTAAGTATTAGAGTTGAAAATTATTATATAGTAGGATAGTTATTGTAGAAATTATTTTTGAAAATGAAATTTAGAGAAAATGAAAAATTTTTAGAGCTGTTTCTAAAAAATGGGTTGTATCTTTTGTTTCATATAAAAAGTATTTTTGAAATTTGAAAAAAATAATAAAAAAATTATGCAATAGCCATGAATATATGGTACAATAGTAATGTATATTAACTAAAAAAATTGAAAGAGAGGATGGTTGTAAGATGACTAAAAAAAGACATTTTATGTTACAACGCCTATTTATTACCCGAGTGGTAACTTACATATAGGACATGCCTACACGACAGTTGCGTGTGACGCATTAACTAGATATAAAAAATTAAGTGGATATGATACATACTTTTTAACAGGTACAGATGAACACGGTCAAAAAATTCAACAAAAAGCTCAAGAAAAAGGCATTTCTGAACAAGCTTATGTTGATGAAATGATTAAGGGTATTAAAAAAATTATGGGAAGCTATGGATATAGATTATAGTAAATTTATCCGTACTACAGACGACTATCATGAAAAAAAGCAGTAGCTGAAATTTTCGATAAATTAGTAGAAAAAGGCGATATTTATCTTGGAGAATACAAGGGTTGGTATTCTATTAGTGATGAAGAATATTTTACAGAAACACAGCTTCAAGAAGTATTCAGAGATGAAGAAGGTAATATGATTGGTGGTATTGCACCAAGTGGAAATGAAGTTAAGCTAGTTAGTGAAGAATGTTATTTCTTCAAAATGAGTAAATATGCGGATAGATTAGTAAAATACTATGATGAACATCCTGAATTCATTTTACCAGAAAGCAGAAAAAATGAAATGCTAAATAACTTCATCAAACCGGGATTAGAAGATTTAGCTGTTACTCGTACAACTTTTGACTGGGGAGTGAAAGTAAAATCTAATCCTAAACACGTTGTATATGTTTGGATTGATGCTTTAGTTAACTATATTACTGCATTAGGATATGCAACAGGTGAGAGTGAAGAACTATTTAATAAATATTGGCCAGCAGATGTTCAAGTAGTAGGTAAGGAAATTGTGCGTTTCCATGTGATTTACTGGCCGATATTACTTATGGCATTAGATTTGCCACTACCTAAGAAAATTTTCGCTCATGGTTGGTTACTTATGAAAGACGGTAAGATGAGTAAGTCTAAGGGGAATGTAGTAGATCCATATATGTTAATAGAACGTTATGGACTAGATTCAGCACGTTATTACTTATTACGTGAAGTTCCATTTGGACAAGATGGAATTTTCACACCTGAAAGTTTTATTGATAGAATTAATTCTGATTTATCAAACGACTTAGGAAATTTATTAAATAGAACTATTTCTATGATTAATAAGTATTGTGGTGGAGTAATTCCAAAATTCGTTGAACCGACTACTGAATTTGATAAAGAATTGGTTGATTTATCAAAAGAAGTTATTACAGAGTATGCAGAATATATGGAAAAATATGCAGTTTTCAAAAGCTTTAGAATCAGTATGGAAGTTTATTTCTAGAACAAATAAATATATTGATCAAACTACTCCGTGGATTCTAGCTAAAGATGAAGCTAATCAACCTGAATTAGATAAAGTAATGAACTATTTAGCTGAAAGTCTTCGTATAGCTACAATTTTAATTTCTCCTGCTTTAACTAAAGCACCAGCAGAAATTGCTAAACAATTAGGGGTTAAAGAAGATTTATTGGTTTTCGAATCAGCTAAAAACATTTGGTGTATTCGATGGAACTGTGAAAGTAGTAGAAAAACCAACTCCAATCTTCCCAAGATTTGATAAAGAAGTGGAAGTAGAATATATCAAAGAACAAATGTCTCCTAAAGCACTTGCGAATCTTGAAACTGAATCAAAAGACGATACTTATGTTGAACTTGCTGAAGAAATTACAATAGATAAATTCTTTGAAACATCTTTAAGAGTTGCACAAGTGTTAGAATGTGAAAAAGTTAAGAAAAGTTCTAAATTATTAAAATTCAAATTAGATTTAGGAAATCATCAAAGACAGATAGTTTCGGTATTGCAAAATACTATGATCCAGCGGAACTTATTGGTAAAAAAGTTGCAGTTGTAGCTAACTTAAAACCAGTTAAACTGTGTGGGGAATTAAGTGAAGGAATGATTTTATCAGCAGAAAAAAAGATGGTATTTTGCGAGTAGTAGAGATCGATGCTGATATTCCTAATGGAGCAGAAATAAGATAATAAAAAAAGAGGCTTAGCAAAAAGTCCTAAATATGTATGAGAATTTATAGTCGTAGTACTTTATTGATATCTAAATTCGTTTTATAACACTTTTTAGATACAATAAACTATGCTGGAGGATGCCTCGACAAAAATCTTGGTTTCGGAGAAATCGATTTTTGTCGGGGCATTATTTTTGTATAAAATGAAATTTTTTTAAATAAAAAAATCCACCCTAAGATGCTATCAAAGGTGGATATAATATTAAGATGTAGTTCTTTGGTTATTTTGAGAATTGTTATTGCTGTTATTATCAATGTTTTTTTGACTTTGGCGTTTCTCTATTAACTTCTATTACGCGAACAGGGTTAACTGGTACGAATGAACCGTCAGTAATATAGTATATCAACCTATTATTAGTAATTCCAATACCGTTAATATTTAATTGAGCACCATTACCAAAAAGTAACTCGCACCTTACTTACTGATTCATCAGAATAAACATTTTGAGTTGCTAAGAATTTAATAGCAACAGGGCGAGATATGAAGTTATTAAGTTGATCGTTTTTAGAATTAACAGTAACAAATTTCCCGTTTGCAGTGATGAATTGTCCTTGTAATTTTCCAGATGAAATCTGATACATTAAATAACCTGCAGGAGAAACTATTTTATTTACCGTTAGTTTTGTTCCTGATTCAATAACGTCTCCTTGATCAGACCAACTTGCAGATTTAAAGACATGTATTTTTTTGAAACTGTGACTTCACGATTAACGTCAAATGAATATGATGTGAAGGTACCAGCTAGTTTTGCTGTGATTTCTTCATCTTGGGCGTCTGGATCGATACGAGCAGCCTCAGCTTTTTCTTGAGCGGCCAGAATTTTTGCTTTCTCTTCAGCCTCTTTTTGTTTTTTCATTTCTTCAGTTGTATCTACTGCTGTAGTATTTGTTTCACCGAAACTAACATAATGTTCTTTAGAAGAAGAGATGAATTTTAAAAGTAATTAAAAAGAATATTGAAAGTAAGGTTGCTAGTATAATAGAAGTAGCTATTTTTTTACCTTTATATTTTTTTGAAATATTATTTATTTGATCATAATCTTTCACATTTTTTTCTAAAAAAATATTTTTTTAGAGATAAATGCTTTAAGATAAAGTATAGACACTACAAAGACATTTTTTTATTTTGTTATCTATGTATTTAATTTTTGAATGCTGTTTCATCCTCATTTACAACTTCTTTTTTTCAGACTGTGTATTTCTTTTTTTAAGCCATCTAGTTTGTGTTCTATTTCAAGATTTTTTTGAATTTTTTTCTATGATTTTTTTTCTCAGATGTTATGTCTTTTTAAAAAGAATTTGTTTTTTTGTGATTCTAAGCTATTGATTCTTTTTTTCTTCAAGTTCTATTTTTTTCTTTATCAGCTTTTTCTATATTTTTAGCGTAGATAATGTAAGGTTTTTTTCTCTTCGATTTTTGTCTTCTAGCGAAAGAAGAGAATTTTTGTAATGAAAGTAGGATGTTTTCGTGTTCTCTAATTTCATTTTCTTTTTTTCAAGAATTCTATTTTCTTTTTTTATCTTCTAAGAGTTGGAATTCTTTTTCTTTTCGTCTATATTCTCTTTTTTTCTTTTCTCAGCTTGTTCTTTTTTTCGATACGCTTGCGTTCTAGTTCTTTTTCGCGAGCGATACGTTCTTTTTCAAGACGTTCTTGTTCACGTTTTTCGGCTTTTTTTCTTTTTCGATACGTTGTCGTTCAAGCTCTTTTTTTCACGAGCGATACGTTCTTTTTCAAGACGTTCTTGTTCGCGTTTTTTTCGGCTTTTTTTCTTTTTCGATACGCTGTCGTTCAAGCTCTTTTTCACGAGCGATACGTTCTTTTTCAAGACGTTCTTGTTCGCGTTTTTCGGCTTTTTTTCTTTTTCGATACGCTCGCGCTCTAGTTCTTTTTCACGAGCGATGCGCTCTTTTTCTAATCTTTCTTTTTCGGCACGAGCTAATTCATTTTTTTACGTGCTTCTGCAATTTTTTTCTTTGTTCTTCTTCAAATTTTTTTACGCGCTTTTTTTCTAATTCTTGAGCTTGTTTTTTTTAGTTCTTGTTCTTTTTAGTCTGACTTCTTCTTTTTTTCAATCGTAGTTCTTTTTTTCTAAAAATAGTTTCATCGATTTCACTATTTTTTTATCATTACTGTTAGTAGAAGGAGTTTCAGAATTTTGTAAATTAAATGTTTTAACTTGCTGTTTAATACGACTGAAAAAAAGATTTTTGTGATATCTTTTTTTCTTCAGTAGAATCTGTAGTTTCTTTTTTTCCGCTACTAAATCTTTTTCTTCTTTTTGACATAAAAAAATAATCCTTTCACACACTATTCCTTTCTATTATAGCAAAAAAATACAATAAAAATTATATAAATAATACCTAAAATCCTATTAAATTATATAAAAAAACTTTTTATCTATAATTGAAATGTGTTATCATTAAGTGTAGATAGTTTTATCAATAAATTATAATTTAAAGAGGTAATAATTATGAAGAAAAACAATTAGCTTTAAGGGTACTCCTGTTACTATTGAAGACAAATTAAATGTAGGTGAAATTTTTTTCCTAATTTTTAGAGCTGTGACAAGAACATTATCAGAATTTGAGTTAACAGATTATAGAGGTAAAAAAATATTATTATAAATACTTTTTCCTTCTGTGGATACGGGAATTTGTGCCCTACAAACAATTAAATTTAATAAAGAAGTTTCTAATCTTACTGATACAGTTGTAATTACTGTTTCTAAAGATTTACCATTTGCTCTTGGTAGATTCTGTGCAGTTAAAGAAATCAACAATGCAATTACTGTATCAGATTATAAATATCGTGATTTTTGAAAAAAATAATGGTCTTTTAGTTGAAGAATTAGGATTATTAGCACGAGCAGTTTTTTTGTTCTTGATAAAGAAGGTGTTATTCGATATAAAGAAGTTCTACAAGAAATCGGTGAAGAACCAAATTATGAAGTTGCTCTTGAAGAACTAAAAAAATATAGAGAGGTAGTAAATGACAGAATTAAAAATACATAAATAAAAAAAGAAAAATAGCAATTTACAAATTAAAGATTTAATTACATTAGGTCTTTATACAATTTTGCTAATTCTTGTAATGGCAGTGGGGATTGGTATTTCTACAATTCTAACAGCAGTTTTATTTGGTGGGAAAGTATATTTTTGCGACGTATACATCTATAACAGTTGCTTTAGTTTGTGGTAGTGTATATAGTTTGATTTTTAACAAAATTAATAAAAAAATATGGCTATATTTATCATGATTTCAATTATCGGATTATTTATGGCTATTTCGGGTCACTCGATACTTGGGGGAGTTGTGTTGATTTTTGCTGCGATATTAGCGGAAATTGCTTTTAGATATGGGAATGAATATTTATCATATTTATTCTTTAATTTGGGTAATATTGGAATTATTTTACCCATGTTCTTTATGAAAGACTCGTATGTTAAACATCTTCAAAAATAGGAATTATTCTGAAGAAAAAAATTAATTTAGTTATGAGTACTACAAATATGAAGACATTTATATTTATAGTTATATTTACTATAATTTTTTTCAATTGTTGGAACTATATCTAGGAAGAAAAATTATACTTCAAAAAAATTTCAATAAAGCGGGATTATAGTATGTTAAAGCTGGATATAAGAACTAAGCTCTTAATATTGGTTGTAGCTAATGTATTGATGTTCAAAAATGATGACGGTCAACGTTCATTTATTGATGGCATTATGTTTTTTTCGCTATATTTAGGTATAAGTTCTACTTTTTAAAAAGAATGGCTAGATTTTTTTGGTGTATATCTTTTCTTTATGGTATATGAAGTGTTTTTTTACTCATACTGTGACTCTTCAAGTTATAGATAGTTTCTTATTATTAACTGGATTAATGTTTAAAACATTATATTTTTCCATTATGTGCAGGCATGGCGTTAGTTAGTAGTTCAAAAAGTATCTGAATTGATTTGTTTCTTAAGGAATATAAAGTTGCCGAAGAAAATGATTATTGTTTTAGCAGTCTTATACAGATTTTTTTCCCGGTATTACTTACAGACTATAAGTTAATAAAAAAATTCATTGAAGATGAAAAGGTATTGGAGTAAGTAGAGGTTATTACTTATTTCACCCGTTCAAATTTCGGAATATTTTTTTGTTCCATATGTAATAATTAGTACCAATATTGCTAATGAACTTTCGGTATCTTGTTTGTGTAGAGGAATAGATAATGAAGAGAAACCAAGCAGCTATATTGAATTAAAAATTTAATAAATTAGATTATTTAGTTATGATAATTGTAATTGTTGCTTGCTGTTGTATTGTGTTTTTGAGGTGATAAATTGATAACATTTAAAAAAATTTTAATTATAAATATATTGAATCGAAACAATTAAATATAGAAAAATTTGTCACTTGAAATTAATAGGGAGAGTGTGTTCTTTTTACTGGAGCGAGTGGTTGTGGTAAGACTACAATTATGCGTGTGTTAAATGGGCTAGCTCCTGAATTTTTTTGATGGTGGTTTCAGCGGAGAATTAAAAGTAGCGTATCTGAATATTGGTGATAGATTAAAAGAGTTCTCAAGGGTTGTGGGCAGTGTTTTTCAAAATCCTAAAAATCAATTTTTTTCAATTTAGACTCTACAAGTGAACTTGCTTTTTAGTATGGAAAAATTATGGATATTCAAAAAGCAGAAATAAAGAATAGAATTGATGAAGTAATATCGAATTTTTCAGCAGAATATTTATTGGAAAGAAATATTCTAGAGTTAAGCGGTGGAGAAAAACAAAAATTAGCTTTCATGGCTAGTATGATGCTAGATGCTGATATTTATGTTCTTGATGAGATAACTAGTAATTTAGATTTGAAGTCGATAAAAATTAATTTCTTCAATTATTGAAACGTTAAAAAAACAAGGGAAAAACTATTGTAGTAGCTGAACACAGAATATACTATTTAAAAAGATTTAATTGATAGAATGTATATTATAAAGGATGGGAAATTAGTACACGAAGTCAAGAAAGAACAACTATCTGATTTCGACAGTAGAGCTTGTCAAACAAGGCAAATTGATTTAAACAAGGTTGAACTAGGAGATAGAGAAGAAAGGGACTTTAAGAAGAATTATTTGAGTGTAGAACTATTAGACTATAAAGTTCATACACATCAAGTTTCTTTAAAGAATGAAAATTTTTGATTCATCAAAAAAATTTATTCTATTGTAGGAGATAATGGATGTGGAAAGACCACTTTTGCTAATGCACTGTGCGGTTTACATAAATCTAAGAATAAAGTTACTTTAAATGGTAAAGGGCTAAATAATAAAAACCTAATAAAAAATGCATTCCAAGTAATGCAAGATGTTAATTATCAACTTTTTACTAACCAAGTAGAAAAAAAGAAATTAAGCTGGGAAGTGAAAGTCTTGAGTTATTTGATGAAGTAGTTGATAGATTAAATATCAGGAAGTTTTTTTAAAAAGGCATCCTAACACATTGTCAGGTGGAGAAAAACAAAGGGTAGCAATAGCTTCAGCCTTATTATCGAATAAAAAAATATTAATTTTTGATGAACCTACTAGTGGTTTAGATTATATTAATATGATTGAGCTTAGTCGTTTGATAGAGAAAATAGCTGAACAAGATGTTGTTATATTCATAATAACTCATGACTACGAATTTCTTTGTCAAATCTCGGATGAAGTACTATATTTTTGATAAGCAAGGTTTAAAAAGAAAGAATAGAAGTAAACGACAATAATAAAAAAAGAAAAATATTAGAAATAATGGGGCAGACCCAAAAGTCCTAAATTTTAAAAAAAGTGTATATGATAACTTATAGACGCAGTGGTTTATTGATATCTAAATCCGCTTTATGAAAGCTTTTTAGATATCTAATAAACTCATGCGGTGGGGGTGACTCGACAAAATCTTGTTTCTTAAGAAATCACGATTTTTTTGAGTCACTCCCATTTTTTTCTAGTATTCAGACTCAAATAATTTGTTAATTTGTTTTTTTAACATGATAAAATAAATAAGTTATAGAATAATTAGAGTTAGGAGGGAACTTATGTCATATGCTTCAGATATGAAAAAAAGAACTGACATTAATAGAAATAACGAAAGATAGAGAATTTTTTTATCAGAGTTATCAGCTCTGATAAAAAAATGAATGGCGTTTTGAATATTTCTAACGGAAGACTTAGTTTAAGTTTTCAAACAGAAAAATGCATCAATAGCAAGAAGAATGTTTTCTTTAATTAAGTATTTCTATGACGTTCATGTTAATATTTCTGTAAGGAAGAAATTAAAAATTAAAGAAAAAAATAATGTATATATTTGCCGTTTAGAGCAGAATGTAAAAAAGAAATACTGAAAGATTTATATATATTGAATGACAATTATACTATGAGAATAGATATTGCTAATGAACTTATAGATACGGATGATAAAAAAAGAGCGTATTTACGTGGAGCATTTTTTTAGCAGGTGGTTCTATAAATAACCCTCGTACATCTAGTTATCATATGGAAATTTTTTTCATCTTATGAAGAACATAATAAAGAATTAAATGAACTTTTAAATAGTTATAAGCTGAATGCAAGAAATCTTGAAAGAAAAAAAGGGGTATATTGTTTATATTAAAGAATCAGAAAAAAATAGCAGAGTTTATTAATCTTGTTGGAGCGTTTCAGGCATTATTCCAGTTTGAAGATGAGAGAATAGTGCGTGACATAAATAATTCGGTAAATAGAATGCAAAAATTGCGATATGGCTAATATGAATAAAACGGTAAATGCATCTGCAAAAACAAGTAGAAGATATTAATATAATAGAAGAGAGAATTGGACTTGATAATATAGATGAGAAGTTAAGAGTTGTTGCTGAAGCACGATTAAAAATATCCTGAATATCCATTAAAAGAAATAGCAGAAATGATTGAAGATGGTAAATTATCAAAAATCTGGGTCTCAACCATAGGTTTAGAAAAAAATAGCTAAGATAGCAAAGGAATTAAAAAGAAGGAACATATCAGGCAAAAATAAAAAAAGTGAGGAAAAATTAAATGAGTAAATGGGATGAACAAATATTAGTTGTAAATAGAAAAAGAATTATTCAACAATGAAGAAAAATCATTTTTATGGATTTATAGAAAAAGAAGATGAAAAAAACAAGAAAAAAATTATAGATGCATTTGAATCATATGAAGTAAAAACGACGAGGGGATATGGAAGAAGATCCTAGCTTCAAGCAATTAATAGGGTATGTACTATTAAAAGACGTTAACACTAGTGAAGTTTTGGTGTATAAGCGCTTAGTCGGAGGTGGAGAAGCCGGACTTCATGGGAAAGCATCAGTTGGTATTGGTGGACATATGAACGAAGTAGAAGGAAAATCAATTTTTGAAATGCTAAAAATTAATGCATCACGTGAATTAAATGAGGAAGTAGGAGTTTCAGAAGAAGAAGCTTTAGAGAATCTACAGTTTATTGGATTGATAAATGATGACGAAACAGAAGTTGGTCAGGTTCATATTGGAGTGGTGTATGAATGTAAAGTTGATAAAAAAACAAGTAGAAGTAAAAGAAGATGACACTTTAGTTATTAGATGGATGTCTAGTGCTGAGGCTAAAGAAGAAGAAAAATTATGAAACTTGGTCAGAGTTTTTTTAAAAACCAATTTTTTTAGATTTGGAAGTGGCTGATCCGAAAGTTCTAAATTTTTAAAAAGAGTTTATAAGAGAACTTATAGGCGCAGTGGGTTTATTGATATCAAAAATTCGCTTTATATTTTTTTAGACAGCTAATAAATTATGCGGGGTGACTTGAAAAAAATCGATTTCTCTGAAATCATGATTTTAGGTCATTCCTTTTTTTATGTTGTGATAAAATCTAACGTAAAAATTGAAAAAAAGTTTTAAAAAAGTGTAGTATATGAATATATAATTTTTTTGAGAAAAACTCATAGAACACTATTATATAAGTATAAAAATGATGTTTGTAAGAAAAATGTAACATATAAAAAGAAAGGATGATAGTATGTTAAATATTAAAATGGATATGATACAAACAGTAGGACTTGCTGTTGTTATTCTAATTATAGGGAGATTCTTGAGGAAGAAAGTTAAATTTTTTTGAGACGTATTGTATACCCTCACCTGTTATAGGGGGATTCTTATTTGCAATAATTAACTTAATGTTACGACAAACAAATTTAGTTATATTTCAGTTTGATAACACATTGCAGAGTTTCTTTATGACACTATTTTTTTCACAAGTATTGGATTTAATGCAAGTTGGAGATTGTTGAAAATTGGCGGAAGAAAAAGTTATTATGTTTTTTTAATAGTTTCAATAATCTTAGTTGTTTTTACAAAAATATTTTTAGCTGTAGGTATTGGATATGCTACGGGCGTAGATCCACCAATTGCCTTATTAACAGGGTCAACAGCTATGACGGGAGGTCATGGTACAGCGGCAGCTATGGCGCCTATAGTAGAAGAGTTAGGCCATTCAGGAGCGAAAAGTGTTGCAATAGCTGCAGCTACTTTTGGATTAATTGCAGGATCAAGTTTAGGTGGACCGCTTGCTAATAAACTAATTAAAAAAATAAAAAAATTAGAAGTTGTTGCAGAAGAAGTTGATAATGCACAAGTGAAAAATGATGAGTTTTTATTTAATAATGATGTGAAAAAATTAGATGGTGAGAGTTTCGCTAAAGCATTCTTCATGATTTTATTAGCGATGTTTATTGGAAGTTACGTATCAACATTTTTTTAAATCATTTTCTGAAATTTCCAAGTTATATTGGGTACTGATGATTGTGGCAGCTATTTTTAAGAAATATATCAGATCATACAACTAAGTTTGATCTTCATTACGAAGAAGTTCATATTCGGAAGATGTGTCATTAAATCTATTTTTTTAGGTATGGCAATGATAAGTCTAAAACTATGGGAATTAAGTAATGTAGCAGGACAACTTACGATATTATTACTTGCTCAAGCAGTATTGGCATGGATTTTCATCTATTTTGTAACATTTAAATTTATGGGTGGTAATTACGATGCAGCTGTATTATCAGCAGGACATGCAGGATTTGGTTTAGGAGCAACACCGAATGGTATAGCAAATATGCAAAGTGTTTGTGATAAATATAAATATTCACATATAGCGTTCTTTGTAATGCCAATAGTAGGAGCATTATTCATAGATTTCTTTAACGTAGCAATAATCAGTGGATTCTTTTCATTTTTATCAAGATAAGATAAAAGTTTGATTAATGGATTATTATCCTTAATCGAACTTTTTTATTTTTCACTTTTTTTAACTTATCATTTCGGGAGTGACTTAAAAAAATCGTTATTTTTAAAAGAAATAAGAGTTTGTAGAATCGCTATGTCTATGAGTTCTCATATGAATAGGTTTTTTTGGGCAACTCCTATTTATCGTTGGTTTTATAGTAGATAAGTGGCTGAATATGGCTGCAATTAGTAAGTATAGTATTTTTCATATTATAAGTGTAGAAAAATTTGAAAAAAATCCACCGGTAAATCGTAAAGACAACTATTTACAAAAAAGAAATAAAAAAATGATATAATAAATCGAAATCATTTTTGAATTGAAAGATTAAGGAGAATATATATGAATAAGAAAAAAATGATTATTACTGGTGCATGTGGTTCATTAGTAATAGGTTTATCAGCATTTGCTGGATATGAATACGGAAAACACCAAGCATATGAAACTACACCATTAGTACAAAATACAGTGCAAGCAAAAAAAATTAATTATTCTGATAAGGTTAGTTCAGTAGTAGTAAGTGAAATAACTGATGATGGTTATGTTACACTTCACGGGGACCATAGTCATTACGAAAAAGGATTAGTCCCATATAACGCTAAAAATTCTTGATTCATTAGTTTATAAAAAAATAAAGACTATAAATTAAAAAAATGAAGATATACAGTATGAACTTGCACAAGGATATGTTATAAAAAGTTAATGGAAAAATATTACTATTATCCAAAAAGAAGGAGTAACTCAAGATAACGTTGTAGACGAAAAAAACAGCAAAAGAAATTTCAGCTCATGCTCATCACCACCATCACGGAGAAGCTAGTGAATCTAAAGAAAGTGGAGATCATTACACATTTAATCCAAAAGATATCGTAAGTGAAACAGCAGATGGATATGTAGTTCGTCACGGAGATCACTTCCACTATATTAAGAAAAGTGAGTTATCAGCTTCACAATTATCACAAGCAAAAGAAGCTGGAGTAAATCCAGCATTAGCAACATCCTCAGCAGGAGTAACAACACCAACAAGCGATGGATATATATTTAAAGGTGAGAGTGATATCATAGGTAGAAATAGTTTTGGTTTTATAGTTCAGCATGGTAATCACCAGCACGTAATACCTTATTCACAATTAAGAGGAACACAATGGGAGTATTTACTAAATAATCAAGAAACTACACCTAGTTCAAATACTACAGTTGTGAATGTTTCAAAAAATAACGAGACTCACGCCAAACATTCTAATTATCATGAAGATGAGACAACACATGATGATGGATATAAATTTGATCCTAAAGATATTGTTAGTGAAGATGAAAAATGGATATACAGTAAAAACACGGAGATCACTTCCACTATATTCCAAAAAAATAAAGTGAAAAAAACAACAGAAGTTGTTAAGCCAACTCCAGTTATCCCAACACCTACTTTACCAGAGGTAGAAAAGCCTTTAGAAACTACTCCAAAACCAACAATTCCTACTCCAACGCTACCAGAAGAAAATAAAGTAGAACAGCCTAAAGTCGGCAATATAGTTATAAGACCTAGTGTTTTATCATTTGCTGGTGTGCAGTTTGAAACTAGTGATGGGTTTAAATTATCTGAAGATAGTGTAATAACGCCTACTTCAACAGTACTTCTTGTAGCTCATAGTGGTCATCAACACTTTGTATTTTATAAACAATTGGTTAATTCTAAGTGGGAAAAAAACTTATTCCTTATCAATATTTGAATAAGGCTAAAAAAAGAGTATGCCGAATTGGAAAAAGAAGTTAATGATAAAATTAATTATCTTTCTAAAAAAAGAATAATATAGATAAAGATAAATTTAGTTATGTTATTACTCCAAATGGGGAGGGATTTCTTATAATGGAAAAAAACGGAGTTGTTAAAAGATATAAATATCAAAGAAGATACGGAGAAAAAAATAATTCTACAAGTAATAATTCTACAACTACTAATACAGAGACAGCGAATAATTCAGCAGAAGGGAAAAATGAAAGTTCTGCGAGCACAGAAACAGCGAATAATTCAGTAGAAGAAAAAGAAATCGAAGCCAAAATTGACTATGTTGCTACACAATTAAATATAGATAAAAGTTCTATAAAATTAATTGAAACAGCAGAAGGAAAAGCCTTAGTGTATCCACATGGAGATCATAGTCATACTATATTGGTTAAAGACGTAGATACATCTAAACCTCTAGCAGATCCACATAGTAATTCAGGTGCAGAGACGTTGAAAAAATTAGGATTTGATGATGATATTATCCATGATATTCAACATGCTTCTGCAGACACTGATTTTCCTGCACATGAATCAAATGTAGAGAAAATGAAAGAGTGGTTAAAAACTGTTAAGTACTTGAATATTGGTCAAAACAAAGATCCACTTAAACGAAGTGGTCTAGAACTTATGCCAAATATTGAAGTTCTTGGTATTGGATATACTCCTATTGATGATATTACACCTGTTTATAAATTTAAAAAAATTAAAAACAATTATACGTATCAAGAACAGGTATTAAAGATTATTCATTTATAAAAAAATATACCAACATTAGAAGGAATTGATTTTTTTCTGAAAAATGACATTCAGGATATATCATTCTTGAAAGATTATCCAAACTTAAAAATTAGTATCTGCGGCAGGAAACAACATTGAAAAATATTGATGTACTAAAAAAACCTTACGAATTTAGAGTCGTTAAATTTAGATAATAATAAAATTAAAGATATATCAGCTCTAAAAAGATTTAAATCATTTAAGAGCAGTTAGCCTTGAAAAATAATAACATTACAAAGTTAGAGGCATTAAGTAATAAAAAAATGAATTAGAGCGTTTATTCTTATCTAATAACAGCGGTTTAGAGTTAGCAACTCTTAAAAAAATGATAGTTTAGAGCAATTGACAGTAAATAATACTAATATCAGAGATTTGAGTGTTATATCCAACTTGCCTAAATTGAAAAAAATTAATAGCAAATGATAATAAAAATAACAACACTATCTCATTTGAAAAAAATGCTAAAATTTTTAGAAGGTGTAGAAGTTAATAATAATAAAAATCGATAGTTTAGATGTTGAGAACAGTACAATTACAAGTCTAGAAATCAAAAAAACAATAAACTAGAGGATATTAACAATGTTCATAAACTATCTGCGCTTGAGAATTTAGATGCTAGTGGCAATAAAAATTAGTGAATTTCCAATTAATAAACAAAAATAAACTTATAAATTTAACAGTCAGTAACAATGTTATTAGAACAATAGAAAATGTAAAATAACCTTACAGCGCTAAAAATATTTAACGATGTCAAATAACTATGTAACTACATTAGCATTGAAAGAGAAAAAAATAAAACGCTAGAATATTTAGATATAAAAACATAATACAGTTGCAAAAGAAGAATTAGAGATTCCTAGTGGTGAAAAACATTCCAAAAAGGAATAATGAGTAACTTTGAAAAAAAGTAGAAAGTGGAGATATAAAAGAGAATTATACTTTAACTGCTGATTATATTACAGAACAGGCAGAAAAACTACAAGATGAGATATTGAAACTAAAAGATGAGAAAAAATTAGCATCAGAAATTGCTGAAGAATTAAAACAAAAAGCACGTATTATTTATCTTGATATGTCTTATAGTGTAGATCAAAGTAGAAATAAACAAATTGATTTAGAAAAAAACAATTGAATGAAATAAGAAAAACAAGTTAAAAGATAATCTAGTTACGTCAACTACTGAGGTAGCGAATAAGGATGAACACTCTAACAGTGAAGCAGAGCACGGAATAGAAGCACATGAGCATAATGAAACAGAACACGGAACAGAAGCGCATAATCATAATGAAACAGAACACGGAACAGAAGCGCATAATCATAATGAAGTAGAACACGGAACAGAAGCGCATAATCATAATGAAGTAGAACACGGAACAGAAGCACATGAGCATAATGAAGCCGACGAACATGATTTTGTATTCGATGTGAACAATATAGTTAGTGAAGAAGGGGATGGATATATTGTAAAACATGGAGATCACAATCACTTTGTTAAAAAAGTTGATTTATCAGCTAAGCAATTAGAAGAAGCGAAAGAATTTTTAGCTAAAAAAGAAGGGACTGTAACAACTGTAGATAAAGCAACATTAGATAGTAAGAAGAATTATATTGCTCTATTTTACGGATTAAATGCTAGTGATATTTCAGTTGATAATAATGCGTTAGTATTTAATTATAACGGTGCGCCTAAACGTCTTGCGATTAGTGATATAACTGTTCCGGCGATGAGTTCAGACTTGGAAGGGGATTTTGAAAAAGAAATAACGGCTTTAGCAAGTAGTATGAATACAACTGTTGAACATATTCAAGTACAAGATGGACAAATGATAGTAAATCATGGGGATCATAATCACTATTATCCAATTAAGAGTCCAGGATGGAGAACATATAATCAAAAATAAAATACCTTATATAGAAATACCTAGAGTAAGTGGTAATATTGATGAAGCTGTTGTTAATAGTAGACTAACAGAATTAGAAAAATAAGGCACAAACTGTTTTAGCTAATAATCCAATTAAATTAAGAAAAAGTGATGAATTGGTTAAATAACTTCAGAGATGTTAGTTTAGCATGGCATGTAACAGGGACTGATGGATATTTACAAGCACTAGATAAGTTTGAAAAAAACTCAAATAGATATATAACTTTATATTACAAAAAGTTAAAAAGTAGTGGATTGAGAAGAGGGGATCTTTATTCACTACTTTTAATGTATTAAAGCTATTAAAAAAATTCCAAGAGGATTTACATAAACCTCTTGGAATTTTTTTTTAGTTTAAAATGAAATTAATCTCTTTCGATTTTTTTGTTATTCCACGCATATATGGACGTAGAACTTCGGAACTGTGATAGAACCATCTTCATTTTGATAGTTTTCAATTATTGCAGCTAAACAGCGCCCAACTGCTAATCCAGAACCATTTAATGTGTGGATAAATTCAACTTTTCCAGTATCTTCACGTTTGAAACGCATATTTGCACGACGAGCTTGGAAATCTGTACAATTAGAACATGAGCTGATTTCTTTATATGCATTATAACTAGGTAACCAAACCTCGATGTCGTATGTTTTGGCACTTGAGAATCCAGTGTCTCCAGAACATAAAGTAATTACACGATAAGGTAAGTTTAATTTTTTAAGAATGTTTTCAGCATGACCTGTCATGATTTCTAATTGTTCATATGAATTTTCAGGTTTAGCGAAACGTACCATTTCTACTTTGTTGAATTGGTGAAGACGAATTAATCCACGAGTATCGCGTCCAGCACTTCCAGCTTCTGATCTGAAACAGATACTGAATGCAGTAACACCTTTTGGTAACATATCTTCAGTTAAAATTTCTCCGTTATAGTAGTTTGTTAATGGTACTTCAGCAGTTGGGATAAGAGTTAAACCTTCAGATTCAACTGTATAAACGTCCTCAACGAATTTAGGAAATTGTCCAGTACCGAATAATGCAGTTCTATTAACTAATTGAGGTACCATAAATTCTTCATATCCGTGTTCAACAACGTGAGTATCAATCATAAAGTTTATTAATGCACGTTCAAGCATTGCTCCGGCTTTCTTATAAAAATACAAATCTACTTCCGAAATTTTTTTGCAGCACGTTCAAAGTCAGCGATATCTAATTCTTCAACTAAATCCCAGTGAGCTTTTGGTTCAAAATTAAATTCTCTAACTTGACCAATACGGCGAACTTCGATATTTTCATCTTCATCTTGCCCGATAGGAGTTTCATCAGAAATAAGATTTGGTATTCTAATGATTTTTTCGTTAATTTCTTCAGCGATTTGTTTTACTTCGATGTCACGAGCAGTGATTTCATCAGATACGTGTTTCATATCAGCAATTACATCTGAAGCATCTTCACGTTTTCTTTTTAAAATGGCAATTTCTTCACTTTTTTTGTTACGAAGGGCTTTTAAATCTTCAACTTGTACAAGAAGCTCACGACGTTTTTTTGTCTAAATCTATAAGTAAATCAACTACGTCTGTTTCTAAGTTTCTAGCTGCTAATTTTTTTTTTACCATTTCAGGGTTTGCTCTAAATAATTTAATATCTAACATATTTTTTTGTTCTCCTTTTTGTGTATATTTTTTTAAATTGAATTTATACATAAAATAAAAATCCCCTACGTCAAAGACGTAAGGGACGATTAATTTCTATACCGTGGTTCCACCCAAATTCAATCTATAAAAGATTCTTGAAATTTAATTTGATATTATTAATAGTAGAATTTTAAAAATAAACAATAAGTACTTTCAGCATATATACTCTCTCCGGGATTGTTCTTAGATTAAAAACATGTCTATTATCAAATTTTATATATTTAATTAAACTAATTTTACTCCATGTTAAGCTTTTGTTGTCAAGTGTTTTTTTAGTAATTATCCTAATTTTTCTTCAGGTGTATTGTTTGTTGTTGTTTCTTTTTCTGTGTTGTTTTTTTATTTGAATTTGTAGTTTCTTCATTGTTAGAAACTTCTTTTTCTGAGTTAAGAGTCGTATTATTTTTCACTGTTTGTTGAAGTTTCTTTAGGTTTAGCATTTGCGATAAGTGCGGCTAGTAGTCTATCAATATCATTGATTAGTATTGTTTATGATTTTTTTCACCTAGTGAGAAGTTTACTGCTTTTTCCATATGGTGTTTCAATGATATTTAATAAATCGGAGAAAGTTTGAAAATTCCTGCAAGTAAGTTAACTTTAGCAGTTTCTTCAGGAGCAAGTTCTACTTTTTTTATTATCTGTTATATTGTTTTTCTTCTTTAGGAGTACTTACTTCGCTGTTAGATTAATTGTCTGTATTGTTATCATTGTTATTTTTCAGTGTTTTCTTCTGCTTTAGTTGTCATATTTTTTTAGTTGATTCAGTTGTTTTATGTGCATATTTTTTTCAAAAATCTGCTTTGTCATATTTAGCATTAGAGAATTCGATTGGGAATGTTGGATCATTTGCTTCTTTAGCAAATTGACTAGCTGAAGAGCGTAGTGTTGAAGCATTACTATCAGTTTCATTAAGTTTATTATATTTCTCACCAAATTCTACTTTCGAACTTTTGTTGTGTTCTAGTGCATAGTGTTTACGATTTATGTGAGTTAAAAAAATATTTAGGAAAGTTGTGTAAACTTTAATTTTTTTGAAAAAAATATTATTCATATTGAATGATAGATATCTAAATTATATTTTTACAATAGAATTTATGATATAATAAACAGGTAATTAAATTTTTAAGGAGGGGTACTTATGACACAATTTGATTTTTGAAAAAAATTAGTTGATGCTGAGTATTTATTACAAAAATAGATCTAATGACAAAGTTGTAGTTATTGATGCTAGAGGAAGTATGTTAGAAGAAGGTTCTTTAATGTATGACAAAGCAGTAGTTGTCGACTGGACGGATATAAGTTTATTAGGAGAGTTTGGAGGAGAAGAATTAGGGAAATTATTATCTAAAGAAAATTATCTGCAAATTTTTTTACTAAATTAGGAATTAATGATGATTCTGAAGTTCTAGTATATGGTTTTACAATGCCGAACAAGGATTTGGAGATGAGGTGCGCGTTCTGTATACATTTAGGTATGCAGGATTAAATAACGTTAAGTTTATCGATGGTGGATTCAAACAAGTTGAAAAAGCTAGGATTTAATAAAAAATTATGAACCATCATTTGATAGAATTGATGTTAGTGATGTAGTTCGTAATGAAGCAACTCAAAATGATAAAGCTATATTTACAGATGAATTATTATCGAAAGTAGGTAGTGAAGGTGTTCAAGTAATAGACACTAGATTAGAAGTTGAATATAACGGACGTGTAATTTATGGTGAAAATAAAGCTGGTCATATTCCTGGCGCAATTTCATTACCATTCAATACATTAGTGGACAATAATGGATTCTTAAAAATCTAGAGAAGAATTAGAAAAAAATACGTAACTGAAAAAGGTTTAGACAAAAATAAACTTCAAATTACTTATTGTACAACTGGGGTTCGAGCTTCATATGTAGCAGTTATATTGGAAGAATTAGGATTTAAAGTGAGAAATTATGAACCATCGTTTGCTAGATATGCCAATGTAGGTGAAGTGGAATAGAATTTTAATAGAGTATAGAAAGTTATGATTAGAAAAAGCGACGCAAGAAGATATTAGAGTAATAGACGGACTGCAGGAATTTATTGAATCTTTAGAGTTAGAGATATTAAAAAGAGTGTTCAGAAGAAAAAAACTTCGAGAAGTCCTTAAATTTGTATTTTTTTATCAGAAGAAGATAGATTTAGTTACAAAAAAATTGTACGGTTTATGAGAATGAGAGAGCTATACAAGGATTTTTCATTCTCATATCATTATGATGAAGTTATAAAAAAATGAAAGATTTTTTTGGTTTAATATAGTAGTTAACTATTTTTAATCTTAAAAAAAGATTCAATTATTTTTTTTGATTATGATGAAGCGTTAGAGGGAGAATTTTACTTAGATACTTTATATGTCTTTTTCTGATGTTAGAGGTAAAGGTATAGGAAGTAAGCTATTGACAGAATTTGTTAATAATGATCAAAACGTACTGAGTTTAAATGTAGCACAATCAAATAATAGAGCGAGAAAAATTGTATGAAGGATATGGATTTTATAAAAAGCTGTGAAATTTTTTTATAGGTCATGAGCACTATGACCATTTAATAAATGAAAAAAATAAATTATTTATCAATTATTTTCTGAAAAATTCACTTTAGTTTTTTTGAAATATTAGTTAACAAATTAGTAGAATGTGTGTTATAATTAAAGCTATGTATGCAATATAAGGAGAAAAAAATATGGTAGAATTATTGAGGAAAAAAACCAAAAAAAGTAGAGAATACATGGGACTTGGAATCAATTTTTAAAAACAAATGATGATTTACGGAACCAATTTAATGAAGTAGAAGCGTTTATTCCTAAGATAAAAAAATTATAAAGGAAAAAGTATTGGAAGGCGCTAAAGGTCTTTTTAGAAGTATTTAAAGTTGAAGAAGAATCGATGTTGAAAGTTGAACAGTTGTCAATTTACTCATTTTTAAGAAAAAGACCAAGATAGTACTGATCCGCTTTATGCTGAATTATATGCAAAAACAAGAAATTTAAGTTCTAGATTTTATGCTGAATGGTCATTTTTAAAACCAGAGCTGCTTTCGATTGAAGAAGATGTACTGTTGGGGTATGTAGACGAATTAGAAGAATTAAAAGTGTATAAGTTTGAACTTGAAAAACTTAATAAAAAGCGCCAGCATACTTTAGAACCGTAACAAGAGAAAAATTATAGCTATGGCTGGAGAGGCGCTTAGTGCGAGTGATGAAACTTTTGCAGCATTAAATAATGCTGATGTTGAATTCGAAGCTGTTGAGGATAAAGATGGAAATAAACATACTTTAACTCATGGTACATATGGTACATACATGGAAAGTACAGATAGAATTTTTAAGAAAAAAATACTTTTCATGCACTATATGATTATTTTTAAAAAAACATAACAATACTCTAGCCGCAACACTTGGTGGAAATTTAAAAAAAGAAAGAAATATTACGCTGATGTATACAAATACTCGTCAACTCGTAATAATGCACTATCTAATAATTTAATTCCGGAAGAAGTATATGATAATTTAGTTTCGGTAGTAAATAAAAAAATTCCGGCTTTACAAAAAAATATTATGAACTTCATAAAAAAAGTAAAAAGGATTTGACGATTTTTAGATTGTATGATAGAGGCGTTTCGATGGTAGAAGGAGAACCTATTAAGTTTACATTCGAAGAGGCTCGTGATATAGTTTTTAGAAGCGGTGAAACCTATGGGAGAAGAGTATGTAAATGATATGAGAAAAGCATTTACCGAGCGTTGGATTGATATTTATCCAAATAAAGGAAAGCGTTCAGGAGCCTATTCATGGGGAGGTTATACAACAAAACCATTTGTTCTATTGAATTTTGATGGGACATTAAATGATGTATACACTTTAATTCATGAGCTTGGACACTCAATGCATTCATTCTATACTCGAAAAAATCAACCATACGTTTATGGAAGTTATTCAATATTTGTAGCTGAGGTAGCATCAACGTGTAATGAAGCATTGCTAACTGAATATTTATACAATAAATTCGAAAAAGAAGGAAATAAAAATGGTATGTTACGTGTTCTTAACCAAGCGCTAAGTGGATTTGTAGGCACAGTTTATAGACAAACACAATTTGCAGAGTTTGAGCATACTATAAATCAACATCTTCAAAAATGGTGGGGCAATAACAGCGGATTATTTAAATAATGAATATTTCAATCTAGTTAAAAAAATACTATGGAGGTGTGTTTACTTATGATGAGGATATAAAAATATGAGTGGTCAAGAGTTCCGCATTTCTATTATAATTACTATGTATATCAATATGCAACAGGATATTCTGCTGCACAAGCTCTATCTAAACTAATTTTAAAAGATAGTAACAATGCTAAGATTTATATTGATGAATTCCTTTCAAAAGGAAATTCTAATTATCCAATCGAAGTCCTAAAAAAATGCAGGTGTAGATATGTCTAAACCTGAAGCAATCGAATTAGCACTTCAAGATTTCGAAGAAAAAAATAGAAAAAAATTTGAGAAACTATATTTTTTTAGTATTTAAAAAAAACTCAAAGGGGCGCCCCAAAAAGTTCTAAAATTTAACAAAGTTCATATGAGAACTCATAGACGCAGTGGTTCATTGATATCTTAATTCGCTTTATAAAAAGCTTTTTAAGATATCTAATAAACTATGAGGGAGTGACTCGACAAAATCTTATTTCTTAAGAAATCACGATTTTTGAGTCACTCCTTTTTGAGTTTTTCTTTTTAATGTTACTAAAACTAATTCTATTCTGTTATTTATTCTTATAGGAAATGAACTATTCCCAAGACCACGAGATACAATAAGTGTTGAATCATTTTGTATATATTTTTCCGCTAGTATATTTTTGGGAAAAAAACCTTGACTAGGAGAAAAAAATTCCACCTAAAAAAATGGAATTCTCCATTGTCCACCGTGTGCATGTCCTGAAAAAAATTAAATCATAATTGGCTTCTACATATATTGGAAATTTTTTTCAGGTCGATGTGATAATAAAATATTAAAATGATTAGCCAAGTTTAAATTTTCTAACGTTTTTCTTAAAGTTTGCTTTATGATTTAAATTATCTTCATTTTTAAAAATAATTATAGTCTTCCACACCAACTAGATTAACAGATTCACTGTATTTTTTTCTAATAATATTGAGCTATTGTTTAAGTTAATTATATTTAATTTATGTAGTATTTCTTTTTAAGTTTTCATATTCTTCAGGAAGTCTTAATTCATGATTACCGAAACAAAAATAGCATTGGGAAATCACGGAAAGTTGACAAAGTATATTATATGCAATATCCATGTCATTGTTATAACTATCTAGTATATCACCGGTAATAACTATAATATCCGGTGAGAATTTTTTTATTTTGTTTATAAATGAAATATCACTAGAACCAACTTTGTTACAGTGAATATCACTTACTTGAGCAATTTTAAAAATTATCAAATTCCTTAGGTAGGTTGTTAAAACTAAGGTGTGTTTTTGTTATTTTTTTAGATTTTTTTATTTTGTCTAATTATTGAACTGGCTGTGATAAGAGGTGCCAAAGCCAAAAGTTTACGATTCATTATTTCCACCTATTATATTTCTTTTTAATAATAACTACGTTGTTACCTTAAAATATTATACCATATTGCTTAAAGTATGTTAAAAATATAAGGTGATTAAAAAAGTTAAATTTGAGGATGAATATATGATAAGAATAGAAAAAATTGATAGTATAGCAGCTTCCAGAAAATATCCACCAACACCACCGCAATGGCAGGCGATTTCTATAACCGGGGCAGATATACTTGTTGCAGCAGCGGCAGGGAGTGGAAAAACAGAGGTACTTTCAGAAAGAATAGCGAGAAAAAGTAGCAACAGATAGATGGGATATAGATAGACTTTTGGTTTTAACGTTCACAACTGCTGCTGCGAAGAATATGATTGTTAGAATTGAAGATAAAATTAGTGAACGATTACTATCGACAAACAAAGGGGAAGATTTATTATATTTAAGAAAACAAAGAATGTTGATGAATGATGCCTATGTTAGCACTATTGATAGTTTTTTTGCTTAAAACATATTGAAGAAGTTTTATTATTTAGTTGAGGAAGAAATTGATAATCAAATCACATATTTATCACCGAATTTTAGTATTCTTGCAAATAGTAAAGGTTTATTAACTGAAACTATCGGGAATGTACTTGAAAGCTTTTGTACAAGAAGATTCTATTAGTTCAGATTTGTTGTTTGCTATATTTGGGTCTAAACAAAATATTAGTTCATTTATTATGGATGTATATTATAAGTTGCTGAATATCCCAAACTTTTTAAATTATTTAGATACTGATTTTACTAAATTTAATTCATTGGTATTAGAAAAGCTCAATATAACTGAAGTTGAAGTAGTAAAGGAATTTGAAAAAAATAGAAGAATTAATTGAAACAGAAGACATTACCAAAGCACTAAATTTTAGTAGATTAATAAATAAATATTTAGAAAACAAGTTAAAAAGAGCCAAGTTTAGATATTTTTATCACTAGTCGATTTAGATACTAGTAAAAAAAGAAAAAAATTACTAAATATTTTCAAATAGAAGACACTAAAAAGAGTAACCTAGAACAATTAGAAGAAATTAGAATTATCGAAAATAATCTTAGTTCCCAATTGGGAATAAAAAGATAATGTATTCGATACAGCACTACTTAATAGTGTTTACAATACTCTTATAGATTATGTTGATTATTTTAAAAATAATTGAAAAAGATGGATATACTTTCTAAATCTATAACAAATTTATTAAAAGCAAGTACATAATGATTTTATAAAAAAAGAAAACGTGAAAAATAATTTCTTGGATTTTTTTCTGACTTGAATCATCTTGCAATAAAAGGCTTTTAACTAAGGAGGAAAAATAATGAAATTGTCCTTAGTGAAGCAGCACATTATTATAGAAATTATTTTTTTAGAGATATATGTAGATGAATATCAAGATAATAACAACCTTCAAGAGTATATATTGAATTTAATTAGGGGAGAAGATGTTTATTTTTTTCAGAGTGGGTGATGTAAAAACAAGCAATCTACGGTTTTAGGGGGTCTAATCCGGATCTTTTTGAACAAAAAAATATAATAGTTATAAAAAAAGTTAGTAATTGATAATTATAATATAGAAAATGAATATTCTTTTGAAAGTGATTCAGAGGGTATTTGTATAGTCTTAAAAGAGAACTTCAGAAGTGATGAGAACATCCTGAAATGTAGTAACTTTATTTTCAATAGATTGATGGGGAATAAGAATGCAGGTGTAAGTTATGATGAAGATAGTGCTTTATATTATCCTAAAGCAAAAGAAAACAAAGAACATGAAATAATTGCTACTAAATTCATAAATGGCAAAACTAATTACTTTACAGGAAACGTTATAGAGGATAAAAATTATAGAGAACAGTCGATAGAAAATATTGCTTGTGAAATATTAAATGGTGTAAAAAAACGGAAAAAAATATAGTGATTATGCTATTTTGGTTAGAAATAGCACTAAAAATGAATAGTTTCAAAGAAATTTTTTTAGTAAATATAATATACCTCTATTTTTTTCAAAGAAAAAAAGTTGGTTTTACAGAATCTATTTGTTTTAATATATTGTATAATATGTTAAATTTCTTGGACAATACAAATAGAGATGCAAGTTTATTAGCAATTTTACATACTGAAATTTTTTTGATTATAACAATGATGAATTATTACAATTATCATTACAAAAAGGTAAAAAGTCTTTTTGAAAAAAATTACAAAATAGTAAAAACTGAGAAAGATAAAAAAACAGAGAATCAAATAAAAAAATGGTTAAACTTTAGTTTGAATAATTCTCTGCCGAATTTATTAGATTGCATAGAAAGTGATACAGATTTTAGGAATTATTTAGTAACAATAAGTGTAGATGATGAAGAGTTAGATTATTTTGAGAATTTTTGTCGATATTGTCAATGAATATCAAAGATTAGATAATAATTTATCAGGTTTAGTTAGTCAATTAAAAAAACCATAAAAAAAGTGAAGAAGTTTTTTTGAAACGAAGAAAAAGAACTCCAAATGATAGTGTAACATTGTCTACTATCCATATTTCTAAGGGGTTAGAGTATAAAGAAGTTTTTTTGTAGCAGACCTAGATACTTCATTTAGTAAAAGGGGATATACGGGTGAAGCATTATTTACAGAGAACATCGGTCTAAGTATCAATGTAGATAATATATGTGGAAAGTTAGGATATAAATGCTCTAATGCTGAAAAAGCTAAATAGATTGTATAATTATAATAGTATTTTTGATTAAACTACGAGAAAGAGAAGAAGAAGTTCGCAATTTGTATGTTGCGCTAACTCGTGCCCAAAATGCTTTATTTATCGTAAGTCCTAATGGTATTGAATTAAATAATGATGAAGCTAAAGACAAAACTTTATCTCAAGCTCTTATAGAAGATGATAATTTTGAAAATATACTAAATAATCTTTTAAGTGAATACGAAGCCGGCTTTGATTATAAAAAAATGAGCGTGATGCGAAATTTGAAGGGTATGAAGCTGCACCGTTTTACAAAAGAAATTGAAGAAGAGTTTAAATTTAATTTAGAAGACTTTTATAAGAGTTTTGAAATGAAGAAACAGAATAAAGATGAAAATGATAAAGTAAATGTTAGGGATAAAATATTTCCCGCAAAAACATCTTATAGTGCTTTGAAAAAAATCAATACAGATAATAGTACTTTTATGCAAAAGAAAGAAAAAGCGTGGTTATTTAGAATTAACAACTTTAAAAAGTACTAATTCATCTAGTAAAGGCAATTATAAGAGGTAATATTATACATAAGTTATTTGAGAAAAATTGTTAATGATATTAGAAATGGTATAAAAAAATTCTAGAAGTTAGAGAGTATGTTAATAACTTAAAGAAAACAGATAATTTATTTCAAAATATTAAAGAAAAATAGAATCTTGACAGTTGAGGAATTCGATATTATAAATAATGACGATGATTTAGAAAAAAATTGAGAATTTTATAAATAGCGAATTAATGAATACTATTTTATCTGCAGAATTTTGTCAGACCGAAAATAGCATTTACGACATCTAAAAAAAGCTAAGGAATTATATAAGGACAGCGATAGCGAAATAGATGTAATCTTACAAGGTGTTGTTGACTTGTTTATTCACGTGTCTGATAAAGAAGCAATAATTGTGGATTATAAAAACAGATCATGTTACAACTAAAAACTGGAGAAAAATGTTTTTAAAAAGATAGACATAAAAGAGCAACTTAGAATTTACAAAGAAGCAGTTGAAGATTATTATCAATTAGAAAATATTAAAAACATATGTTTATTCTTATGTATTATCAAGGTTGATTGAAGTTGAATAAAAAAACTTAGTACGTTGTTAGTATGAGTTAATTGTGGTATAATAGGAATTAAATTTGAATAATAAAAATTTGGAGGTGAAAGTGTGAAAATATATAGTTTGTAATAGTGAAACTGCAGTTTTAAATAGAATGTATGATGAATTTGAAAAGAATATTGAGGACGGGGCAGTTATTTGTTTGCCAGAAAATATAATAAATACTCAGTTTACAAACAGAATGATTGATGATAACAAGACTGGGAAATATCGTTATAAACACGTAATAATGTTGGGGCAAAGAGAATTTGCTGATATTGATATTGAGGAAAGATTTGGGTTATATAGATATGCAAGACATGAATTATTTAAAAAAATTGATGTTGAAACGAAGAATATCTATTATCCACAGACGCTAAACAGCAATGAGAGAGAAGAGGAACTTAATAACTATAAAGAAGTGCTTGGAGAGAATCCTATCGATGTTGCGATAGTGTTTTTAGGTTCTGATGGAGGAATACTAGATTATCGTTATGCTGATGAGGTAAATAAAGATCTTCATATTGTGGAATTCTCAGATGAAGAGAAAACACAATTGCAAGAAGCTGGTATGGAAATTACGGGTAATAAACTGATCAGTATTGGCTATGAAAACCTGATGTCTGCTAGAAATTTATTTGTTGTTGTTTTAGGAAAAGATAAAAGACAGTATATTGCAGAGTTATTTGAAAAATGAGGACACAGAAAAATGAAACTGTGTTATCAATCTTGAATAATCATAAGAATTTATTTATTTTTACAGATAAAGAAGCTAGTTATAAATCTGAAGAAGAAGTAAATAGATTAATTAAACAAAGACAAAAAAATTAGAAATTAAAGAACGTGAAGAAAGACTTCAAAATGAGGAGCTAAAAAAAGGATAGGTAATATATATGAATGATTATCAGAGAATTATAGACTATGATTTTTAGCGATACAGTTCTTGATGATAAACTTGTTGTAAAATTCAAATTGAAGAAGACCTTTACTGAAGACCAATTTATTAGTTTGTTTTCTCCTAAAAAAAGGAGAAAGATTTATTATAAGGACACCGAGATACGAAATCTTCTATAATAGGAATAGGTTATGAAGCAACGTGGTTGTTGGATTCTAACGATTTTTTTTAACGAGTTTTGATAATAGTAGCGTCTTATCCGGTTTTGAAGAATTAAAAAGCTCAGGTTACATTTTTAGAAATAGACGAGCATGATTCTGAGTATTTCGGTATATATGGTGGAGTCTCAGATGGTAAAAACAAAAATAGCCAAGAATGGGTCGACTTTAGCGATACTTCATTTGTTGTTCCGGGAATACTTGCAGTTTTTTTAAAGAAGAAGACGTATATATCACTATGTTCTTTAACATGAAAGAAGAAAAAAAGAATTCGCGGAATTATGGTCTGAGAGAATTTCATTTTTAAATAAACTCGATGATAAAAAAACGAAATATCAAATGAGCCGAAAAATATCAGTAGTTAGAGAAATTTATCCGAGCTTTGGCAAGAAAAACATTAGGACTGCTCTTTTTAAAAATTGAAAAAGAAGAACTAAAAACGTATCGTACTATCAAGAAAAGAATTTAATATTATTAGAGAATAATACTTCATTAGGAGCAATAACAAAGTATCTTCTAAGTAAAAAATAGATATTTTATAGCATTTGAATCAAAAAAAGTGTATTTGTTACAACAAATCCTTTGATATCGTTGGATTATACGGATGATGATTTGAAAGCACAGCTCTATTTGAAAAAAAGAGAATTTGTTTAATAATGATTATTCAATCATGTTTGATGAAAAAGAAATTATTCAAGAATACAAGAATAGTTTTGACTCTCATTTTGACTGTGAATTTAATGTGTATGATGATAAAAACTTTAATGGGTAAAAAAATTAGATGTATATTCTGTTTTTAAATTCGAGAGTAGAGGATGCTGAAAAAAAGCTATAAAAAGCACTAAGTTTATTGTATCCAATGCCAATAATTAAAGGTTATCCTGAAAATGTAGCGAAGAAGTTTTTTTGATGATAATTATAGTGTAGGTTATGGATTTTGGTATTCACCATTCGGGTATATTACTAATAATTTAGATGCTAAGTTTTATACATGCGGAAATATGATGGTAGCTCAAAATAATATGATTACATTATTTACAAGTATCTTATTATCAAAAGATGAAAAATTATAATGACGTTATAGAAAAAAATCTGATAGGATTGTAAGTTCTAGTCTTAAATTGTTTGACCACTAGGAGAGAAGTAATGGAAAAAAGTGCGATAAAAAAAGGAGCAACCCTTACTTTGCTAGGTGCTACTTGTTGGGGATTATCTGGAGTATTAGGGGAGTATTTACTTAATATTTCTAAGATAGATTCAACTTGGGTAATTTCAATAGACTATTTTTATTCAGGTATAGTTCTAGTAATTATTTTATTCTTAAAAAGATAAGAAAAAGCCTGATGAATGTATTTTCAGATAAAAAAAGATATTTTAAGATTATTGAATTTTTTTCATTTTTTTGGATTATTAATTTGTCAGGGGACATATTTTTTTAGCAATTAAGTATACTAATGCGGGAATGGCAACAGTTTTACAATATACAGGACCAGTAATGATAATGGCATATTATTGTGTAGTAGGCAGAAGACTTCCAATGGTAACAGAGGTAGTTGCTATTATAACATCGTTGTTTGGAACAGTGCTGATGGCTACGCATTTAGACTTTAGTAAATTAAATATTTCCACTTTGGGATTATTCAGGGGAATATTTTTCTGCTTTTTGGACTAGCTAGTTATAATATTTCATCAGTAAATTTAACAAAGAAATATGGAGTAATGCCGATTATGGCGTGGGGATTACTAATTGCAGGTAGTGTTGTTTATTTTGCTACAGGTAGCAACTATATACCTTCAAACTTTTCTCTTATGGACTTTTTATGCATAACGGGGGTTATTATTGTAGGAACAATAATGTCATTTTCACTATATTTAGAAGGAGTAAGATTGATTGGAGCTGTTACAGGGAGTATAATCGGTTGTTTTGAGCCAATAGCTGCTATAATTTTTTTTCATTCTTATTATTAGGGACAACATTCGGCATAGTTGATTTAATAGGAGCTTGTTTTATTTTGTCAGCAGTTGTAGTACTTAGTAAGAGATAAACGTATATAGGTAATAATTAGAAGTGAAATTTTTAATAGAACAGAGTAAGAACTTAGAGATAATTTCCATTATAGGATATTGTTTCAAGTTCTTATCTACTTTAAATTTTTAATAAGAGTAGTTAGAGTTGTTTCATAGTAGATTTTTGTGAAATATATATAGAAAGGATAAAAAAATGAGCAACGTAAAATTTGATGAAATGTATAAAAGTATGAATACTAAAGAACTTACAGCTTTAGCGAAAAGAACTTGGTGTTCCAAGGTATTATACATTAAATAAAAAAAGAATTAGTTTTAGCAATTTTTAGAAAAAAACAATCAGTAAGTGAAGAGCATTACTATGCTTACGGTATTCTAGACGACATTCATCCGGAAAAATGGTTTTGGTTTCTTAAGAACAGTTGATTATAAAAAAAGGAGAAACAGATATTTATATTTCCGCTTCTCAAATTCGTCGCTTCGAACTGAAAAAAAGGTGATGAAGTTTATGGTAAGGTTCGTAAACCTCGTGAAGGTGAAAGATATGCAGGTATACTTCAAGTTGATAAGGTTAATGATGTTGATGCAGAAGTTGCAAAAGGTAGAGCACATTTCCAAGCTTTAACACCTATTTATCCGAATCAGAAAAATTGTTTTTAGAGACTACTAAGGAGAAACTTTCTACAAGATTTGTTGACTTAGTAGCGCCAATTGGATTTGGTCAACGTGGATTGATTGTTGCACCACCTAAAGTTGGGAAAACAACATTATTAAAAGATATAGCAAATTCAATTAGAAAAAAATTATCCGGATAAGAAGTTAATTATCCTTTTAATTGATGAAAGACCAGAAGAAGTTACTGATATGGAAAGATCTGTAAGAGGAGCAGATGTTGTAAGTTCAACATTTGATGAAACTTCTGAAAATCATATCAAAGTGGCAGAATTGGTTATTGAGCATGCTAAACGCCGTGTTGAACTTGGTCAAGATGTAATTATACTCATGGATAGTATAACGAGACTTGCACGAGCTTATAATATTGTCGAGCCAAGTAGCGGTAAAGTCTTAAGTGGAGGGGTAGATCCATCGAGTCTTCACAAACCAAAAGCATTCTTTGGGGCAGCAAGAAACGTAGAAGGCGGAGGAAGCTTAACTATAATCGCAACTGCTTTGATTAATACGGGTTCTAGAATGGATGATTTAATATTTGAAGAATTCAAAGGAACTGGAAATATGGAAATTGTCTTATCTCCGAACTTGCTTCAAGAAGAGTTTATCCAGCTATAGATTTCTTGAAGAGTTCTACAAGAAAAGAAGATTTATTACTAACAGAAGATGAAGTGAAAATCTTATGGCAAACACGTAGAAAACTTGAAGATGTTAGTGAACCAACAATTGGAGTTCTAAATCATCTTAGAAAACATGAAAGTAATGCTGACTACATTGCTGAAATGAAAAAATTCATAAAAAGATTAATATACTAATTGTATGATTATTAGACAGGGTATATTTTCTATGGTATAATCATTAGGACATATTAATTTTAGGAGGATTACATTGGAAACAATTAAATTTTTTTAATTGATTTTTGTATTGCATATTGACAAACATCTTGGTGAATTAATGATTCAACATGGTCCATGGTGGATGTATGGGATAATTTTTCTTGATTATCTTTATTGAAACTGGTATTGTATTTATGCCGTTTTTACCAGGAGATTCATTATTATTTGCTAGTGGAGCACTTTGGGCAGCAACAGGAAATAATATATTTTTACTATTATTCTTATGTATAAGTGCTGCTGTAATCGGTGATAACTGTAACTATTTTATTGGAAGAAACTTTTCTGATTACTTGAAGAGTAAAGCATGGTTTAAAAAAAGTTTGTGTCTGATGACAACATAAAGGACGCTGAAAAACTTTGTAGCAAAACATGGAGGAAAATCTATTTTCTTAGCTAGATTCTTCCCAATTATCCGTACGATTGTTCCATTTATCGTAGGAGCTGGTAAGATGAAATACTCTAAGTTTAGAGTGATAGACTTCTTTGGAGGCCTTTGTTGGTGTACATTATTTATATCAGTAGGGTACTTCTTCGGAAATATTCCTTTTGTTAAGAACAACTTCTCTGTAGTTGTAATTGCTATTATTTTAATCAGCTTAATTCCGATAATAGTAGGGGCAATTAAATCTAGAAAAAAAGCATAAAAATAATAGGGTGTATAATAATTAGTGTGGATGAGAAAAAAATCCATACTAATTATTTTTTTATTAATTAAGAAAGTAGTTACAAAAAGAAATATTTGTACATTTTGTTATACAAAAAGTAAGCCCATCAATTAAAGATGAGCTTGCCAGTATGAAGATAAATAAATATAAAAAAATAAAACAATCTATCAAATTTGATAGGGAGATAAATTCAAAGTTAAATTAATTATATAAGGGACTTGAATTTAAAAAAATGTATTTATAATGAATATAGATGAGAATTATCCTTATTTGTATAAAAGCAAACTATGAAAAAAAGTTAGATAAAAAAATGTATTGTTAGAAACAAATGTAGAAGAAAGACGATTGCTTTATGTAGCAATGACAAGAGTAGAAGAAAGATTGTATATATAGGGCATAAAGATAGTAAGTTTATAAAAAGAATTAAAAAGAAATAGAAAGTATTTTGACAGAGTGTAAAGAGTGATGTTTTAACAAATATTTTTAAAAAAATTAAATAAAAAGACTTGTATTTTTTTATTTTTTTACCTTATACTAAATCTAATAATTTATTTCTAATATCGAAAAAAATGTTAAAAATTTCTAAAAAAATAACAGAAAGAAGGTTCTATTATTATGAAAAAAAGAAATTATTTTTTTGTTTTATTATCAGGTAGTATGTTTTTAAATTTTTAATATAGTTGATGCAAAAGGAAGTACAGAAGTTACTACTTTTTCCCAGTATACTACTATTGCGAATGCTGGTGGTGGTTCACCATTGAAACCAACTATTAATTGGTAATTATTAGGAATTTTATATGTTTGATTATTTTCCTACAGAAGAAGAAATTTTAACTGATTTATATAATTTGATATTAGATAAAGAGGTTGGAATAAAAGAGAGAGAATTGTATAAGAAAGCTATTTTTGTTAATTGAAAAAGAAAATGAATATTATGAAGCAGTTTTATTTCAATTAGCACCTGCTTTATCTTATTTAGCGCGACAAGAAAAGTATTTCTAGTAATGGTTGTATTTTTTTATGACTAAAATTAGTAGATTTACTAATAATTCTATAAGCTTTTTATTTATTTGATTCTATATTAAAAAAATAATTTGTAAAAATCAAAGAAAAACAGTGCAAAAATATGTATATATAGCAATTAGTTAGTATGTTGCATAGAGTAAAGACCTAAGGACTCCATTCCTTAGGGTCTTTTTAGAGTCTCCAAAAATTTAGGACTGATGAGAAGGGTCATGAGCTTAAAAGCTCATGATTCCTTTTTTATGCAGAAAAAGTTGCTAGTGTATGTTTATAAAGATATAATTAAAGGATACGTAGTAGTTTGGAGGAAAAACATGAAATTAGGGAATTATTGGTTCGGTATGATAGTGAAAGATTTCTTATCTTTTGCTCATGAACTTCAGAAATTAAATTAGAAGCTATAACAGCTAGGAATATTGAAAAATTTAAAAGAATTACAAAAACAAATATAATATTAAGGAAATATATACTGATATTGATCTTTGTCTAGAAAAATAAAGCGATTGATACGATTTATGTTGCAGTTCCAAATAATTTACATTATACAGTTGCTAAGAAGGCTCTAGAAGCTGGTAAAAAAATGTTATTTGTGAGAAGCCATTTACGTTAGAGTATGATGAAGCTGTAGAATTGTTTGAAATTGCTGAAGCTAGAGGATTAATTTTAATAGAAGCAATAACAAATCAATATCAAAAAAATTATCTTGATATAAAAGATAATATTAGTAACGTAGGAGAAATACGACTTGTTGAGTGTAATTTTTTTCTCAACTTTCTTCAAGATATGAAGCATTTAAAAAAATGGAGTTATAGCACCAGTGTTTGATAAGAGTAAAGGTGGAGGTGTACTGGGTGATTTAAATATTTATAATATTCATTTTGTTGTTGGATTGTTTGGTAAACCTGGTAAAGTACATTATGCACCTAATATAGTTAATGATGTAGACACTACGGTATTCTTCTATTAGAATATGATAACTTCAAAGTAGTGTGCATTGCAGCTAAAGATACTTTTAATAATAGTTATGTCAATATTCAAGGTGATGAAGGAATAATTAAAGTTGTTGGACCTACAAATGAAGTTCCTAATTACAGTATTCAAACAAAAGATATACTTATTGAGGAAAAATAATAATATCCATTCACACAGAATGTTTGCTGAGTTTAAAAAAATTCGTTGAAGTTATAAATAACAAAGATATTGAATTTATGAATAATCAAAAAAAGAACATACTTTGAATGTTATGTATATTTATGAAGAAGCGAAAAAAATTTATAGAAAAATTAAAAAGGAGAAAAATCACATGAAAAAAATTTTTTTAGTAAACCATTTGGAATAGAGGAACAACCTTTAGAGGAAGGAAGATATAGACTATTTTGGACTGCGGTATGTCCGTATGCACATAGAGCAGTTATAGCAAGAGAGATACTAGGGTTAGATGATGCGATTAGTTTAGGAACATTGGATTATCGCCGTGGAGAAGAAGGATGGCAATTCAGCTTAGATAAAGATGGGGTGGATCCAGTTTTAAAAACAATCTAAAATTAAAGATGTGTACTTAAATAGTGATTCAGATTATGAAGGACCATATTCAGTACCGGTACTTGTTGATGTAACTACAGGAAAAGTAGTTAGAAAAGAGTCTGCTGAATTACTTCATGAATTTGCGACAGTATTTAAAAAATTACATAAAAAAGATGGAATAGATTTATATCCTGAGCATATTGCAGGTCAAATCGATGAATGGAATGAAAAATTAGCTGTAGCTATTAATGATGGTGTATATGGAATGGGATTTGCTGAAAGTCAAGAAAAATATGATGAGGCATTCGATAGATTCTTCGATATGATGGATGTATTTGAGAAACGTTTATCAAATCAAAGATACTTCCATGGTAATACAATAACAGAAACAGATATTCGTTTCTATACTACTATGATTCGTTTTGATGTCGTTTATTATGGATTATATTCTGCGAATAAAAAGAGAATTGAGGAATATCCTAACATTTTCAACTACTTAAAAGATTTATATCAAACACCAGGATTCGGATCTACAACAGACTTTGAAGCTATTAAAGTTGGATATTACGTATCAGCAGGTAGAACTATTGTTCCAAAAAGGTCCGAGTAGATAAGTGGAATCAAAGTCACGATAGAGCTAGATTTGAATAATAAATATGAAGATTATAGATGTAGAAAAAAATATAACTTATCTAAGGAACAGCTAAAGGGCTTTTGGATTTAAGGAAGAAGCGGAAAAAAACTAATATATCGAAAAAGAAATTTTTAGACAGTAGCTTTTTTTAATAGAAATAGTATTTATTAATAATCAACTTCTGATAGAAGTTTATGATTTAGAATTTGATGAAACTTATTCATTATTTAGTGTAGATAGTGCTGTAGGTGAAACGGTACAAAAATATTAGAGAACATGTAGAGAATTTACTAAGCTCTATTTTAGGATTAGCTGATGAATCAGGAAAAAAATAAGTTCAGAAGTCATCGATTACTGTAATAATAAATATGGTGGAAATCAGGTTAATCCTTTTTAAAAAAACATTCTGATATATTAGCATTTGTAAATAAAAAAATAAATGGTATGCTTTGTTTTCGGATGTAGAATATAATAAACTTAATAAAAAAATACTGATATTACAACAAAGGTGAAAAATTTTTAAATGTAAAAATATCCTACTGACAACATTTTTAAGTATTATCGATAATAAGAATATTTTCCCAGCATATCATATGAATAAAAAAAGCATTGGATTAGTATAGTGTTAGATAAAAAAATATCAAATCGGAGACAATAAAAAGAATTAATCGACACTAGCTATGCTTTTAGTTAAATAAAATAAAAGGAACAACTAAAAAAATCAGCTTGTAGTAATTGTGATTTAAAGTTGTTCCTTGTTTTATTTCTTGCATGCAACTAAAAAGGAATATTATTTGGAAAAATGATAGAGATAATGAAAAAAGATTCCGATATAAATTCCTAATGCACCAGCGATAATATACAATATAATGTTTATAATTATTAAATAATTTTTTTTATGAATTTTTTTAAACATAATCATTAGATTGAAAATAGTAGCTATTATATACATAAAGTAGTGGGGAATAAGAATTGCTAGTAGAAATCCTATTCCAGTACCAGCGCCAGGTGAAGATGAATCTAATGATCTTATAATACTATATGTAAAGTAGAAAAATACTTAAAAACTATATATATAATTGACGAAAGTAATGATAATCTTATAGCAAATTTTCTTGTCATCTAAAAGCCAGCCTTCCTCGGTAGATTTTTTTTACAGCTTCTGTTCTGTTTTTTTGCAGTTTAATTTTGTAAGGATGTTGGAAATATAGTTTCTAATAGTTCCCTCGGATAAAAAAACAGTTCGTTAGCAATTTCTTTATTTGATAATCCCTCTTTAATTTTTTTAAAAAGAATAATTTTTTTTCTTGATTTGTTAATGGATTATGACTGTTGAAAAATATTTTCCATTAGTTCAGGTGAGTATTCTTTGTGTCCTGCTAAGACGTTGTTTATAGTTTTTCATAAGTTCATCGATTGAACGATCTTTTTAAGACGTAGGCATCTACGTTATTTTTTTATAGCACGCTCGAAATATCCCATTCGTTTAAATGTTGTTACAATAATAACTTTACAATGTATGTTATTACTACGAATGTATTCTAGCACATCTAGTCCTGTTGCTTCAGGCATTTCTACATCAAGTATAGCTACATCAATTTCATTAGTTGTGATTAAATCTATTGCTTGTTTTCCATCTTTAGCCTGTAGTACATTTTCAACACTATCTTCCATTGATAATAATGTTGCCATTGCATCTCGTAACATACTTTGATCTTCAGCGATAAGTAATTTCATATTGTCCTCCTGTTTTTTTATTTATTAATTGTTACTTTGATAGTAGTAGGGGATTTTTTTGATGTTATATCTATTACTCCATTAACTAGTTTAATTCTATCTCTTATAGAAGTTAGTTCTGTTCCGTTAATACTTTCAAACCCATTACCATTATCAGAGACAATAATAGTGTAGTTATTAGTAGATTCATGGATATTAATATTACATTTATTAGCATTACTATGTTTAATGACATTATTCGTTAATTCTTTTTAGTACCATTGTAATAGTCCATTCAACTAACTGAGATGGTAGTGTAGTCATTTTATTCTCAATTTTTTTAATGAAATATCAGCCATCGACATAATATCTGAAATAACTTTTAATTCTTCATTAATACTTCTATATTTAAGCTTATTAATTATAGATCGCGTTTCTGTCATAGATGTACTACTGATTTCACTAATCTCTTTAAGTTCTTTTTTTGCAGCTTCAATATTATTCTTTTCTAAATATTTTTTTCAGCTAGTTCTGCTTTTTAATTTTTAGCATTACAAAAGTATGTCCGATACTATCATGTAAGTCGCGCCCGATTCTATTTCGCTCATTTTCAGCAAGAAGCAGATTAATATGTTCATTGTGTTTTTAATCGTTCATTTTTTTTAATTTGTGTCTTTCGTAATTATATTTTTTTGGAAAAAAATAAGTTATTATACACATAGAACAAAAAAATAAATAGAATGATTCTATCTCCAATATTTATTTTTTTGGATTAGCAATTATATACAATGTTAGACAATTTATAGTTATGAAAAAAAGCTAATTGTCCTATAAGTAAAAATACTTATCTTGAAAAATGCCAAACGAGTAGATTACTTAGATAATAACTAAATAGAATATTAGTTGGATGTAAAAACAATAGTTGTATAACTGATATATCCAGTTAGAATAAACCACTCTATAAAAAAATAAGAACTTTATTTTTTTGTATATAACATTGCTATGTATGATATAATTGCTAAAAATAGTCAAGAATAATACATATTTTTGGATAACTACCTTCAATAATATATACAAGTGGAAATATGAAGAATACCAATGATATATAAAAATCCATAATTTCCCTTTAATAAATTTAGTAATTTTTTTATACATTTCAGCCTCCTTATTCTTTAATAATACCACAATAATATAAGAGTGTGAATAATATATCCGCACTCTTATATTATTATTTTGATTCTCTTCTGTTTTTTATTACCAATGTAGCAATTATACATACAACTGAATATGCTAGAAGTATAGCCAAAGCTTTATAAGAGAAAATATCTTCTTTAATATATTTATTAACGAAATCCAATAGATAATAAGTTGGTGTCAGTTTAGATATATTTTGCAACCATTCCGGGAAAAAGATAAACATACCACCAAAGTCCACCTAACATAGCAAGTCCAAGGTATAATATATTAGCAAGAAGTGATAATTTTTCTTCTGATTTAATAAGACTTAGGAGTAATCCCATCCCTAAAAATGTAATACTTCCAATAAGCATTAGAACAGCTGACATAATCCATTCGCGAGCTGTCATATTAACGTCTCTAAAGATATGACCAACAGCAAATACAACAACTATTGATATAATAAATGTAATTATTAGGCGAATAAAAACGTGCAAGGTAATATTCAGATATTTTTTTATAGGAGAATTATTTAATATGTGTAGATAGTTATTTTTTTCTCATCTTCTTTTATAGAAATAGGAAGAGAAAAATAAAGCGAAGCTTATACTACTGAATGCAGTCATTGAAATAAGCATATCTTTTACTACACGTACCTTTGTTTCGGGATCATCGAATTGCTGCATTCCGAAAAATAGTATAAAGAAGATAACTGGAAAAACCTAATCCCATAATAAAATTAGTTAAGTTTCTTTTTTTATGAATATAAATTCTATGTTTAATAAGTTGGCAAGATTTTTTTCATTATTTATCTCCTCCGTTATCTTTTTGTAGTTATAAAAAAATACTATCTAATAAAGTTCTATTTTTGAATTTCAATTTCTTTAAATGTGCAACCAGCTTGCTGTAATATGTTCCATATTTCATCCGGGTTTCTTTTGTTAAGAAATTGATATTATCTGTTTTTACTTCTAAATTATTTACAATATCATTATCTCTTAATAAATCTAGATATTTTATAGGAAGTGTGAAGTATTTTTTTCAATTTCTTCAGCACGCATAGCATGTGGAGTAGTATCACGAACTAGTTTTCCTTTATTTAGAACTAAGATTCTATCTGCGGTATGTTCTACTTCTTCGATGTAATGAGAAGAATAAATAATAGTTAGACCTTTATTTTTTTCAAGTTATTCACAATTTCCCAAAAATCTAATACGTGTTGATGTATCCATTCCAGCTGTTGGTTCATCTAAGAAAAATTAATTTTTGGTCGCCCTATTAATGTAATAATAAAAGATAATAATCTTTTTTTGACCACCTGATAATTTAGAAGCGAAATTATTTTTTTTGAGAATCATCAAATCTTAGTAGTTCATCGATTTCTTCATTTGTTAATGGATTTTCATATAATTTCTGTATAAAATCGAGTAGTTCTTTTACTTTTTAGTTTTTTTCAGGAACAACATTTTTCCTGAGGAAGTATGTTAAGAAATTCTTTTTAGTTTTTTTGGTTGCCTGGATTTAGAGAATTAATTTTTTTATTGAACCGAATTAATAAATTTATTTCCTAATAGACAATTCATTAGAGTAGTCTTACCAGCTCCATTTGGTCCGATTAAAGCAATACATTCACTGAATTTACTTCAAAAGAAATATCATTTAAGATGTTTTTTTCCTTTGATTGTTTTTTTGTAATGTTTTTTTACTTCTATAATATTATTTAATGACATTTTGTTCACCTCATCTTTGATAATTAAATTATATCAAAGCGATGAGATAACTTTTAGTAGGTAATGTCACGAAGTAATATGACAAATGTCATAAAAAAGTAGACTTAAAGGGTTGATCCAAAAAGTCCTAAATTTTAACAAAGTGTATATGAAAAACCCATAGACGCAGTGGTTTATTGATATCTAAATACGCTTTATAAAAAGCTTTTTAGATATCTAATAAACTTTTCGGGGGTGACTCGACAAAATCGATTTCTTCGAAATTACGATTTTTGAGTCACTCCCTTTAAGTCGGTGTATATAGTTATTTCATATCTTTTTATTTCAATAATAGTTGAATCAGTATTTCTAAGAATATTTTTTTAACTACTGACTCTGCAACTTTTTTTCAACAGGAAGAGGATAAACATTTTTGAAAAAAATGTTATACCTAATTTTGAAAAAGAATTTAATAGGTAATATATTAAAAATAAGAAGAAAAATCTGTCTTTACCATACATAAGGCCTGGACGTACAATAAGATAGTTTAGCTTTGAATCTACTACTAATTTTTCTCCATTACGTTTGCTTTCTAAATATTGTTTGAAGCCTCCATTTGCAGAAAAGTAGATTAGTTTATTGATATTTTGTTTTTTTGGCACAGTTTAATTGTCTGAGCTACACTTTCTGTATTTAGTTTTGAATATAGCTTTTTATTTTTAATCGTTCCGATTAAATGAATGCCGATATCGTAGCTTTCTTTAATTATTGTATTGTTAAGGTCAAAAATATCTCTACGTATCCAAGTGGCATCGTCTTCAGTGATTAAGTGAGTTTGTGTTCTAGATAAGTAGCTAACATCTACTTTGTATTTTATAAATTCTTTAATTAATGCCTGCCCTACGAAGCCATTGCCGCCGATTAGTAGTATGTTCATATGTACCTCGTATTTAATTATTATTTGTTTTAAATATTAACATAACTTGATTTGCAAGTGAATTTATTTAAACTAATGAATAAAAGATGATATAATAGTATCAATTTAAAAGGAGTGTGATTGAATGAAAGTAGGTTTAGTATTAGAAGGTGGAGCAATGAGAGGGCTATTTACAGCTGGTGTCCTTGATGTGTTCTTGGAAAATAATATAGAGGTTACAGATATCGTCGGAGTTTCTGCAGGAACACTATTTGGAGTAAATTATGTTTCTAAGCAGCCTAAAAGAGCACTTCGTTACAATGTTAATTATATAAATGATAAAAAGATACATGAGTTTAAAAAGTTGGATAAGAACAGGGAATTTAATTAATAAGGATTTTACGTATTACAGACTTCCTTTTCAATTAGATGTATTTGACAATAAAACGTTTAAAGAATCTAAGACTAGTTTTTATGCGACAGTAACTAATATTGAAAATGGAGAAGCGGAGTTTATAAAAATTCATGATCCGTATCTACAAATGGAGACTTTGAGAGCAACTTCTGCATTACCATTTATTTCGGAAATAATAGAAGTAGAGGGAAAAAGTATTTAGATGGTGGAATAGCTAATAGTATACCGATAGACTTCTTTGAAAAAAACAAAAACTTTGATAAAAATAATTGTAATACTAACAAGACCTATTACATATAGAAAGAAAAAAATCAACAAGTCTACAATTTAAGTTATTTTATAAGAAATATCCGCATCTAATCGAAAAGTTGGAGAATAGATATAAAGATTATAATGAAACAGTAGAGAAAAAATACTTGAGTTAGAAAAAGCAAGGGAAAGTATTTGTTATAAGACCTAGTGAAGATATTACTGTAAAAAAAGGCTTGAAAAAAAGACACAGAAAAAAACTTAATCATGTTTATAATTTAGGGGTAAAAAGATGGAAGTACTATAATACAAGATTTAAAAACAATATTTAAATTATAGAGGAGAAAAATTAAAATGAAAGAAGATATAAAAAATTAATCCGGAAGAATTTGAAAGAAAATCAAAAGAAGATTTAAAAAAAGAATTATCAGATCTTGAGTACGCTATTACAATGGAAAGTGCAACAGAGACTCCTTTTACAGGGCAATATTGGGATAGTTTTGAAGAAGGAATTTATGTGGATATAACAACAGGTGAACCAATGTTCTCATCAAAAGATAAGTTTAAATCTAGTTGTGGATACTAAGTTTTTTTCTAAACCTATAGAAAAAGAGGTAACTAAGTATTATAAAGATAATTCTCATTATGTAGAAAGAATAGAAGTAAGAAGCAGAGTAGGGGATGCTCATTTAGGGTCATGTCTTTCCTGATGGCCCTACTGAGTTGGGTGGACTTAGATATTGTATTAATAGTGCGTCTCTAAAATTTATAAAAAAAGAAGACCTTGAAAAAGAAGGGTATTCAGAATTGGTAAAAAAATATTTGAATAATTGATAAGAAAGAGAAGTAAATGATAGATGATATCGTTTACTTCTCTTATTTTGAAGAAAAATAATACTGTTTTTTTTATAAAATTCCACTTCCAAAAAACATAAGTGATACAACCACAGTATGATAACAGTTTTTTTAAAAACCTTGAAACAGATGTTAAAAAAATATAAAAACCTTAAAGTTAACGTTTTTCATAATTTTTTTGCAAAAGGATTTTCAACGCAATTAATAGAGTATTGACTATTAATTTAAGCTCGAAATCTGACTATTTAAAAAACTGTATTAGTACTTTTGTACACAAATTGTACACATTTTGAATGAGAAAAAAATATTGTCTTAATAATATGCTTGAGGTACACTAAGAGTGTAACAAATAGTTTAATTAATAAATTTATTTATCACAATAATAATAAAAAAATTTTTAAGGAGTGACATTAATATGACAACAGTTGCAGAAAAAAAGCATTCGTTGGTGGTAAATGGCAAACAGAAGTAGACTTAGTAGATTTTATTAAATCTAACTATACAGAGTATAGAGGAGATGCATCTTTCCTTGCTGGGCCTACTGAAGCTACTACTAAATTAGTAGAAAAATTCAATGATTTAATGCGTCAAGAACGTTTAGCTGGTGGAACATTAGATATGGATACTAGTATTCCTTCAACTATCCTTTCTCACGGACCAGGATACATCGAAAAAGATTTAGAACAAGTTGTTGGTTTACAAACTGATAAACCACTTAAACGTGCTTTAATGACTTTCGGTGGAATTAACATGGCTGTTAACAGCTGTAAAAGCATACGGATATGAAGTAGATGAAGAAGTTATCAAAATCTTCACTGACTACCGTAAAACACACAACCAAGGTGTATTCGATGCTTATACACCAGAAATGCGTTTAGTAAGAAAATCTGGTGTTATTACAGGACTTCCAGATGCTTACGGACGTGGACGTATTATCGGGGACTACCGTCGTGTAGCTTTATACGGTGTTGACCGACTTATCGCTTGGAAAAAAGAAGATTTAGCTAAAATCGGAGCAGACGGTGTTATGACTGAACACGTTATCCGTGACCGTGAAGAAGTTAACGAACAAATTCGTGCTTTAGGTGAATTAAAAAGAATTAGCTAAAAATCTACGGATTCGATATTTCTGAACCAGCTACAACAGCAAAAAGAAGCTGTTCAATGGTTATACTTCGGTTACTTAGCAGCTATCAAACAACAAAAACGGAGCTGCAATGTCAATCGGTAACATCGCTACTTTCTTAGATATTTATATTGAAAGAGATTTACAAGATGGAACAATTAATGAGTCTCAAGCTCAAGAATTAATTGACCACTTAGTATTAAAATTACGTTGTGTTAAATTCGCTCGTACTCCGAATACAACCAATTATTCTCCGGAGACCCAATCAGGCTACATTAATCGTAGGTGAAATGTTAGACGCTGAAAGATCATTAGTAACTAAAAACTGACTTCCGTTTCATCCACACATTAGATAACATGGGTAACTCTCCAGAACCAAACTTAACTATCCTTTGGTCTACTAAATTACCAACTGGATTCAAAGAATTCTGTTCTGAATCTTCAATCAACCACAGTGCTATCCAATACGAAAGTGATGAATTATTAGCAGATTACCTAGGAACTTGTGATAAATCTATCGCATGTTGTGTAAGTGGTATGACTACTGGTAAAGATATGCAATTCTTTGGAGCTCGTGCTAACTTAGCAAAAAGCTTTATTATACACAATCAATGGTGGACGTGATGAAAAATTAGGTATCCAAGTTGGACCTAAAACTGAACCTCTACGTGGTGTATTAAACTACGATGAAGTTTGGGCTAAATTCGATGTATTCATGGAATGGTTATGTAAACTATACATCAATACATTAAACGTAATCCACTATATGCACGATAAATACTCTTACGAAAGCTTAGAAATGGCATTACACGATACTAAAGTTAGAAGATTCATGGCAACAGGTATCGCTGGATTCTCAGTAGCAGTAGACAGTTTATCAGCTATTAAATATGCTAAAGTTACTCCAATCGAAGATGAAACTGGATTAGCAGTTGATTACAAAATTGAAGGTGAATTCCCAACATTTGGTAACAACGACGATCGTGCAGACGAAATCGCAGTTGAATTACTTAAAAGTGTTCATGACTAAACTTAAAAAAACACCCAACTTACCGTGCAGATGAAACTACAACTTCTATCTTAACTATTACTTCAAACGTAGTATACGGTAAGAAAACTGGTAACACTCCAGATGGACGTCGTGCAGGAGAACCATTCTCTCCAGGTGCTAACCCAATGAACGGACGTGACCAAAGTGGAGCATTAGCTTGCTTAAGTTCAGTTGCTAAATTACCATACGAATACAGCCGTGATGGAATCAGTTTAACTGCTGCATTCACACCAAGCTCATTAGGTAAAACTAAACAAGATCAAATCAAAAAAACTTAACAGCAATGATGGACGGATACTTCAGAAAAGGTGGTTACCACTTAAATACTAACGTATTCAATAAAGAAACATTACTTAAAGTTATTGAATCTCCAGAAGATTATCCAAACTTCACAATTCGTGTATCAGGATACGCTGTACGTCTAATCAGTTTAACTCCGAACAACAACGTGACGTATTAAGCCGTACAATGCACCAATTCATGTAATTAAGTAAATAATTAGAAAGAAGGTGGAGGCTACAAGCCTCCACTTTTTTTAGATTAATAAAATAAAAAAACATAAATGTAAAAAGTGTTTACACAATAGCGATGAATACGATATAATTAAACTATAGAATGGCAAAAAGGAGGAAATCGCATATAATGGAAAAAAAGTAGGAATGAATTCTGTAAAAGAGAAAAAAAGAATTAACAGCTAATGTTCACTCAGTAGAATCTTTCGGAAATGTTGATGGTCCTGGGATAAGATATGTAGTATTCTTTCAAGGGTGTATGTTAAGATGTAAATACTGCCATAATCCGGATACTTGGAAGATGCATAATCCTGATGCTAAAGTTATGACAGTGGATCAATTAACAAAAGAGATAGTAAAAATATCGTGATTTCTTTGAAGCTAGTGAAGGTGGAGGAGTTACAGTTAGTGGTGGAGAATCACTTCTGCAAATTGATTTTATCTTAGAGCTTTTTAGAAAACTAAAAGAATTGGATATTAATACATGTGTTGATACATGTGGAGGTTTTTTTATGTAAATGCTCCGAGTATGAATAAAAGAGTTTTAGAATTAATTTCTTTAACTGATTTATTCTTAGTAGATATTAAGCATATTGATGATGAACATCATATGCGTTTGACAAAAACGAACTAATAAAAATATTATTCAATTTACTAATTTCTTAAGTGAACATGGAGCTAAAATGTGGATAAGACATGTACTTGTTCCAAAGTGGACAGATGACGATTATTATCTACAAAAACTTCGCGAATATATAGATACATTACACGGGGTTGAACGTGTAGAAGTATTACCATATCATGACATGGCGAAATTTAAGTATAAGGAATTAGGAATTGATTATGAATTAAATGATATCAATCCACCAACAAAAAGATCGTATAAAGAATGCTATCGATATTCTAGGTGCACGTGATGATATAAGTTAATAAAAAAATAAGTGAGTAATTCAAAAGTTGTTATTTCATAGAAATCAATTTTTTGAATTACTCACTTTTAAAAAATTTAAAAGGGAATGACTCAAAAAAATCGCGATTTCTTAAGAAACAAGATTTTGTCGAGTCACCCCGTAAAGTTTATTAGATATCTAAAAAAACTTTTATAAAGCGAATTTAGATATCAATAAACCACTGTATTTATGAGTTTTTCATATACACTTTATTAAAAATTTAGGACTTTTTGAGTCAGTACTTTTTATTAATTAGTGTGAAGCAGTTCCTTCTAACATAGATTTAATGTATGCTTCAACATCACTATTGCTTGATTTTACGTTATATTCTTCAAATAATTTTTTTAAGAGCTTTACTTACAATTGTAGAATCTTTTTTTAACAGCCTCTTCTGCAGCTTTTTTTCTGCTAAAAATAGGTTTCATTTCATCAAACGAAGAATCTTTTTCATCAATAACTTTGATAATATGATATCCAAATGAAGTTTTAACTACGTCAGAAACTTTATCTTTAGATAATGCATATGCTGCATCTTTGAATTCTTTTACAAATGAATTATCTTCTTTTGATGACCAACCTAAGTCTCCACCGTTAGAAGCATTTGCAGTATCATTAGAGTTTTCTTTTTGCTAGAGTAGCGAAATCCCCACCATCCTTAAGTTTTTTTTAAGAACGTCCTCAGCTTTTTTTCTTAGCTTCTTCATCACTTAATCCATTTGGATTTGATTCGCTTTTAACGCTAACTAGTATGTGTGCTAGGTGATATTGGTGTTTGTTTTTTTCATAGCTTTCTTTTTAGTTTATCGTCATTTGTCCCAGCGTAATCATTGATTAATAATGTTTGAGCTGATTTTTACTTTTTAATCCATCTTTATATTTATCAAGTGTAAACCCTTGTTGTTTTAAAAAGTTGTTCAAATTTATCTTTTTCCACCATATTGTTCTTGTGCTTTTTTTGTAGTTGTTCATCTATAGCTTTTTTTGATCAATTTTATTTTTTTATATTTGTCTAAAAAGTACTTTTTTTGAATCATCATACTAGTAGCTGTTTTTTTGAAAGTTGGCTAGCTCCAATGCTTTCAACTATATCTTTTTCAGTTACATCTCCTGCTTTACTAGAAATATATTTAGTTCCTCCAGCAGAACATCCTGCTAAACCTATAACAGAAATACTTAGAGCTATAGGTAAAAATAGCTTTTTTTTAAACTTTTTCATTAAATTTTGTCCTCCTATATGTACATATGTATTAATATACCATATTTTTTTCTATATAAAAACAACTATAGAATCGGTGAAATCAACCTTGCAAAAGGCTTCTTTGATTTTTAATTAATAAACTTCTTTGTTGATACTTTGAAAAAAAGAAATTAAGGTAGATTTTTTTCTATATCATTTAAGAAATAATCTCTAAATTCTTTTAGTTGTTTTATGATCATACATAAATGCATTAAGTTCAAAGTTTAGTTTAAAACTTCTATAGTCAAAGTTAGCACTGCCTAAGCTTGCAACCTCGTCATCAATTATAATCATTTTTTTGTATGTATAAATCCATTTTTCATAGATATAAGTTTTTAGCACCTAACTCGGCGAGTTCTCCTATAAATGAATAGGTAGCCCAATAAACAAAAAAATATGATCAGGTTTATTTGGGACCATTATTCTAACATCAATACCAGATAATATCGCCATTTTAAGAGCATCCATTACACTTTCATCGGGGATGAAATAGGGTGATTGGATATAAATATATTTTTTTGCTCTTGAGATCATATATAAGTAGCCATATTTAATTTTTTTGTATTTTTATTATCCGGTCCACTAGAAACTAATTGAATTGGCAAATAATTATCCACATGGGTAGCAACGTGGTCTGAAGTTAATTTTAGCTGATCTGATTTCTTAGTAGTTTGAGAATTCCAGTCATCAATGAACCGGTATTCTAAAGAACCTACCGCTTCACCCTCAATTCGGAGGTGAGTATCTCTCCAATATCCAAATTTCTTATCTAAACCTAAGTATTCATCACCAACGTTGAATCCCCAGTATATCCAATATTACCATCAATTATAACGATTTTTTTCTATGGTTTCTATAGTTCATACGAAAATTGATAAGGGGTAATTGTGATTTAAAGAATTTTTTTAATCTTTGCATTATTTTTTTGTAAGTTTTTCTTAACGAAGAGATGCTGAGTTTTCTTGAACCGATATCATCATAAAGTATATATACATCGATACCCTCTAATAGTTTTTTCTCTAAAAGGTCAAAAAGTTGCTTACCAATTCCATCTTTTCTTAGAATATAGTACTGGATGTGAATATAATTCTTCGCGTTTTTTTATATCTTCAAAAAAAGTAATCTAAATTTTTTTCTTTTTCCATCTGTAATAATCTGAACACGATTATTTTTTTTGATAAAAATGACTTATCAGTCTCAAAGTTTAATTCTATTAGATTTCTGTGTTTGTATATTACTTCTTCATTTTTTTGGTTATTGCATAAGGTACAGTTCTTTTTAATAAATTTTGTTGATATACAATTTTCTCCTCATCTGAACAAGGGAAAAATTTTTTTCTCTGTAGATTGGTCTTCCAAATATCAAATATAGAATAAATCCTAGATATGGTATTAGAAATAGCACTAATATCCATGCCCAAGAAGATGTTGTTGTTTGATATTCTATAAACACAATAGAGAATGCTAATAATGTATTGATTATTAGAAATATAGTCAGTACAATATCAAAAATTTATATCATTAAAAAAATAGAAGTTATATAGTAAAAAAATACTAGAAATATTAATACTTAATAATTGTAAATTTATATAATTCATAATATATCACTCCTAACTTAATAGTACCTTAAAACTTTTAAAAAGTCTATTAATAAAGTTTATAGGTAAAGTAATTTAATTTTATACTATTAAATTTAAAATAACACTAAAAATAGAAAAAAAGCGAATAATATTGAATATAAAGTAATATTTGTTATTTAAAAATAATTTATAATATTTTAGCGTTATGAGTTGAATTTTTTTATAAATTTATATTATAATGGAATAGAGAACAAAAAAAGGAGAATGTTATGCCTAATAATATTTTTAGAAGAATTAAAAACGAAATTTGAAGATTTTGCAAGTGAGTTAGAAAAATATTGAACCTGAAAAAAAGTTGATTTAACTCAAATTGATAGATTAATCGCATTAGTAGAAGAATTAGATAACGAAATTAAAAACTATAAAAATAATAGTAGAATTGGATAAGCTGAAGTGGGAGTGTTTTGCTTTTACTCAGCTTATCTTCATGAATGAGGATACGATGAAAAAGAAAAATGGTACAAAAAAATTAAATGTCTTGCTTACAATCAAAAAAATAGGAATAAATGGTGAGGGGATAGGGTATTATAAAAAGAAAATTACTTTTGTAAAAGGTGCTCTACCTGATGAGGTTATTGTTTGTGAAATAGTAGAAGAGACATCAAAATATATTATTGGAAAAACTTGTTAAAGTAAAAGAACCTAGTCCACATAGAGTTGAAATTAAACGAGAGTATGCAGAAAGTGGAGCTTATGGTTTAGCTCATGTTAGCTATGAAAAACAATTAGAATACAAACGTACAATTTTATTAGATGCATTTGATAAGTATTATAGACTACCTAAACCTGATAAATTAGTATTAAAAAAACATTAGCTAGTCCTGTAACAGAAGGGTATCGTAATAAAAACCAATTCCCACTGGCTGTTAGAAATGGGCGTGTCATTGCAGGTCTATATAAAGAAGGTTCTAACGATTTAGTGGAAATTAATGAAGATTTAGCATTACATGAGAATGGTAATAAAAATAACAAACTTAGCCAAGAAATTACTAGGAAAAATATAAAGTAGAAATCTCTACAAATAAAAAAAGAATTATGGTGTGAAGTATATTGCTACAAGAACTTCATTCTACAATGGAGATGTTCAAGTAACATTCGTTGCTAATACTGATAAGATTAAAAACATGGATAAGGTCGTTAATGAACTTAAGCGTGAAAGAAATGTAAAAAGTATTATATTAAATATTACTAATGACAAAGATCACTTAGTAATGGGAACTGAAAAGTGTTACTTTATATGGTTCAGATTATATTGTTGAAAAAATTGGAGATATTAAGTATGAACTTTCAGCTAAATCATTCTTCCAATTAAATCCACCGGCGACTAAGAAACTTTATGATAAAGTAGTTGAGTTTGCTGCACTGAAAGAAACAGATGTTGTATTAGATGCGTTCTGTGGAGTTGGAACAATTGGGCAATATGTCAGCCGTAATTGTAAAGAAGTATACGGTGTTGATATTATTCCAGCTGCGATAGAAGATGCTAATGACAATATTAAATTAAACAACTTAACAAACTGTACTTATGTTGCAGGAGATGCTAATAAAATAGTTCCACGTTGGAAGAAAAAAGGAATCAACTTTGATGTGGTAATGGTAGATCCACCGCGTGTAGGTCTTGGACCACTAGCTAAAAACTTATTAGCAGTTGATGCTAAGAAAATTGTTTATGTGAGCTGTAATCCATCTACATTAGCACGTGACTTAAAAGTTCTAACAAGAAAATATAAAATTAGACGTATTCAACCGGTAGATATGTTCCCAGGAACAGCAGCAGTTGAAGCGGTAGTAGAATTGATTAGAAAAATAAATTTTAGAGGGAAAAATATGGATAGTTTCAAACAATTAAAAAAAGAAATAATGGCAGATAATGATAATAAAAAAATATACTGATGAAGGAATAGAACCATTATTTTCAGCCCCAAGCACAGCTAAAATATTAATAGTAGGACAAGCCCCTGGTATAAAAGCTCAAGAAAGCAAAATCTTCTTTAATGATAAAAGTGGGGTTAAACTACGTGAGTGGATGGGGATAGACGATGAAATATTCTATAAATCTGGTTTAATAGGTGTTGTACCGATGGATTTCTATTATCCTGGTAAAGGTAAGAGCGGGGATTTACCTCCACGTAAAAAAATTTTTGCAACTAAATGGCATTCAAAAAGTTTTAGAACTTATGCCCAATCTCGAACTTATTATTCTTGTAGGAAAATACGCACAAGATTATTACTTGGGAAATGATAAAAAAAGAGAATTTAACAGCAACAGTGTTTAACTATGAACAGTATTTACCACGTTATTTTCCAATTGTTCACCCTTCACCATTGAATTTCCGTTGGCACAACAAAAATCCATGGTTTATCGAAAAAGTAGTGCCAGAACTGCAAAAAAGGGTGAAGGAAATATTACAGAAATAAATTTTTTTAAAAAATAAAGGCTGAGATAACTTGAAGATTTCTATAAAAATCATGATTTCGAGTTATCTCAGTCTTTTTAATTTTCTATTATTTCAAACCTAGTCTGCTCACCGTAATATATAAGCAGTGAAGATAGTATTGTTTTTTTAACTGTTCTAAATTATCTGTTTTTAAATTAATTTCTGCCTTACCGGAGATTACATTAAAAAGCATCTCCACTTCTTACAGAGATAATCTCAATGTTTTTTTATATTTTGTGGTTTTTTTCTAACAAATTCACTAGCAATAACTGTTGCATCTATGGCTTCGTGAGGTTCAGCCCCGTGTCCGCCTTTACCATAAATAGTAACTAAATATGTATTCATATCTATTATTCCTCCTTAAAATTTTTTTATTACATTAGCAGAATCAAATGCTAGTGTTAAGAATATAGAAGCAGTTTGTTTCATTACTTCTTCTTCGAAATCAAAATTTGGATGGTGGTGTGGATACTTAGCGAATGTAGAATTTCCTGCACCTATTAAGAAAAATGCACCTGGTACTTCTTCAACATAATATGCAAAATCTTCCCCAATCATTAACGGTTCAATCTCTAATTGTTTAATATCTGGAAGGATCTTAGACGTTGCTTTTTGTATTTCTATTGTTCCTTTTTTGTGATTTATAAGAGGTGGATAACCTCCGTAATAGAAAAATTCTATATTCGTATCAGGATATTCATTTTCTAGAGCTTTGCATAAATTTTGAAGCTTAGTTAGAACCATTTTATGAAGTTCTTTATTAAAAATGTCTTATCGTTCCAGTGATACTTGCTTCTTCAATAGAACTTTCTAATTTTCCTAAAGTAATGACAAGTGTCTCTCTCGGTTTAGAAAAATCGTGAAACTATTTGTTGAGCCATACTAACAAATTCTGCAGCAATAATATTAGCATTTTTCCTTAGTGTTAATTTTTCACTTCAAATCTATCTGCAGCCGCGCACAGTTCACTATAACTATAACCTAATGTTCCAAGTGGAAGTGGCGTCCAAAGATGAGCTCCGAATATTGCATCTACTCCTTGTAAACAACCAGCATCTATCATTGATTTTGCACCACCTGGAGCTTGTTCTTCACCGTATTGGAAAAACTGCGACAATATCGTGTGGAAGTTTTTTTCTTGATTCTGCATCAAAAACTTTACACGTTGCAAGTAATGCTGTAGTGTGGTCATCATGCCCACAAGCATGCATTACGTTGGGGATAGTAGATTTATACGGAGTATCTTTTGCATCATTTATAGGTAGAGCATCGAAGTCTGCTCGAAAAGCGATAGTTTCAGAAGAATTTTGCCCCTTAATTCTTGCGACAATTCCATTTAAACCGACGTTTGTTTTAATATCAGTGATTCCAATTTTTTCTAAATATTCTCTAATGAATTTCGTTGTATTTTTTTCGTTAAATGAAACTTCAGGATGCATATGCATATAGCGACGAAGCTCAATCATTTCTGGATAAAATTTATCAAGTTCATCTTTTATAATTTTTTCAATCATAAAAACCTCCGATTACTTTTTATTAATTATAAATACAATTATAGCATAAATATTATTATTAAATAGAGAATTATTAAAGAAATCGTTTTTCATTTATTTATATTTTTTTGATATAATATGAGTAAGGTTATAAACATTACGAATAAAGAAGTTTTAAAAATTTAAGTAAATTAGAAGTTAATGAAATATTTAGGAGGAAAAATTATGATGAAAAATTATTATAGCCGCATTTTTTTAATATTAGGTTTTTGTCTCGGCTGCAGTTGCTAGTGCGAGATGGAAAGAAAAGGATGAGGATGAATAAATGAAAAATTTAGAATATGAAACTCTTTATTTTTTTGTACGTTAATTTTTTTGTTTTATAATGCACAGAAGAAAGAAGATAAATACTCTCCTAAATTTTTTTAACAATTACCTAAAAAGTACGCTGTAATTAGGCGAAAAAAAGGAGATAAGTGAGTTAAACTTCATATTTCAATTCTTCAAAGGGAAAAATCTTATTAATACCATATTATTTTTTTGTTGCAGAAAAAAAGCCTTCGATTTCTATTTTTTTCTTTTTTTAAATATATATTTTAGAGAATTCTCAACTTAAATCACAGCTAAAAAAATAGTTTTCAACTTAAATTCCAGTTTTTTTATTTGAACTGGAATTTACTCTGGGAAATTAACATCGAGAAGAAATTTAAAAAAATCCAATTGTAATCGTTTGAAATATATATATATATATATATTATAATATTAATATAGAGATAGAAATAAATTACCAAAGGGGGAGGTGATTATGATGAAATTATTAACAATGTTCAAACTTGCTAATTTAGATAATGAAGATGAAGTTTATGAAGGTGGAGTAATTTCTACTCTTTTTGCAATAGGTAGACATTTATGGTTAGGTCTAGCTAATATTGTCAAAAGCACTAGGGTATGCTTATTATCTGTTAATCGGCTGATATATGCAGTAGCAGTAATAGTAGGTGTAGGATTTATTCTCTATTATCTATATTTAGTTGGATTAGCTCTATTTTAGTAAATATAATTTGTTTTATTAACAGCTGTAAAAAGAGTTTTTTTAATGCCTCTTGTTATAGCTGTTTATTTAGTAAAGTGGATTTTTAAATAATTACTAGGTATGCTATAATAAAAAAAGGAAGTAAAAAGAATGCTAATTAAATTTTTTTGGATAAATCCTATTATACAAATCAAAAAAATAGGAAACTTTACTTTGGGAATTAACAACAAATTCACATCCAATAATCATCAATTCTTATACATTTGACAAATCTCTTATTATGGTATATAATATTGATAATTTGAATAACACATCTTTAATGTGATCCAGAGAGGTCAGCAAAGATTTATTAATTGGAAAAATCAAGTTTATTTATGCTGTCCTGCTCAATAGAGTAGGGCTATTTTTTTGAGGTGAAGTATGAAAAAAACGAATTCTTTTTCGACGAAACAATGATTTCTAGAATGATTACTAGAATTGCGAATGAAATTATCGAACAAAAACAAATTAGATGATATAGTTTTAGTAGGTATTCAAACTAGAGGAATTCATATCGCCAAAAAGATTGAAAACAAAAAAATCAAAAGAAATTGAAAAATACTAATATTCCAGTAGAAACACTTGATATAAAAATTCTATCGTGACGATTTAGAAAAAAATAAGTGAAGAACCTGAAATAAAAAGTTCCACGTTTTAAACTTGATTTGACAAACAAAGTTGTAATTATTGTAGATGATGTTCTTTATACAGGAAGAACAGTAAGAGCAGCGATAGATGCTATTATTGATGCAAGTCGTCCAAAAAGCAATTCGTCTTGCTATTCTTGTAGATAGAGGACATAGAGAACTGCCAATTAGAGCAGATCATATTGGAAAAAAATATTCCTACTTCAAAAAAAGAGAATGTAAAAGTATATTTGAATGAAGTAGATGATGTTGAGGAAATATTATTAATTTAAATAAAAAAATCTTTTTAAGGTAGTCCGAGAGGCTAACAAGGGATTGAATTTAAAGTTTATACTTTATTTGAGTATAGCTATATTTAGGTATAACTATGCCCAGATAAAAACTTGAATTTAATAGCTGATGAACAGTCATACCTTGTAGCCAAATGGATACAAGGTATTTTTTATGTATCAATGGAGGAAGTACTATGAGAAATATAGTAAAAATGTCAGATTTAACAAATGAAGAAGTTTATCAACTGATACAAAGAGCTTTAGAGTTAAAAAATGGTAAGCAGGTAAAACCAAGAGAAGACCTATATGTAGCGAACTTATTCTTTGAAAACTCAACGAGAACGAAACATAGTTTTGAGGTAGCTGAGCACAAACATAGATTAAATGTTATAAACTTCGAGGTCTCAACTTCATCAGTAAATAAAGGTGAAACTTTATATGACACTTGTGAAACATTAGAAATGTTAGGATGCAATATGTTGGTTATTAGACATGGTCAAGATGCATACTACAATGAACTGACTAATTTAAATATTCCGATTTTAAGTGGAGGAGATGGTAGTGGAGAACACCCAAGTCAATGTTTACTAGATCTGATGACTATGTATGAGAAGTTTGGAACGTTTGAAAATCTTAATGTAATCATTGCAGGGGATATTAAAAATTCTCGAGTTGCAAGAAGTAATTACAATATGCTTACAAGATTAGGAGCAAGAGTAAGATTTGTTTGTCCTGATATTTTCAAAGATGAAACTCTTGGAGAAGTAGTAGACTTTGATAAAGTGGTTGGAGAAGTTGATGTTTGCATGTTGCTAAGAGTTCAACATGAAAGACATGATTCTAAGATGGGGCTGAGTAAAGATGAATATCATAATAATTTTTGGATTAACTAAAGATCGCTATGAAAGATTAAAAGAATCTGCAATCGTGATGCATCCAGCACCTGTTAATAGAGATATGGAAATAGCTTCGGAATTAGTTGAAGCGCCTAAATCAGTAATCTTTGAACAGATGAAAAAAATGGAATGTTTATGAGACAGGCAATGATAGAAAAAAATAATTAAAGATAATAATTTATAAAGAGGAGAAGCATATGTTACTTTTTAAAAAAACGGTAAAAATTTTTAGAAAATGGTGTGTTAGTTGATAGAGATATTTTTAATTGAAGATAAGAAAAATTGTAAAAAAATCTCTGAGAATATCGAAGAAAAGTGGAGCTAAGGTATTAGACTTAGAAGGAAAATTTGTTTCACCAGGATTTATAGATGTTCACGTACACTGGAGAGAACCAGGATTTGAATACAAAGAGAACATTTATCATGCTTCAAGAGCTGCAGCGCGTGGTGGTTTCACTACAGCGATGCCTATGCCAAACTTAAATCCAGTACCGGATAGCTACGAGAATTTAAAATTACAATTAGATATTATCGAACGTGATTCAGTAATTAGAGCAATACCATTCGGGGCTATAACAAAAGGGGAAGAAGGAAAAGAATACGCTGATTTTGAAGAATTAGCCGAGCATGTGTTCGCCTTCAGTGATGATGGTAGAGGAGTACAAGATGCTAACATGATGTATGAATCTATGATGGTTGCCGCTAAATTAAATAAAGCAATCGTAGCGCACTGTGAAGATAACTCATTAATCCGTGGAGGATGTATGCACTGCGGACGTAGAAGTCGCGAATTAGACTTACCAGGAATTCCTTCAGTTTGTGAAAGTGTTCAGATTGCACGTGATGTACTTTTAGCTGAAGCAGCAGGATGTCACTACCACGTTTGTCACGTATCTACTAAAGAATCAGTTAGGGTAGTAAGAGAAGCGAAGGCAGCAGGAATTAAAGTAACTTGTGAAGTATGTCCTCACCATTTAATAAGTGATGAAATGGATATCCCAGAAGATAACGGAATGTGGAAAATGAATCCACCGCTAAGAGCACGTGAAGATAGAAATGCTCTTATCGCAGGTCTATTAGATGGAACAATCGATGTAATAGCGACAGACCACGCACCACATGCTACTCATGAGAAAGACTTATCGATGAGAAAAGCTGCATTTGGAATTGTTGGAAGTGAAACAGCCTTTAGTCAACTTTATACGAAGTTTGTTAAAACTGGAGTATTCTCACTAGATCTACTAGTTAAACTAATGACAGAAAAAGTTGCAGATACTTTCGACTTACCATATGGACGTTTAGAAGAAGGTGGTTTTGCAGACTTAGTAGTAATCGACTTAGAAAAATCACTAAAAATTGATCCAGAAAAATTCTTATCTAAAGGTAGAAATACACCGTACGTAGGAGAAGAAATTTATGGAATACCAGTACTAACATTATGCGAAGGTCAAGTTGCATACAAAGATAGCGAAGTATTTGAAGTTTAAAAAACAGAAAACTTAGAAAGAGAGAACAAAGATGTACAGTTACGATAGACAACTAATTTTTAGAAGATGGAACAGTATATAAAGGATATGGATTTGGTGCAAATATAGCGCTAGCGGGAGAAGTAGTATTTAATACAGGTATGACTGGATATCAAGAGACACTATCAGATCCATCATACAATGGACAAATAGTAACATTCACTTATCCACTAATCGGGAACTATGGAATTAATAGAGATGACTTTGAAACAATTAATCCTAGTATTAAAGGGCTTATCGTTAGGGAAGTTTGTAAAAAACCATCTAACTTTAGAACAGAATACAGTTTAGATGAAGTGTTAAAAGAACTTAACATTCCAGGGATTTCGGGGATTGATACACGTAGTTTAACAAGAAAAATAAGAGAACATGGTACAATCAAAGGGATAATTACTGATCTTTGCATGGATCCAGAAGAACAATTAGAAAATCTTAGAAAAACGGACTTACCGACAAATCAAATTGAACAAGTATCAACACAAAAAGCATTCTTATCATCAGGAAATGGTTATAGAGTAGTACTAGTAGACCTTGGTATGAAATCAGGAATATTAAGAGAGCTTAATGAACGTAATTGTGACATCGTTGTTGTACCTCACAATGTAACTGCTGCAGAAATTTTCAGACTTAATCCAGATGGAATTATGTTAAGTAATGGACCTGGGGATCCAGTAGATGTGCCAGAGACAATTGAGATGATTAAAGAAGTTATGCCGAAGATTCCAATTTTTGGAATTTGTATGGGGCATCAACTTATCGCATTAGCATCTGGAGCAAAAACTTATAAATTGAAATTTGGTCACCGTGGAGCAAACCACCCGGTTAAAAATTTATTAACAGGAAAAGTTGATATTACTTCACAAAACCACGGTTATAGTGTAGATATCGAATCATTAAAAGATACAGACTTAGAGCTTACACACCTGTCTGTAAATGATAAAACATGTGAAGGGGTACGTCATAAGAAATACCCAGTATTTTCAGTGCAATACCACCCAGAAGCATCACCAGGACCACACGATCCTAACTACTTATTCGATCAATTTATAGATAATATGAGAGAATTCAAAGAAAATAAATAGGAATTAACCTGAAAACCATCAAGTATCAATGCAAAACTAAGGAGAATAAAAATGCCAAAACGTAATGATATAAAAACAATATTAGTAATAGGATCTGGACCAATTACAATAGGTCAAGCTGCTGAGTTTGACTATGCAGGAACTCAAGCGTGTCTATCTTTAAGAGAAGAAGGCTATGAAGTTATCTTAGTTAACTCTAACCCAGCGACAATAATGACTGACAAAGAAATCGCTGATAAAGTTTATATGGAACCCTTAACTCTTGAGTTTGTAAGTAAAATAATTAGAAAAGAAAGACCTGATGCATTACTTCCAACATTAGGAGGACAAGTTGGGCTAAACCTTGCTGTTGAACTTCATAAGAGTGGAGTACTAGATAAGTACGGAGTGGAATTATTAGGAACAAAACTAAGTTCTATTGAGCAAGCAGAAGATAGAGAATTATTCCGTAATCTAATGAATGAACTTAACGAACCAGTTCCAGAATCGGCAATTATTACAAATTTAGATGAAGCTAGAGATTTTGTTGCTGAAATAGGTTATCCTGTAATCGTTCGTCCTGCATTTACGATGGGAGGAACAGGTGGAGGTATCTGTTACGATGAGAAAGATTTAGAAGAAATCGTAAGTAGTGGATTACACTATTCACCAGTTACTCAATGTTTATTAGAAAAATCTATCGCAGGATTTAAAGAAATTGAATACGAAGTAATGCGTGACTCTAATGATACAGCGATTGTTGTATGTAATATGGAAAACATTGATCCTGTAGGGATTCACACAGGAGACTCAGTAGTAGTAGCCCCTTCTCAAACATTAACAGATAGAGAATACCACATGCTACGTAATGTATCATTAAAAATTATTAGAGCTTTAAAAATTGAAGGTGGATGTAACGTACAACTTGCACTTGATCCAAATTCATTCAAATACTATATTATCGAAGTAAACCCAAGGGTATCTCGTTCATCAGCCTTAGCTTCAAAAGCAACAGGATATCCAATTGCGAAAATTGCAGCGAAAATTGCTGTAGGTTTAACACTTGATGAAATTATAAACCCAGTTACACAAAATTCATATGCTTGCTTTGAACCGACACTTGATTATGTAGTAAGTAAAATTCCACGTTTCCCATTCGATAAATTTGAAAATGCGGATAGAAAACTAGGAACACAAATGAAAGCTACTGGTGAAGTAATGGCGATGGGTAGAACTTATGAAGAAAGTTTACTAAAAAGCTATTCGTTCACTAGAATATGGAGTACATCACCTAGGATTACCTAACGGAGATGATTTCACATTAGAAGAAATTATTGACAAGGTTAAACAAGCTGGAGATGAAAGATTATTCTTTATCGGAGAAGCTTTAAGACGTGGACAAAGTACAAAAGATATTCACGATATTACAAAAAAATCGATATGTTCTTCTTAGACAAAAATGCAAAAATATTATCGATATTGAACATGAATTAAAAAGACAATGTTGGAAATGTAGATTTACTAGAATATGCTAAAAAAATATGGATTCTCTGATAAGGTAATTGCGCATAGATGGGGAGTGACAGAAGATGATATCTACAACCTTCGTCAAGAAAAACCAAATAACTCCAGTATTCAAAAATGGTTGATACATGTGCAGCTGAATTCGTATCAGAAACACCTTACTTCTACTCAAGTTATGAGCAAGAGGAAGAATCAATCGTTAGCGATAAGAAAAAAATTGTTGTGTTAGGATCCCGATCCCTATTAGAATCGGACAAGGGGTTGAGTTCGACTATGCAACAGTTCACGCAGTAATGGCGATTAAAGATGCAGGATATGAAGCAATCATTGTTAATAACAACCCTGAAACAGTTTCTACAGACTTTACAATTTCTGATAAACTGTACTTTCGAGCCACTTACTGAAGAAGATGTAATGGCGATAATTAATCATGAAAATCCACTTGGTGTCGTAGTTCAATTCGGTGGACAAACAGCTATTAATCTAGCTGCTAAATTAGAAAAACACGGTGTGAAAATTCTAGGTACTGCTTTAGAAGAAATCGATAATGCAGAAGATAGAGATAAATTCGAAGAATTATTGCATAAACTAGATATTCCACAACCACTTGGGAAAAAAACTGCATTTGATGTAGAAACAGCGGTTAAGAATGCAGAAGAAATTGGATACCCAGTATTAGTAAGACCATCATATGTACTTGGTGGACGAGCTATGGAAATAGTTTATGAAGAAGCTGAATTACGTCGTTATATGAAAACAGCGGTGAAACTTACACCAGAGCATCCAGTACTAACTGACAGATATTTAGTTGGTCGTGAAATAGAAGTAGATGCTATTAGTGATGGTGAAACAGTAATTATTCCAGGTATTATGGAGCACATTGAAAGAGCAGGGGTTCACTCTGGAGACTCAATAGCGGTATATCCACCTCAAACACTAACAGAAGGTGAAAAAGCTAAGTTAATAGAATATACAATTAAATTAGCAAAAGGATTAAACATTGTAGGACTATTAAATATCCAATATGTAATCAGTAAAGGGGAAGTATTTGTACTAGAAGTTAACCCACGAAGCTCAAGAACTGTACCATTCTTAAGTAAAATTACAGGAGTTCCGATGGCGAAACTTGCTGCTGGAGCTATCATTGGAGAAACGTTAAAATCTAAAGGATATGAAACTGGATTATTACCAGAAAGTGAACATATCTATACTAAAGTACCGGTGTTTAGTTTCCAAAAACTAAAAGACGTTGATACTACTCTTGGACCTGAGATGAAATCAACTGGAGAAGTAATGGGAAGTGATAGAACTCTAGAAAAATCACTTTATAAAGGTCTTCTTGCAGCAGGAATTAAAGTAAGTGATCAAGGTAATATTTTATTTACAATAAGTGATGATGATAAAGAAGAAGTATTAAATATAGCAAAACGTTTCTTCAGCTTAGGATACAATCTATTAGCTACAGAAGGAACAGCTAAGTATCTAGATGAAAATGGATTAAGAGTTACGCCAGTAGGTAAAATTAATCAAAGTGATTACAGTGTACTTGATGCTATATATACTGGTGATGTAGATGTAGTAGTAAATACTACTTCAAAAGATAAAGATGTAACAAAAGACGGATTCAAGATTCGCCGTGTAGCGAGTGAGCAAGAGGTTGTATGTTTAACATCATTAGATACAGCAGATGCGCTATTAAAAAGTACTAGAATCAATTTCATTTGATATATTACCACTATAGGAGGAAAAAGTATGGATTATGTAGAAATCTTGAAATATGGCAATAAAATTATTATCACTTTTTAATATTGAACATGATAAACCATTTAATATTGGTGAAAAAAATGAATGAACTTTGTGAAGATGCTTATATGAATGGGTATAACTGGGGGCATTTTTTTCAATTATTATCTTGGGAAAAAAATTATCCAGAAATATTAGAGGGATAAATTTTTGATTCAGAAGCAGGGATGTTTACAGCTTACTGCGATTATTCACTAGAAAAATGAAATTAAAGCAGAAAAGTTCAAAGAAATAATAAGGGACTTAGTAGAAAATGAAGAGAAATTATATGAAGTTATAAAAAGTAGAAGCTGCTAATATAGAATGGGATTAATAGCTATAAAAAAATTTAATGAAAAAGGGGAGAAAGTTAACTTGATAGATTTGATTTTATAAAAATCAATATGTAAAGTTATCTTCTCCTTTTTCATGAGAAGGAGTGTGTAGATGGATACTTATTTAGCAACAGTAGTTAGTAATGAACAAATTGCAGATAAAAATATTCAGGATTGAATTACAGGGTGACGTAGTCAAAGAGATGAATACACCTGGACAATTCGTAAATATTAAAGTTAGCAATAGTTATGAGTTTTTTTATTAAGAAGACCTATTTCAATTTGTGAAATTAATAAAGAAAAAAACACATTTGTGATGATTTATAGAGCAAATGGAGCAGGTACTAAGAAAAATATCTGAATTAGAAACAGGTAATTTAGTGGATGTATTAGGACCATTAGGAAAAGGATATGATGTTTATACGCTAGAAGAAGGACAAACTGCATTGCTGGTAGGTGGAGGAATTGGAGTTCCACCATTATATGAACTGGCAAAGCAATTTAGAAAACAAGGGGTAAACACAGTACATATTTTAGGTTTTAATAATGTGAAAGATGTGTTTTATGAAGAAAAATTTGCAGAGCTTGGCACAACTTATGTGGCTACTGCTGATGGAAGTTATGGAGAAAAAAAGGTTTTTGTTACTGATGTTATAAAAAAATTATGAAGTTGACTATGATAAGTATTATAGTTGTGGTCCGTTTGCTATGTTAAAAGCATTAACTAAAATGGATGAAGAAAAGATGGGATATATTTCTTTAGAAGAGAGAATGGCGTGTGGAGTAGGTGCTTGTTACGCATGCGTTTGTGAGAAAATTGATGGTTCTATATCTCGAGTATGTTACGATGGACCTGTTTATGATTCAAAAGAAATAGCATTATAGGAGGAATTTATGAGCGAAAGATTACGAGTAAAACTACCAGGATTGGATTTGAAAAATCCTGTAATGCCAGCATCAGGATGCTTTGCATTTGGTTTAGAATATGCTAACTTTTATGATTTAAGCAGACTTGGAGCAATCATGATTAAGGCAGCAACAAAAGAACCGCGTTTTGGAAATCCTACACCGCGTGTTGCCGAAACTTCTAGTGGTATGTTAAATGCAATAGGGTTACAAAATCCAGGAGTTCATGAAATATTAGAAACTAAGTTAAAAGAATTAGAAAAATATGATGTTCCTATTATTGCTAATGTGGCAGGAAGTGAAATAGATGATTATGTTTACGTAGCGGAGCATATAAGTAAAGCGCCAAACGTTCATGCATTAGAATTAAATATATCTTGTCCAAATGTAAAACATGGTGGGATTCAGTTTGGAACGGATCCTGAAACAGCAAAAAACTTAACTAGAAAAGTTAAAGAGGTATCTAGTGTACCTGTTTATGTAAAATTATCACCTAATGTTACTGACATCGTAGCGATGGCAAAAGCAGTAGAAGAAGGTGGAGCTGATGGTATTACAATGATAAATACCTTGGTAGGTGTAAGGTTAGATAAAAAGACAGGAAAACCAATTATAGCCAATGTAACTGGTGGATTATCAGGGCCAGCAGTAAAACCTGTAGCTATAAGAATGGTTTATCAGGTGAGCCAAGCTGTAAACATTCCTATTATAGGTATGGGAGGAATTATGGATGAGTGGGATGTAATCGACTTTATCTCAGCTGGAGCGAGTGCAGTAGCTGTGGGAACAGCAAATTTTGCAGACCCATATGCTTGTCCAAAAATTATCGATAAGTTAGAAGCGGCACTTGATGAACTCGGTGTAGAACATATACTAGAACTTCGTGGTCGTGCATATAAATAAAAAGGAGAAATATTATGAATAAAGATGTAATAATAGCGTTAGATTTTCCAACTTTGAAGATACTTTTAAATTTTTTTAGAAAAAAATTTGGTGAAGAAAAAAACTATTTGTAAAAAAATAGGGATGGAATTATACCTACAAAATGGACCTGTTGTTATTGAAAAAAATTAAAGAATTAGGACATAAGATATTCTTAGATCTTAAATTACATGATATTCCTAATACAGTTTATAGAGCGACAAAAAGGATTAGCAAAATTCAAAGTTGATATTCTGACAGTACATGCTGCAGGAGGTTATGAAATGCTAAAAAGCAGCAAAAAAAGAGGAATGGTTGAGGGCGGTAGTGTAGATACTAATGTAATAGCAATAACACAATTAACTTCAACATCAGAAGAGGCGATGAAAGACGAGCAACTAATTGCTGTCTCTCTTGAAGATAGTGTAATTAATTATGCTAAACTAGCTAAAAAAAGCAGGACTTGACGGAGTAGTTTCATCAGTTTGGGAAGCAAGATTAATTAGAGAAAACTGTGGAGAAGACTTCTTAAAAAGTAACTCCAGGAATAAGATTAGAAACAGATGAAGTAGGAGATCAAAAACGTGTAGCAACTCCAACTGTTGCTAACGAAGAAGGAAGTACACATATTGTGGTTGGTCGTTCTATAACTAAATCAGAAAAATCCACTTGAAGTTTATAACTTAATTAAAAAAACAATTCGTAAAAATAATATTAGATATAAAGCTAAGATAAAGGAGAAAAACATGGCATTAGAAAGAAAAAAATAGCAAAACACTTATTAGATATTGAAGCAGTAGCATTAAGACCAAACGATTATTTCACTTGGACATCTGGAATAAAATCACCAATTTACTGTGACAACAGAATTACAATGTCTTATCCAGCGATTCGTCGTGAAATAGCAGCTGGTATGAGTGAAGTAATTAAAGCTAAATTCCCAGAAGTAGAAGTGGTTGCGGGTACGGCGACAGCAGGTATTCCACACGCTGCATGGGTGAGTGAAGTACTGGACTTACCTATGATTTACGTGAGAGATTCAGCTAAAAAACATGGGAAAACAAATCAAATCGAAGGAAGATTACTAGAAGGGCAAAAAAGTTATTATTATTGAAGACTTAATCTCAACTGGATTATCTTCATTAAAAGTAGCAAAAGCTTTAGAGGAAGCTGGTGCAGTAGTTCTAGGTGTTGTGGCAATATTTAGTTATGAACTTAAGAAAGCGCAAGATGCCTTTGCAGCAGATAAAGTAGAGTACCACACTTTAACTAACTATAATTACTTAATCGAAGAAGCGGTAGCAAGTGATTATATCAAACAAGAAGATGTAGAAAAAAACTTCTTGAGTGGAGAAATAATTTATAGGAAAAGTTCTTAATCAAATTGAGATTAGTTTCAAAGATAAAGTAGTATTATAGATGTAGCTTAGAAAAAAGTTTTTAAGTTACATCTTTTTACATTATCATTTCTAATTTGATAGCGATTATCAATGGCTTATGGTATAATTATAGTATTAATATAAAGCAGTGAGGTAATGAGAAATGGATAATATTATAGATGTAAGTATACCAGTTGCACAAGTTGTTGATAAACATCCGGAAGTGTTGGATATTTTAGTAGATTTAGGATTTAAACCTTTGGCTAATCCGATTATGAGAAATACTGTAGGTAGAAAGACTTCACTTAGAATGGGTTCAAAATTGGCAGGGATTAAACTTGAAACAATTATTGCTACATTAGAAGCTAATGGTTATGAAGTAGTAGGAATGGACTAATGGCTACAAAGAGAATTGAAGTTTTACGTGATATATTATTACGACTTCATAAAGGTGAGTCTGCCGAATCTGTTCAAGATGAATTCAATGAACATTTTTCAGGAGTATCTGCGATTGAGATATCTTTAATGGAGCATGAGCTTATGAATTCAGATTCTGGCGTAACTTTTGAAGATGTTATGAAGTTATGTAATGTACATGCAAATTTGTTTAAAGGTGCGATAAAAAATGTAGAAGTAGAAGATAGTGAACATCCAGGACATCCTGTTCAAGTGTTTAAACAGGAGAATCTAGCTTTAAGAGCAGCGATTATACGAGTTCGACGAATTCTAGACAATTATGCTAAGCTAGATGATGGTGACACAAAAGTAGCAGTTTTAAAAGGACTACTTCGTCAGTTGCAACTATTAGGACAGTTCGATATTCACTATAAACGCAAAGAAGAATTGATGTTTCCTATAATGGAGCGATATGGTCACGATGCACCACCTAAGGTTATGTGGGGTGTTGATGATGAAATAAGAGATTTATTCAAACTTGCTAAAGAAGAAGCGGAAAAACTGCCAAATGTAGAGATAGCTGTCGTTAAAGAAAAGTTTGAAGTTTTTGTTAAAGAATTTGAGGAAATGATTTTTAAAGAAGAGTCGATTCTTCTGATGATATTACTAGAAACATTTACTCAAGACGATTGGTTGAGTATTGCTAAAGACAGTGATGCTTACGGTTATGCAATAATTCGACCACAAGAAGAGTGGATACCTCATAGAGAAGATTTTGAAGCCCAAATTTCTAGTGATGACAGTGAAGTAATAGAGGTAAAAGAAGGGGAATTAACGAAAATTATTCAAACTCCTGAAGGAGAGTTTACTATTACCTATAAACCAAAAAGAAGTTAAAGAAGAAACTTTCAATAGAGATACACCTCAGAAAAATTGGAAATGGGATATCTATCATTAAATCAAATTGATTTAATATTTAAATCATTTGCCTATGGAAATTACCTTTGTGAATAAAGAGGAAATCTTCCAATATTATAATAATCATTGTTCAGAAGAAGAGATGATTTTTAAACGTACGCCAGGACAAGTAGGAAGGAATGTTGAACTATGTCATCCACCTAAGTACCTAGAAAAAGTTAAAACTATAATGAAAGAACTTGCGAGAAAGAAAAAAAGATAAGTATGAAATGTGGTTTAAATCAGAATCAAGAGGGAAGTTTGTTCATATCACTTATGCAGGTGTATATGATGAAAATGGTGAATTTCAAGGAGTATTAGAATACGTTCAAGATATAGCTCCTTATAGAGAAATAGATAGTGATTATTATAGGGGAATAGAATAAAGTAAAAAGGGAGAGACTCAAAAAATCAATTTTTTTCGAGTCTCTCTCGCATATTATTTATGAGTATATTTTTGTCAAAGTACATTTTTTTCTTAATTTTTATTGTTGCGAGGATTAATAGTATAATTAGTATTAGAGAATATATTACTCCTACTATATGTGCTGATGATGGCAACATAGTAATTAAGAAGAATGTCACGACATTAAGTAGTACCAACAGGAAAAATAACTCCGAAAGCTAAAAATAGTTAATAGTACCTGATTTATTGAACTGCGATTAGCTAAATCTGTGATAGTGTTCCAATTTAGATATAATTTTTTTATAGTCGCTTGTATAACTATAGAATGAAAAAGACAATACTTGAAATAATGTAGGATATAATAGTTGCAATTGCTAATAAGATTGGTGTTTTTAGTTATAACTAACATCATAATCAGAGCAAATAATCCAAAAGCTAAGTTGTAAACAAGTGGCGATTGCTAATTTAATTTTTTTAGGTATTTTTTTGAAATCAAAAGGAAGAGATTTTAAAAAAATAGTAATCTTGTTTTTTTCTAGTGATATTGCTATACTTGTAAAAATTCATTGGATTAGAATTAATGTACAATGCTAACGTGAACCCTATAGTCATAGCTACTGGATAGAATATAAGTGGTAGTGTAATACCTCCGTGCTTTCTAATTTCTATAATTGGAATTACAAATATACCAAGTGTAATTATAAGATTAGTAAATACAGTTGTGGAAATTGTACTGTTTAACAATAGTTTTACATTTCTCTTAATTAGTTTAGAAAAATAGTGTAGTTGATGTACTATTAGTATTTTTCTTTGATTTTTTTACAGCTTTTAGAACTAGATGTGTATGTATTACCTGATATTCTATATAAGTCTTTCATATATTTTTCTTATTACAAATATATATGTAGTAAAGAAAGAAATAAGTGCTAAGATAATAGCTACTATTAAAGTAAGTATAAGTCTTTAGAAATATCTAATACGAGTATATTTAAAAAAATAAATCTCCTGAATAATCAGAATCAAAACTTTTTAAAAAGTATGAGCAAAATTAAATATGTATCCCCCGTGAAGAATATCAACGCAATTAATATTGTAGCTGCATTAACTTTTCCCTTTATTCTTCTTAAAATTTGGGATATAAGTAATAAATGAAAGTAGTGTCATAATAGAACATATTAAAGTAATCATAAATGCAAAAACTATATACTAATACGAAGAAAAAGTTTTTTTGAATTGAAAACTCTGCATTTAATCCAATAATCAAGTTTATAACTATTAAAGGAGTAAAATTACTAATAACTAGTGAAAGTAGAGTGAACAATTTACTAAAAAAATATTTCAGATCCTGTAACAGGTAAAGTGAATAATTGCTAATGTATCATCACTTTCATAAAAACATATTGATAAAATTATTTAAAATCTGAATAAACACTAATAATAAAAATAAAGAAACAGTATATTTCGATATCCTGGGTCCAGAAAAAGTTAAAACCACGATGAAAATATTGAAAAATAAAAAAATAAAATATGTAAGAAATTGAAACAAAATTCATCATTAATACATTTCTAAAAAGATTTATGTCTTATATCGCTCTTTTCCATTGAATTTTTTTATTTTCTGTATTTTTATTCTTTGAGGTGAAAAAAACTATAAAGAAGATTCGTTAAGAATAACTCTTTTAATTACACTAAATCTCATATTTAATCACCACCTAAAAATATTTGAATTTGAATTTTTTTACTATATTAAGATAAATTTCTTCTAAATTATCTCCCTCAAATTGTTCTTTAAGCTCGTTAAGTGTACCAATAAAAAAACTAGTTTTCCTTTGCTGAGAATACCTATTCTATCGCATAGATGTTCAGCGACCTCCAAGACATGAGTAGAGAATAGGACACTATTTCCTTTAGAGGCATGTTCTTTCATCAAATTTTTTTCAAGTCAAATGCAGCTTGTGGATCTAATCCAGTCATCGGTTCATCCATAATCCGAAAAACTTTAGGTTCTGATAATAGGGCACCAATTACGAAATACTTTTTGTCGCATACCATGAGAAAAAAAGAACTAATTTCTTGATGTTCAACTCCTGCCATATTAAATAATTTGCAGTACCTATTAAGAATATCATCTCTTGTTTTATTATCAATTTCATATATGCTAGCGACTAAAGACCAATATTCAAAGGCTGATAATGTAAGAAACATATCAGGAGTATCAGGGAACATAGCCAATTTGTTTTTTTACATTCTAATCTATTATTTTTTTAAAAAGTAGGTCATTGAAAAGTAAATCTCTCCTGAAGTAGGTTCTAATATACTAACTAGAGATTTGATTGTAGTAGACTTACCAGCTCCATTATGCCCGATAAGCCCGAATATTTCTCCATCATTTGATTGTAAAACTTAAATCATCAACAGCACACTTTGTATCAAATTTTACGGTAAGATTTTTTTAATTTCTATCATAGATTTCCCTCCATAGGTATTAAGTTAATTAAATTATATAACTAACAAAAAGAAATTAGCAATATAAAAAAATCATTCTAATTTTCGATAATTATTCTATTATGAGTTAAATAATATATGATATGAATAGTAGCAAGGAACACCTGGTATAGTGTATAATAAATCTAACGATGAAACACCTGGAAGTGTTTATTTATAAGTTAAAAAATGAAACACCTGGTTAAGTGTGAAAATAGAATATGATAATGGCAAGTAAAAAAAGATATAAAAAAATTTTTTAAAAAAAGTGTTGACAAGAAAAAAATAAAAAGTGGTATTATTTTAGTACGTGAGTGTTACGGCACTCTGTGTAAAAGCCACTAAGGCTTATAAAAAAATTTAAAAAATGTGATACACCTGGATAGGGTGATTCACAAAAATATCAGGGAAGGAGGAAATCAGGAAAAATGCCAACTATTAACCAATTAGTTCGTAAACCTCGTAAATCAAAAAGTATCAAAATCAGATTCACCAGCACTTAACAAAGGTTACAACTCTCAAAGAAAGAAAAGAAACTAACATTTCTTCACCACAAAAAAACGTGGAGTTTGTACTCGTGTTGGGACTATGACACCTAAAAAAACCTAACTCAGCTTTTACGTAAATATGCACGTGTTCGTTTATCAAACCAAATCGAAGTAACAGCATATATCCCAGGTATCGGACACAACCTACAAGAACACAGTGTTGTACTTATTCGTGGAGGACGTGTAAAAGACTTACCAGGGGTACGTTACCACATCATCCGTGGAGCTTTAGATACTGCAGGAGTTAACGACCGTAAACAAGGACGTTCACTATACGGTGCTAAAAAAACCAAAAGAGAAAAAAATAATAAAAGATAAAAAAATTTGATAAAAAGAATTCGTGAAAGGAGGCAGACACTATGCCACGTAAAGGTCCAGTTGCAAAAACGTGATGTTTTGCCAGATCCAATTTATAACTCAAAATTAGTTACAAAAATTGATTAACAAATTAATGCTAGATGGGAAAACGCGGTACAGCTCAAAAGAATTTTATATTCTGCGTTTGATTTAATTAAAGAAAAAAATCAGGACGTGATGCTATGGAAGTTTTTCGAAGAAGCATTAAACAACATTATGCCAGTTCTTGAAGTTCGTGCTCGTCGTGTTGGTGGTTCTAACTACCAAGTACCAGTAGAAGTACGTGCTGAAAGAAGAACTACATTAGGTCTACGTTGGTTAGTTAACTATTCTCGTTTAAGAGGAGAAAAAAACTATGGAACAACGTTTAGCTAATGAAATTTTTAGACGCAGCAAATAACACTGGTTCAGCTGTTAAGAAACGTGAAGATACTCACAAAATGGCTGAAGCTAACAAAGCATTTGCTCACTATCGTTGGTAATTATAGGGTGAATATCAAGCTATTTTTATAGCTTGAGTTTTTCACTATAAAAGACAAATTACTCAAAAACATTTAAAAAAATTTATGAAAGGAGAAAAATTGACTCATGACTAGAGCATTTTTCTTTAAAAAGATACTCGTAATATCGGTATCATGGCTCACATCGACGCAGGTAAAACTACTGCAACAGAGCGTATTCTTGTTCTACACTGGGAAAAATCCACAAAATCGGAGATACTCACGATGGTAACTCACAAAATGGACTGGATGGAACAAGAACAAGAACGTGGTATCACTATTACATCTGCTGCAACAACTGCTGAGTGGAAAAAAACACCGTATCAACATCATTGATACACCGGGACACGTAGACTTCACAGTTGAGGTTGAACGTTCACTTCGTGTACTTGATGGATCAGTAGCAGTACTAGATGCACAATCAGGTGTTGAACCACAAACAGAAACAGTTTGGCGTCAAGCTACAACTTATGGAGTTCCTCGTATCGTATTCGTTAACAAAATGGATAAAACAGGAGCAGACTTCCTATACTCTGTAGGAACAATCCACGACAGATTACAAGCTAACGCACACCCAATTCAACTTCCAATCGGAGCTGAAGATTTATTCGAAGGTGTAATTGACCTTGTTGAAATGAAAGCTATCTACAACGAAGGTAGCGTTGGGGAAAAATCTTGTTGTAAAAAGAAATCCCAGCTGACTATCAAGATCAAGCTGAAGAATACCGTGAAAAACTTATCGAAGCTGTTGCAGAATTTGATGAAGACTTCATGGAAAAATACTTAGGTGGAGAAGAAATTACAATTGACGAGCTTAAAGCTGCAATTCGTAAAGCTACATTATCTGTAGAATTCTTCCCAGTAGTATGTGGATCAGCATTCAAATATAAAGGTGTACAACCAATGCTAGATGCAGTAGTAGAATACTTACCATCTCCATTAGACGTACCAGCAATTAAAGGGTATTGATCCCAAACACTGATGAAGAAAGTAGAAAGACACTCTTCAGATGAAGAACCATTCTCAGCATTAGCTTTCAAAGTTATGACTGACCCATTCGTAGGGAAAACTTACTTTCTTCCGTGTGTACTCAGGTATTTTATCATCTGGTTCATACGTTAAAAACTCAACTAAAGGTAAACGTGAACGTGTAGGACGTATCCTACAAATGCACGCTAACACTCGTAACGAAATCGCTGAAGTTTACGCTGGTGATATCGCTGCAGCTGTTGGTCTTAAAGATACTACAACTGGGGACACACTTTGTGATGAGAAAAACGAAGTTATTCTTGAATCAATGGAATTCCCAGAACCAGTTATCCAACTTTCAGTTGAACCAAAATCAAAAGCTGACCAAGATAAAATGTCTACAGCTTTACAAAAATTACAAGAAGAAGACCCAACATTCCGTGCTGGAACTGACGAAGAAACTGGACAAGTTATCATCGCAGGTATGGGTGAGCTTCACTTAGACATCATCGTTGACCGTATGCGTCGTGAATTCAAAGTTGAATGTACTGTAGGTGCTCCAATGGTATCTTACCGTGAAACATTCAAACAAGCTGCACAAGTACAAGGTAAATTCACTCGTCAATCTGGTGGACGTGGACAATACGGGGACGTATGGATTGAGTTCACTCCAAATGAGCCGGGTGCAGGATTTGAGTTCGAAAATGCTATCGTTGGTGGGGTAGTTCCTCGTGAATACATCCCAGCAGTAGAAGCAGGACTTAAAGATTCTATGGCAAACGGGGTATTAGCTGGATACGAATTAATCGACGTTAAAGCTAAATTATTCGATGGATCATACCACGATGTCGACTCATCTGAAATGGCGTTCAAAGTTGCTGCATCATTAGCTCTTAAAGAAGCTGCTAAAAAATGTAACCCAGTAATCTTAGAACCAATCATGAAAGTTGAAGTTGTTATGCCTGAGGAATACTTAGGAGACATCATGGGTGATATCACTTCACGTCGTGGACGTGTTGAAGGTATGGAAGCTCGTGGTAACGCACAAGTAGTAAGTGCTTCAGTACCATTATCTGAAATGTTCGGATATGCAACTTCTCTACGTTCTGCAACTCAAGGACGTGGAACTTACTCAATGGTATTCGACCACTACGAAGAAGTACCTAAAATCAATTTCTGAAGAAATTATCAAAAATAAAGGATAATAAAAAAATTATTCTTTATAGTTGCAATTTTTCGTTGTAACATTATAAAAATATAGTTATCATAGAATGCTATGTGACTAATTTTAAAAAAAATAAAAATTTTTATTAACTTGAAGGAGACATTTTTTTAAAAATGGCAAAAAGAAAAAAATTTGACCGTAGTAAAACACATGCTAACATTGGAACAATTGGTCACGTTGACCACGGTAAAAACTACTTTTAACAGCAGCTATCGCTACTGTATTAGCTAAAAACTTATGGTGGGAGAAGCTAAAGACTACGCTTCAATCGATAACGCACCAGAAGAAAGAGAACGTGGTATCACAATCAACACTTCTCACATCGAGTATGAAACTCCAAAACGTCACTACGCACACGTAGACTGCCCAGGACACGCTGACTATGTTAAAAACATGATCACTGGTGCTGCGCAAATGGACGGAGCTATCTTAGTAATCGCTGCTACAGATGGACCAATGGCTCAAACTCGTGAGCACATCCTATTATCTCGTAACGTTGGAGTACCAAAAAAATCGTTGTATTCTTAAACAAATGTGATATGGTTGATGACGAAGAGTTATTAGAACTAGTTGAAATGGAAGTTCGTGAACTATTATCTGAATACGGATTTGATGGAGACGATCTACCAGTAATCAAAGGTTCTGCTCTTAAAGCTCTTGAAGGTGACGCTGATGCTGAAAAAGCTATCATCGAACTTATGGAAACAGTTGACGAGTACATCCCAACTCCAGAACGTGACAACGCTAAACCATTCATGATGCCAGTTGAGGACGTATTCTCAATCACAGGTCGTGGTACAGTTGCTACTGGACGTGTTGAACGTGGACAAGTTAAAGTTGGAGACGTAGTAGAAATCGTTGGATTAACTGAAGAACCAGCTTCAACTACTGTAACAGGTGTTGAAATGTTCCGTAAATTATTAGATTACGCTGAAGCAGGAGATAACATCGGTGCATTATTACGTGGTGTTGCTCGTGAAGATATCGAACGTGGACAAGTTTTAGCAGCTCCTAAAACAATCACTCCACACACTCAATTCGTAGCTGACGTGTACGTATTATCTAAAGAAGAAGGTGGACGTCACACTCCATTCTTCACAAACTACCGTCCTCAATTCTACTTCCGTACTACTGACGTAACTGGTGTAGTTACTTTACCAGAAGGTACTGAAATGGTAATGCCTGGGGATAACGTATCAATCAACGTAGAACTTATTTCTCCAATCGCGATCGAAGAAGGAACTCGTTTCTCAATTCGTGAAGGTGGACGTACTGTAGGTTCAGGTGTTGTTACATCTATCGTTAAATAATTTCGTATTGAAATACATAAAAAGCAAGGTGAATTTTCACCTTGCTTTTTTTTTATCTTAATATAGATTTACATAATGTTCATATTTAATTAGAGGTATTTGATAGTTTTAAAACATTATATGTATTAATATAGTATTTTCAGTGTAAAATAATTATTTTTTTATAATTTTATTATGAAATACGTACAATTTTTGTAAATCCTTGCAGAAAAAAACTATAAGAGGTGTATAATATGTTTAAAAGGTAGTATAGGGAAATAATATAATAAATTCAAATAATTTATATATTATTAAAATAAAAATCTAATTACTCTAGGGATATTGAGTAATAGTAAAAAGTCGAGGTTAAGAAATTAGCTTCGATTTCTAATTATAAAAAAATTTGAAAAAAGTTGTTGATAAGTAGTAAAAGATATAATATAATAAATAAACGTAGAAAATAAATATATAACAAATGGTGCTGTAGTTTAGTGGTGATACCTCAGTCTTCAAAACTGATGTTGCGAGTTCGATTCCTCACCATCCCGCTTCATTTTTTTATTTAGAGATTTTTCCACAGTAGCTCAGTTGGTAGTAGCATCTGACTGTTAATCAGAGGGCTTGTAGGTTCGAGTCCTACCTGCGGAGTAAAAGTACGGCTGTGTATGCAGCCGTATATTTTTGTAAAAAGCTATAAATAAGTATTATCAAAGCTGATTTTATGTTATAATTAATAATACTAATTAAATAAGAAGAAATATAAAGAAAATTTATAATAGGAGATTAATATGTTTTTAGATGAGGTAAAAAAATATTCGTCTAATTTGGTGACGGTGGTAACGTTATTGTAGCGTTTAGACGTGAGAAGTACGTAGAGAAAGGTGGACCAGGTGGAAGAGATGTTATGAGTGAAGCTAATGTTGTCTTTATAGTGGATGAAGGACTTAGAACTTAGAACATTTTTTGATTACCGTTATCAAAAAAATTTGTTACACCAAATGGTGAAAATGAAATTAGTAAAGGTAGGCATGGTTGAAAACCAAAAGATTTATATCTAAAAGTATCACTTGGGACTATTATTCGTGATACAGATACGGGTGAAGTACTAGCTGACTTAGTAGAACATAAACAAGAAGTAATAGTTGCTAGTGGAGGACGTGGAAACTGTCGTTATGCAATACCTTTAAACCCTACATCAGAAATAGCTGAAAATGTTGAACCAGGAGAAGAAAGAAATTTAACTCTTGAGCTTAAACTTATGGCTGATCTTCCTGGGTTAATCGAAGGGAGAGCCAAGGTGTAGGATTTGGACATCAATTCTTACGTCATATTGAAAGAACTAAAGTAATTGTTCACGTAATTGATATGTCAGCAACAGACGGTCGTGATCCTTATGAAGATTATAAAGTTATTAACGCAGAGCTAGGTGAATATAATATGCGTCTACTAGAACGTCCACAAAGTAGTAGTAGCTAATAAGATGGATATTCCAGTAGCTAGTGAAAACCTAGTAGAATTTAAAAAACGTCTAGCTGAAGACGGAGAAGATGTTGATATCGTAGAAATTTCAGCATTTACGAGAAATAATATAGATAACTTATTATATAAAATTAGTGATATTTTAGATAACACAGATCCTAATATGCTTTACGAATTAGATACTGAAGAAGAAAGCATGGAAAACCGAGTTATTTATAAACATAAACCAAAAGATGAAACATTTAAAATTACTCGTGATGATACAGGAGCATATGTTGTTAGTGGACCTGGTATCGAACGTGCATTCTTAATGACTGACTTCAACCGTGATGCATCTGTAAGACGTTTCGCTCAACAAATGCGTTCTATGGGAGTAGACGATGCTTTACGCGAACGCGGATGTAAAAATGGAGATACAGTTAAAATACTTAAAGGTGAGTTTGAATTTGTAGAGTAGGAGAAATACCATAATGGATAATGAAAAAGTATATTACATAATTAGAGAAGATGTGCTTCCTGAAGCTGTAAAGAAGACTATAATTATGAAAAAAGCTTTAGAAGAAAATCCAAAATTATCAATTTTGGAGGCATCAAAAAGATTTGATTTAAGTAGAAGTGCTTTTTATAAGTATAAAGATACTATTTTTCCAATTCAAGAAATACAAAGACAATCTATATTATCACTTTCAATAGATGTTGATGATATACCAGGAATTTTAGGAAGAGTGCTTTCAGTAGTAAATGAAGAAAAAAATGTAGTGTACTTACAATTCACCAAACAGTACCGATTAATGCTCGTGCTACTATCATTATCTCACTAGAAATTGATCCTGTTCACACAAATATAGAAAAAAACTAACTAAGAGAATACAAAAATCTTGAATTTGTCAATAAAATTAAAGTTATTGGCGTTAGTATGTAAAAAAATATAATTAAAAGTATATAAAAAAATAGGAGAACTGGAGAGGAATGTAGTTTCCTAGTCAGTTCTCTTTTTTTCGTTATAAAAAGGAGAATATATGCAGAAAAAAATGAAATATTCACTGGAAAAGTTATTGATTATACTCATGATGGTTTAGGAATTGTTAAAATCGATAATTTTCCAATCTTCATTGAAGATGTAATAGAAGGTGAAGAAGTAGAATTTAAAAATTATTAAATTAAAAAAAGAATCTTGGTTATGGTAAAGTACTTAAGATTATTGAAAAAAATCAAGTAATAGAGTAGAAGGTATTCCAAAAAAACTTCAGGAGCTAATTTAGTACATATGAGCTATGAAGAGCAGCTAAGATTTAAGACGAAAAAAAGTTCAAAAATGTTATGAATAAAAACATTAGGACAAAAATAGTGTTGAAGTATTAGAAACACTAGGAATGAAAGATGGATATCATTATAGAAATAAATCAGTTATTCCAGTTCAAAAAGTAGATAATGAAGTAAAAATGGGTTACTACAAACCACGTAGCCACGATGTAGTTAATATAGAGAAGTGTTTTATTCAATATGATGAACACAATAAACTTATGAACTATACTAGAGATTTAATTGCTGAAATGAATCTTTCTATTTATGATGAAAAAACACATAAAGGTGCGATTCGTCATATAATGTTCAGAACGAATTCTAATAAAACTGAAATAATGGTTGGGATAATAGTAAAAGAAGTATTCCCAGGTCTTGATGAGTTTGTTAAGAAGATAACTGAATTTGATTCAAGAATAGTAAGTGTCATGCTTAAATATTAATAATAAGAAAAACTAATGTAATTTTTTTGGGGATAAAACTGAAAACTTATATGGAAAAGACTTTATAACTGATACTTTAGGAGGAATAGAGTTTAAGATTTCTTTACGCTCATTCTATCAAGTTAATCCAGTTCAAACAGAAGTACTATACAGTAAAGCACTAGAATTAGCAAAATTAAATCAAGATGACACTATAATAGATGCATACTGCGGAATAGGTACAATAAGTTTATTTGCAGCACAAAAAAAGTGAAAAAAAGTTTATGGTATAGAAATAGTAGAAGCAGCAGTATTAGATGCACGTGAAAAATGCGAAAAAAATAATAATATAACTAATGCAGAATTTTTTTACTAGGTAAAAGCGAAGATATTATAAAAGACTTAATTTTCAAAAAAATGTGCAAATCGATGCAGTTACAGTCGATCCACCATGTAAAGGGTGTGAAGAAAGTTTCTTAAGAGACTTAGCTTCAATGGGAATAGAAAAGATAGTTTATGTTAGCTGTAATCCAGCAACTCTAGCACGTGATATGGAAATCATGAGAGGTCTAGGTTATAAACTAGGTGCAGTGCAACCTGTAGATATGTTCCCAGGAACGTATCATGTAGAGACGGTAGCACTTTTGTCCAAACTTGATGTCGATAAGCACATAAGTGTTGAAATTGAGTTGGATGAGATGGATTTGACAAGTGCGGAGAGTAAAGCAACATATGCTCAAATCAAAGAATATGTTTGGAATAAATTTCAATTAAAAAGTTTCAACATTATATATTGCACAGATAAAAAGGAAATGTGGAATAGAATTACGAGAACATTACAACAAGTCAAAAAAGGAGAAACAAATTATTCCACAGTGTACACCTGAAAAAGAAGAAGCCATCATGGATGCTTTGAGACACTTCAAAATGATTTAATAGAAAAAGAATGACAGCATATGACTTTCTGCATTTATTACATTCCTACTTGGTATTGGAACGGCGTTGTTGTATATCATTATGGTGTTCTGCTTATTTTGGGCGTTAGCTTCTTTTATTGCAAGTTTAAGAGTAAGTTAACATATTTTTAGAAGTGTAAGTTGAATGATTGGTAAAATAGCAGGTATATATCTCTAAGTGTTATAATATATTATTAAGATGAAATATATTAGTTATTTAAAGATAAGAGAAACGAACGGGCAGAGGGGGAAATTAAAAACAAAAATTATATTAAAAGAACACGCTAATTATGAAACTGGGATTTGTTATAAATCCCAGTTTAATTTTTGACTTTTACATGATTTATACATGTGATATTATCAAAAATGTTGTTTATAAGGTTATTGATAAGGAGTTGACCACATGAGTGATGTAATAAGCTGTTAGATGAAGCTATTAAAGAAACCGAAAAACTTGTACGAAGGAGAAGTCTTTATTTTTTTAAGGAATTGTTTAAAGGATATGTATGGAACAGGATACTGAGAAAGGACTGTACTAATGTCTTAGTAGATGTTTTTTTGAGATATTTTTAAATAATATAAAAAAACACTTGAATAAATGCTCATATAACTATTGACACAAGAGAAAAATAATAATATAATAAATATACAACGTATGAATGCTTGTCCAAGTAATCAGATGAAATGATTTAAAAAAAGAGGTGATAATATGACTAAAAAAATTTAATTCAATTGAAAGATGTGACTGCAATGCAATTCATGAGGATGTTGTAAATCAAGTTAGAGATAAAATGCCTCAAGAAGAAAGCCTTTTATGATCTAGCAGAATTATTTAAAAGTATTTGGAGATTCAACACGAATCAGGATATTATGGGCTTTACATGAAGCTGAAATGTGTGTTTGTGATATCGCTGTATTACTTAACATGACACAATCAGCAATTTCCCATCAGCTGAGAGTCTTAAAAACAAGCTAATTTAGTGAAAAAACAGAAAAAGAAGGCAAAGTAGTATATTATTCAGTAGTTGATGATCATGTAAGAGAAATATTTGACCAAGGTCTAATTCATATCAACGAGAAGTAGTAATGCGGTAGAATAGAATATTTTTTGAAGATATTTGGGCATATATTTAAGTCTTCATTTCAAATGAGCAATGCTTCAAGAAAATTTGAAAAAGACTTGTAGTATTCAAAATAAAATTACAAATAATATTTAGGAGGATTTAATAATGAAAAAGAAATTTATACTTGAAGGTTTAGATTGTGCAAATTGCGCGGCAAAAATGGAAAAGGCTATTAATGAGCTTGATGGAGTGAAAGAAGCTACTGTTAACTTTATGACCACAAAACTCGTTATTGATGGTGAGGATGAAAAAATGCCAACAATAATAGCAGAGGCCGAAAAAATAGTTAAAAAAATCGAACCCGATACAACTATGAAAAAGGCTTAAAGGAGGCTATTTAGTATGACAAAACGACTATGGCGAATAATTATTGGTGCAGCCGTGTTAGCTACAGCAGTATTGCTTAGTTTAAATAACGAATGGTTACAGATTGCTCTCTTTATAATAAGTTACATTATTGTAGGTGGAGATGTTGTAAAAAGAGCTGTAAAAAATATTTTTAAAGGTCAAGTTTTCGATGAAAATTTTTTAATGAGTATTGCAACAATTGGTGCATTTTTTATTGGTGAGTATCCTGAAGGTGTTGCAGTTATGCTGTTTTATCAAGTTGGAGAACTGTTTCAAAGCTATGCAGTTGGCAAGTCGAGAAAGTCAATTGCAAGCCTTATGGATATTCGACCAGATTATGCAAATGTTAAAAAAGGTGATGAACTTGTCAAAGTTGACCCAGATGAAGTACAAATTGGAGATATTATTGTAATTAAAGCAGGAGAAAAAATTCCTCTTGATGGCAAGGTAATTGAGGGAAGTTCAATGATTGATACATCGGCACTAACAGGCGAATCTGTTCCTCGTGAAGTAGAAGTTGGAAGTGATATCCTAAGTGGGTGCATCAACATTAATGGGGTTATTACAGCAGAGGTTACCAAGGAATTTGGAGAATCTACTGTAAGTAAAAATTCTTGATTTAGTTGAAAATGCAAGTAGTAAAAAATCCAATTCAGAACAATTTATTACGAAGTTTGCGAGATATTATACACCGGTTGTGGTTATAATTGCAGTTTTTCTAGCTATTATACCACCTCTTGTTATAGACGGGGCGACTTTTAGTGATTGGATATATAGAGCACTAGCATTCCTTGTGGTATCCTGTCCGTGTGCTTTAGTTATTTCAATTCCTTTGAGTTTCTTCGGTGGAATAGGTGGAGCCTCAAAAAAAGGTGTTTTAGTCAAGGGTAGTAATTATTTAGAGGCATTAGCAGAAACTGAAATTGTTGTTTTTTTGATAAAACTGGAACACTAACGAAAGGTGTATTTAATGTACAGGAAATTCATCCAGAAGGTGTTTCCAAAGAAGAGCTACTAGAATTAACTGCACATGCGGAAAGCTATTCCAATCATCCGATTTCACTTTCACTGAAACGTGCATATAGCAAAGAAATAGACAATGGACGTATTTCAGATGTAGAAGAGATATCAGGTCATGGTGTTATTGCAACAGTAGATGGCAAAAAGGTTATGGCAGGAAATATCAAACTTATGAAAATGATGGATATCCCTTATTTCAAGGGAGAGCTGATCGGTACTATTGTACATGTTGCTGTTAATAACAAATATATAGGTTACATTGTAATTGCCGATGAGGTAAAGGAAGATTCAGCACAAGCAATCAAGGAACTTAAGGCAGCTAATATTAAACAAAACAGTTATGTTGACAGGTGATAATAAAAAGTATTGGTTCAAAAAGTTGCTAAAGAGCTTGGTCTTGATAAGGTTTATGCAGAACTGTTGCCAGCAGACAAAGTTGAAAAACTAGAAGAATTATTTTCGCAAAAATCTAAAAAAGGTAAACTTGCCTTTGTTGGTGACGGAATCAATGATGCACCTGTATTAGCTCGTGCAGACATTGGAATAGCAATGGGTGGTTTAGGGTTCTGATGCGGCCATTGAAGCTGCTGATGTTGTAATTATGACTGATGAGCCATCGAAAATTGCTACTACAATGAAGATTTCTAAAAAGACACTAAAAATTGCACATCAAAAACATAGTATTTGCAATTGGAATAAAAAAATAATTGTTCTTATTTTGAGTGCTTTTGGAATAACTACTATGTGGGCAGCTATATTTGCAGATGTAGGTGTAACTATCATCGCAGTATTAAATGCTTTTTAGAGCTTTGAATGTAAAGAATCTATAAACTATTTTTTTCCTATTCACCCCTTGAATGATACCGATAATTGACGATACAATCAAGGGGTATTTTTTTAATTTAAAAAAACTATAAATGAAAAATTGGTTGGGATTTACCTTGAATTAAATGGTTTTTAAAGATATGGAGGTTATGTAATTGAAAGTTATTGATGAATGTTGCTGTGAATGTATCACACAAAAATTTAAATAGAACAAAGGAGAGTTGCCCTGTCTGTAATAATGAAGGAGTAACAGTTAGTAGGATAACCGTTGAACACTTGGTGACAGATGATTATCGTAATGCCGTTGATGGAGATCAATATAAGATATGCATGAATGAGGACTGCGACGTTATTTACTATAACTTAGATAAAGAAATAAAATTCTTAAAAGACCAAGTTAGGGTTCCTATCTGGTTTAAGAAAGATGCAGATCCTAAGTATGCTTGTTATTGCAGCAAAGTCACAGAAGATCAGGTAATTGAAGCAGTTGTAAAGCATGGTGCGAAAAACCGTTAAAGAAGTAAATGCCATAACTGGAGCAATGAAAAAAATTCGCTTTGTAAGGAAAAACAATCCTTTGGGGGTATGTTGTCATAAGATTATTCAGGAAGCCATTGATAAGGGATTAACCATGAAATGATTTGAGTTGATATGTTCTCACGAACAGACAAAACCGTTGATATCTTCCCACAAACGAGAGCCAATGTTGGATATGTTTCCAACTACGAGTGTGGATATGTTCCCCTTAACCATAGGGGTTGAGGCGATAACACTTCTTGAACGAACTAATTAGAGAAGTAGAAGAATATTTTATACTCTAGGGATAGAACTCGTAGAATGAGGAGAGAAACCTTAGCCACTGTACTTGATCATGAACTTGTCACATAGTTTTTCTAAAGAGTTTATGGAATTGTATAATGGGATTTATTTTTTTAAACGAAGACAAATTGAAATTTTTTTGGAGGTGAAGGGTATGGCTTCAAGGAAAGAATATTTAGATTTTATTTTAGAACAACTATCTGATTTGGAAAGAAATATCATATAAGTCAATGATGGGTGAATATATAATTTATTATCGTGGAAAAAAATTGTTGGTGGAATTTATGATGATAGGTTTTTAGTGAAGCCTGTTAAATCTGCAATAGCATACATGCCAAATGCAAAGTACGAGTTACCATATGATGGAGCAAAGGAAATGTTATTGGTAGATGATGTTGATAACAAAGAATATTTAACCGGCTTATTTAATTCAATGTATGATGAGTTACCTGCACCAAAAACCAAAGAAAAAGAAATAATAAAAATCTCAGTTTATCAAAGGTAATACCATTTAACGATAATCTCATGCTATCGTTAAACAGTTTATGGACATGTTTCCACATACAGACAAGACTACTTGACATACTTGGTGTTTCACTCGTTCCATGTTGAAGAGGTAGTTTTAATGACAAGGGTGTAGACCGAAGCTAT